>Ga0315336_1003767_pt1 | contig 19474 bp, 11 predicted proteins | sample ASW5metaG_FD_204512 | JGI IMG/M metagenome (GOLD analysis project Ga0315336, IMG submission 204512) | Ammonia-oxidizing marine archaeal communities from Monterey Bay, California, United States - ASW #5 | ecosystem: Environmental > Aquatic > Marine > Intertidal zone | place: USA: California... | reverse complement strand
CTCGAGGGTATCCTGTAGTTCTTGGTCGAAGGACGAATCGAGGTCGGCCCCATTGGCTACCGGGTCGTCGAGCTGGGCCAGGGCCCATGCCGCATCCGCAGCGCGTTGGAATCGCTCCGCGGGATTCTTAGCCAACAGGAGTCGGACCCAGTCGTCCAGGCCTTCCGGAATCGGCATCTGGGCCGCGAGCGGGGGCGGCGGGGAGTGCATGTGCATGACCAACGTTGCTGGCACATTCACCCCCTTGAATGGTGTTTTCCCAGCAATCAACCAATGGGCCAGGCACCCCAGGGAGTACAGATCCGTCCAGGGACCCTGTTCCCTCCATGCGGCGGTAATCTGCTCGGGTGCCATGAATCGCGGCGTGCCCATGATGGAGTCGGTTCCGATGTCATCGGCGCCATCTCCGGCCCAGGCGATCCCGAAATCCGAGAGCTTGAGACCCGCTCTCGCGTCCCGGCGGGTGCCGATGAGCACGTTGGCCGGTTTCAGGTCCCTGTGAATGACCCCTCGAGCGTGCGCATGGGAGAGACCATCCAACATCGCCAGAAGAATCGCTTTGATCGCCGACCAGGGAAGGGGGCGGCGCAAATCGGTCAGCGTGCCGCCTCCACAGAACTCCATCGCAAGCCACGGGCAACCCGCCGCCAACTTCTCGGACATTCCGGCAGCCCGCTCATCGATGACTCCGTGGTCGAGCACCATGACCACACCGGGGTGATCGAGGCCGGCGACCGCGCGCACCTCCTCTCGAAAACGACGTACAAAACCATCGTATGTCGCCACAGTGGGGTCCATGACCTTCACTGCCACGGGCACACCCTGCTCCCGATGCCGGGCGCGCCAAACCACCGCCATGCCCCCCCGGGCAATGGGTTGCAGCAGATCGAAAGGGCCCACAGGGATCGGCATCGGAGTCATCGTAACGAAGATCTTGTTATTGGGGGCGGCTTGTGGAGGACGCGTCCATGAAGCAGGTCTACGGGTTGCGCATCAACGGCGAGGACACCGAGATCGCTGCGCCTCCGCACTGGTCACTCCTCGAGGTCCTTCGCTACGAACGAGGGCTGACGGGCTCCAAGCAAGGCTGCGACAAAGGCGACTGCGGCGCATGCACCGTTTTGGTCGACGGAAAACCCGTACTCGCTTGCTGCACCCTGGCCATGCAGAACCGCAACCGCGAGATCACCACCATCGAGGGATTGGCCGGCAACAGCGGTTCGTCTGCGGTTCAGCGAGCATTCGACGAGGCCGGCGCTCTCCAGTGCGGATTCTGCCAACCTGGCATGATCCTGTCGGCATCGGCACTCCTGGCCGACAACCCCGAGCCGAACACCGACGACATCAAGTGCGCGCTATCTGGCAACCTCTGCCGGTGTACCGGCTACACGAAGATCATCGAGGCGGTGGTCAACTCTCTCGCGACCGACGCCCAGCGCTCCAAGATCACGACTGGAGACCCCGCTCCCGGTCACACGGTCATCGGCGCCCGCGGGCGAAAGGCGGACGCGATCGGGAAAGCCGTAGGTTCTACGACATATACCGACGACATCGTCCTCCCGAGAATGGCATTCGGAAAGATCCTTCGCTCTCCCCACGCACACGCGCGCATTCGCTCTGTCGACACGTCCAAGGCCGAGGCGCTACCTGGGGTCCTGGCCGTTTGCGTGGGCGCAGAGCTGCCAAAGCCGTATTGCGTCATCGGTTGGACCCCCGACGAGCAGGCCATGGCGACGGACAAGGTGCGCCATGTCGGAGACGCGGTCGCCGCAGTGGCCGCCGTCGATGAGGACACCGCGGTCGCCGCCCTGGACCTCATCGACGTCGACTACGAAGTCCTGACACCGGTGCTCGACCCCCGGGTCGCGATCACCGACGATGCACCGTTGGTACACGACACGGACTGGAAGGGTCGAGACCGCCGGAACAACATCTGTAAAAAGGTGGAGTTGTCCTTCGGAGAGGTCGACGATGCGTTCTCCGCAGCGGCCGCGACCGTCAGCGGCAAGTGGCACTACAGCGGCAGCACCCACGCCGCCATCGAGCCTCACTGCGCCATCGCGTCGTGGGACGCCGATGACAACCTCACAGTCTGGAGCGCCACCCAGGTCATGCACTACCTTCATCGGGAGCTCGCCGTCGTGTTCGGCATCCCGCAGGCGAAGATCCGCGTTGTGCAACCGGCTCTCGGCGGCGCATTTGGCGGCAAATCCGAGCCGTTCGACCTCGAATTCTGCTCGGCGCTTCTATCCAGAAAAGCCGGTCGGCCGGTCAAGATCCTCTACACGCGCGAAGAGGTCTTTTACTCTCACCGCGGCCGACATCCCATGGACTTCGATTTCAGGATCTGCGCCGATGCCGAGGGCAACATCACCGGTGTCGACAACGACATCGTCATCGATGGGGGCGCGTACCACTCATTCGGCCTGGTCACGACCTACTACGCCGGACAGCTCCTTCCAGGGCCGCTTCGATTCGGGACCTACCGCTTTCGGTCGCGGCGGGTGTACACCAACAAACCGTGCTGCGGACCCAAGCGCGGGCACGGCAGTGTGCAGCCGCGATTCCCCCTCGAGACCGCCATCGACGAGCTCGCCGAACAGCTCTCCATGGACCCCATCGACATCCGTCGGGTCAACGCCATGGAGAGTGGCGAGTCCACCGTGAACGGATTCCTTGTTCCTTCCTGCGGAATTGTCGAATGCCTCGATCGGGTGGAGCACGCCAGCGACTGGAAGCAGAGGTACGACGAACTCCCCGAAGGGCACGGCCTCGGAATCGCCACCAGCATGTACATCAGTGGCACCGCGTACCCGATCTACCCGAACGACATGCCGCAGTCGGGCATCTTGCTCCGCGCCGACCGCTCGGGGAAGATGACGGTCTTCTCCGGAACCAACGACATTGGCCAGGGCAGCAATGGAGCGCTCGCCTACATCATCGCTGAGGAGACCGGCGTGCCCGTCGAGCACATCACTGTGATCTCTGGAGACACCGACCTCACACCCGTCGATCTCGGCTCGTATTCCTCCCGCGTCACGTTCATGGCCGGAACGGCCGCAAAAGAGGCCGGCGCGGCCATGAGAGAAATCCTCACAGCAGCCGTCGCGGAGGCGTGGGGGTGCGCCAAAGGCGACATTCAGATCTCCGCCGGGTACTACGCCGCGGGCGAGCAGCGAATCACGGCAAAAGAAGCGATGATCCTCGGCGAGGCGATGGTCGGAACCGCGCTGTCGACCGCCGGCGGCTATCGGACCCGCCCAGTCGGTGGCGACTATCGGGGCGGCACCATTGGAGCCTCTCCGGCGTACAGCGCAACCGCCCACGTAGCCGAGGTCAAGGTCGATCGTGAGACCGGCGTCGTCGAGGTCCTCAAGATCTGGGCCGCTCACGACTGCGGCAAGGCGCTGAATCCGACCATGGTCGAGGGACAAATCGAGGGCAGTGTCTACATGGGCATGTCCGAGGCGCTCTATGAGGACCACGAAGTCTACGCCCACGGAGACGGCAATCGAGGCGACCGCGCCGCCGGCCTCCACACGGGTCCAAGCCTGCTCGACTACCGATTGGCGACCTCGCTCGACACTCCGGACATCGAGGCGCTGATCGTCGAGTGCAACGACCCGGGCGGACCCTACGGCGCAAAGGAAGCTGGGGAGGGGCCGCTGCATCCAGCCATTCCAGCGATCGCCAACGCGATCTGGCACGCGACGGGAGTTCGCATGCGGACCATGCCGTTCACCCCCGAGCGCGTGCTCGCCGCCATCAACGGCGAGGAGGTCTGAATGCTGCGCATGCCCCCCTTCGAGCTGCACCTGCCGACCACCGCCGTCGAGGCGGTGCAGTTGCGTCAGTCGTTGCCGGAGTCGATGTACGTCGCCGGCGGAACCGACCTCCTTCCCAACCTCAAGCACCGTCTGCACACACCCCAACATCTGGTGAGCCTGTCCGAGGTCGCGGGAATCGGCGCTATTGTTGTCACAGACGACGGGACACTGGAGATTGGGGCCCGAAGCACCCTCCACGACATCGCCACCAATGCCCTCCTGCTGCGGGAGGTGCCCGGGCTCGCCGAAGCTGCCGGACTCGTCGCCGGACCCCAGCATCGCCAGATGGGGACCATTGGTGGCAACGTGATGCTCGACACGCGATGTCTGTTCTACAACCAGACCGCCGAGTGGCGAACCGCCCTGGGATTCTGTTTGAAGAAAGACGGCGATTGGTGCCATGTCATTGGGAGCAAGAAGGCGTGTGTCGCCGCCCAGAGCTCCGACACGGTTCCAATGCTCGTCGCCCTCGATGCCCGGCTGCGAGTCCGCCTCGACAAAGACGAGTCCACCGAAGTCCCCCTCCGCGAATTATTCACGAAAGACGGTCGATTCGACCGAGTACACACCCTCCCCCATACCGCTCTCGTCGAGGCGGTGGTCATTCCGCCGCGCCGCCCGGGGCACCGCAGCGTGTACCGGAAGGTTCGGGCGCGCGCCGCCGTCGACTACCCACAGCTCGGTGTGGCCATCAGCGGATCATTCGATGGCAGCAACTGCACAGAACTCGAGGTCGTGATCGGGGCCATCATGCCCCAGCCCAAACGCCTGAAACACATGAAAAAGGCCGTCGGAACGCAGCTCGACGACGAGCTCATCGATGTCCTGGCGGCCCACGGCTACAAACAGATCAAGCCCCAGACCAGCATCCACGGCTCCCCCCAATGGCGCCGCCACATGGCCAGAGTAGAGCTCACCCGCGGATTGCGAGACCTCCGTGACGGGGCCCCATCACCTGTGCCCGCGAAACTCTGACACGTAGATCTCGAGGGGGATCGCCTTGACCTTCTTCTTCTTGAGATGGTCAATGATCGCCACCTGTTGCGCAGACCCGATGTCGTGCCCCTTGCTCTCGGTCGCGCTCGTCCATCCGGGAAACAAGATCAGCCGTGGCTGGCTTTCTCGGGTCGGCGCGTAGACCTTGACGACGTGCATCGGCAGCGGTCCATCGGCGATGGTCTGCACCGTCATCCGAAGGTGATCGCCCAGGATGTCGTCCAGGTCGGTGATGAACCCCTCCATGAGTGGCGCCGACAGCGCAAGAGACACCAACATCGGCCCGTCGACCTGGGGAACGGGCATGTTGTTTCGCCATTCGTCGAGGGTCTCGCCATGCACGGCGGCGTCGGTAATCCGCTTCAGAAGTGTCATCTGCCGGCCGTAGTTCAGGCGTCGCTTGGAGGACCGCTTCTTGGCCTCCCAACCCGGGAAGAGCACCATCCTCGGCTTGGGGTCATCGTCGTCGACGTACAGGCTGAGGATGGGGTACGCGCTCCCCTTACTGGGCGTGATGACATGGATGGTCGGATGCAGGATGTCGCCGAGCTTGCTGCAAACGCCGAGAATGAGATCCGGCATGTCGGCTGCAGTAGCTGCAGCCGAGATTGGGCATCCATAGGGATGTGGATCAAGGGCCGGTAGAGCCATCGGACGAAACCCCGCGGCGCGATGATACACCAGCCGCGACGTCCTATTGGAAGGCAAGGCCCCCGCGGAGTACGACGCGCCAGTGGCTGGTCGACGCGCTGATCTTCCCACCCACCTCTTGGAGGAAGGCCTGAGCGCCCGAAAAATCAGCTCCCGCCTGCCATCCGAGCGTGGACCCCTCGGCGAATGATAGGACTCCACCGTGGGCGCGCACATGATATCCGGCCGGTAGAGCTCCGCCGCCAGCGTTGAAATCCAAGGCCATGCGGTCGCTCAGTGGAAGGCCATAAGAAAGTCCGAGGTGCGGCTGTGGCAGGAAGAGCAGCCGTTTGCCATTCGTGTCCTCGATAGCCACTGCGACAGCGCCGCCACCGACCCAGATCTCGACCGGCAACGGCAGTATCGAAGCGCCCGCAAAGATGTCTACACCCATGGGACCCGGAACCTGCAGTGGTGCCGAGACATCCCAGAACAAGCCGACAGGTTCGCCGAGGTCGAAGACGCCGTAGGAGCCCACCCCGACCAGGGCACCGACTCCAGAAAATTCGGGGATGGCGACGACCTGGCCGCCAACAACCTGACCAGCGAGGCCAAATCCACCCAGAAGGGACAACGTGCCATACACGCCAGCGCCTTCGTCCTCGGGGGTCTCGGCCACGTCTTCGAATTGAACCTTCCACTCCTCGGGGAAGGGTTGCCGCTGGAGCATTCGGGTGTTCCACACGCCGTTCTTGAGTTGTTGCACGATGTGCAGGCCGACAATCTTCGGCTCATGCTCAATTCGGATGCCGTCCATATAGTAGTTCGCATCGTCGGGCAGCTTCGGGTTGCCGTCGTCACTCGTGGCGGTGGGCACGAAGTTGCGGATGTCAGGGGGGCCAAAACTCCGACGCACGGTGGGATAGATCTTTAGGGCGACTTCGAGGGGGATTTCCCACTCGCGGCCCATGGCGAACTCCACCAGCGAAAGGCCAACCAGGAACTCGGACCAGAGCTTGGACGGGAGTTGTTCCTCGAGGCACGGCAAGCTGCTCTGCATCTTCCGGTAGATCTGACCGTGTTTGACCAGATCGTCATCGTCGATGGCCTCGTTGGCCTCTTCGAGCATCACGCTGATCTCGCCGGCCCCGATGGATTCGCAGGCAGCGTGGGCCGCGGGCGCGGCTCCGAGGATCGAGGACGCGAGCAACAGACGAAACATGAAGACTACTTGGGCTTGCAGGAGTGCCGGAGCGCGCTGCATTTGACTGTCACGGCCCCGCCGGCGGGCACCGTGAGTGGACCATCAAAGGCCTTGATCAATCCGTCTCCGAAGTCCGCGTGGATTTCGTAGGTGCCTGCTGGAATACTGCCGCCCGCAAATGTGCCCGCAGCGCCCTTGAGGTGAATGTCCACGCCGCCTTCCACGACGACTGTGCCCACGTTGCTCTTCGGCTTTGGAGGGGCCGGCTCGGGCGCGGGTGCGACCGGTCTTGGCGCCACTGCGATCGGCTGCGGGGGTGCGGGTTCGGGGCTCGCAGGAATGGGTTCTGGCTCTTCGACCACCGGTTCTGGCTCCGCGACCACAGGCGCGGGCTCTTCGATAATCGGCGCTGGGACCGGAACGGGCTGCGGGTCTTCTCCCGCCAACATGCTCATGCCGCCGACGGCAGCGAGTCCACCGATCCCGGCAACGGCGACCAAAACGATTCCACAGACGGCGACGACGCCAAGAATCATCCAATTGCGTCCTGAAGACGCGCCCGGATCACCTCCGCTCTGGTCTCCGAGGCCGGGCGCCATCGTATCGACGCCCACTTCGATGAAGGTCTCGTGTCCGTGGAGTCCCGCTCCGGTGGTAAAGCCCGCTTCGGTGATGGTCTTGCCCCCGAGCTCCCCAGGCAAATCGGTGGAGACCGGCCAATTGTAGTCCCAGGCCCATTGGCGCAACGAGGCTCCAGACATCTCGTCGGCCATCCGATCGCACCGACGAGCGAGGTCCGCGGGCTTGGGGCGCGCGTCTTCGTCGTGCTGCATCATCTCGAGGATGAGGTCGGCGATCGCCGGCTCAAGACCCTCGATCGAGTCGACAATCTGCTTGACGAATCCGTCGTGTTCTTCGGCGTTCCAGGCGAGCTTGTACTGCTCCTTGAGCTCGATATCGCCGAAGAATCTCCGCTCCGTGACGCCCTCGTAGAGCACCGCCCCCAACGCGTAGATGTCACCCGCAGGTTTTTTCGAATCCTTTCGATCCAACCGCTCGGGCGACATGTAGAGATAGGAGCCGATGAGTGCCTTGGCCTGGGTTTCCGCCTCGCGCTTGACCCCGGCAGCCGTCGCGATGCCAAAGTCGAGGAGCTTGACCTCGCCGTGCTTTCCAATCCGGATGTTGGCCGGTTTCACGTCGCGGTGAACGAGTTGGAGTTGTTGACCTTCGGGACCGATGGTCGTCCAGGCCGCATCGAGCGCAGCCGCGACGCGCCCGATAGCGTCGACGAGGGCCCGGGTGGACATGCCGCCCTGGGAGAAGCAGGTATCGAGATCGCCGCCCTCGACATACTCGGTCACCAACGCGACGCGCCCGTTGAGGATGACGAGATCGTGAACGCTGAGGATGGATGGGTGGCGCAGAAGAGCGAGGAGTTTGCCCTCGTCGCGGAGCCGCTGCACAGCCTGACTGCGCGGGTCGAGGCCGTCATGCAACACCTTGACGGCGACCTCGTGGCTGACACCACCCGCGCTGGTCATCGTTGCTCGGTACACCTCTCCAAAGCCACCGCTACCCAGGCAGCTGTGGATATGGAATTGTCTTACGTCCTCTCGAACCGCCGAGACGTCCCTCATCTACACCCTTTCCAGACACAACATAACTGAAGTGTTCGGGCGAACGCCGCCGAAGAACGAGGATCAGGCGTTCTCGGGGGTCTCTCCGCGCATCCAGGTCGGAAGCGCCGCCTGGGGTGAATCGCCTGACAACACAGCGCTGCCGGCGATTATCGTCAAAATCCCTGGACCCGGGAGGACAAGCATGGCCGCACCGGCGACAATCAGGCCGAAGCCCAAGGTGATGCGAATGAGTCGACGGATAAGGGCCATGATTTGCGCCCTCCCGGGTCGCTTGGGGTTGTACGAATAAGGTGACCTGATCGACGGTTGCGGGGCGACTTCATTCGTCACGGGGTGTCACCATCACGCCGCAGCCTGAGACGAAGACAGATCGCGGCGTTGCTCCGCGTTGTTCACGATCGGAGCCCAAACGGAGAATGAGGTACTGTGCCGCCCGAATCCATTACTCCGGCCGATAAATCGGCCTCCGCCCTACGCTTCGCTCCGGTTGGCGTTTCGATTCCGTTCACGACCGAAACTCGAAAACGGGTGACGCAAGCGCCTTATTTCCCGTTTTCGAGCTCCAACCGTGAACAGAAACGGCCGGGAGTGGACCCTACGGCGATTCACAGATGATGTTGTTCTCCGTCAGTCCGCAGTCCGTGTCGTTCCACTCGCCAAAGTCGGTGTCGAACTCGACGCAGTCCTGGCCGCCGACGTTGTTGGGCTGGCCCGCGGCGAAGTTGCTGTAGATGAACGGCGTGCCATCGACCCACTGGTACACACCTTCGATCTGCTGATCATTGAGACCGATCCACCAATCCTCGGGGTTGTAGAGGACGGCGGTGTTGGTGAGAAAGTTGTTCTCCTGGCCGTTGTTGATGACCACCGGCTGGTAGTTGTGGCTGCTGCACTCGGTGATGGCCGACGCATACGGCAGTGAAGCGAGTCCGCAGAACATGTAAGCGTGGCCGCTGTAGTACTCGACCGGACAGACGCAGACGTTGCCGTCATCGATGAGGGTGTTGCAGTCGTTGTCGAACGCGTCGCAGACCTCCGCGGCGCCCGGGTTGACGACGTTGTTGGTGTCATCGCAGTCGCCGGTGAGCTCGACCCAACCCGCCTGCGGGTTGCACGCTGTCACGCCGGGATTGACGCCGAAGCCGTCGCCGTCGGTGTCCTCATAGAAGGTCCGCTCGTCGATAGCGTTGTTGTCGACCCCGCCGTCACAGTCGTTGTCGAAGAAGTCGCAAATCTCCGGAGCGCCCGGGTAGATGGCGGCGTTTCCGTCATTGCAGTCGTCGTCGCTCTGGACGAATCCCGGAGGAGCCGTGCAGGCGATGGTCGAGATCGCGGCGTTGCCGTGTCCGTCGCCATCGTTGTCCTGATACCAGGTCTGGGGGTCGTCCACGAAACCGTCACAGTCGTTGTCGATGCCATCGCAGATCTCGGGCGCTCCGGGGAACACCTGGTTGTTGCTGTCATCGCAGTCGGTGTCGTCACCGATGTGATTCGGAGGCGCGTCGCACGCCATCACAGTGGTGTCCTCGTCACCAAAGCTGTCGCCATCTACGTCGGGGTGCCACTCGAGCGCATCCAAGGCGTAGTCGTCGTCCAAGACGCCACTGCAGTCGGTGTCGACGCCGTCACAAAACTCGTCTGCACCGGGGAAGATGGTGATGTCGGCGTCGTTGCAGTCTCCGCCCGTGGCAACCGTTCCCGGCGGTCGAATACAGGCGTTGGTCACTGTCGCGTCGTCGCCAAATCCGTCGCCATCGCGGTCGCCATACCAGTCGCTGCCGTCGGTCGCGCCCACATCGATCTGGCCGTCGCAGTTGTCGTCGATGCCATTGCAAATCTCCAAGGCGGCGGGATTCACCTGCGGATTCGTGTCATCGCAGTCGCCGCCCTGGGCAACGCGTCCCGGTCCGGCCAGACAGGCCTGCACGACGTTGTTGGGATTGCCGTACGCGTCCCCATCGGCATCCAGGAAGAAGTCGGCTCCGTCGACTGGATTCTCGTCGATGGGCCCGTCGCAATCATCGTCGACGCCGTTGCAGATCTCATCGGCAGTGGGATGAATGCTGCCGTCGTTGTCGTTGCAGTCGGTGTTGTCCTGGACCCGGCCCGGAGGCGGCGTGCACGTGTTGATGGCGTCCGAGGCGTCCCCGTAGCCATCGCTGTCGTTGTCGAGGAACCAGTCGACTCCGCCACCGGCTCCGGCTTCATCGATCAGCCCGTCGCAGTCCTCATCGTCACCGTCGCAGACCTCGGTGGCTCCGGGGAAGGCGGTGTTGTCGGTGTCATCGCAGTCGGTGTCGTCGGTCACAAAGCCGGGCGGAATCGAGCAGGCCACAATCGTTGCGCCGGCGTCGCCGAAGCCATCGGCATCGGTGTCGGCGTAGTAGGTGGTGCCGTCGGTGGCCCCCATGTCGATCTGCCCATCGCAGTCGTTGTCGAGCCCATCACAGACCTCGGTGCCACCAGGGAAGACCGTAATCTCGGTGTCGTCACAGTCGCCGTCCTGGCTCACCCGTCCCAGTATTGCGGTACAGCTCTCGATGACGTCGGCCGGGTCTCCGAAGCCGTCGCCGTCGCCGTCGATGTAGTACGAGGTGGCGTCTACGGCGTCCTCGTCCACCGGTCCGTCGCAATCGTCGTCGATGCCGTTGCAGAGCTCGTCGGCGGTGGGGTGCACGCTGCCGTCGGTGTCGTCACAGTCGGTGTTGTCCTGCACGCGGCCCGGAGGCGGTGCGCAGGTGTTGATGAAGTCCGAGGCGTCCCCGTACCCATCGCTGTCGCTGTCGAGGAACCAGTCCACGCCGCCACCAGCGCCCGCTTCGTCGATCTCGCCGTCGCAGTCCTCGTCGTCGCCGTCACAGACCTCTGTTGCGCCGGGGAATGCCGTGTCGTCCGTGTCGTCGCAGTCGGTGTCGTCGAGGACGAAGCCGGACGGCAGCGAACAATCCACCAGCGAAGAGTCCGGATCGCCAAATCCATCGACGTCGGTGTCGGCAAAGTAGGTGGTTCCATCGATCGCACCGATGTCGATCACGCCGTCACAGTCGTTGTCGATGCCATCACAGACTTCGGTTGCACCGGGGAACACAGCGATGTCGGTATCGTCGCAGTCCGGCTCTCCAGTCACGAATCCGGACCCGGGAGACTCACATGCATTGATGGTCGTTGCCGGGTCGCCGAAGCCGTCGCCGTCGGAGTCGAACATCCACGGAACGCCATCGGTGATGTCGTCGTCAACGAGGGTGTTGCAATCGTTGTCGAGGCCGTCACAGACCTCGATACCGCCGGGGAAAACTGTGGGTTCGGTGTCGTCGCAGTCGGTGTTGTCAGCCACGTAGCCAGGGGGCTGAGTGCACGCGGAGAGCACGTCGCCCGCATCGCCAAAGGTGTCGCCATCGGTGTCGGCGAACCAGTCGGTCTCGTCTCCCGAGCCGGCCTCGTCGATCTGGCCATCGCAGTTGTTGTCGAGGCCGTCACAGAGCTCGGGGGCACCCGGGAACACCAGGCCACTCGTGTCGTCGCAGTCGGTGTTGTCGTCGATGAAGCCGGAGGGCATCGTGCACGCGTCGATGGTCGAGAGCGGATCGCCGAAACCGTCGGAGTCGGTGTCTGCGAAGAAGGTCTGCGGGTCCGTGGCGCCGACATCGATCTCGCCGTCGCAGTCGTTGTCGAGCCCATCACAGACCTCGACGCCGCCCGGGAACACTGTGATCTCGGTGTCGTCGCAGTCTGGAGGTCCGGTCACCCAGTCGGGTCCGGGCGCGTCGCAGGAGATGAAGGCGGAGTCCAAAAAGCCGAAGCCATCACCATCGCCGTCCTGCATCCAGATCTCGCCGTCGCTCGGGAAGTCGTCGACGAGGAGGTTGCAGTCGTTGTCCAAGCGGTCGCAAACCTCGACGGCACCCGGGAAGACGGTCGCCTCAGAGTCATCGCAATCTGTGTTGTCATCGATGAAGCCGGTGGGAGACGCGCACTGGAACACCTCGACCGCGGCGTCTCCGAAACCGTCGGAGTCACTGTCGGCGAACCAGCTCTTTTCGCCGATGGCGCCGGCCTCGTCGACCTGGCCATCGCAGTTCTCGTCGTCGCCATCACACTCCTCGGTGGCCCCGGGGAAAGCCGTGGCATCGGCGTCGTTGCAGTCGGTGTCGTCGGCGATGAAGCCGGTCGGAGCAAAGCAGGCAACAACGGAGTCGAGCGCGTTGCCAAATCCGTCGCTGTCGGTGTCCGCGAACCAGGTGCTCGCGTCGCCAGCACCGTTGTCGATCACGCCGTCGCAATCGTTGTCGAGCAGATCGCAAATCTCCGGATTACCGGGGAAGACAACAGGCTCTGCGTCGTCACAGTCGTCTCCCGGACTCAGGATGTAGTCGAGTCCGGGGGCGTCGCACTGATCGACGGTCGTGCTCGGGTCGCCGAATCCATCGGAATCGCTGTCGAGGGACCATGTCAGCGCGTCCACGGCGTTGTCGTCCACCGGACCATTGCAGTCGTTGTCCAGGCCATCGCAGACTTCGATGCCACCCGGGAACGCCGTGGGCGCGGTGTCGTTGCAGTCGGAGTCGTCGAGGAGTCTGCCTGGCAGTGGATCGCAGCCCATGAGGACGTCGAGGGCGTCGCCAAAGCCGTCGTCATCGGCGTCCATGTACCAGGGGACCTCTCCGATTGCGCCGGGCTCGTCTGAGGTGCCATCGCAGTTGTCATCGATGCCGTTGCAGACCTCGGTGTTGCCGGGGAATACGGTGGGATCGTCGTCGTCGCAGTCGGTGTCGTCGGCGACATACATGCCCGTTGGGAAGCAGGTGACCAGCATCTCGTTGGCGTCACCGAAGCCGTCGCCGTCCACGTCGAGCCAGTAGGTGCCAATGTCCACCGCGGTGCTGTCGACATCGCCGTCGCAGTCGTTGTCGATCCCATCGCAGATCTCCGTCGCGAGCGGGTTCACAGCCGCGTCGGCGTCGTCGCAGTCGGGGATTCCGAGCACCCACTCCGGGCCCGGAGAAGTGCACGATTCCTGAGTGTTGTCGGGATCTCCGAAAGAATCGCCATCGCGGTCGAACATCCAGGTGGCATCGACCACTGCACCATCATCGACGACGGCGTTGCAGTCGTTGTCGAGACCGTCACAGATTTCGACGGCACCCGGGAAGACCGTGGGCTGCAGATCATCGCAGTCGGTATCATCGGCGACGTAGCCCGAGGGCGGATCACAGGTGAGGATGACGTTCAGTGTATCGCCGAATCCGTCGTCATCGAGGTCGGCGTACCAGGGGATCTCGCCAGTGGCGCCCGCTTCGTCGATCTCGCCATCGCAGTCGTTGTCGATCAGATCGCACAGCTCTGGCGCACCGGGGAACGCCAGGACATCGAGGTCGTCGCAATCGGTGTCGTCGAGTACGAACCCGGGCGGGAGTGCGCCGCAGAAGCCCTCGGAGACCAGTGGGTCCCCAAAACCGTCGCCATCGGTGTCCGCGTAGGCGAGTGTGCCGTCGGTCACATCGTTGTCGACGATGCCGTCGCAGTCCTGGTCGATGCCGTCACAGAGCTCGTCGGCACCCGGATTGATGCTTGGATCAGCCGGCTCGCAGTCTGGACCGGGGTAAGCGCCGGGCGGAAGCCCACAGCCCTCGGAGATCAGGGAGTCGGGATCGCCCCATCCATCGCCGTCACTGTCGCTGTCGTACCAACTCGGCTCGTCCACTGGCGCGTCGTCGACGAGGCCGTTGCAGTCGTTGTCGAGGCCGTCGCAGATCTCGGGGGCCGCCGGATTCACGGTGGCCTCGTCGTCGTCGCAATCGGTGTCGTCCGCCAGGTAGCCAGAGGGCACGAAACAGGCGTCGATGGTCGTATCCGGGCTACCGAAGCCGTCGGAATCCTCGTCTTCGAAGAAGGTCGTCAGACCGGGGGCGTTGTCGTCGACCAGCCCATTGCAGTCATCGTCGATGCGATTGCAAACCTCGGATCCGGCCGGGCTGACATTCGGGTCGCCGTCATCGCAGTCCGTGCCATCCGCGACCGTGCCAGAGGGCTGTTCACAGACCACGATAGGGTCGAAACCGAAGCCGTCGCCGTCGTTGTCGAAATACCAGGTGGGGTCGTCGACGGTGTCGTTGTCCACGATCCCGTCGCAGTCCTGGTCGAGGCCATCGCAGAGCTCGTTCGCACCGGGGTAGACGATCGAATCGGTGTCGTCACAGTCATCGCCCGTCGGCACGTAGCCTGAGGGTTGGAAGCAGGACTGGGCGACGTCATTGCCCTCTCCGAAGCCGTCGGAGTCGGCGTCACCGAACCAGTTGGTGAGGGAGGCATCGGGGTCGTCGTCGTCGATGAGCCCGTCGCAGTCGTTGTCGATCAGGTCGCAGATCTCCAAGGCGTCCGGGTTGATCTCGGTGATGGTGTCGTCGCAGTCGGTGTCGTCGCCGACGTAGCCGTTGGGCTGATCACACAGCCACAAGGGGAGCGCGGGATCGCCAAATCCGTCGTTGTCTTCATCGGGATGCCAGTCCGAGCCGTCGATAGCATCGTCATCGACAAGTCCGTTGCAGTCGTTGTCGATCTCGTCACACACCTCGTCAGACGAGGGGTTGATGGTGTTGTCGTCGTCGTTGCAGTCGTCGCCACCGTCGCACTCGAGGCTGTCGAAGCCGTCGAAGTCCCTGTCGCACGGATTTTCGGCATAGGCGTCGATTGCGACCGTGAGAGTGATGGTCTCCTGCTCTGTCTGGCCATAGGCGCAACCGCTGGTTGCAACTGGCGTTCCGCTGGCTGTCACCACGAGATCGAAGGGTTCGATGGTCTCGCTCGCGTCCATCACAGCGGACAGACTGACCGTCCCGACCTCGCCGGGTCCCAGGACCTTGGGCAGAGTGTTGTCGAGGCTCACCCAGTCCGGAGCCCCGTCGCTCAAGGCGACGTCGCCGATGTCTAGATCCACGCCACCGGCATTGACCACCGTGATGACGATCTCTGCAAGCTCGCCATCATCGGCGACCAAACTCGGGAGTTGGGGATCGACAACCAGTGCCGGCCCGGGAACCCAGGTGGGCTGGCATGCGGCTGCGACGAGGAAGGTAACGGCCAGGCTACGTGAGAACGCCGACAATGGGAGACTCCAGATCCATGTGGGACCCGACAATCATAGCTGTCAAAACTACGCCTGGCGCGGTCCTTCAGCTCGCCTCAGGTCGCAGCCGGGCGATCACTGACGCCACAGCCTCCTCGACGGCCGTCTCCACATCGACCGCACCCTCCCGGAAGTACGTCTGTACGCAGATTCCGATGACCAGACCCACGATTACCGTGGACATCGCGCGGGGATCGACCTGCACACGGAAGTCACCAGCATTTTGCCCTTCTCTGACGAGTTTCTCAGTCTGCCGGCGGTATCGCGCATAAAGATCGGCATTTACGTCGGCCGCGCGCTGGTCGGAGCGCAGCCTTCCCCAGAATGCCAACAGCACCTGCCCGCCGTCCTTGTGCTCCGTGAAACCGCGGACCATCGAAACCAGGACAGCGCGCACTCTCCCTTCCCAATCATCGGAGGCGTCCACTGCTACACGGGCCGCGTCGTCGATCCCCATGACCGTGTCATCGAGGACCGCGTGAACGATGTCGTCCTTGTTTCGAAAGTGGTAGGTGATGACTCCGCGGGAGAAATCCAGCTCGCGCTCTAGAGCGCCAATGGTCAACGCCTCCAGGCCTCTTTCAGCCACTATTCGGCGGGCGACCTCTACAATTTGCGCCCTCCGCAGCTCGCGAACGGTCTGAATCTCAGGCAACCCGCGCCTCGCGCTTCATCCATCTCGGCTGTTTGTCAGCAGGCCAAAGCTCGGGATGGTCGGCCGGGAGGATCTGCATGTCTTGCCCAGTGGCGTTGAGGAGATCCCGTCGCCGGCACTTGAGGATGATCTTGGCGCAAATCAGGCCAGACATCGTCGCCCCAGCAACCCCGTGTCCGAGCGTGCTCGCACCGCACATGTACAGGCCATCAAACGGTGTAGTCAACCCCCATCCCATCGGTCCGAGCTGCGCAATACTCTTTTCATTTCCGTAGATATTTCCCTCGGTCGATGCGACGTAGTGGGTGTTGGTGAGCGGCGTGCCCACGTCCTTGAAGACGACTTTTTCCTCGATGCCCGGGACCTGCTCGTTGAGCCGGGTGAACATGCGCCGTGCGAGTTCTTCCTTCATCTCGACATAGCTGTCGGGGCGGTCGTTGAATTTGGTTTGTTGCCATCTCGAGAAGGCCTCGTGACTCACGAAACTGAAGGCCTCGAAAGTATGCACACCGTCGTTTCGTTTGCTGCGGTCCTTGAGCGTGGTGCAGGTGAGAAAGACGAAGGGCACTTCCTCGACGGAGATGGGATCGGGATGAGAAGCCAGGTCATAGGCGCTCTCCACATCTCCGATGTTCTTGGTGTACCAGTAGTTTCCGGAGTCCAGGCCGGCGGCATCCGCGTCGACTTCGGCCGCAAAGAACAAGCTCAGGGCAGAGATCGACCACTTCGTCCGATCGAGCTTGGCCTTCGTTAGCATCGGGAGGCGGTCGCGTCCGATCAGCTGGTTGAAGGTGATGTTCGGGTCGGCATTGGAGATGATATTCGGCGCCGAAATCTCCGTTCCGTCCGCAAGCCGAACTCCTACCGCCCTCTTGCCCTCCAGGAGAATCTGAGTGACTTCTGCCTTGGTGCGGATCTCGCCGCCGTTGCGCCGCAGCTCCTTGATGAAGGCCTTCGGCAACGCGCGGGCACCGCCCTTCGGGTAGTAGCCGCCGTTGAAGTAGTGATGGGCGACGGCGGCGTGGAGGCCAGCCGGCGCACGGCTCGGGCGCATTCCGTGATCGCCAGACTGCATGGACAGCACGTCCTTGAGGAGAGGATCGGAGATGTGCTTGTTCAAGAGCGACGACAGCGGACGCGCACCCCAGCGCACCAACGTCGGGATCTTCGCCGCCATCTTCAAGCCGTCCAGCGCCGATTCGACCTTGGCGCCGCCTTTGAGCTCCTCTCCCATCCGGTGGATGGTCTCGATGTACCCGCGGACTCCCCTCGCCTCTTTCGGGAAGGCAGCGGTGAGCTTGGCGATGTAGTTCTCGCGACCCTTCGGGATGTCGAAGCGGAAATCGCCGATGCGAATGTGGTCTAGCGCGTCGGGATTGAGCTCCAGCATGGTCAAGTCATTTGCGACGCCGAGCCCCTCGTAGATCTCGCGCATCTGCCCACCGGGCTGACACTCGCCGATGTAGTGCACGCCGGGGCTGAACTGGTAGCCCTCGAGGTTGAAGGAGTGGCACCAGCCACCTGGGAGATAGTGCCGCTCGAGGACAAGTACCCGGTGCCCCGCTCGAGAAAGCGCCACCGCCGTCGTCAATCCACCAGCGCCAGAACCAATCACAATGCTGTCGTAATCCACGTGAACTCCATTCCCTGGGAGAGGTTTATAACGGGCATTATGTTTTTGCAACGGGTGTTGTGATTGGGTCGCAGAGGGGCGGGAATTGCCGGCCGGGCGTTGGTTCCTTTGGGTCGAAACGTGGTGTTTGATGTTGCGTTTCGTTGGAGAGCCCGGTTGGGCGAGTACGGATCGGATTCAGAGAGCTCGGATCGGCTCGAGTCTCCGAGGGTCTGTCTCCGAGCGCCTGGGTGGTCCACACGCCCATGTCTCCAAAGAAGGGGGAGCGCTGCGCTTCCCCCGTTTCACCCCCTCCGCCTCTTGGCGCCCAGAGTGGTGGTTCGAGGCGGAGTTGTGGTGGCGGCGTGGGCGCCAAGTGACACGGCATGTCCATATCGATCGGGGCACCGCTCGTCGCACTTCCAGATCTGAAGATCCTCCAGCCGACCCTCGGATCCGGACGCCAACTCCGAGCTCCACCCGATCCGGACCCTGGGTCGCGATCTGTCCCGCCCTCGTAAGTGATCTTTTCCACGCCACCACTCCCGACGCCTCCTCACCCGCCGACTCGGCCCCACGCTCCGATCCCCGGCCCGAATCGCCAACGCCTCCTCACCCGCCGACTCACTGCTCCCCGTCAGCCGCGAGAGGAAGCCTCATCTGCCCACACCCAGCCGCCAGCACCTTCCGAGCCAGGCTCGAAAGTGCAAGCCCCTCCCCGGTCGACCAGCGGACATCGTCATACCGGCTACCGACGCTCACCTCGCCGTCGAATCCCGAGATCTCGTAGACACGACAGGTCAGTCGGCGGTGGGTGAAGACGTGCACCACCTCAGCTCGAAGCGCACCGACCTCGACCCGGAGACCGCAATCCACGAAAGCCGCATGCACGGCCTCCCGCCCAGCATCCAGCGCATCGACGTCCGCGCCAATCGGCTCCCACAACCCGCCCAGCAGACCTCCTTTCGGACGCTTCCCAAACAGAATCTCACCTCCGGACTCCAGCAAGCCGGCTACCGCGAACACCGGTTTGGGAGGCTTCTTCTTCGCCTTGTTCGGAAGCTCGGTCTCGATACCCAGCGCCCTTCCCTCACACGCAGAGAGCACCGGACAGGAGTCGCACCGGGGCTTCCGAGGCGCGCAAACGGTCGCACCCAGCTCCATCAAGGCCTGGTTGAGGTCCCCGGGGTGGCCGTCGTGGGCCGCCTGAAGATCGGCTGCTCGACTCCACAAGGCCTTCTTCCCCTCCTTCGAACGCGGGTCCTCTCGTCGCGCATCCAAACGGGACAACACCCGCTCGACATTCCCATCCACCAGGGCAGCGCGTTCTCCAAAAGCGATCGAGGCGATGGCGCCGGCGGTGTACGGACCAATTCCCGGCAGCTTCCGCAAATCGGCGGGGGCGGTAGGGAGACCACTGTCAGCCGCGGCCTTCGCACACTTGTGCAGATTTCGCGCCCGCGAGTAGTACCCGAGACCAGCCCAGGCCTCGAGCACGTCGTCTTCGGTCGCGGCGGCGAGATCTGGAAGCGTCGGCCACCGCTTCACGAACTTGTGGAAATACGGAATCACCGTCTCCACACGGGTCTGCTGCAGCATCAGCTCCGACAGCAGGACCTTGTAGGGCTTGGGATCGTCACGCCACGGCAAGCGGCGGGCGTTCTCCGCGTACCAATCGATGAGCAATTGGCTGAGTATTCGGGGGTCGGCGGTCATGATGTGGATGTTATGGCTGGAGCATGCCGACCGCAGCCGCACTGATCATCGGAAATGAGATCCTGAGT
>Ga0315336_1003764_pt1 | contig 19492 bp, 18 predicted proteins | sample ASW5metaG_FD_204512 | JGI IMG/M metagenome (GOLD analysis project Ga0315336, IMG submission 204512) | Ammonia-oxidizing marine archaeal communities from Monterey Bay, California, United States - ASW #5 | ecosystem: Environmental > Aquatic > Marine > Intertidal zone | place: USA: California... | reverse complement strand
TGGCTGCCGGGGGCGCTCTTCCCTATCTCTCTACGGAGCAGAATCGGTGCCATCCATTTTCCCTCCCTCGACCCCGCTTTTGAATGGAATGGTGTAACGCCTTTATTCGCAGCCTGTTACGTCATTGATTCAGGGGGAGAGTTTCGCCGAAAAGAAAGATCGAGAAGGAGGGGATAAATTTCGCGGAATTGCGATTTTCGGGTGATGGTCCGCATTCGTTCATTGGTAAAATCCATTCCATCAAGCAGATACGAGACAGGTCGGAAATCGATCGGACTGCCGTCCCTGAATCCGCCCTTTCACGCGAACAGAAATTGAGAATCTCAGGATCGCGAGAACCAGGGGCCTCTTTGCACCTGTGCGAGAAATCAGCTCGCCGTTTTCACTTGCTATTCCCGGCTCTGAACTACAAATGAAGGGCGATTTTCGAAACAGAATCTGACTCTCAGGGAAGGAGGCATCATGCAGGTACCGGCGGAACTCTTGTATACGAAATCCCACGAATGGGTACGGGTTGAAGGTGATAGCGCTGTCGTGGGGATCACTGATTTTGCGCAGAACCAATTATCGGATCTCACCTTTGTCGAGTTGCCCTCCGCCGGAGACGATTTCTCGTCGTCCGACGAGGTTGCCGTCGTCGAGTCGGTGAAGGCGGCTTCGGATGTTTATTCACCGGTTAGTGGTAAGATTCTCGAGGTCAACGACCGATTGGAAGGACAGCCGGATCTTCTCAACAGCGATCCGTACGGAGAGGGATGGCTGTTCAAGATCCGCCTCAGTGATCCCTCTGAACCAGACGGCCTGCTTTCCGCGGATACCTACAGGCAAAGCCTGCCGGCGGAGAATTGAGCGAACCGCCTGCTATCGGCATCTTCCTCCCCGGTCCGGTCCGATACGCCGCCGCGGCCCGGCTCCAGGAGGAAATTCTACACGCCCGGATTGCGGATGAAGTTCCGGACGTTGTTCTGCAGACCCAGCACTTTCCGGTGGTAACCCTCGGCCGGCGCGGCCGCGACGAGCATTTGTATTGTTCGCCGGAAAAGCTCCAGGAGCTCGGAATCGACTTTCACGTCGCACCCCGTGGCGGGGATGTTACGTACCACGCGCCGGGACAGGTCGTCCTCTATCCCATTCTTCGACTGGACGCAGGCCGGACCGGTAGCCACCGGTACCTTCACGTGCTCGAGGAAATTGCGATTCGGACCGCTGCCGCCTTTCATGTGGACGCATTCCGGCGGGAAGGAAAATCCGGAGCCTGGACCGCCTCGGGAAAGATTGCCGCAATCGGTTTCCGGATTCGCCGATGGGTCACTTATCATGGTCTCAGCTTGAACGTGGATCCTGATTTGACTGGATTTACTTTCATGGCGCCCTGCGGCATCGAAGATGAGCCGGTTGCCTCGTTTCGCATGATTCTGGGTAAAAAGTGTCCGCCAGTCGCAGAAGTAATGAAGGAGCTGCATTCCCAGTTCGGCGCGGTCACCGGCCTGTATCCCGATCGAAGAACGCCTGAATCACTGGATGATATCCCCGCTTTACGGGAAATATTTCAGAGATTTGTTTCCGCGTAACTCGCTGGACTCGAATAAATTGCATGCGTTTCTCTCCCGGGGAGCGATCTGTGCCATGGCACGCATATTGCTTTTTTCTAAAAGACGTCGGGCAAGGTCCATTGCGGAATTCGCTGTAGAACGCCGATCAGATCGGTCGCGTGCAGGTCGTAAAGCCGCCGTTGGTGATCGGAGCTTTGGTGCAACGATTCGGAAAAGATTCATTAAAAACGACACTGGTGTTTGCTTCCATCGGTTCGTCACTGCTGGTCGCGGCTGCCATGGCCGTGGTGGTGAGTTTGAACCATGGTTTGAGGATGCCGGGCCGGGTCGAGGCCGACGTGCACTCCCGGGTAGACCTCGCCCGTTCGGGTCTTGAGCTCGCGTTGATTTTCGGAGACGAGGTTGCCGCAAACCGCGGCCTGTCCATCCTGGGTCGCGACCCTCATGTCGCCGGGGCGCGGCTGTTCGATGATGAAGGGGAGGTTCTCGGCACCTACCTGAGCGAAGATTCCAGCATTGAGTTGCCCCTGTTTCCACCCATGGGTGTTCCCGACGTTTCGGGGGCATCCTTTACCGTGCGCGAATCCCTGACCTCGGGGAGTACGCGGCTGGGCGTGTTGCTGGTGGTCGGGAGCTGGTCGGACAATGACCGGTTTCCCCCGGGATTCACTCCGCTTGTCGTTACCGCAGGACTGGTTTCACTCTTGTTTGGATGGGGCATTTCGGTGGTCTGCTATCACCGACTGTCGCGGTCGTTGAACGGGGTTACGGACAAGCTGGTCCGCGCGTTCAAATTTCGGGATTTTACGGAGACGATCGCCCCGGATGAGGTGGGCACCGTCGGCGACCTTGCAGACCAGTGCAACAACATCCTGATGCTGAGCCGCATTCGGGAAGAAGAACTTCAGAAACAGCGGAAGGCCCTGGAGCAAACGGTGCAGGAGCGAACCGAAGCCCAGGAGGACACCAACCGGGAACTTAAAAAAGCGGTGGACGAGCTCAAAGAGGCAAAAGTTGCCGCCGAGTCCGCCAACCATACCAAGTCGCAGTTTCTCGCGCGAATGAGCCACGAGATTCGAACGCCGATGAACGGGGTGCTCGGTATGACCGATCTGCTTCTGCACACCGACCTCGCGACCCGGCAGCGCAGCCTTGCCGAAACGGTTTACCGATCCGGGGAAGGGCTCCTTCACATCATCAATGACATTCTCGATTTCTCCAAGATCGAGTCGGGGAAACTGGACCTGGAGGAACGCACTTTCGATCTTCGGGAGATCATCGACGAAGTGCTGGAACTGCTCAGCGAGAACGCGTTCAAGAAAGGGTTGGAGCTGGTTGGCCTTGTTGATGACGCGGTTCCCACCCGAATCCTGGGGGACCCCAACCGGCTCCGGCAGATTCTGCTTAATCTTGCCGGGAACGCCATCAAGTTCACCGAGCATGGTGATGTACAAATTGTCGTATCGCCTCTCCACGAGACGAGCAGCACCGTTCTGCTCCGGTTTGAAGTTAAAGATTCCGGGATCGGGATCAGTTCCGCCGCGCTGCAGAAAATCTTTGACCCGTTCAGCCAGGCGGACGCCTCCACCACCCGGAAGTACGGCGGCACCGGGCTCGGACTTGCGATTTGCCGTCAGCTTTCCCGCATGATGGGCGGCGACATCGGGGCCGACAGTGTCATGGACGAAGGATCCACCTTCTGGTTCACGGCGTGCTTCAAGGAGCCGTCCCATGAGGCCGGCGACCACATCGCGTCGCGGCAGGCCTTGAAAGAATCCCGCGTTCTGGTGATCGCGCCCCATGACGCGCTGCGTGAGCTGCTGGTGCGCAGACTCTCTTCCTGGGGCGCGAAGGCGGAAGCCTTTGCCGAGCCCGGCGATGCCCTCATGCGCGCTGCCGGCGACGCACACCTGGGCTTCCCGTATGATATTGCCCTGCTGGACGGCTCGGTTGAACAGCCGGGAGACGTTGCCGCCCGCCTGATCGGAGAAGACATACCCGGCGATTGCCGTGTCATTTTCGTGTCGCCGCTTCTCGCCCAGACCGAAGAAGCCCTGGAGACGGGGTGTTTCGCGGCCTCCATACGGAAACCGGTTCGCGAAATGGAGTTGTACGAGACCCTGTGCGCGGTCCTGAACCATGCCGCGCCCGGGCCGCTCCTGCCGGACCCTCGGGCCGGCGTGTCCAGGGACATTGAGAACGAGAAATTCGACGCCCACGTCCTGGTCGCGGAAGACAACCCGGTGAATCAGGAAGTGGCCCGGGGCATGCTGGAAGGAATCGGATGTACGGTCGCAATCGCGGTCAATGGTGCCGAGGCCGTCGAGCGCGTAAAGGACGGAAAATTCGATTTGGTGCTAATGGACTGCCAGATGCCGGTCTTGGACGGTTTTGAGGCCACGAGGGCAATTAAGAAGTTGCTCCATGGCGGCGCCACCTATTTTGAAGCACAACAGGCGGAGCAAGTGTGCGAGCTACCGATCGTGGCCCTCACTGCAAATGCAATGGAAGGAGACCGCGAGAAATGTCTCGCGCGCGGCATGGACGATTATCTGAGCAAACCTTTTACCGTGGAAGATCTGAAGAACATACTTACCCAATGGGTGGTTAAACGAAAGGCGCGCGCCGGAGACGCCGGCAGCACACCGCAGAGCCCCCCACCGGGGGACGCAGGCTCGGCGGCAACGGGCTCATTTTTCGAACCGGAGGAGACCCCGGTTCCGGTGGCAACCGTCCCCGCGGAGGAAACCGGGCCGCTCGACGAGCAGATCATCGCCAGCATTCGCGACGTGGAGAAATCGGGTGTCGACCGGCTTTTCGAGCGAGTGGTCAAATCCTACTTCGACGAGACCCCTCGTCTTCTTCACGCCGTTAAGGAGGCGGTCGCGTCGAACGAGGCGACGCCGATTCGATCCGCTGTTCATTCGCTGAAGTCAAGCAGCGCCAACGTCGGAGCCAAAGCACTCGCCATGTATTGCAAGGAAATCGAGCAGACTCCGGATGATGCATTACTTGCCGGGCAGCGGACGTGGATCAACAAGCTGGAAGAAGAGTACCTGACCGTGAAAGAGGCCCTCACTGCGGAGTTGGAGGGACAGGTTCTATGAGTGACATTGACCTTCACTGGGATCAGCCACCCCGGGTACTGGTGGTTGACGACGATCCCACCACGCGCATGCTGGTACAGGAGTCTCTCCAGTCCGAGGGGTTCACGGTCCGCGCGGCCAAGGACGGAATTGAGGCGCTTCACGCATTTCATCATGAAACACCGGACCTGGTGTTGCTGGACGTGGTGATGCCGAACATGGATGGCTTCGAAACCTGTGAAGCCATTCGCAACCTGCCCAATGGCGGCCAGGTTCCCATCGTGATGATTACGAGCCTAGAGGACGTGGACTCCGTGCACCGCGCCTATGACGTAGGCGCCACCGATTTTCTGACCAAGCCGATTCACTGGGCGCTGCTTCCCCACCGGGCCCGCTACTTTGTGCGCGGGGGACGCATGGTTGTGCAGTTGAAAGAAAGCCAGGCGAAGAACGAGGCCCTCCTGGGCGCGATTCCGGACCTGATGTGCCGGATCCGTCCGGACGGATCCCTGCTGGAGTGGAAATCGTCCAGCGAGTCGAGCCTGCTGGACCAGGCGGCCGCGCGGCCCTTTGGCCACCTGAATGAAGTTCTCGATGCGGCGCTGGTGGAGAGAATTCTCCTCGCGGCGTCTCTTTCGGGCCGTTCCGGTGTTACCCAGGAGCTTGAATTCATCAGTCGAAAAGAGGGGTCCGATCATTCCTTTGAAGCGCGGCTGGTAAAGAGCGGGGATGATGAGACCCTGATCATCATTCGGGACATCACCGAGCGAAAGTTGATGGAAGATGCGCTGCGCAGGAGCGAGGAGCATTTCCGGTCCCTGATCGAGAACAATTCTGACCTCATCATGATCTTGTCCGAGGACTGCACCGTCGAATATGCCAGTCCCTCCGTCATTCGTACGCTTCGTGGGGGCGTGGAGAACTCGGGGGGCGAAGACGTGTTCGACTTTGTGCACGAAGAGGATGCGCCGGCTCTCCGCAATGCCGCTGCGCTCGCCCTCTCCGAGCATGGCGTCTCTCATCTCAGCCAGATCCGGTTCGTGGGACCGCAAGACAGCGTACTGACGATTGAAACGATCCTGATGGCGGTTCGCGATGCATCCGACCGCGTGCGGATTGTGCTGAATGCCCGGGATGTCACCGAGCGGTTGGAAGCGGAAGATGCCCTGCACGAGAGCGAAGAACAATTGCGTCAATCTCAGAAGATGGATGCGATCGGCAGGTTGGCCGGAGGCGTCGCGCACGATTTCAACAATCTCCTGACCGCGATTCTCGGGTACAGCCAGATTCTGCAGGAGACCCTCCAGGACGAGAACATGCCGGTTGAGGAGATCGTTGAAATCCAGAAGGCGGCGACCCGTGCCTGCTCGCTGACCCGGCAGCTTCTCACCTTCAGCCGGAAACAGATCATTCAGCAGAAAGTGATCGATTTGAATGTAATTGCCGTGGACATGGAGAACATGCTCCGGCGTCTACTCAGTGAAGACATTCAATTGAAGACCGAATTGGACGAATCCGTGAATCCCGTCCTGGTCGATCCGGGTCAGATGGAGCAGGTGATCATGAACCTGGCGGTCAATGCCCGTGACGCAATGCCCGACGGCGGCCTTCTCACGGTGAAGACCGAAAACGTGGTGATCGAGGAGGATGATCCCGACCCGCACACGCCCTCGAAACCCGGGGAATACATCCTGCTGACGGTCTCCGACACCGGGGTCGGCATGGACCACGAAACCCGGCAACGCATTTTTGAGCCGTTCTATACGACCAAGGAAGACGGCAAGGGGACGGGCCTGGGTCTGTCTACGGTCTACGGAATTGCCCAGCAGAACGACGGGTATGTTTTCGTGGACTCCGTAGAAGGCGAAGGCACCACGATGAGCCTGTTCTTTCCCCGGACCGAGCGGACCGGAACGATCGCCGACAAGGGCGGAGCCACTTTGCCGCGAGAACTCTACGGGGCGGAGACGGTCCTGGTGGTGGAAGATGAATCGTGGGTTCGTTCCCTGGTGCGTCAGTGCCTCGAGCGGCATGGGTACACGGTGCTCGAAGCGGAACACGGCGTCGATGCCCTGCATATCCTGGACCGGTACCAGGGCCCGATCGACCTGATGATTACCGATGTGGTGATGCCCCAGATGAACGGCGTCGAACTGGCCGCGCATCTCGAGGAGGAACGGCCCGCCACACGCATTCTCTTTATGTCGGGATACACCGATCACGCCATTTTCAATGACGAGAAGTTCGACCTGGAAAAATCGTTCCTTCAAAAGCCGTTTACGGTGGACGACCTGGCGGGCCGAGTCCGCGACTCCCTGAATACGCAGAATGTGGCGCTCTCGTAGGCTGCGCATCCGGGGCCGCCCGGAGGGTCAACCTGCGGGGAAAATCATGGCGGGAGGCATTCCTTTCTGATCCGGGTTGACGCCACTCGCCTGTGCGCGTAGTATACCTGCCATGATGATTTTCATCTGGAAACAGGATCTGTTGCGAGAGGCACTTCTCCTCTCTCTTACGCGCGGCGGTTTAGCCGCCGCGATGGGTCCCGTTTGTACCGGCTGACGAACGCGTACAGCTACGAAGATTAGAGCGACCCATCCTGCGTAAGCAAGATGGGTTTTTTGTTAGAATGTAAGAATCGAGGAAGTCATGAAAGGCAGAAAAAAAGACCGCGTCGTGATCTTTGACACGACCCTGAGAGACGGAGAACAGAGTCCCGGCGCCAGTATGGGACAAAGCGAAAAATTGCAGGTTGCCAGCCAGCTTGCCCGTCTCAAGGTCGACATCATCGAGGCCGGTTTCCCTATTGCCTCGCCCGGCGATTTCGAGGCGGTGCGGGCGGTGGCTTCGCAGATCAAGGGCCCGCGGATCGCCGGGCTGGCGAGGTGCCGGGAAAAAGACATTCAACGAGCCGCCGAGGCCGTGGAGCCGGCAGGGGATCGCGCGAGGATCCATGTTTTTCTGGCCACCTCGGCGATTCACCGGGAGCACAAGCTGCGGATGGACAAACGCGAAATCATCCGGCATGCGATCAAGGGCGTGAAACTGGCGCGATCCCTGGTGGATGACATTCAGTTCAGTCCCGAAGACGCCGCGCGAACCGAGCCTGAATTCCTGGCCGATGTCTGCACTGCCGCGGTCGAGGCGGGTGCGACCACAATCAACATTCCCGACACCGTCGGGTATGCGATTCCGCAAGAATTCGGGGAGACCATTCGATATCTCTTCGATCACGTTCCGGGCCTGGACAAGTGCGTCGTGCATGTTCACTGCCACAACGACCTGGGCCTGGCAGTCGCGAATTCCCTGGCCGCGGTAGAAAACGGCGCCCGCGGCATTGAGTGCACGATTAACGGCTTGGGGGAACGAGCGGGGAACTGCTCGCTCGAAGAGGCGGTCATGGCGATTCGGACGCGATCCGATGCCATGGGAGGCGTGTGGACAGGGATCGACACGCGCGAACTCTACCGGGCAAGCCGGATGGTGAGCCAGTTGTCCGGCATGATGGTTCAGCGCAACAAGGCGATCGTAGGATCCAATGCCTTCGCGCATGAAGCGGGCATTCACCAGGACGGGATGCTGAAAAAGGCCAATACCTACGAGATCATGCGCCCGGAGGACGTCGGGATCCAGGGCACCGAACTGGTATTGGGCAAGCACTCCGGACGGCATGCGCTCAATGAGCACCTGGTCCGAATGGGAATTCGTTTGAAAAAAGCCGACCTGGAGCGCTGTTACGATTCCTTCATTTCCCTGGCCGACAAAAAGAAGTCGATCTACGACGACGACTTGCTGGCGATCGTCCAGGAGCAGATGAGTGGAATTCCCGAGTATTATACGGTCGAGTACCTGCACGTTTCCACCGGTACCCAGACCGTTCCGACTGCCACGGTGCGGTTGATGCGCGACGGAGAATCTTTCCAGGACGCCGCCTGCGGGGATGGTCCGGTGGACGCGGTGCTCAAGACAATCGAGCGGATCAGCGGGGAGCCCGGCCGGGTGCTGGATTTCGCCATCCATGCCATTACGAAAGGAAAGGATGCGGTAGGGGAAGTCAGCATTCAGGTCCGGTTTGGAAAGGAGATCGTAGCCGGAAAAGGATCCAGCACCGATATCATCGAGGCGAGCGCCAAGGCCTACCTGAACTGTTTGAATCGTTACCTGTTCAGCCGCCGCCAGGGCCAGGAGAGCAAGCCGAAGCGAGCGCGGAAACGAACGGGGGCAAAGAAGACAAGAGCGGCAGCCGGATAGGAATATGGAGGTTCGCGGTACCACCAGAGCCTTTGCCGTCCTCGGTCACCCGGTAAGGCACAGCCTGTCGCCGGTCATGCACAATGCCGCCTTCGAAGCCCTCGGCATGGATGCGGTATATATGCCGTTCGATGTCGAGCCGGGCTGCCTGATGGAAGTGCTCAAGTCGATGCGTGACATGGGATTCGGAGGCGCAAATCTCACCGTCCCTCTGAAGGAAGTCGCCTTCGGCGGCCTTCAGGACCTGGACGGGACCGCACAGTCCGCGGGGGCGGTCAACACCGTCCACTTTGATGAGGCGGGCGCGCGGGGATATAACACGGATGGGTACGGATTGCTGGCGGCGCTGCGGGAGGCGTTCGGTGCCGCCGCCGAGGGGGAAGACATTGCCATGCTCGGCAGCGGCGGGGCGGCGCGCGGGACCTCGCTGGTCTGTGCGGCCGCCGGCGCCCGATCTCTGACCCTGGTCGCCCGAAATCGCGAGCGGACGGAAAGTCTTGCGCGGGACATCAAGGCGGCGCTTCCGTCGATCAATTTGCGATGCGTGCTCGACGAGAAGGAAAAAGCGGGCGCGATTCGAGACGCGACCCTGGTCGTGCATGCGACCACCCTGGGTTTGCACGCGGGAGATCCGCCGTTCGCCCCTGCATCCGCGTTCAGGAAAGGGCAGAGGTTTTACGATTTGATTTATAACAATCCCGTGACTTCGACCCTGGCAGCGGCCCGGGAAGCCGGCGCACTCACCTCGAACGGGCTGGGGATGCTGCTCCACCAGGGAGCACGGTCATTCGAAATATGGACGGGAACGAAACCACCCATTGACATCATGCGAGACGCACTGCAAAAAGCCGCATACAAATGATTCCGGAACTCTACCTCTATCTCTACCTCACCGTCATCGTTTTCGTGTTCGGTGTCTGCATCGGCAGTTTTCTCAATGTGTGCATATACCGGATCCCGCTGGATCAATCCGTGGTCCGTCCGCCGTCCCACTGTTTTGCCTGCGATACCCGCATTGCCTGGTATGACAATGTCCCACTTTTCAGTTACCTGATTCTGCGGGGGGCCTGTCGTCGCTGCGGCGCTTCCTATTCCGCGCGCTACTTCCTGGTCGAGCTTTTGACCGGATGCCTGTTCCTCCTGGTCTGGCTCCGGTACGGGGGCAGTTCCGAGGGAATCGAGTTTGATCCCAGGATTCCGGTCTATTGGTTGGTTATTTCCGGCCTGATTCTGGGAACATTCGTCGACTTCGACCATTTGATCATTCCGGACCGGGTAACAATCGGCGGCATGTTTTCCGGGGTATTATTCAGCCTAATTGTCCCGTCGTTGCACGCCGTTGACCAGTGGTGGGTGGCAGCAATCTATTCTCTGATTGGGTTGGTGGCGGGTTTTGGCATATTACTGCTTGTAGCGAAGCTTGGGAAGGTGGTCTTCAAGCAGGATGCCATGGGGTTTGGTGACGTTAAACTTCTCGGGGCGGTTGGGGCATACATGGGATATCAGGCGGTTTTTTTTGTGATCCTGGTCTCGTCTTTCACGGGTGCGGCAGTAGGCTTGACGTTGGTTCTCGTGAAGAGTAAAGGGTGGCAAAGCCGAATACCATATGGACCTTATCTTGCGCTGGGTGCGGTTCTTTGGATATTGTGCGGCGATCTGCTGTGGGACTGGTATATAAACCTTCTCAGCGGCGATGTACCACAAGATCAGAGGGACTTGTTGTAGGTTAAAGGAGGGTCGTAAGCTTGCATTCGTATTCTAAAAACGATTATTTTTCGACTGTACAGAATGTACAGAATCCTGACGGGGGGTCAGAATGAAAGGGAAAGTCAAGTGGTTCAACGCGAAGAAAGGTTTTGGCTTTCTGGTCGTTGATGAGTTCGAACAGGACATTTTCGTCCATTACTCCGTGATTGACGGCGGGGGGTTCCGCACGTTGGCGGAAGGGGATTCGGTCGAAGTCGATATCGGAGACGACGGGAAGGGGCCCCGGGCCCGCCGCGTCGAAAGAGTCGAGGTTTCCTGACCTTTTCGCGTCCTCCTGTAGGGCCGGAGAAACCGGGGCGCTGCCGTACTTCGAAAGTGCGACCGGAACCGGACTGTCCCGCCGAGCAGCCAGGTGACTCCATCCTTGCGTTTCTCGCGACGGATAGGCATAAATACGCGCTTTCCTTTTGAAATCGGAGCTACGGGTATGGCAGAAGAGTCAAAAAGTACGCAGCAAGCAGAACCAACGACCGTTCACGTGGGCCACGTGGAAGAGGTCGCGGACTTTCTCAAGAGGTACGGGCCTTCCGTTGCCGTCGGCGCATCGGCCGCCCTTCTGGTTTACGTCGGGATCCAGATTTACAGGGGGTATCGGACGGACGTGAGTGAGCGCGCATCGATGGCCCTGGTGGCCGCAACCGACGTCGACGCCTACCAGTCCATCGTGGATCAATATGCGGATACTTCCTCCGCGCCTTCTGCAATGCTGGGGGTCGGCGCGGAAAACTTCGCAGATGGAAATTTCGAATTGGCGATCGAATCTTATATGGCCTTCGAGGTTCAGTTTCCGGATCACCCGATGGTTCCCGCGGTTCAAATCTGCAAGGCGCAATGCCTGGAGGCGGATGGACGCCAGAAAGAGGCGATCGACTCCATCGAGGCCTTTATCGCCCAGTCCGAAGGGAGTTACCTGTTGCCCATGGCGCTGATGGCCAAAGCGCGGTGCCAGGAACAGCTGCAGGACTGGACCGGCGCCCGCACGTCCTATGAAGATCTGATCGCCGGCTACGCGGATACCACGTGGGCTACGCAGGGGGAGGGACACCTCAAGCTCATGAAGCAGAAAGAACGGGCCGCCCGAAAGCCGTAGAGGGAAAGGTCAGGCTACGGAAGCAAACCCTCGTGGTCCGGCACTTCCGATTCCTGAATCAGGAGTGCCCGGGCGCTGATATACGGACCGGGAAACATTTCCAGCAGGACCGCGGTCTGGTCGTCCTGATCAAACATTTCGCAGAATGCCTGGTAGGCCGAGCGATTGTAGGAAATGACGGACTCCAGCTTTCTTGTTTCCACATCCTGAACGACGAAGACCAACGATTCCTCCGTGGAATCCTCTGCATTGAACAGGAGCGTCTTTTCCTTCGGATCCAGCTGATCCAGATTCTTGGTAAAGATCAGGTACTTGATGTACTCGATCACGCGTTCGTCCAGGCCACCCTCGTTCAGAAAGATTCGTTCCACCAACTCGGTGCGTGTGAAAACCAGGTGGATTTCCGGCATCGTTACATTCTCGGGGACCATCCCGGACATTTTCGCCACCGTATCCTGAAATGACTCTGCACCGGAGTCGTATAGATCCTCCGCGGTGGGGAGCCAGTAGATGAACAGTTTGCGCGCGGGGTCGCAGTAGAGGAGGGGCTTGTCTACCCGGAACGAAAATTCGCAGGAAGGGCAGGTGATCCCGTTCAATTTGTTCTCCATCAGTTCATCGCGCAGAGACGGATCGCTCTCGACGTTGATGGAATCGTAAAGGGTAACATCCAGCTCGTTACTGCAATTCGGGCAAGAAATCTGGTACGTTAGCTCCTGTGACATTTTCCTATCTCTTTGGTCATCAAAACGATAACCCACCTGTCAGAGCGGGTCAACGGCTCCTTTGTGACGCTGGTTTCATGCCAAATCGGGGGCTTGCCCTTCCGTGAGTAGTGTACTATATTAGGTAACTTTTCGGGAACCACCCGAATCCATACGTATACAGGAATAATCAGAACAATGGGAATACTCGACAAAATATTCGGTAGTGGAACTGCCACCCCGGCGGCCCGAACGAATGGCCCTCGATCCTATGTTGTCGACGCGATGGGGTCGAGCCGAGGCAAGCAACGCCGTGATCGGATGGCTCCGGGGGAACAGGTGAAATTTCTTCAGCGGCTCGCACGTTTTACCAAGCGTGAAGCGCTGACGGTCTCCGTTCTCCTCGAGGGGAAAGAACTCCGCGCCGTTCAACAGGGCGGGGACTTCCAGGGTCTTCGTGTCTTTTTCGAGGCGAACGCCGATGGGGTGGAGAACAAGATGGTCGACCTGGTCAGGCAATACCGCCGGGATGGTGATGTGACGGTAATCACGGATGATTCGGGTCTTGAGGACTCGGTGCGTGGGGCCGGAGCCGATGCCATGAGGCTGTCTACTTTCGTGAAAGCGTGGGATGCAGCAACCGGCGGCGGCGGAGGCGGGGGAGGATCTTCATCCAAGCCCAACCGAAACGGAAGACGGCAACGGTCGTCGCGTCGGAGACAGCAGCCGCAGCAGGAGCGGGCTTCTGTCCAGGGCGGCGGAGATACCGTGCGGGATATGATCGATCTCGTCGAATAACCGCGCGCCGATCAATCCGCCGCCGGCTCGTCGAAAGTCACTCGTGCGATGTACGGAAGTTCGCGATAGCAGCTGTCGAAATCAAGGCCGTACCCGACCACGAAACAATCCTCGATCGTAAACCCGGTGTAGTTTGCCGTGAACGGGACAATGCGGCGGCTCGGCTTGTCCAGCAATACGCAGGTTCGGATGTTGGCGGCCCCTTTTGCGGCCAGGCGTTCGCAGGCAAAATTCAAAGTTCGTCCGGTATCGAGGATGTCGTCTATCAGCAATACGTCTGACCCTTCGACCTCCACCGACAGGTCCTTCTGAACTTCTACTTTTCCGGAGGATTCCGTGCCGCTTCCATAGCTGGACAAAGTCATGAAGTCGATCCGCGGATGAATTCCGTGGACGTAGAGTGCCCGTACCAGGTCGGCAAGAAACATGAAACTGCCGCGTAGGATCCCGACCATCACCAGATCGTCCGCCCTGCAGTCGTCAACCATCTCGGTCACCAATTCATCGACCCGGGTTCGAATCCGGCTCTCGTCAATCATGATTTCGTTGACGTGATGAGAGGGAGCAGCCTCCTGAAGCTTCCGGTTTATTCTCATGAGAGATGACTGTAGCAGTGATTTCACGTTGATTCAAAGATCCTTACGCCCAGACTCCGTTCTTGCGCTTTCCCTAGCGTAGACGGTAGGGTCGGCGCCTGATCTGAACGCCGGGAATTTCGGGTGTGTCTCAAGGCATGTCACAACGCTTCGGCGTCATTTGCCCATTCGGAGAAAGGCTTTTATGAAAAAACTGGTTCCTGTCATTTTCCTTACGTTTGTTTCGGCGCTTCTCGTCACCATGGCGGGAATTTCCGGATGCGAAACCGATTCGCCGGAAACCATAGTCCGCGAGGTAGATATCTTTATCGGTGGGTTCTACCGGCACCCGACGGACGGAAACTTCATGGTGCCCCGAACGTCGGGCGAGCCGATTTCCAGCATGAACCTCATTCAGAGCGGAGATGAACTCAACGCGTTTGACAATTTCGGGATGCTATACCGGGGCACCATCGGCAGAGTTCTCGACGGATCGCAGGCCAGCATTACCCTGAAGGGGCAAAGCACCGCCGGGAACGAGGCAACCATCAGCGGAATCGTCGTCGTAAGCGGCAACACCGCAACCATGGAAGCGACCTGGCTCGAGGAATTTGCCGTCTCTCCGGTATTCGGTCAGGCATTGGTGCCGACCAATGCACCGTCTCAACCGCCGGACGGCGGCGACGGCGATGTCGGCATTTCCCCCGCTTCGACCACGATCAATGCGGGCGGTGGAACACAGACCTTTACTGCAAGCGGGGGGTCAGGAGATTTCACCTGGGCACTGATTGATTCAGGACTGGGCGGAATTACGTCGATCACCGGGAGCCGAAGTCAGACTGCGGTCTACACGGCCCAGGGAGTGGGCACCCAGACGATCACCGTTCGCGATATCAACGGCGACGGGGATTCATCCAGCATCATTCAAACAACCGAAGGCGCCGGCGGACCCATCCCTCCGTAGACCCCTACTCCAGCAGGCCCAGTTGCTCCAGTGCACGGAGATCTTCCGCGCTCAACTGATCCATTTGGATCTGGCCTACATCCTTGGGTAGGGGTGCCGCTCCGGGCTGACCCATACTCTGCTGCCCCTGCATTGGGGGCAGGAAGCCCTCTTTCACGAGTTGATCATCCTGTGCTTGCGTCAACTCAATGGGCAGCGGGGGGAGCCCCTGCCGGATGACTTCCATGTTGTAATCTTCCAATTTCTTTCGAAGCTGTTCCTTGGTGTATTTCGGCGCGTTCTCTATTGCTTCTTTCTTGCGTCGAACCGCTTCCCGGACTTCCTCAAGTTTTTCCGCCCTGCGTTCCTGCCTACGGGTCCGGTAGTTCGAGACTTTCTTCGCGGTGCCCGGTTTGACTGCGGCCACCTTTCCGATTTTCCTGCCGGGTTTCGCGCCCTTGACGGCCTTGGGATTTGCCACCGCTACATTCTGGTTGGTAAGCGAGACCACCGCGATCTCACCCGCCTTCTCGAGTGTGACTTCTTCGAGGTCGAAATTCACCGACACCACTTTGACCCCGTCGCCATTCGATTCGCCCTCGTTAAGCAGGAAATGAGATTTGGTCGCATTGTCCCAGATGCCGACTTCGAGTGCGCCGCCTTCCGGCTTGTTGATGCCGAATACCCGCATGGTCTTGGCGAATGAGTCCTGCTGGGGTTTGACCTCCGGCTCCTTCACTTTGACCGGTTCCGGGGGAGGCTCTCCGAACGGTTTTCGACTGATGATGATCTGGTACCTGGAGAATCCGTCGTCCGGTTCCGCTGATCCGTAGCTTTCCGAAGTACAGAATATCGCCGTGAGAATCATCGGCACTACCATTGCCCCGAGTTTTCCAAAAGCTCTCATCATTCAATTACCTTGTGGTGGTATTCACCTACGGGTCCTTAATACCCGTTTCACTTGCTCTTCGTTCTTTTTTTGTGCGGCCTGATTGTTGGCCGGCGGGACATTCTTGTTTTTCTGAGCGACCTTCACCCCGCGTGGGGGTTTCTTTTTCGGAGGTGGCTTCTTTTTCGGCGGCGGTTTCTTTGTGCTTTCTTTGAGCTCCATGGTAGCCGAAATGCCCTCTTTACTCAATATGGCAACTTCTTCGACAATGTCGGCGGAAATCAGTTCAATCCCGTCCACTGCGGTTCCGCCGAGCGAGACCATCACCGTTTTCATGTTCTTGAGATCCCACAGGGAGGCCTGAATTGGTTCCCCCTCCGTCTGGATTACGGAGTAAAGCCGGTAACTTTCCGCCCAGGGTGGTGTTTCCTCGGCGGGTGGTGGAGGCGGGGCTTCCGGCTCCGGGGGTGGCTCGCCAAACGGTTTTCGCTCCAGGATGATCTGATAGCGTGCGAAGCCATCCGCGGGAGGCACGGCGGCGGTCTGGCCGGCCGTTGCCAGAATCGTGATCAAGCCTAGTAGGAATCTGCCCATTTTATTAGGAAAATCTGCGATTTCGCATCAAACGAATGGTACCGGCATCACGGTCTTTCGTCAATCCGCGCGCCAGTGTACCATCACGCCCGCATCTGAATGTAGACATGGATAACGACTCAAACGTTGTAAAAAGCCTTCAGAATCCCCGTATCAAGGAGGTCGCCAGGCTCCGGAAGCGCTCTTGCCGGGATGAGCGTGGCGTCCTGGTCATCGAGGGATATCGCGAAGTGCTGCGAGCCTTGGAAAATGACCATTCGCTGCGGGAACTCTACTATTGTCCTGAATTCTTCCAGGGTGAGAACGAGCAAACCCTGATGGCACGCGCGCGCGCTGCCGGCTGCCGCCTCATCGAGTGTTCTCCCCCCGTTTTCGGAAAGATCGCCTACCGGGACCGGCCGGAGGGGCTGCTGGCGATTGGAGACCAGGTAGGGAGAGCACTGGCCGAGATGCCGGTTGGGGTGCAATCTCTCTTCCTCGTAGCCGAAGCGATTGAGAAGCCCGGGAATCTTGGATCGATCCTGCGCTCCGCCGATGCCGCCGGCGCGTCGGGGGTGATTGTCTGTGATCCCAGGACCGATATCAACAACCCGAATACGGTACGCGCAAGCATCGGTACCCTGTTTGCCGTCCCGGTCGCCCAGGCCGACACGCGGGACACGATCGAATGGCTGCAGAAGAACAAGATTCGAATCGTCACTGCCTCCCCGAACGCGCGGCAAAACTACACTGAGATCGATTTGTGCGGCCCCGTCGCGCTGGTGGTGGGCACGGAACAGGTTGGGCTCAGCCAGATCTGGACCGACAACTCCGACGAGTCGGCGATGATTCCAATGCACGGCCAGGTCGATTCCCTTAACGTAGCCAACGCCGCAACCATTCTACTCTTCGAGGCAGTGCGGCAACGGCAAGCGAAGTAGCATCCATTCCCCGTGGCACGGCGCCTCCGGCCCGTGTCGGGCACATCGTGTGAGAACTCGACGACTTACACCCTCACCAGCTCTCCGACTGGCATGAGCATGCCGGCCCGTCGAAATCCCCTCAATTCCTTGATGATCTCACGCCAGTATTCGCGGTCGGACTGACGCCGCACAAGCATGCGTTCGCCGAACCATCGCTCAAGATCCATGCGCAAAGGTTCTTCAATATCCTCTCCGGCCACCATTTGGCGAGCGATATCAGATCCCACCGGGATCAATTGTCCGCATAGCCCAGAGGCATCGGGGTGGGCACGGAGAAATTCGACCAAGGCGTCAGCGGTGTACAGGTTGTCGAGCGCCCACCGAAAGTCGGCTTCATCTGGTGCCGCGGTCCGCTCCATGTAACGCAACACAAGCTGAGTGATCACCGGGTAGTCTTCCAGCCGTTGCGTCGTCTTCAGCGCGACCAGGTGCTTGATTCCAATCGTTGGAATTCGCCCCCATGCCGTAGTCATTTCAACCGCATCGGGCAGGACTTCCGAAAAAATGGGGACTCGAGGCGGCTGACCCATCACGTCCACATAGACTTCAGGCTCATCGGGCAGACGGAAATGGAATCCGTGTCCGCGTACCAACGTCGTTTCATCAAGTGGCGGGGTCAGCTTGTAGTACGTGGCTCCGACGGCATGCATGACCCTTCGCAAGGGTTCAATGTTAGAAACGCTCGGCTCAACCCAGAGGTCGATGTCCTCCGAGAACATCGCAGCCCCATACAAGATCGTCGCTTGCCCGCTGATCAGCAGGTAGGCGACCCTCTCCTGTTCAAGGCTTTGGAAAAAGCTTTCGATCATGCACCGCTCCGATGTTTGGCAATCGGTCCCTCATTCGCCACGAACGTGCCAGGCGTTCAGCGGGTGACAGCCGCCTCCACACCTCCATCTTGAATGGCGCAACGGCATCCGGCGCCCCGTAGGGGCCCCGTTGCTCGCGGATCTGAATGTCAGGATTTCTACTCATTGGGTAGCTTGCTACTATATCAGAAACACAGGAATCACTCAACCGATGTCCTAGGGACAGAAAGAACCGTCTCGAAGTCCTGCCGAGCCAGATCGAATCCAAAATCTGATTATTGATCAGTTTCGGAACCGAAGGCGGCCAACTCCGACATGGCGATCCATTTTGTTTCGCTTTCGGTGGCGATTCGCGGATTCGTGATGCCGCCACGATCCACGCGCGTTGTGGTTTGCGTATCCGCGGAGCTGTCGCCCTCTGCCAGCAGGACCTCTTCGCCGTCGGCGAGCGTGGCGTGCAGTTTCCAGTGCTGGACCAGAGGCTCGGGTCGGGACCGAAAACGTCCCAGTAGAGTTCCTGATGGCCAATTCCGAATTCCCCCTGGAGGTCCACGGTGTAGTCGAACCACAGGACTCGGATCGGATCCGGCGGTCCCGGTTGGATCAACCGCGAGACCAGGGTCTGACGGTCGAGAGTTTCACCGGTTGCCTCGCCAAACGGCTCCAGATGTGCATCGCAGAAGCAGCTGGTTTCGCCGGGGTGACGGACGAACGTCCGGAAATCATCCTCGACCCACAGCATGTCCGGAAGCGTACGTGCGTAGAGCCGATACACGTCAAGTATCTATCGCAGCCATGCATCGCTCAGCGGGCAGGCCCGCTCTACCGCTTGGCTGCCGTCGTCGGGATTTCACGTGCCACTGGAAGCCTGGCGGCGGGTCGTCAGCGTAGTGTCCGCCGTCGTAGTGCCCGAGGGTGACCCAGGGGTTGATAGACGAGAGGATGCCGCGCGGCCCACAGGATTCGCTGGCGCTGTGAAGCCAGGGGAGATACAGCTCAACGACTTCGCGGGAGGTTAATCGTGTCCTTGCGGCAAGCGTGCGGAAAGCCACGTGGTGGGCGTTGGGCCAGTGCCCCACGTGTGAGTATTCGGGTGAGGATCGACAGGATGGGAGCCGGTCGAGCGGCGGTGGGACGCAAGATGTTGGGGTGGAACGTGAACCGGAAGTGTTTCGGCTTAGGGCGCGTGCCCCATCCGAAGCGTTCAGCGTCAAGGTCTGGATAATGCAGCTTATGTCGACTTGGGAACCACCCACGCAGCCAGCGGTCCGGGGCATCGGCGATGTAGTGGGCGTGCTCGCCCACCCCCTGAACGCGCCCCGGTGGACATGTTCATGGGGGAGGGGATTCCTCCATCAGGCCGTTTCCACTCTCACGTCCACGGGGACGGGATTGGAGACGATATCGAACACCGGGGAGAACTTCGCCAACGCGGCGAGTTGCTCCGGCGACGCATCCGACTTGACCTTGA
>Ga0315336_1003763_pt1 | contig 19496 bp, 16 predicted proteins | sample ASW5metaG_FD_204512 | JGI IMG/M metagenome (GOLD analysis project Ga0315336, IMG submission 204512) | Ammonia-oxidizing marine archaeal communities from Monterey Bay, California, United States - ASW #5 | ecosystem: Environmental > Aquatic > Marine > Intertidal zone | place: USA: California... | reverse complement strand
GTTAATCCTTTAAGCTTTATTGGTAAATTCGATTTAGATTTATTCTTTGAATAACTAATTTTTAATTCTGGATATATAGTTTTTAATACTTTTGTAGCGGTAATTGATCCAGATCCGACTAACTCAAAAATATCTTCATTTGTTTTACAATTAAAAGATTTTAAAATATTATTTATAGCGCTATCTGAAAATTCAATATTTTCTTTTTTAAAAGCGTTCATCAAAATTTCTTTCCCAAATATTTCATACTCTTCTTTCTTCTTTGATCTCATAAACTTTCTAATTTGAGATTTAACTTTTGAAGTTACAGCAAATCTTTCCCATAATGGAGATGGTTGAGAATCGTCTGAGGTAAATATTTCTATTTGATCTCCATTTTTAAGAATGGATTTTAAGGGTTGTAGTTTTCCATTAATTTTAGATGCTACACATTTATCCCCTACTTCTGAATGGATTGAGTACGCAAAATCAATGGGTGTAGCATTTTTAGGTAACTCTAATACATCTCCCTTAGGACTAAACACATAAATATTATCTTCAAACAGCTTAATCTTAGAATTTTCAATTAATTCATCTTGGGAAGATGAGCTATTCATTAAGTCTAGTAATTCATGCATCCATCTATATTCTTTAGTATCCCTCTCTTTAATTTCTTTTGGATCTTTATATTTCCAATGAGCAGCAATACCAAATTCTGCAATTTGATTCATTACATTTGATCTAAATTGAATTTCAATTTTTCTATTTTGCGGTCCTATGACTGATGTATGTAAAGCTCGATAACCATTAATTTTAGGAGAAGATATAAAATCTTTAAAGCGACCATGGATATAAGAATATTTACGATGCGTGACACCTAATAATTTATAACATTCTCTAGTAGAATTAGTTATAATCCTAAAAGCCATAATATCTGACAATTGTTCAAAAGAAATATCTTTATTTTTTATCTTATTCCAAATAGAATAAGGTGATTTTATTCTTCCATAAATTTTACAATCAACATTCTCATCTATAAATGATTTTTTTAATTCATCTCTTATCTCATCCACAACATTGACATCCTTAGAATTTAAATATTCTAATCTTTCCAAAATTGAATTCCTAGCTTCAGGATTAATAAACTGAAAAGATAAATCTTCTAATTTGTCTTGCCATTCTCTCATTCCTAATCTTTGTGCCAACGGCGCATAAATATCTAGTGTTTCTAAAGAAGTGCTTATTCTTTTATGATGATTATCAACAAACTTTAAAGTTTGCATGTTATGAAGTCTATCAGCCAATTTAATTAAAATTACCCTCAAATCCTTTGTTGCTGCTAATAGTAATTTTCTATAGTTTTCTCCAAGTTTCAAGTTTTTTACTTTTAACGAATACTTGTTAATTTTAGTTAAGCCATCTACTAAATTAGATACTTCATTCCCAAAAATATTTTTTATCTCACTTGTAGTTATTACTGTATCCTCAACTGTATCATGAAGTAAACCAGTAACAATGGATGAGACGTCTAGTTTTATTCCAGTGAGAATTTTAGCTACTTCAATCGGATGATTAATATATGGTTCTCCAGATTTTCTTAACTGCTTGTCATGAGCTTTACTACTAAAAGTAATGGCCTTAGAGATTACTTTAACTTCAGATTCTGGAATATATGAAATAGCAAGATCAATTAATTCTTTTATTTTTTTATTTTCCATAAAAAAATAACATTATATTTTAATGAGAAAAAATAAATAAATAGAGAAGATTACTCTAATGATTGAGTATTTTCTTCAGTTTCATCCGATACAGTATTCACTTCTATATCATCCCTAATTTCATATTGCTCTTCAATCTCACTGTCCTCAGAAGAAACAAGTTCTTTCATCTCCTCTTCTACGTCTGAAACATAAGATTTAGATTCTTCATTTTTATTTATTGTCTCTTTCGAAGATTCTAATTCGAAAATTTCATCTTCTTCATCACTTAATGTTACTGTTTGATATTCTTGAATTAAATTTTCTTTCATTTCATCCGTAGTTAAAGTAGAATCTGCAATCTCTCTAAGCGCAATTACTGTATTCTTATCATTATCAGTTACAACAGTAGGTGTCTCACCTGAATATAATTTTCTCGCACGCTGCGAAGCAACTAAAACCAACTCAAATCTACTTGGTAATTTATCAATACAATCTTCTACTGTAATTCTCGCCATAGGGGCTTATAGTTATTATAAAATAAAAGTAAATTGAAATATTCTTATAGAGATCGGTTTTTTATCAATCTTTGTTTGTTAATCACCCACTCCTTATCTTTTATAGAAGCTCTTTTATCATGTTTTTTTTTACCCTTAGCAAGAGCTATTGTTAATTTTACCAAACCTTTGTCATTAAAATACAGTTTTATTGGTACTACTGTCATACCTTCTCTTCTTGAGGCATCTATAATCTTATTAAGTTCTTTCTTCTTTACGAGTATCTTTCTTTCTCTAGTAGTACTGTTTTCTACATCTATAGATGAAGAATACTTTTTTATATGACAATTTGTTAACCAAAGCTCTCCATCTTTTTCAATTGTGTACGACTCTTTAATAGAACCTGTGTTGATTCTTAAAGATTTAACCTCAGGTCCAGTTAAAACTAAACCCGCTTCAAATCTATCACCAATCATATAATCGTAAAAAACCTTTTTATTTGCTGCTATTATTTGCATAAAAAATAATTAGATTAATCCAATCTCAACTAGACATTCCTTAATTAATGCTTTTGTACTATCTTTGATAGGAACCAAAGGTAGACGTGTTTCAGCACTACACAAATTTAATAATTCAGCTGCATATTTTACTGGTCCTGGACTTGACTCAATAAAAAGAACATGGTGAATTTTGGATAATTTGATATTTATATCTTGAGCTAAATTAATTTTTCTCTCTCTCCATAGATTTTGCATATCTGAGCATAATTTTGGAGCAATGTTAGCTGTTACTGAAATACATCCTTGACCACCCTGTGCCAAATAAGCCAAAGCGGTGCCATCTTCGCCTGATAAATAACAAAATTCTCTTTGTATTTTTGTTTGAGTTAGAAGTGGTCTAAATAAATCATTGGTAGCATCTTTAACACCGACAATATTAGAAATTTTTGATAAAACACTCATCGTATCAATTGTCATATCAACTACAGAACGCGCAGGAATATTATAAATAATTATTGGAAGAGAAGTTGATTCAGCAATCTTTTTAAAATGAGCTTGTAAACCTTCTTGTGTTGGTTTGTTATAATAAGGTGTAACGACTAAAGCTGCATCGGCTCCAGATTTTTCTGCATGATTTGTAAATTCTATAGCTTCAACTGTATTATTTGAACCAGTTCCAGCAATAACAGGTACTCTTTTATCTACAATCCTAACACACTCATCAACAACCTTTATGTGCTCTTGATGACTAAGGGTTGGAGATTCACCTGTTGTGCCGCAAGGAACAAAGCCATGGGATCCTTCACTCAAAGACCATTCAATTATTTTATAAAAAGACTCATAATCAATTTTTCCATTTTTAAATGGAGTGATGAGTGCTGGTATACTTCCCTGGAACATTATAATAATAATATTTTGGCGGAGAGAGTGGGATTCGAACCCACGGAAGGGATTACTCCCTTCGGCAATTTAGCAAACTGCTGGTTTAAGCCACTCACCCATCTCTCCTATTGTTTAAAATGTTTACTTTATTTTTTTATAATCTTTTTGGAAGATTATGTCCAAAGGAAATATCTTGAATGGCTAACAAAAAGAAAGAAGGTAATAAAAGTAAGAATTTGCTGAAAATTCTACAGTTGTTATTATAATAATATAAATAATTAATATTAATGCAAAATCTATTATATAATTTTTGGTATGGAAAAATAACATTATGGAAATCTTATTGGATTGTAGGAGAATTAATTAATGCCTTAATATTATTATTAATCTTTAATATAGAAATTACTTATTTTAAAAATATTATAATTCCTAACCAACTTCCTTTTTTTAGCTTTGATAATCTCCATTTTTTTAACAAAATAATACTAATGATTTGGACTACATTTATAACTGTTGGGATATGGCGATCGGCAGAAAATTATAAGGGTAATTTTATTTGGATAATATTAACTTTGATTTTTTTATCTTATAGAATTTTTACATTAAGATTAATTTTCTTTTGATTATGATAATTTCTTAATTAGAATATCATTAAGCATTTTAGGATTTACTTTACCTTTACTGACCTGCATGGCTTGGCCTACAAAAAAACCCAATAATTTAGTTTTACCTGCTTTGTAGTCATTCACTTTATCATAATTTAATTTTAATATTTGTTCAATTATTAGCTCAATCTCTTCAACATTTGTAACCTGAGACAATTCTTTAGAATCTATTATTTCCTCTGGTGTTTGTTTATTTTGATACATATCTTCCAAAACACCTTTTGCAATTTTTCCTGAAATTCTGTTAGAAATAATTAATTTAACTAATAAACCAAGGTTATTTGGAGTAATTGGAGAATTGTGAATTTCAGTTTCATTCTTTTTTAATATTGCAAATAGCTCGGAGGTAATCCAATTGACAACAAGTTTAGCAGATTTTTTTAAATCTTTATGACAATCCAAAACTTGATCAAAATAGTCAGATATTGATTTTTCAATTGTTAAAACTGATGAATCATAATTCGATAATTTATATTCATTAATATATCTTTTTTTTCTTTCGTCAGGAAGTTCTGGAATTTCTTTTTTAATATTTTCTATTAATTCTTCTTCAAGATTCAATGGGAGTAAATCGGGATCAGGAAAATATCTATAGTCATGAGCCTCTTCTTTACTTCTCATTGGTTTCGTTTTTCCTGTTTGAGGATTAAACAACAAAGTATTTTGTTCAATTATTCCCCCTTCTTCAATAATTTTGATCTGTCTCATTGCCTCATATTCAATAGCTTGTTTAATAAATTTGATTGAATTTAAATTTTTTATTTCACACCTAGTTCCAAGTTTATCGCCTGGTTTTCTAACTGAAATGTTAACATCTGTCCTAAGTGATCCTTCTTGCATATTGCCATCGCATGTATCTAGATACATAAGTATAGATCTAATCTTATTAATATAAAGAGATGCTTCTTGAGGGCTACTTAAATCTGGTTCACTAACAATTTCCATTAAAGCTACCCCGGATCTGTTTAAATCAACATAAGTTTTAGTGGGATTTTGATCATGTAAACTTTTTCCAGCATCTTGCTCTAAATGCAATCTTACAATTCTTATAATTTTTGAAGAACCATCTTTGAAATCAATTGTCACAATACCTTCACCTATTATTGGATACTTATATTGGCTAATTTGATAACCTTGGGGAAGATCTGCATAAAAATAATTTTTTCTATCAAAAACTGAATATCGGTTTATTTTTGCTTTTAATCCCAAGCCTGTTTTAATAGCTTGTTTAATACAAAATTCATTTATAACTGGAAGCATTCCTGGCATTGCAGCGTCAATCAAAGAAACTTGGCTATTTGGACTAGAGCCAAATTTTGTAGAAGAAGAACTAAATAATTTAGAATTAGATTTTACTTGAGCATGTATTTCTAAACCAATTACAGTTTCCCATTTAGAAAATTTTCCCTGAATTACACTAGACATTGTTTTTTTCTAAATATAATCCAGCATTAAAAATTAATTGTTCATCAAAATGTTTAGATAATAATTGCATACCCAGAGGAAGACCATTTTGAGATTTACCAAAAGGAATTGAAATGCCTGGTATACCAGCAAGAGAAGCTGGTACGGTAAATATATCGTTTAAATACATTTTAATAGGATCATCCTCTTTATCCCCTATTGGAAAAGCAGGACTAGGTGTAGTTGGAGTTAAAATAAAATCACATTCCTTAAAAGCTTCGTTAAAATCATTTGAAATTAATTTCCTGACTTTTTGGGCCTTTATATAATAAGCTTCATAATAACCTGCTGATAAAACATAAGTGCCAATTAATATTCTTCTTTTAACTTCTTTTCCAAAACCTTCACTACGGGTTAATTCATACATCTCATCTAATGATGTTCCTTCTTCAGATCTAAAACCATACCTAACACCGTCATACCTTGCCAAATTAGAAGAAGCTTCTGCCGGTGCAATTATATAATAGGCAGGAAGTGCATATTTTGTGTGTGGCAAAGAAATTTTTTTAACTTTTACCCCTCCTCTCTCAAAAGATTTAATTGCTTGTTCCCAAACCTTACTGATATCTTCGGGAATGTCTGGAAGTGTATATTCTTCTGGCACACCTACAACTTTACCAGATATATCCGGATTTAAATTTTCAAAATAATTTGGTATTTCTACATTGGCACTAGTACTATCTTTGTTGTCATAACCAGCAATTTCTCTTAGTAAAATTGAAGTATCGGTAACATTATTTGCGAAAATACCTGCTTGATCAAGACTAGAGGCAAAAGCTATTATACCCCATCTAGAACATAAACCATAAGTTGGTTTAATCCCTACTACTCCACAAAAACTAGCAGGTTGTCTGATTGAGCCTCCAGTATCTGTACCCGTGGCTCCTAAACATAAATTTGCCGCTACAGCTGCAGCTGAACCACCTGAAGACCCTCCTGGCACAAGCTGTGAACCCTTAGGAGAAATTGGATTAATGGTATTGCCATAATAACTAGTGTTAGTTGCAGAACCCATTGCAAATTCATCACAATTGGCTTTACCTAAAAAAATAGAACCTTGATCCAATAATTTTTGGGAAACATGGGATTCATATGTTGGTTGAAAATCTTGTAAAATTTTTGAACCTGCTGTTGTAGGCATGTTTTTAGTACAAAATAAATCTTTGATAGCTAAAGGAATGCCTTTTAACTTAAATTTTTTTTTTGAAATTTGTATGTTCTTTATTTGTTGTGAAATATTTTCTTCGTCAAAATAAATAAATGCATTTAAATCTTTATTCTTTTTTACACGATTAATAAAAATATCATTTAATTCAACAATAGAAATTTTATTTGAATTAATTTTTTCTAAACTTTCAGTAATTGTATTAAACTCCATATTACTCTACTACCTTAGGTACAGCAAAATAATTTTCTAATTTTTCAGGGGCATTAGACAAAACATCTTTGGATTGATCTTGTAAGTTTTCTTTATCTTGTCTTAATGGCAATGTAGCCATACTAACATTATTTAATGGCTCAATATTTTCAGTATTAACTTCATTTAGTTCTTCAACCCAATCTAAAATAGAGCTTAATTGAGATGATAATTCTTCAATTTCTACATCTCTAACTTTGATTCTACAAAGTTTAGCAATTTTAAGGGTTGTTTTTTTATCTATCTTCAACTTATATGCCTTTATGACTAATCCAAAAGTTTTTATTGAAAATCTTAATACAGCACAAACGCTTTTAGGTCTAGATTTTGGTGATAAAACAATTGGAATAGCTGTCAGCGATAAATCACTCACAATTGCTAGTCCAATTAAAACGATTAGAAGAAAAAGCATCTCAAAAGATTTAATTGAACTCTTTGATTTAATAGAAGTATATAATGTTGGAGGATTAATCGTTGGCTTACCTCTTAGCTTAAATGGGAAAGAAAATATAAGAACAGAAAAAGTAAGAAAATTTGTAAATGCTATAGAATTACAAAAAAATATTAAAATAATGTTGTATGATGAAAGATTTTCATCAGATGTAATATTTAAAGAATTAAGAAAAAATCATAACTCTATTTCAAAAATTAAAAAAAAATTAGATCAACAAGCAGCAGCATATATTTTACAAGGTTTTCTTGATAGCTCAAAAAAAAACTAAAATAATCATTGTAATTACTTTACACATAATTTACACACAATTTACACATATGAAAAAAATAAACATGAAAGAAGATCATTTGCAAATTTACAAAAGAGAAAATTCTAATGTATGGCAAATTAAAATAAAGTTACCTAATAAAAAAGCATTAAGGATTTCATCAAGAACAAAAGTCAAAGAAGATGCAAAAAATATAGCCTTAAACAAATATAATTTCTTTAATAAAGAAAGAATAATTTTAGATAATAATTCTGAAAAAAACTTTCAATATAAAAAAGTCCATTTAATCGAATCAAAAAATTTAAAAAAAAATGAAATAGAATGTTTTTTAATGGAATCAAATAAATATATAAAATTTAATAAACAAAAAATTAAAAAACTAAATCTACTAAAAGGTCGGACTATTTTTAATCTTTTTTTTGAAGATTCAACTAGAACTAGAACAAGCTTTGAAGTTGCAGCGAAAAGATTAGGAGCTGATCTAATCAACGTGGCATTAAAAGATAGTTCTATAAATAAAGGTGAAACATTGTTTGACACAATGACAACTATAAATTCTATGGATCCAGATGTTTTAATTGTTCGCCATCCTGAAGAAGGTATAAGTAAAAAAATTTCAACATTGGTTAAAGCTTGTGTAATCAATGCCGGGGATGGAAGTCATGAGCACCCTACTCAAGCTTTATTAGATGCTTTAACTATTAAAAAAAAATTTGGGAGTTTTATTAAATTAAAAATTGCTATTTGTGGTGATATTTTGCATAGTAGAGTAGCGAGATCGAATATAGAAATATTATCAACTCTTGGGGCTAAAATTAATATCATTGGTCCAAAAACACTTATTCCAATAGATATTCAACAATCCAATATAAAGATTTATTATAATATGAAAGCTGGATTAAAAAATTGTGATATTGTTATGATGTTAAGAATTCAAAAAGAGAGAATAGTTGGTAAACATTTTACAAATGAAAAAGAATATTTTAAAAAATATGGCTTAGATTACAAAAAACTCGGTTATGCAAAAAAACAAGCATTAGTGATGCATCCTGGGCCAATGAATAGGGGTATAGAAATAGATTCTAAACTTGCTGACGATGTTACTCGAAGCTTAATACAAGAACAAGTCTCTATGGGAGTGGCCATAAGGATGGCCTGTTTAGAAATATTAATAAATAATAAGGATAAATATGGAAGCTAATTACCTCTTCTTGATATCTATAGTATATTTTTTTGGATCAATTCCTTTTGCTTATATTCTCCCTAAAATTTTTGGACTAGGGGATATTAGGAATTTAGGATCTGGTAATGTTGGAGCTACCAATGTTTTGAGAGCAGGAAACAAATTATTAGCAATTATTGTTTTAGCATTTGATATAATCAAAGGGTTTGCTCCTCTCTTTATTCTAAAAAATTATTATCACAATGAATTATCAGAAATTATTATTTTATTCATTGGAAGTGCCGCTATTCTTGGTCATATTTTTCCTATTTGGTTAAAATTCAAAGGTGGTAAAGGCGTGGCCACCTATATTGGTTTTTTATTTGCAATAAATTATATTTTTGGAATATTCTATATAATTACTTGGTTGTTAATTGCATTATTAAAAAAATATTCTTCTTTGGCCTCTATTACATCATTAGTTTTATTACCTTTTTTCGTAATGATATTTTATTATGAGAAAAATCTCATTTATCTTTTAATACTAATAAATTTAATTATAATTTCTAAACATTATTCAAACATTTATCGTCTTATTAATAAATCGGAAACTAAAATTAAATTTTAATTTTTTATTGAAAAATAAAGTTTTTTTTTAAAACTGTTGACGAAGCAGAATTTAATTGACAGTTGGCTTTGTTTATATTCATGAACGTTTTAATTGTAGAGTCTCCTTCTAAAGCAAAATCAATAAATAAATATCTTGGTAATAGCTATAAAGTCTTGGCTAGTGTTGGTCACATAAGAGATTTAACAGCAAAAAATGACGCTATAGACACTGAAAATAATTTTCAAATGAAATGGGAAACTAGTGAACGTGGAAAAAAGGTTATTAAAGATATAGCAAATGCAGCTCAAAATTCTGAAAATTTATATCTAGCGACTGACCCTGATAGAGAGGGAGAAGCGATAGCATGGCATATAGAAGAATTACTTCGGGAAATGCCTAAATTAGCTAATTTAAATATTCATAGAATAACATTTAATGAAATTACCAAAAATGCAGTTCTAGAAGCTTTGAAAGAACCTAGAAAAGTAAATGAAAACCTTGTTAATGCATATTTAGCAAGAAGAGCGTTGGATTTTCTAGTTGGTTTTAATTTATCTCCAGTTTTATGGAGAAAACTTCCTGGAAGCAAATCAGCAGGTCGTGTCCAATCAGTAGCTTTAAAAATAATTACTGAACGTGAATTTGAAATTGAGAAATTTAATCCAGAAGAGTATTGGTCATTAAAAGCTATTTTTAATAAAGGACAAGAAAAAGAGTTTGAGAGTAGATTAATAAAATTTAAAGATGAAAAAATAGAAAAATTAACAATTAAAACTGAGTCAGAAGCATCAAACTTTTTAGAAAAAATACAAAATAGTACATACAAAGTTAAAGAAATACAAAAGAAGGAAACAAAAAGAAATCCATATGCAGCATTTACTACTTCAAGTATGCAAATTGAGGCTAGTAGAAAGTTAGGATTTTCAGCAAATCAAACAATGAGAACTGCTCAAAAATTATACGAAGGTATTGAGATTAACGGTGAACCTACGGGTTTAATTACATATATGCGTACAGACAGTGTTCTTATGTCAAAGGATGCAATAGAAGAAATTAGAGGTTTTGTTTCAAAAAAATTAGGAAATGAATATATTCCAGCTGAACCTAGAATTTATAAATCTAAAGCTAAAAACGCTCAAGAAGCACATGAATGTATTAGGCCTACTAATATCAGATTAAGTCCTGAAGAATTAAAAAAATATTTAAATTCTGATGAATATAAACTTTATGAAATTATTTGGCAAAGAGCAGTATCTTCTCAGATGGCTAGTGCAATCATTGATCAAGTATCAGTAGATATTACCAATGAACAAGATATTATAGTTTTTAGATCTAATGGATCGTCAATCAAGTTTCCTGGAATGCTTGCTGTTTATCAAGAAACTAAAGAAGAAGATAAAAAAGAAGATGAGGATTATAAATCATCTTTGCTTCCTCCTCTTGAACAAGGAGATCTCCTTAATCTTATTAAAGCAGAAAAAAATCAGCACTTTACGCTCCCTCCTCCCAGATATACGGAGGCTAGTCTTGTAAAAAAATTAGAAGAACTAGGCATTGGAAGGCCTTCAACATATGCTTCAATCATTAAAGTATTACAAGATAGAGATTATGTATTATTGGATAAAAAAAGATTCAACCCTCATGATAGAGGAAGAGTGGTTTCTGTTTTTTTAGAAAATTATTTTAATAAATATGTAGAATATGACTTTACCGCAGGTTTAGAAAATCAATTAGATGAAATTTCAAATGGAAAATTATATTGGAAAGAAGTTATTCAGAAATTTTGGGAAACATTTAAACAATTATGCGATGAGACCATAGGAAAATCAAATAGAGAAATTATTGATGTTTTAGATAATGCTCTTGGACCTCATTTTTTTCCTCCAAATGGTGAAGACAAAGATAGAGAATGCCCAAACTGCAAAAATGGAAGGATAGGTTTGAAAGTAGGAAAATTTGGAGGCTTTGTTGGATGTTCAAATTATCCAGAATGCAAATATACAGTTCAATTTAATCAAATTACAGATGCAAAAAACGGAAGATTAACAAACCCAAAAGAAATTGGAATTTATCCAGAAACGGGCGAAATGATTACAATTAGAAAAGGTCCTTATGGATTATATATGCAGGTTGGGGAAGGAACAGATGAAAAAAAGCCTAAGAGAGTTTCAATTCCTAAAAACTTTGAACCAGATGAAATAGGACTAAATACTGCAATCCAGTTATTAGCACTCCCCAGAAAACTCGGTTTTCACCCAGAAAATAATTTAACAGTAAGTGCTGGTATAGGAATGTATGGTCCATACATTCTCCATAATAAAAAATATAAATCCTTGGAAAAAACAGATAATATTTTGGATATAGATTTAGAAAGAGCAATTGAACTAATAGCAAAGCCTACAATAAGAGGTAATGCTACCTTAAAAAACTTTGGGGAGCATCCTCAAGAAAAAAAAGAAATTACAGCACATGATGGTAAATATGGAACCTATGTAAAATGTGGAAGAATAAATGCATCTTTGCTTGGTGATCAAACCGTGGGTACTTTAAGCTTAGAAGATGCCATAAAACTAATTAATGATAGAAAAGTTAAATTGGGTCAAAAAGTTTCGAAAAAGAAAAAAGATAAAGTAAAAACAGTAAATAGTAGTAAAAAATAATTTTATATTGATAAATTTTTTGAATCAGATACTTTCATGTAAATGAGGGAAAATATTACATTACCGAACATAAGAAAATTTAATAAAAGTTTTAATTCATCCACATCTAATCAATTAGCAAGAAATGCTTTAATACAAAATGATATCAATAAAGTTGCTGTTCATTGGGAAAATTTTAGTAAAATAAACCATATTTTTTCTAATACAATTTCAAAGCAATTACCTGTAACAAATCAAAAATCTTCAGGAAGATGCTGGGGTTTTGCAGGTTTAAATCTTCTTAGATTAGAAATTGTTAAAAATTATAACTTATCTAATTTTGAGTTTTCTCAAAATTATTTTATGTTCTGGGACAAATTAGAAAAGGCTAATTACTTTTTAGAAAATATTTTAAAAACCCTTGATCAAAATTACGATAGTCGTCTAATGATGCATCTTTTGCAAGCTCCTGTTCAAGATGGAGGTCAATGGGATATGTTTGTAAACTTAATTGAAAAATATGGCTTGGTTCCAAAATCAGTCATGCCTGAAACAAATCATAGTAGTAAATCCAGTATGATGAACTATTTTTTAACTCATAAATTAAGAGAGTGTGCCTTTATTTTAAGGAAATCAAAAAAACCTAGAACTACAATAAAACAGTTGAGAAGTAAGAAAGAAGAAATGATGTCTGTAATATACTCGCTACTCTGTATGTTTTTAGGCAATCCTCCAATAAAATTTGATTGGTCAATAAAAGATAAGAACAACAAATTTACTAGATTTAATAATGTAGATCCTCTTGATTTTTATCGTAAATTTACCAAGGTAAAATTAAAAAATAAAGTATGTTTAATAAATGCACCTATGTCTAACAAAAAAATGAATGAACTATATACTATAGATTTCCTTGGAAATGTAGTTGGTGGCAATATTATTAAATATGCCAATGTAGAAATTAATGAATTAAAAAAAGCAGCAATAAAATCAATAAAAAATAATGAGGCAGTTTGGTTTGGTTGTGATGTAGGTAAGATGTTCAATAGGGAATTAGGAATAATGGATATGGATTTATATGATTATGAAAAGCTTTTTGATACAAAATTTAAAATGAATAAAGCTTCCCGTTTAGAATACGGCGATAGCGCAATGACACATGCAATGCTTTTTACCGGTGTGGATCTTAAAAGAAATACCCCTAGAAAATGGAGAGTAGAAAACAGCTGGGGAGATAAAAACGGTGATAAAGGATATTATCTTATGAGTGATAGTTGGTTTGATGAATATAATTATGAAGTTGTTGTTGACAAAAAATATTTATCTAACAAAACATTAGAAATTTTTAACAGAGAACCTCATAATCTTGAACCTTGGGACCCCATGGGAGCTCTTGCAGTCAGTTAGGTGAATCCTGAAAATAAAAAAATCTTATGGTCAAAAATTTTACAGGCAGGAGATTTTCTTAAAGACAAATTACCTAATCACTCTAACCATCCGAAAGGAAGGAATCCTTATGCTCATGTAGCATTAGAAATAAAAAATAAATTTACTGAATCATATAAAGATATACCAGATGAAAAAATAAATTTGGTTTTAGAATATATTGAATATTTAAAAAAAAATCCTAGTTAATTATGTTAATTGTTGTTTTTTACTGGTAAAAATAAAGCAAGTATTGCAATTAAAAACATAATTAATGAACTCAAGAAAAATAAGACACTAAATTCTGATGTAAATTCGTAAACTTTAGCAATAAAAATAATTGCTATTGGCCCTGCACCAAAAGCAACAATAAATTTAACCCCATAAATCAAGCCATGATGTTTTTCAGGTGTGAATTTTGCTAATAAAATATTTTCAGCAGGAAGTATGCTTGAATTAAATAACACTGCCATTAAACAAACAATAATTAAGGGTATACCTGTTAAGCTAGCAATAAAAAATAAACAAGGAACTTGGCCTAATAAACCTATTACATAAATTTTTTTTAAAGAAAACTTATCAGCTAAGATCCCTCCAATTAGAGACATTAAACCAGACATTCCGTAAATTAATGCTACAACGACTCCAATTTTATAAGTTGTTATATTATCAATTCTTAAATCCAATAATTTAGGAAGGGTTGCCTGAGTTATTTGGAATGTTAACCCTAGACCAAACATTGCTGTTAACAGAATGATAGCAACTAAAAATAACTGAGAAGATGGATGTTTTTCATCTAAAACTTCTGAAGAGATATTTTTAAATGACAATAATTTTAATTGAATTAAAATAAAAAGGATAATTGATATTAAGATTGATAATATTCCAGGTATAATAAACGCGAATTGCCATCCAAATAAATTAACCAGAGTTCCCGCAATAAATGCACCACTTCCAATTCCTACCCCTCCAAAAATTCCGTTTATACCTAAAGCTTTTCCTTTTTTTTTATATGAATTTACTACCCAAGCAACTCCAACTGGATGGTAAATAGAACAAAATAAACCTAGAAAAGATAAACCTATAAATAATGATGTTTTCCCTTCATTGATTCCACAAATAATAGATGAGATTCCCATACCAAAAAACATAATTACCATCATCATTGATCGACTCCATCGATCACTTAACCAACCAGCTGGAAGAGCTCCTAAGCCTATTAAAAGTGCCCCTAAAGTCCAAAGTTTAATCAATTCATCATAAGAAAAATCCCATTCATCTTCTATTGCAAGAATAATTACAAAATAAAAAGCAGCAAACATATGCATGAATGCATGTCCAATAGAAGAAAAAATTAAAGTTAAATTATTTTTCACTCTTAAATAATTTTAATGAAAGAGAATTTATACAATATCTTTGTCCGGTTTGTTGAGGACCGTCATCAAATAAATGACCTAAATGAGCATCACATATTGAACATAAAACTTCAATTCGATTCATGCCATGAGATCTGTCATTAATTTTTAAAATGTTTTCATTATTAATAACTTCAAAAAAACTAGGCCAACCAGTTCCTGAATCAAATTTAGTGCTACTGGAAAAAAGTTCATTATTGCAACAAGCACAACAATAAATACCATTAGATTTTTCATTAATATATTTACCAGTAAAAGGCAGCTCAGTTCCTGATTTTCTTGTAATATTGTACGTTTTCTCATCAAGCAAGTTCTTCCATTCTGTTGCAGATTTTTTAATTTTGTCCATTGTTACTTTTTCTTATAACTAAATAAATGCCTGTAAATATCAGTGATGCTCCCACAACATGAAATAATTCCAATTTTTCTTTAAGAAAAATTATTGAAATCAAACTGCTAAATATAGGAATTAAGCTTAAAAACAAACCTGAATTATTCGCTCCTATAATTTTAATGGCTTTAATCCATAATAAATATGAAACTAAGGCTGGACCAATACCGACATATAAAACAAGTAAAAAGCCATATTGTTCATTTATTGTAAATGATTGATTAATTATAGATTCAAAAATGTAGAAGGGTATAACAAAAATATTACCAATAAAAAAAATCAAAAATAAAAAACTAATATTATCAATTTCTTTTGGTATTTTTTTTATCAGTACCGAATAAAATGCCCAACAAGAAACGCATCCGAGCATCCAAATATCCCCCACAACAAAATTTAAAGAACCTAAATTTAGAATATCTCCTCTAATAATAATATTTACAAAACCTATAAAAGAAATAATAACTCCGGTAAATTGAAGGTAAGAAATTTTTGAATTGTAAATGATTAAAGATAAAATAATAATCAGTGAAGGTGCAAATGAAGGCATCAAAGATGAACTGACTACAGAAGAAGTAGTAAGGGCAATATTCATAAAAGTGTTAAATATGGAAACGCTAAGAATAGATAAAAATATAATTATTTTCCAATTTTTTTTGAAAATCTCATATATGAGTTTTATTCTATTAAATACGAGTGGTAGTAATATTATTATAACAACAAGATTGCGATAAAAACTAAGCTTAATGGGTTCTAAAGTAATAATGCTAGCAATTTTTGCAGCAATGATATTACCTCCCCAAAGGGCGGTTGCAAAAATTAAAAAAATATAAGCTGAAATTATTTTGGATTTATCCATTAAACGCGGACATTAACTTATCTTCACATCGTTTAGCAATCTCAATATTTTTTTCCTTTATGTAACCGAAACCTCTAATTTGATCAGGGGTAGATGCAATTTCAACAGCTAATGCATAATTTTCTATGGTTAATTTAGAGCAAATTTCTAGAATTCGGTCTTTATAATTATTAATAAGCAATCTTTCTATTTTTCTTTCCTCAAAATATCCAAAGAGATCAAAATAAGTTCCTCTTAAAAACTTAAACAAGCTAATGAATTTAAATAAAATCATAATCCAAGAACCAAAATTAATTTTTAAAGGATAACCAGTAACTTTGTCTTTTGTGCTAAAAATTGGAGGAGATAAATGATAATTAATTTTAAAATTACCTTCAAAAGTTTCATTAATTTTATTTATAAATTCATTATCCGAATAAAGTCTGGCAATTTCATATTCATCTTTATATGACATTAATTTAAAATAATTAATTGCAACAGCATTGGAAAAATTTTTTATGTCAACGCTGATCTTTTCCTCACACTTTTTAACATAATCAACTAATTCCTTATATTTATCAGCATATTTTTTATTTTGATATTTTATAAGAAAATTATATCGATCAACAAATTTTTCATCAAAGTTAGTTATTACTTTTTCTTTTTCATAAATTAGATTTAGTATTTCCTCTTTCATATTTATTGAATGTCTCCCTAATCTAAAAGCATGAATATTTTCATCAATACTAACGCCATTTAACTGTATTGCATGTTCAATAGCATTTGCTTTAATAGGAATTAATCCTGATTGATAAGCGTTTCCAACAATAAACATGTTAGATAAAATAGAATCTCCTAATATTTTGTTTGTAATCGTATTTGAAGGCATAAAATCGATATTATTTTTACCGAGAATATTTATTAAATTTTCTTTCATTTTATCAAATGGAAGGAAAAAATTTTTATCTCTTGTAAATTCTCCAGTCATTATTTCATCGGAATTAATAATTGATTTTGTTTTTTGTTTATCCAAGGTTTTTAATACTTCTTCATCATTAGCTACAAGTAAGTCAAAGCCCATTAATAAATTAGTATCACCATATGAAAGTCTTATTGTACTTATTTCCTTTGGATCATTAAAAATTCTTAAAAAACTTTTAACTGCCCCGCCCTTTTGGGCAAGACCCGTCATGTCAAGAACACCTGATCCTTTACCATCTATTTGCGCCGCTGTAGCTAGTATAGCTCCAATTGTTACTACACCTGTACCTCCAATTCCTGCTATCATAATCCCATATGATTGTTGAATTTCAGGTAAAATTGGTTCAGAAATAGTTGAATTTATTCTTTCTATTAGTGAATTATTAACATTTGTTTTTAATTTAACATCTCCTACAACTGACACAAAGCTTGGGCAAAATCCATCTACACACGAATAATCTTTATTGCAATTAGACTGATCTATTTGTCTTTTGCGTCCATATTCTGTTTCTACTGGAACAATTGAAATGCAATTTGATTGTATTCCACAATCACCACATCCTTCACATACTTTTTCATTTATAAATATTTTTTTATTTGGCTCAGGTAATATAGATTTTTTTATCCTGCGTCTTTTTTCAGCAGCACATGTTTGATCATAAATTATAGCCGTAGTATCATTAATTTGACTGAGCTTTATTTGAACATCAATTATTTCTTTTCTATCATATACTTTTGAATTATTAGAAAATTTATCTCTTGATTTATATTTATTCGGTTCATCTGTAATAATTGCTATTTTTTTAACTCCTTCTGATTCAAGTTGTCTAGACATTTGCGCAACAGTTGGTAATCCATCAAGAGCCTGCCCCCCTGTTAAAGCAACAGCATCGTTATATAAAATTTTAAATGTCATTTTTATTTTGGCTGCAACAGCATGTCTGATAGATAAAATGCCTGAATGAATATACGTTCCATCTCCCATATTTTGAAAAATATGGTCTCTATTACTAAAAACAGATTCACCAACCCAGCTAGCCCCTTCAGAACCCATCTGCGTAAAACCTTCATTATTTCTTTCCATACTCTGAACTAGATAAGCGCAGCTAATACCAGTAATAGCTCTTGTATTTTCTGGGATCTTTGTTGAGGTATTGTGTGGACATCCGGAACAAAAATATGGAGTTCTTTCAATATTAAGAACATTATTATTGTTCGTAAGTAAATTATTAAGATTATTGATGTTATTTTTAATTTTTTCAGATGAATGAATTTGACTTATATGTTTGTATAATTTTATAGCTATAATACCTGGATCTAAAGATCCTGAAGAAAGAAATAAATCATTATTTTCTTCATCTAATTTCCCAATAATTTTAATATTTTTATTAGTATTAAAAAGTATCTCTTTTATCTGGGTTTCAATTAAAGATCTTTTTTCTTCTACAACAATAATCTTCTCTAATCCTTGAGAAAATTCTTCAATAATAGTATTTTCTAAAGGCCAAGGCATTGCTATCTTTAGAAATTTGATTCCAATTTGTTTTGATAAATTTTTATCTATTCCTATTTTTTCAAATGCTAATTTTGTATCTAAATATGATTTACCCGTAGTAACAATTCCAATTTTAGAATTAGGAAAGTTATATTTAATCTCATTTAATTTGTTTATTTTACAAAACTCCTTTACAACTTTAATTTTATGATAATGCAAACGATGTTCTTTAGCTTGCGGAGAATCATTTAATCGGATATTTAAACCTTCATCAGTTAAAAATTCACTATTAACATCTTTTATTAAATGTCTATTTTCATTTAAATCTACAGTAGCCCCTGAACTGACATTATCATGAACGCATTTTATTCCTATCCAACAACCACTTTGTCTAGACAAATGAATGCCGTATAATCCATAGTCAAGTATTTCTTGTACGCCACTTGGATTGAAAAAAGGTATCATTGCATCAATCATGGCAAATTCACTTTGATGAGAAGTTGTTGATGATTCACAAATATGATCATCTCCCATGAGTGCAAGAACACCTCCATATTTTGATGTTCCTGCAAGATTAACATGTTTTAAAGCATCTCCTGCCCTATCAACTCCCGGTCCTTTACCATACCAAATTCCAAAAACTCCATCATATTTACCTTCTCCTCTTAAGTTAGATTGTTGTGTTCCCCATAATGAAGTAGCTGCTAATTCTTCATTTATACC
>Ga0315336_1003762_pt1 | contig 19497 bp, 23 predicted proteins | sample ASW5metaG_FD_204512 | JGI IMG/M metagenome (GOLD analysis project Ga0315336, IMG submission 204512) | Ammonia-oxidizing marine archaeal communities from Monterey Bay, California, United States - ASW #5 | ecosystem: Environmental > Aquatic > Marine > Intertidal zone | place: USA: California... | reverse complement strand
ACTTGGGGTGAATGGGTAAAACCTGTTTGGCCAGCATGTAGGTCATTACAAGGTTCAGTACCCACACCATATATCTTTGACGACAGAAGTGATTTTGAAGAAGTTGCAGACCAAATACATGAGTGGTATAAAGTACCAAAAGAAGAACGAGATGAAAGAGCGTTGAAGGGTAGAGAGTATATGATGAGGGATGATACACATCTTTCGGCTAAAGGAATGTGTGATAGATTCATAGAAGATATGGATACCGCATTTGAGAAATGGACACCAAGAAATAATTTTGATTTAGTAGAGGCGTAAATGAGTAATAAACCAAGGATGCTAGTTACAGCACCAGTTACAACAAGAAGTGGTTATGGGGCACATGCAAGAGATATAGTTTTATCATTGTTAGATTTGGATAAATATGATGTTTCAGTTTTTCCAGTTAGGTGGGGAAATACTGCAATGGATTATTTAGATGAAAATGATAAACAACATAAACGAATATTAGATGTATTGATTTATGAATTGACTGAAAAGACTTATCCACAACCTGATTATCATGTTCATATAGTAATTCCAAATGAATTTCAACAATGGGGAAAAACTTATAATATAGGAATTACTGCTGGTACAGAATTTACTGCAATTCCAGGAGAGTGGATTGAAGGATTAAATAAAATGGATATGACTATTGTTCCTTCACATTTTACAAAAAATGTATGTTTAAATACAAAATTTGATAAATTAAATGATAAAACAAATGAAAAAATTGGTGAGGCAATGGTTGAAAAACCAATGGAAGTTTTGTTTGAGGGTTATGATGATAAGTTATATTCACCCACTAATGTAATAAAAAGTGATTTAACTACAGAATTGAATACAATTAAAGAAGATTTTTGTTTTTTAGTATGTGGTCATTGGTTACAAGGTGAATTTGGTCATGATAGAAAAGATATTTCAAGTACAGTTAAGTTATATTTTGATACATTTAAAAATGTTCTTAAAAAACCAGCATTGATTTTAAAAACAAGTGGGGCAACTACTTCTGTTATGGATAGATATGAAATTTTAAAGAAGATACATCATATTAAAAAATCGTGTGGTGGTGATATTCAGAAATTACCTCCAGTTTATCTTTTACATGGAGATTTAGACGATGCCCAAATGAATGAATTGTATAACCACCATAAAATAAAAGCAATGGTAAGTTTAACTCACGGTGAAGGTTTTGGAAGACCTTTATTGGAATTCTCTACAACTGGAAAACCAATAATTGCATCTGATTGGAGCGGACAGGTAGATTTTTTAAATAAAGGATATACTACATTATTACCAGGAGATTTAAAAGATATACCAAAGGATTCGTTTCCAAAAAATATTTATGTTAAAGAGGCAAAATGGTTTGTAGTTAATTACGGTGTTGTAAGAAGTATGTTAAAAAATATAACAAAAAATTATAAAAAGTTTAAGAAGAAGGCACTTAAACAACAACAGTTTGCTAAGAAATTTACACGAGATAAGATGACTGAAAAGTTGGGAGAAATATTAGATACATATTTACCCAAACCAGTAGCGAATGTAGATTTAAAATTACCAAAGTTAAAAAAAGTTAAACTACCTAAATTGAAGAAGTTATAATGGAAAAAAATATAAAATGTCCACATTGTTATTCTAAAAAAATGTGTTTTGAAACTGTAGTGGAAGACTATTCAAGTTTTCTATGTTTCAGATGTGGGTTTATGAGTGATACTCGATTAATTCCAGAATCAGAATTTTTAGAAAAACATTTAGAAAATACTCCGTACTTGGTTGAATCTTTATCTCACTTTGATATTAATAGAAAAATATATTGGTATCCTTCAGTAATGAATATGGGCCCAAGAGGAGTAGTGTTTCCAATAACACATAAAAAAACATATAAATGGAAAGCCTGTAAGTATATTGAGACCGATAAAGATAATTATACTAAAGAGTTAGATGTGGAGAATGGAGTGGAAGTTGATAAATTTGATTTTCTTAAAACATTAGACTTTTTGGAGATAATAATTAATAAAAACTTTAGTTGAGTTAAATGGCAAAAATATTAACAAGATGGTCAAAAGTAGGTGCAGGAGATATAGTATCTTTTAAATATCTTTCAGGAACCACAAATAGAAATCTAACACATACAATATTAGTATTGAATAAACCAGGTCGAAGGTCAATGGCCAAAACTGGGAAAAAATATATTATAGGTTTAAAATTAGAAGAATCCAATAGACCTACAGTTGTAAATACTTCATTGTTAACTGATGTACTTATGAAATATGGTGAAGTTGTTGTATTTGATGCCAAAAAGAAAATATTTAAGTTAGATTTTCATAAAAAGGCAAATGCAAGAAATTTGGAACAACTATACAATAAATTAAAACGTAAAATAAAATCTCTAAACATATACAGAACTTATGATTGGACTAAAGCACAAAAAAGTGCTGTATTTTTAGAGTCTGTTAAGATAGATAGAGCTTTAAGTGATGCATTATTGGAACAACATGAATGAAAATTAGTTATGCAATAACCGTTTGTAATGAAGAAGCGGAGTTACAAAAATTAGTTACGATACTTTTAAAGAATAAACAATTACAAGATGAAATAGTAATCACCTTTGACCATAAGAATGGTTCGAGAGGTGTGGAAGATTACCTAAGAAGTCATTCAGTAAATGGTGAATTTAGTTGGCACACGGCTTGGCCATTATTTGATGGAGATTTTTCTAAATTGAAAAATTGTACTAAATCAAATTGTAGTGGAGATTATATATTTCATTTAGATGCAGATGAATATCCACATGAAATATTAATGGAACAATTACATACTGTATTGGAAATGAATGAGGTTGATTTGGTATGGATACCGAGAGTAAATACTGTAGAGGGATTAACTCAAGAACATATTCAAAAATGGGGATGGAAAGTTACACAAAAAGGTTGGGTAAATTATCCAGATTATCAGGCAAGAGTATTTAGAAATAGTGAAGATATTAAGTGGACTAGAAAAGTACATGAACATATTACTGGACATACCACACAAGCACACTTACCACCACACGAAGAATTGTCTTTATACCATCCAAAGACTATAAAAAAACAGGAAAAACAAAATGAGTTATACGAAAAAATCCAAAGAGCGTAAATTTTTACCAACTTTAGGTGAATTAATAGATAGACTTAGTATTCATCAGTTAAAGGAAGTGTTTATACCAGAGAATAAGAAAAATTATGCTACAGAAATGAATGATATTGTACATGATATAGATTTAATTTTAAAAGAAAAAGATGTTAATTTAGATGGAGATATTATTAGAGCAATAATTGTTCTATCTCAAATGAATGCACATATTTGGTATAATGAATCACAAGTTCGTAAAGGAGAGAAGGGTACAGATAATCTTATGTTAACTCACGGATTGAATGGTATTAGAAATACTGCTATTAATAAAATTATGGAAGTAGTTGGTGGAAGAAAAGATTATAAGATAGATTGTATCGCATCAGATTTTAAAGATTGGGAAGTTAGTTGGTAATGAGTAAAAATGTAGTTTTTATTCCCAATATAGATTTGGGAGATGGTAGAAATAAATCATACAAATATTCAATTAATAGTTGGAAACGTTTTTGTGATAAATACGATTGTGAATTAATTGTATGGGAAGATTTATTACTTCCAGTAGAACAAATGAAGATAACTTGGCAACGATATTATATGTATGATATTTTAGAGGCAAATAATATTGATTACGACCAAATATTGATAGTTGATGCAGATACAATAGTACATCCCGATTGTCCTAATTTCTTTACAGAGACAAATGGTAAATATAGTGCAGTTCGAAACAATGGAAGCTTCGAGTGGGTTAGAAGGTCAATGGATGGGTTTTCTAAATCGTTATTTCCAGGAGATATTACTTTTAATGTTTGGGATTATATAAATTGTGGATTTCAGATTGTTAATAAAGACCACAAAGAATTTTTTGAGTATGTGAGAAATTATTATTTAGAAAATCAACAATTAGTACAAAACGCAATAGGTCAAGTTCGAGCAGGTACAGACCAAACAATAATTAATTTTTTATTACGATTACAAAATATAGAAATAAATTATTTACCAATTTGTTATAATTTACAAGATTTACATTCTAAACAATTATTATTTTTACATCCTAAAATGTGGTTTTTAGATGAATTAATATTCAAGAATTGTGGTTATGTATTTCATTTTAATGCAATTCCACCAAACGAAATGGGTAGAGATGCAAATTATTGGATAAAGAGAACCTATGAGGAGTTTTATAAATGAAAGTAGTATTCTTTTCAGAATCACAAGTGAGTGGTAATATACCAAGAACTTTTGAGAATGCCCGTACAGAATATGCGTGGATGATGGCATTAAATGCTCCACATTATAATATAAACAATATTTCAACGGAACACTTTGATTTGGGTATTGTTATTATACCAAAGAATAATCCTCAAATAGATTTAGATAAATATAGAAAAGTTTGTGATAAAGTGGCAGTAATGCAAGAAGGCCCACATTGGTATTTTCAAGATTATGAAATAGCAAATCAGTTTCATTATTACAATACATTAATGAGTGCTGATTGGGTTTATTGTCATAACTACAATGATATATTTTATTATCAAGGTTTAGGCTGTAATGATGTAAGGGTGATGCGGAGTTTAATGATACCTGAAGGGTTAATACCAAGAAATGAATGGGGAGATGTCACTATGATTGGTGGTAATTTTGTTTCTTGGTATGGTGGATTTGATTCTTATATTGTGGCAAGAGAGATAGGTGATCCAATATCCGCTCCATCAATGGGTAGAAAACAAGAACAAGAAGATGCAATTGAAGACATTCAGTATCTACCATATATGAATTGGAGAGAATGGATAAATTGTTTATCTCAATTTAACATAGGTGTTCATTTAATGAGAACTCACGCCGCAGGAACATTTGCTATGAATTGTGCATTTCACGGAATACCGTGTGTTGGATATATGGGATTAGATACACAGGAGATATGTCATCCATTAACTTCAGTAGAGGTTGGAGATTTAGAAACAGCTAAAGAAATGGCACTAAGGTTAAAGACTGATGATGAATTTTATAAATCATGTAGTGAGACTTCATTAAAAAGATTTGAGACACACTATACAGAAGAAACTTGGTTAGAAAATTGGAATACTCAATGGAATTAAGTAAATGTTATTAGATTATATTGGAACAGAAAAGGGTGGAATAGGGTTAAGACAAAAGATGGCCTCAGCCAGTCTCAATGAAATAGATACTATAAGTGATTCTTTAGGTTATTTTTATGATGTATATTCAGAAGATAGTTATTATGTTATATTAATACGGGATGTACTTGATAAATGGAAAAGTGGGTATATAGAAGAATTGAAAAAAAGTGATCCTTGGATTCGTTCTGGAGCGGGCAGATTATTTAATTTTAAAACTTTTGAGAATGGATTTTTAAATAAAGATTTCAATACTATTAATATGATAGATTTGATGAAGTTTATGCACGAACCTAATAGTTTTTATGGTATTGATTGGATGTATAATAACCAACATTCGTGTTTTTGGCTTTGGAATAATAATCATGAGATTCCCAAACAGAATGCAGTTTCTCAGTTAGATGATTTTATTAAATTATCTAATGTATATTTTTTAGAATTAAAAGATTTAAGTAATCCAAAATTTTTAAAGTGGTTACAAAATAAAGATGATGGTTGGAAATCTATAAAAGAGATCCCATATCTTCATAAAACACCAGAATATTTAAAATATCAATTAAATATGTTTTGGGATCAATATCAGGAAGCAAAAATTTTAAAAAGTGAAAAGTTATTTAGTCCATTAATGATACATTCACTTGATAACGGGTGGACTGGAGATATGATGTATAATTACCATACTGCAGAACTTGATTTAATTAAATGGAAATTAAAGCACCAACAAAAAATAGTAGAAACTATAAGAAAAGAAAGTGAACGTTATTTAAACTTTAAATAATGTAAAGAAAATATAGAATGTTAATTGATTATGTAGGAACAGAAAACGGGGGAATAGGGTTAAGACAAAAGATGGGCACTAGCACTCTTGGATTAGTGTCGGCCAACGGAGGCGATGTAGTACGACATCGTTTATGGAGTAATTATTCTAAAGATGATCAACATTATTATGTTATATTGATAAGAGATGTATTGAGTAAATGGAAAAGTGGGTATATAGAAGAATTAAAAACAAGTAAGCCTTGGATATGTGCAGGGGCGGGTAGATTATTTCATTTTAATGTTTTTGAAAACGGATTTTTAAAAAATGATAAAAATACTCTTAAAATAATTAATCTTATGAAAGAGATGCATGATCCATATGGTATTTATGGTATTTATTGGATGTATCATAAATTACATTCGTGTTTTTGGCTATGGAATAATGCTAAAAATGTTGAAAATCAATGTGAAGATTCGTTTACCCAGTTAGATGAATTAATTAATTTACCTAATATATATTTTTTAGAATTAAAAGATTTAAGTAATCCAAAATTTTTAGAATGGTTACAAGAGAAAGATGATAATTGGAATAGGATATCAGAGATACCCTACTCACATAAAACACCAGGACATTTTAAGTCACAGATAGAATTATTTTGGGAACAATATAAAAAAGGAAAAATTTTAGTAGATCAACAGTTATTTAGTCCGTTAATGATAGAGTCGGTTGCTACAGGTTGGATAGAAGATATGATGTATCATTATCATTCTGGAGAACTTGAATTACTTAAATGGAAATTTAAGCATCAGCAAACTCTAATAGATAATATAAGAAAAGAAAGTGAACGTTATTTAAATTTTAAATAATGTAAAGAAATAAAATGTCAGATAATAGAATTATAAGTTTTATACAGCCAAGTAGAAGTAATTTAAAATATTTAAAGTGGTCGTATAATAGTATCAGAAAGAATTTAGGATACAGACACGAGATATGTTGGGCCGATGATTTCTCTGATGACGGAACTTGGGAATGGATGAACGAGATTGCCGACAAGGATAAGAATGTAAAGATACATAGAAATGAAGGGCCTGAAAGATTAGGTCATACAATTTTATATGATACATTAGTGGAGTTGGCTTCAAATGATATTGTGATGATTTTTCATGCTGATATGTATGCGTGTCCCAAGATGGATGAAGAAGTCTTAAAACATTTAGAAAGAGGAAAGGTAGTAAGTGCTACAAGAATAGAGCCACCACTACATCCTGACGGGCCCGAAAAGATATTACAAGATTTTGGTATAGAACCTGAAGAATTTGATGAATTAGGACTTATGAAGTTTTTAGACGAGGAAACACCTTGGACAAATATTATTGAACAAGAAGTAAAAGAAACTACTGAAGGTATATTTGCACCTTGGGCAATGTACAAGGAAGATTTTCAATCTATTGGTGGTCACGATCCATTATACGCCCCACAATCAAAAGAAGATTCAGATATATTCAATCGGTTTGTTTTAGCAGGATATGAATTAATACAAACTTGGAAAGGTTTTGTATATCATATGACATCCAGAGGTTCGAGATTCAAAGATGGGGCAATGAGAAATCCTGCGGGACAAGTGTTTATGAAAGGTAGAGAGAGTAGTGAGTGGTTGAAGCAAAACCTTCGTAGCACCCGTAATTTCATACGCAAATGGGGGCATATGGTACGACATGATGCACTGATGAAACCAATCATTCCCCCGAAGTATGATGTAGGATTTGTGGTTCATAATTGTAATACTGAAATGTTAAGAGAATTAGAGCCGTGGTGTAGTGATATTTATGGAGATTGGGTAGGACATAAAGGATTAGGTGCCAATGATTATATTAAGAAAGAACAACCAGATACACAATTTGATTTGAGTAAAAAAATTCATTCTCAACATATAGAACCAAAAAATGATGTGGTGGTTGAATTTGATTGTAACCTTCTATCACCTCAGAATTTTCAGATATTAGTGAATTTATCGGATATACTTAAAGATTCAGGTGAAGTAGGAGAGTTGGAATTAGAAGTATTCAAGTTTAAGATTAAAAAATTAGAGGATTATTCTAAGGATTTAATAAATGTTGTTTAATAGAATTTTTGATAATAAATTACACGTTATAGGTGAGGTAGATAATTTAGGTTTTGATAATTCAGAAGGATTAAGAATTCCAGATGAATATTTAGAAAATGAAGAATTTGTTATATGTAGAGGTGCTCAAGGAATTGGAGATTGGGGAGTAATATCTGCAATGCCGAGATTATTAAAAGAAAAGTATCCAGATTGTAAGGTAATAATACCATCAAGTAAAATGATTAAAAGTATATTTGAAGTGGATTCTAATATTTCAGAATTGATATTTGCCAATAATCCATTCGTAGATGAGTTTGTTGATGAGATTAATGATGAAGTGTTTCACGACCATTATAGAATATATGATACAGATATTATTGATGTACCACTTATTAAACAAATGTTAAAGTTTTGGCAGTTTGAAGAAAATGAAATGGAAGACTGTAGACCAGAAATGTATTGGAGTGATGAGGAAAAAGAATTAGGTGATGGGATTATAAAACAAGTTGTAGGTGATAAAGTTTTTGGTGGACTATTGGTATCTGATAGATTTGGAACTCAATATGGAAACCATAATGAATTAACCTTAAAGAACGAAACTTACAAGATAACTAAAATTTTAAAAGAAAATCCATTACCATATTTTTATTGGACATATAAACCTATTGGAGAAACACCATTCTTTTTTACAAAAACAGCCTTAGACATGAGAAATATAGATTTGAGAATTCAGTTATATATTAGGTCAAAGGCAAAGTTAAATGTAGGTAATCAATGTGGTACTTTACAAACCATTAGTAGATATTCGAAACTTTATACAGTTCAACGACAGTTTCCAATTGCACACAATTATGTAGATGGTGAGATTTATTTATGAGTAATGTAGTTGTCTATACTGCAATTTTTGGTGGATATGATTTCTTATATGAACCATTGGTTAAACCTGATAATGTAGATTATGTGTGTTTTACTGATAGTAAAGATATGAAATCGGATACTTGGGATATTAGATATACTTTACCATTGTATAATAATCCAGAGTTAAAAAATCCAGCAGTTAGAAATGCTAGAAAACATAAGGCACTACCACATAGATTTTTATCAGAATATGAGTATAGTGTTTGGGTTGATGGTAATGCACAATGTAGAGGTGATGTTAATGAATTGATAGAAGGATGTTTGTGGGATCATAATGAGGCTTCTGATGGTGGACAAACGGGGGCAATCATTCCAGCACATTCATCACCGAAACCAAATATGGCAGTATATGATAAAATGTGTTGTACTCTTGATCCGTGGAATTGTATTTATGAAGAAGCAAGAAGGATATTTCAGTTTGGTGAAAAGAATTTAGAAAGAGAACCTTGGAAGGGAATCAAGGCATATAAAGATGATCCTAAATTGATACAGAAACAAACTGATAAATATATGAGAGAAAATTATCCACCCAATTTAGGATTATTAAGTGCAATGGTATTGGTTAGAAGACATAATGAAGCGGATGTGAAGAAGGTAGGAGAAGAATGGTGGGAAGAAATGAAATATTATAGTCATTTAGATCAAATGAGTTTTAATTATGTGGCGTGGAAAAATAGATTAAATTTTAATTGGATAAAGGAAGATGTTAGAGAGTGCACACACTTTCAACACAAAGGAATACACAAGGTGAAATTAAATGAAAAATAGATATGATTTATTAATTACAGGTGGGAGTGGATTAGTTGGTAAACATTTACAAAAATATATAATTAGTAATCATCCGTTTGAACCAGAAGGTCAAGATACTGTAAAATATTTATCAAGTTTGGATGTAGATTTAACTAATTATAAAGAAACGAGTGATGTTTTAAAATATTACCACCCTAAAAGGGTTATACATTTGGCAGCAAGAGTGGGTGGTATTGAAGATAATATGAACTATCCTATTGATTATTTGGAAACTAATTTATCAATAGATACTAATGTGTTAAAGGCAAGTCATGAACAAGGAGTTGAAAGATTAACTGCTTGTTTATCGAGTTGTATTTTTCCAGATGTGGTAGATAAATATCCAATGACGGAAGGTGATGTTTTTAAAGGTAAGGCACCAGCAGGTAATTTTGCATATGCTATGGCTAAAAGAACTTTGTTAACCAGAATAGAATCATATAATAAACAATATGGATTGAGTTGGAATTGGGTAGCACCTTGTAATTTGTATGGAGAGTATGATAAATTTGAAGACCACCATAGTCATTTCATACCAGCACTACTTAAAAAGATTTATTATGCAACAGATAAGATAACATTGTTTGGTTCAGGTAAACCATATAGACAATTTATGTACGCGGACGATTTGGCTAAAGTATTTAAATTTGTTATTGATAATGATATAGTTGAAAGTTTTAATGTGGCACCCAATTTTAATTTCACAATTAAGGAAATGGCAGAAACTGCATTAAAAGTTTGTGGGAAAGAAGATTTGAAAATTGAATGGGATAGTGATAAACCAGATGGTCAGTTTAGAAAAGATATTAGTTCTGAAAAATTATTAGGGTTATATCCCAATTTTGAATTTACAAGTTTGGAAGATGGTATGAGAAAAACATATGAGAAATTGAATGAGGTTTTAAATGATTAGTATTATTTCTGGCCCCACGTGTGTAGGAAAAACCTATTTTATGGAGAATAAAAAAGATAGAATATTAGAACTTAATAATTTACCACCAACAATGGAATTTCATGCGACAGGAAGTATAAGTAGTACTCATTTAGAGTTTCCAGAAGTAGTAAGTCATTGGAAAAAACGGAACGATGGTGGAGCTATAGTTGATCAACTTATTTGTATTCATCATAATCGATTAACGGAGCCACAACGTACCGTGTTAATAAACGCTTATAAGGACAATGATGATTGTTTTTCAAAAAATGTGATTATACTTGGAATTCCATATTCTGAATATAAAGTTAGAGTTAAATTGCGGGGCAAGATACATGAAAGGCTTAGTAGTGCTCGTTTACTTCACACAATAAATCGATATAAAGATTGGATTGAAGAATTGAATAAAAACGAAATACCATATAAGTTTGTAGAGGCACTTGGAGATTATAAAGTTTTAGAAGAAGAAGAATTTTTTAGGATGATAAAATGATTAGTTTAGTAAAAGATACAATAGATAAAAAAGATATCAATAGATTAATAGAGTGGTTAAAAACTTATCCGAGATTAACAAAGGGAGCGGTAACATTAGAATTTGAAGAAAAGTTTTCTAATTGGTTAGGAAGAAAACATTCAGTATTTGTAAATTCTGGTTCATCTGCAAATTTATTAGTATTATCGGCACTACAACAAGGAGATTATTTAAGAAATAATAAAATTGTAGTACCATCTACAGCATGGGCAACAGATTTGGCACCAGTAATACAATTAGGATTAAAACCTTTATTGTGTGATTCTAATCTGAAAGATTTATCAGTAGATTTAGAACACTTGGAAAAAATATTTATAGAAGAAGCACCCTCTGCTTTATTATTCGTATCAGTTCTTGGCTTAGTTCCAGATATGGAGAGGATAGTAGAATTATGTGAACAGTATGAAGTTATATTATTGGAAGACACCTGTGAGGCGATGGGTTGTGAATTTGTAGGACAAAAACTTGGAACATTTGGTTTGGCATCAACTTTCTCGACATTCTTTGGTCATCATATTTCTACAATTGAAGGTGGTATAATTTCAACTGATGATAAAGATTTTTATGAGTTGTTAGTATCTATACGAAGTCATGGATGGGATAGAGATTTGAGTAAAGAAACTCAAATTAAATTACAAGAGGAGTGGGGAGTTTCAGAATTTAATGCGTTATATACATTTTATTATTCAGGATTTAATTTTAGGTCAACGGATTTACAGGCATATGTTGGATTATCTCAAATAGATAATTTAAATGATTGGGGAAAACAGAGAGAAGATAATTACTATCTTTATCAGAGGTTAATAGAGACGGAATGGAAACCAACTTCATATTTTGATTCTTTAACTTCTAATTTTGCATATCCAGTAATAAGTGAACATAGAGATAAGATAGTTAAGAAATTACAAGAAAATGATGTTGAGGTTAGACCTATGATTTGTGGTTCAATGGGAACACAACCATTTTATGTTAAACATTATGAAAAATTAGAATTACCAAATGTATCTATTATAGATAAGGATGGATTTTATGTTCCAAACCACCCAAAATTAACAGTAGATGAAATAGCATTTATTACAGAAATTATTAATGGAGAGATATCGAAATGAAAAAGGCATTAATTACAGGAATTAACGGACAAGATGGAAGTTATTTATCAGAATTATTATTAGAAAAAGGTTACGAGGTTTGGGGAATATTAAAAAGAAATTCTGTAGCGGAAAATCAAACGGCGAGATTAGATAGTGTTTTTAAGGAAGTTAATCTTGAATATGCAGATATGTTAGATTTGGCATCACTTAATAGAGTATTAGAACAAGTAAAACCAGATGAGATATATAATTTGGCAGCACAATCTCACGTTAGAATATCATTTGACCAACCAATTTATACCACACAAGTAGTGGCAATAGGTACATTGAATATTTTGGAATCTATGAAATTGTTGTGTCCTAATTCAAAATTCTATCAGGCATCATCTTCAGAGATGTTTGGTAATTCATTTGATGAAGACGGTTTTCAGAGAGAAACGACACCAATGCATCCAACGAGTCCTTATGGATGTGCAAAAGTTTATGGTTATAATATTACGAGAAATTATAGAAATTCATATAATTTGTTTGCAAGTAATGGAATATTATTTAATCACGAATCACCAAGACGAGGAAGTAACTTTGTAACTAACAAGGTAGTAAAAGAGGCAGTTAGAATTAAGTATGGATTGACAGATAAGTTACTATTAGGTAATTTAGATGCCACACGAGATTGGGGACATGCAAAAGACTATGTGAATTGTATGTGGTTAATTTTACAACAAGATACTCCAGATGATTTTGTTTGTTCTACAGGAGTATCACATACAGTTAGAGAATTATGTGAGTATGTATTTGGTAAATTGGATTTAGATTATAAAGATTATGTCGGAGTAGATGAAAGATTTATGAGACCAGAAGAATTAAATGATTTAAAAGGTGATTCTGGTAAAGCTAGATGGATGTTAGATTGGAAACACGAATATACTTTTGAAACTATGTTAGATGAAATGGTTGAACATTGGGTAGAGTTTTATGGCTAAGGACATATTTGTAGCAGTGGGAGATTCTTTTACTTGGGGACAAGGGTTATATTATTATGATTGGATAAAAAATAGTAAAATGACTAAGGAAGAAATAAAAGATTTTCTATTATCAGATTTACAAGGTTCTCATTTTCAATGGATGAATTTACATCATAAAATAACCAATGGAGATTTAGAATCTATTAAATCGTTACGATACATTGATTTGATTTCAAAAGAACTTGATATGGATTATATCACAAAGGAAAAGACTGGTGGAGAAAATAGAAATAATATTAATTTAATAGGTAATACTCTTTTACTTCAAGTGGATGTGGATCCAAACCATCCTGGATATAAAGGGTGGGGCCCACCACAATGGTGGCCAAATAAATCAGATAAGAAACCCGATTTTAGATTACAGAATGATAAGTTATTAAATAGAGAAATTAAATTTGTTATATTACAACTTACACATATAGAAAGAGATTTACCTCCAGAAATAGACCGTGTTGGAGATTGGAATTATGAGTACGAATATAAAGAATGTTTACATAATACTATATTACAAGTAAAAGAACTTTATAAATTATGTAAAGAGTTAAATGTTCAACTTTTAGTGTGGAGTTATCCATCCGATATAGCATATTTTTTACGAAAAGAACCATATTTTGTTAAAATACCATATAAGGGTAAAGAATATAATAGTTATGATGAATTGACAACTAAGTATCCACTATTATGTCTTGGGAGAGAAAATAAAGGTGAATATGGATTTGAAATAAATGGAGATTTGGGACATTTAGGAGTAACAGATGAACATCCATCAAAACATTTTCATAAACTTATTAGTGAAGTGTTATTAAATAGATTGAAAAAAGACAATGAATAAAAAAATAGGTATATTATTTACAAGTAGAAACAATTATAATTTGTTATATAATTGGTTAAATAAAGTAAATACAGAAGGTTTTGATATATTAAATATAGATGAAGACTCTGATGATGAAAATAAAGAAAGTGGTAAGGCAATATGTGATAAGTTCGGAGTAGTTTATCAAGATAGAGAAGAACGAGGAATGCAAAATAACTTAACCACCGCCTGTAATTATTTTGGAGATAGGGGAGTGAAGGTTATTGTTTGGTTTCAACACGATTGTTTTCCATTACAACCAACTTTTTTCTCAACATTTAATGATTTTGTAATAGGAAATGAATTAAAAGAGTTTGGGGCAATAGGATTTAATTGTTATCATTCAGGTCGAGCACATCAAGATTTTATAAATGATGGTCATTTATTAGACAATACGGCACGAACACCATTAGAAGTAGGAGATATGTGGTACAGAAATGTAAAATATTATCCTAATACACAAGTTAGATATGATACACCAGGTTTTGATAAACCATTTGCAGTAGAATCACCAGCATGGTATGTAAGTTGTATTAATATAGAATCTTATTTGGAAAACATAACACCAACTGGAGACTATCATTTTTTCCATGCGTGGGACGATATAGCATTTCAGTATTTAAATCAAAACATATATAATATTTGTATGTTACAATTTGATTTTAAACACGACCAAAGAACAAAGGCAGCTCACGGATTACCAGAGAATTCACCAAGAGCAGGTAATAAACGAGATCATTATTACGGAAAATGGGGCCATTTAGATGTGTGGAAAGATAGATGGGAATTTGATTATGAGAATAGAGATACATTTTTACAAGTAAGAGACAAATATGAAAATACATTACTGTCAAAGTTTTATGATAATGACCCAATGTATGGTAGTTTAGAGAGTTTTGATTTATGAACATAGCAATATTTGGAGATAGTTTTGCAAATGGAGAAACAGATGGTAGACAGAAGTTAGCACATTTAGGATTAACACAATATCTAACGGATGATGGACATTTGGTAGTTAATTTTTCAAGACAGGGTAATACTAATGGTGGAGTTACAACGGACTATCCTTTTCATCTTAGACAAAACGAACATTTAAAGTTTGATATAGCATTAGTATTTCAAACAGAAACTACAAGGGAAACTCAAGAATGGATTGATAATATAAAAAGTGGAAAGAGTGTTAACGATGTAGATGTTCATATGATTAAAAACGATTATGGGAAATTATTAGAATCACAAGAATATTTTGGAGTTCCAATTTATTTAATCGGTGGTACTGTAGATACATTATCTCCTGAGGTTATTAAGGAATGTGGACTTAAATCTGCATGTCAAAGTGTAGTAAATTTAGTTTTAACTGGAGAACATACGATTGAAGAACCTACATTGTCTTTTGTATTTCCTTTACCTGCTTATGATATTTTAGATGAGTGTGAAGGTTTGATAGATGATAAGGAGTATTTTTTAAAGATAGAGAAAAAGGGAAATGATAGATATAAGTTGATGTTAGATAATCCAGAATATTTTTATCCTGATGGAGTACATCCGAATAGAAAAGCATACAAAATTTTATTCAACCATTTAAAAGAAAGTAATATAATATGATTAATGGAAAAAAAGTAATGGGCTTAACATTAGCACGAGGTGGCTCTAAACGAGTACCACGAAAAAATGTTATAGATGTAAATGGGAAACCATTAATACAGTATACTATAGATGAAGTAAAGAAAAGTAAATATATTGATCACTATATTATCAGTACAGATGATGAAGATATTAAAAAACTATGTAGAGAATTAGAACAAACATATTTTGATAGAAGTCCAGCAGAAGATACTCAAAAATCTTCGGATGGTTTATTGGAAGTTTTAAATTCTATGGATAAACCAGATTATATTGTGGAGATTATGTGTACAAATCCGTTGAAGTCTGTAGAGGATATAGACGGAGTAATAAAGAAACTTGATATTATGGGAGTTGATTCTGTCTGTTCCGTTGTGAGAGTATGGGATTATCACCCATCAAGAGTTAAGTTTATAGAGGGGAATAAAATGAAAGATGTTTATCCCGAAGTATTGGAAAGTAGAAGACAAGATTTAACACCACCAGCATATATTAGAAATGGTTCAATATATGCAATGACTTGGGAACAAATAAATGTTAAAGGTTCTCGGTATGATAAAGATACTGTACCATATATTATGCCAGAAGAAAGAACAATTAACATAGATGAACCAATTGATTTAGAATTAGCAAGGATATTATTAAGATGAAAGCATTAGTTACAGGAGGTGCCGGTTTTATTGGTACAAACCTAATAAAAAGATTATTAAAGGATGGACACGAAGTAGTATCAGTAGATAACTATTCTACTGGTAAAAAGGAAAATCATCAAGATGGTTGTACATATCATGACTTTGATTTATCAAGTCCTCATACACTTGGGATTTATGTAGACCACGGCAGTTATCCGTCTTGGAGAGATGAGAAATATGATGTGATATTTCATTTGGGAGCATTGGCCAGAATACAACCTTCATTAAAAGATCCATACAAAACAATATTTAACAATCATGTAAGTACATTAAATATATTAGAATATGGTAGAAGAACTGATACTAAAGTAGTTTATGCAGGTTCATCGTCAGTTCATGGTGGTGCATATAAAAACCCATATACTTTTACAAAATGGCAAGGTGATAAGTTATGTCATATGTATAGTGAAGTATTTGATTTTCCAGTTAATGTTTGTAGATTTTATAATGTATACGGCCCACATCAATTAACAGAAGGAGAGTATTGTACAGTAGTTGGGATATTTGAAACTCAATATAAAAATGGAGAACCATTGACAATTACTTGGGATGGAGAACAAAGACGAGATTTTACTCACGTGGATGATATTGTTGAAGGATTAGTATTAACATCAGAATCTTCAAATTGGGGATTGACTTTAGAGTTTGGTAGAGGTAAAAATCATTCAATAAATGATTTAGTTGATATGTTTGGTGGAGATTATCCAAGAGAATATATAGATAAAAGACCTGGAGAAATGAGGTCTACATTATGTGATTTAGGGTTGGCGTTTTCTGCAGTAGGGTACAATCCAACACGAGAATTAAAAGATTATGTTGAAGAAATAAAAAATGGATAAAATTTTATTTGTAGCATCCATCTATCGTACAGGTGAGAAATTATTTCCCATCATACCAGAATTAGTCAAGCATTTTACAGTTGATTTATTGACTGTGAATGAAATGTGTTTTGATTATGAGTGGTATGGTAATATGGATTTAAGATTACAATTCTTTGATAGATGGGGAGATTATTTTGATGAATCATATGAGACTTCATTTAAAGATGTTAAGGCAGGTAAGTTAGATTTAACACCTTACAAATTTATTCTATTAGATGATTTAAGACCAAGATATAATTTGGATAAATTTTATGATTTTGCCAAACAATGTGGAACTCCAGTTATTGCAAACACACACGGAAATATTGGGAAACCACACGTACCTAATGGATATCAGAAAGCATTTGATAAAGTGTTTGTAATGGGGCAATCAGAATACGATAGAGATAAGGATAATGTACCAGAAGGAACAATGATTAAAGGTGGATTACCATCAAGTGATAGATTAAAAGATATAGATAATACAGGAGAACACATATTAGTAATATGTAATTTCTTGGGAAATCGTTGGGGGCCATTTGAAAAACTTGACCGTAAATTAATTGTTAAATTAAAGTTAAAAGAATTACAAGATGAATTAGATTTACCAATTAAATTCAAATTAAAGAGTAGAGCAGACCATCCATATCCACAAAAAGATTTTCAATTCATTGATAGTATTTCTCACGATTTAAAATACGAAACTATAATGGATATCGGAGATGATTCCGAATTAATTGCAAAATCTAAAATTGTAATTGCTCCACCATCCACTATGGGATTTAAATCAATACAGAAAAACATTCCAACTATAATGATAAAAGAAATTGGTGATGTGGCATTATTTGATAGTTTCCCAGATTTATATTCAATGGAAGACGATTTATTATCAATATATTTAGATAAAATAAATGGTGGAGTAGATTATTCAGATTTTGTTAAAGGAAGTATTGAAGGGGGATTTACATTTACTTCAACTGAAATTTATATGAAGGAGTTATTAAAGTTATGAACTTAATATGTATTACACCAATATTAGAAATTGATGGATTGTATGATAGATTAAAATCAATATCAGATAATTTTATTTATGAACCTAATATTTCCAGAGAATCTTTAAAAATTATAGTAGATACATTTAATATAGATTATATATTTACAAATCCAAATAAACAAAATTATATGTTGGATGAAGATTTATTACAAGATGGTCAAATAAAAGTTATTTGTACGGCATCTACGGGAACGAATCACATAGATGTAAAATATTGTGAAGATAACGGAATTAAGATAATATCTATTACTAATGACCACGATGTTATAGATAGAATTTCTTCCACTGCCGAACATACTTTGGCATTAATGTTATCATTAATTAGAAAAATACCAATAAGTTTTCATTCAGTACGAGATGGAAATTGGGATTGGGAGCCTTATGTAGGACGGCAACTGAATTTTCTAACTATCGGAATAATTGGATTTGGTAGATTAGGAAAATTGATGGCAATGTATTGTAATGGGTTAGGAATGAAAGTTTTAGTTAGTGATCCTTATGTGGATAATGAAGTTGAAGAATGGAATGTGGAACAAGTAGAGTTAGACGAATTGTTAGAAAGGTCAGATGTGATTTCACTTCACGTTCATGTTACAGATGAAACACGAGAAATGATAAATAAAAATACTATTAGTAAGATGGTGAAGAAACCATACTTGATTAATACTTCACGAGGTGAGATTGTTAATGAAAAGGATATAATTGAGGCGTTAAATAGTGATGACTTACAGGGATACGCCACAGATGTGATTAGAGATGAGTTTGGAGATATTAAAAATAGTAAGTTGGTAGATGAAAGTATAGTACCACAAGATAAGATTATAATTACACCACACATTGCGGGAATGACAAAAGAGGCAAGAGAAATTGCCTACAATTTAGCAGTTGATAAATTAGAGAGAGAAAAATGACAAAAGGTAATTCAGAAAAATATAGTGTAGTTCTTAGAGTAAGAAATGAAGAAAGATGGATAGGATATGCAATTCAATCAGTTGTTG
>Ga0315336_1003761_pt1 | contig 19507 bp, 13 predicted proteins | sample ASW5metaG_FD_204512 | JGI IMG/M metagenome (GOLD analysis project Ga0315336, IMG submission 204512) | Ammonia-oxidizing marine archaeal communities from Monterey Bay, California, United States - ASW #5 | ecosystem: Environmental > Aquatic > Marine > Intertidal zone | place: USA: California... | reverse complement strand
AAATCGGATGCGCATTTTTACGTGGTCGATGACGGGTTCCAAGACCGCCGAACCACCGGGTTTGACCGAGGTGACTCGAAAGTGCTTCCGCGTGCTGGATTCGTTGTATGTTGTTTCGGAACCTTGGGCGAACCGAGACACGATGGTTGACTTATGGGTGACCTGGTAATGGGCAAACTGATTCCCCTGAAATCGATACTTCAACTCGAAAGTCCTGTCAGCTGATTTCGGTTGTGATTCCGATTCGTCCGCCGTGGCGGAAGCCAGGAGACACGATCCAATCCCGAGCAGGAACACGTGGACGTGAGGGCGCATATTCAACAGATTCCTTTCTGAAGATGGTTGCCTGGCCGACGCGGTCTGCGGGAGTTCTGTCCGGGAGCCCCTGTCGGTTGCGGGTCGCGACACGCGGAGTGCGAGGGAGCTTAGCAGACGCGGCAAGGCGTGGGGAGGCCAGGTTGCGGACGGGGAGGTGGATGTCCGGAAGTGGTCAGTCATGTTCCCGCAACGCGGTCGACGACAGGTCCCTCCGAAAGTCTGCCTCGGGAATCTGCTGGAACAGGTCCTGTGTTCCCGGTGGCAGCGCAACGTCGTCCAGGGTCTGAAAACGCCCGGAGCTGACGCGTCCGGCGACCAGAAAGCGGCACTGGTTGTCGCGCAATAAATCAAAACTCGACAGCAACTGCTGCTGACTGTCCGCATGATACTTGGCTTGTACGATCCGGGCGACCGTGTCGTAGCCGACCACGAAGACCGTGCCCGGAAGAAATCGCGACTTTTCGGCGAAAGTCGCCGCATTGGTTAACAACAACGGCTCGTTTTCCAACTGCGCAACCCGCTCGGTAAGCGAAATATAATTGAGCGGCGTCTTGTCCACATTGGTAATTGCCAGTTCAAATCCCACGGCTTGGCCGAGAATCCGTTGTGACACGCTGCGCAGTTCCGAGTGAGCGGCGTGCAGCGGGTTGAAGGAACCGCATAACAAGGCGGAAGCGGCTGGACGATCCCTTTCGAATCGACCGTCGGGCCAAGCCCAGATGTGGCTGATCCGATCTTGCCAGAGTTCGGCCAGCAGGGGATCGGCCGTCTGCTGCTGAAACACAGATGCGTCGCCTGCTGTCAGGGGGATCTGCGGGATGTCTGCCACATCGGCGGCTTGTGCCAGGCTGCGCACGACGTGCTCAGCCACCAGGCATTCCTCAGCATGTCGCGAGCGAAGACCGCGCTCGAGCCGGAGTGTCTGGAGGAGCGTACGTGTCTGAGTCTGCACGGCGATGTGAGCGCGGTGCTCTCCGCGTTTTGGACGACTGCTGACCAGGGACGCCGTGCAACTCGCTCCGATCACCGGACGATTCTGGCCGGCGGCCAGATGTCTTCCGCGACTGTAGGCGGATACGGCCAGGTCCAGTGCCGTTTGGGGCGCGCAGTAGCGGTCCGGTTTTGCTCCCAGCAGTTCATCCACGGCCAGGTTGCTGTAGGGGACCTGGGCTTCAAGCAGGCTGGCGGACGCACCGGGTACCGATTGCAACATTGAGATCGCAGAAGTGCCACCGCCCGTTGCGATGATCACCAGTCCGTTCGCGCCGCGATGCAAGCGTGAGATCACGTCGCTCCAGCGGAGCAGCGGTTGCGACAGTTCGTTGTCGATCATGAGTGCTGTGTTTTGACTGGACAGGATGCGTCTTGATGCGGGCCTTCCGGACAGCGCCCTGGAATCGTGTTGCTGTTAGTGTCCGTATCTGAGGTGTGTACGGCAAGCGGTATGGGCAATCGTCGACCGTGTGGCACGCGGTCGGGATGAGTCGCCCTGTCCTGCCCGGTGGCGATCGCCGTGCAGGTTAGCCGGCCGTCGCCAATTGCCGTGCGGCCCAGGGAGCAAGTTTTTCTCGGAAGATCTTCACATTGTGGCGGGTATCCACGGGCAACGCCTTATGGAACAGAACCGTGGAGATGCCGCGGGTCAAATCGCAATCACGGCCCAGTTCCAGGAGCTCGGCTCGAAATCGATCTTCGGTTGGGCCGGGCTGAGGAAATCGACCGGGTTCGGGTTCCACCACGATGACCGGACGTTGACCTTCCGCGGTGCCGATTCCGACCAGTGCGCTGCGATACACATCGGGGTGGTTGTTGAATATGGCTTCACAGGGAATGGTGTACAACGGCCCCTGTGCGGTGCGTACGATGTGTGCCTTGCGGCCGCAGAACCACAGGCGAGCGTCTTGATCGAGATAGCCGACATCACCCATGCGGTGCCACAACTGATCGCCGTCAGGGATCTTGGCTTCGCGAGTGGCCTGTGGGTGGCCGTAGTATTGCCGAGTGACGACGGGACCGTTCACGATGATCTCACCAATCCGGCCGGTGGGTAATTCCCTGGCCTGTTCTAGTGCCGCCAGCGGCCCGGCGTGGATTTCGATGACCTTCAACTGGATGCCCGGAAAAGGTCGACCGACACAAGTCCCGGCTCCGCGGCGCGTCTTGTCCGTTGTCGAAGACAGCACGGTCTGGCTGTCAATGGAACACACAGGTAGAGCTTCCGTTGCGCCGTACGGTGTGTGGACGAGGGCGCCAGTGCCTTTCAGGACCCGACTCATGGACTCCAGTACGTGCTGTGGCACGGGAGCTCCCGCGCTGAGAACTCTGTTGAAAGAAGGAATGCGAATGTCGTGATCCACGCAGTACCGCCCGACTCGGTTCCAGAGCGCGGGTGAGCCAAAAGCCTGAGTCACTCCCTGGTCCCGCACCGCCTCCAGAATCTTGAGGGGGTCCACATCGGCTGGTCGTGTCGGATCCATGTCCGGAATCACGGTCGTGACGGCCATCGCGGCGTTGAACAGTGCAAACAGTGGAAAGCCAGGCAAGTCGATCTCGCCGGGTTCAATTGCGTAGTGTTGCTGCAGTAGATCCACTTGGGCGTTGAACATTCCGTGTTGGTACAAAACGCCCTTGGGAGGCCCCGTACTGCCGCTGGTGAAGATGATGGCCGCCGGGTCCGTATCCCGGGTCTGCGGCAGGTCCCCCGGGGTCTCACCCAGCCGCAACAGGTCGTCGTAGGTGACTTCGTTAGGAAACCAGCGACGACCGACGGTGACATTCAACCGAGCGTCGGCGAATCGGCGGCGGGAGATTCTGCGCAGCATCTGCACCAGCGGGATCGCCACAAATCCGTGGGGCGCCACCTGCTCGAGACAGCGGAAAATACTGCGGCGTCCCATCCCGGGATCGATCAGGACTACGACGGCGCCCGTCTTGAACAGCGCAAACGTCAGTGCGATGAACTCCAATCCTGGCCGGACCATGAGGACGATCCGCGTTTGAGGATTCACACCCTGCCGGATCAAGCCGCGCGCGAGCTGGTCGCTTTCTGCGTTCAGTTGCGCGAAGGTCAGTTGGGTATACGTCACGCGGCCCGCAGGGTCACGGCCTGCCGGACAGACCACCGCTCGCTGCTGGGGATACGCTTGCGCGGTGAGCCGCAGCCGTTCGGCGATGTTGTGACAGATACTCACGGGAGCCTCGGTTGCTGGGACCTCGGTTGCGGAGCCCACTTGGTGGCCGTGGTGTTCGACGGCTGAGTGTCTAGATACTCCGGGTGCGAATCAGGATCTCGCCGCGGCCCGACTCGAGAAAGTCACCACTGTAGCGGTCAAAGACAGCATCGCTGCAGGCTTCCGGAAGCGGGAAATTCCGCCGTTTCAAGTGCTGAAAATAGGTTTGCAGAAACACGGGGCTGTAACGGCAGGCCCATTTGAATGTCGGCAGGATGTCGGTTGCATGTTCGCTGTCGCAGCAGATGATCGTACCGCGGTTCATGCCTGCGCCGGTGCGAATCCCCGTCGCGCCACACAGCAGAATCGATCCAGCCAGCATGCCGAATCCAGCCGCGTCTCCGCAGACGCCGCCGACGGCGATCAGGCCGCGTCGCATGGTGTGACCGATTTCGTTGCCCGCCGAACCGTGGATTAAGATCTCACCACCGGTCATACCCTTCCGGGCACCCCGGTAAGCGGCTCCGACCAGATGCCCCGCGTCGCCCTGGACTTCGATTCGGCCACCATGCATCTCGGCGCCTACCCAGTCCTGGGCATTGCCCTGCACGATGACTTCACCACCTTGCATTTCGGCGCCCAGGTGCATTCCGGCGTGGCCTTCGACAACGATGCGCCCCGTGGTCAAGCCGCTGCCGATGAGTTTGACGCGTGAGCAGTCTCCCTGCCAGATCATCTGGTTGTCATCGGCGGCCGAACCCGACACGGAAAAGAAATCACCGATGGGGCGTCGCTGGTTGCCGTATTGAATGTCTGTCGCTTGGATTTGCTCAACCGTCTGGTGTCGAACGCTCTCCAGACGGATGTCATCGACTTCCAACGGGATGGTCGTTGGTTGCGTCAGGGACAGGATAAGTGGCATGACGTATGGAGTGGTTCGGGAATACAGAATACAGAGGATGAGGGCCCGGAAAATCGAATCGCCTGGAGAGTTAGCCGGATTCCTGGCCGAGGCGGTCGATGAATTGCCGCGCGCTGATGTAGTCATTGGGCGACATTTTGCGAATATCGCGTTTGAGTGCATCGCGGAGTTTGGTTGTCGAGTCGCGAATGTCCTCGGCCAATTCGGGTGTGATTTGAGTTTGGGCGCGGAGCGCGAACTCGTTCTCCAGTTCTTGGCGGTAAACCGCGAAAGCATCAGCCTGTAAAGGTTCGGGCCAGTTGATCTTTCCAGTATGCGGGTCGAATTCCGTGTGTGTCATCCGATTGGGCTGGCTGGCTTTCAAACGCTCTTGACTCTCTCGGTAGCGATTCCGCATCTCTCGTTTCTTTTCGTAGTCCTTGGCCCGCTCGGCTTCAGCCAGGCGTTTGCGTTTCCAGTACGTCTCGGTCCACTTCTGCTTGTTCTCAATGTACTGCTGACGCGCCTGCTCGTAATTGACTGCCGCCTTGCTCGCGTCGACCTGGTATTGTCCTTGTGCCCGCAGCACGGACGCATATCCTCGTTGCGCCGATTCCATGGGAGTGGAACTGAAATTGCCGTACGAGCCATAGGCATACGGCAAACCGTAACGCAGGGCGCCCACGGTTCGGGCCCCCGGGTTGTACCAGCGGTTATTGTAGGCGCCTCTGTTGATCGAGCCTGTGCGGACGCGCGTTTGTTGAGCGTTTGCGTTCCAGGTCAGAGCGATGAGGATTCCCGTCAGCAAGATTCCGATTTGTGACCGGCGACTCATGGGACAACCTTGTCAAGAACTGGGGGATCAAAGTTCGGCGAATGGGTAGCTGGGTCGGATGTCACCGCAAATCGAGGTCCGAAAAATTGAGCGGATGACGATTGTGATACTGGTTGTGACAGCCGGCCGATCGTAGAATGGCGGCCAACAGCCGTCAGCCTAATCTTCGCGTGCGGCAACATCAACCGAGTATATGGTCAACCGGCCTGCGTCGTTCGGGCCTCATCGATTTGGAGTAGATCATGCGGCAGATCTTATTGACAATGTGTGTGATTCTCGTGTCCTGCACCGCGACCTGGGCGGCCGATCGTCGTGTCTCGGAGATCATTGACGGACTCGACTCCAAGAGTCCGAAACGCCAAATGCAGGCAGCCGCGACGGCGGTGGAATTGGGACCGCTGGCCCGTGACGCCGTTCCGGCTTTGATTCGAGCGACGCAGGGGGCGGATTTGGCTTTGCAGCATGAGGCCATTATCGCTCTGGGCCGGATTGGTCCCGATGCCGCTGCGGCTCTGCCGAGGCTGATTGAGCTTTTGAATGGCGACTCCGTCATTCTCAAGTACTCCGCCTGCCAGTCGATCCGTAGTGTGGGGTCGCGTAGCAACAACCGGAGAGCGCTGGGCGCCCTGAGGCGTCTGGCGTCTTCGCGAAAACCGTTGATTGCGGTTCCGGCAGCTTGGGCCATGGTCTCTATCCGTCCCGATGATCCCAAGATCACGAAGTTTGTGGTGCCGGTGTTGGTGGATGGACTGCAACACGCGTCATCCCACGTAGCCGCCGATGCGGTCGGCGCTTTGGGGCAAATCGGAGGCGCAGCCGTCCCGGCCGTATTGCAGGTCATGAAATCTGAAAATTCCCAAGTCCAGTGCCGGTGTTGTGACGCTCTGGCAGGAATGGGCCTGGATGGTGAGCCAGCCGTTGAGCCGTTGATTGACTTGACCCAGTCGGATGCCGGCGGGACCTGCCGCCACGCCGCGCGCGCCTTGGGAATGATTGGCTGTCGGCCGAAACAGAGCGTGCCCGCGTTGGCACGTTTGCTGGGACATTCTGACATCTCCGTGCGGATCAACGCGGCGGAGGCATTGGGAGCGTTTGCTTCGGCGGCTGCCAGTGCGGTGCCGGAACTGACGGCTGCTGTGTCCTCCAAAGATTCGCATTTGAAACGGGTGGCCGCTCGAGCCTTGGGAGAAATCGGACCGGCGGCGGCCGCCGCTGTCCCCGCACTCGACAAGGCTCTTGATGCGTCGCAAGGTGGTGTGGTGCTGAATGCGATCGAAGCTCTGGGAGAAATCGGGGTTCCGGGTATCAAAGTCTTGATCAAACGCTTGTCGGATCCCAACGTGGCCATTCTGGCTGCTGGAGAGTTGAGCGACCTGGGTGCGGTTGCGGCTCCGGCCGTTCCGGCTTTGACCCGCATGCTGGAAGCCGAGGATCAGACCGCGCGGATTGAAGCGACCGTTGCGCTGGCCAATATTGGTCCCGCCGCGCGGACGGCTGTTCCTGGTTTGCTGAAACGCTTGCGATCGACAGACGAGTCCGGCCGCGGCGCGGCGGCCTATGCCTTGGGGAAACTTGGCGCCAAATCCGCCGTCGCGGATTTGAAGCAGGCGCTAAAGGACAAGGATCAACGGGTTCGTATGGCCAGCGCCTACGCGCTGACCATGCTGGATTCCGAACATCGGGGAGATTTGCGCAACGTATTGCCGGTACTGATCGACAATCTGGGACATGAAATGCCGCTGGTGCGCCGTGAGATGGCTGAGGCTGTGGCGCTGCTGGGCGACGATGCCCTGCAGGCGGTGCCGGCCTTGGTTGACCGCGCCGCCGACAAGGACCCGACGGTGCGGGCCTCAGCACTCCACGCGCTGAGTCAGATCGCGCCCGCGGATCGACGTGTCTTGGCGGTGGCGCTGACGGGACTGACAGACGATACAAATTCGGTGCGGCGCACCGCCGCTTACGCGCTGGGACGTCACGGAACGGCAGCTCAGTCGGCCGTTCCAGCCCTCAAGCAGATGCTGCGGCATCCCGACCCCTTTGACCGCGCGGTTGCCGCCTGGGCGCTGATCAAGATCGCCCCACGGCCGGACTTCAAGAAGCAGGCCATCGGTTTGTTGATCGAGGCCTTGCGGATCGAGAATCCCCGCGCACGGGCCGAATTGGCGACAACCCTGGGCCAGTTGGGCGCCGATCCGCGGAGCCGCAAAGCGCTGCAACAACTGCGTGCAGATCCCGATGCCGCGGTCCGTGAGGCCGCCGAGGCCGCGCTCAAGTCATTTCCGTGATCCGCCACGAAGTGACCGGGCGCTGTCGGTGGGCGCATCGCGGGCAACACGTTGCTCCAGTTCCCGGAGGTTCAGCGTGGTGTCCGCGGCGGGGAACTTCTGGGGCAACAGCCACCAGTCTTCTTGAAAGGCTGCCCGTTCGCCCGGCGCCAGTTTTTCCCGAGGGCCAATCGGTTCCAATTCCACGCGGCGATCGGCCGGGTACCAGATCGACATGGTCAGGCCGGCCGCTTCATTGTAGACGCGATCGGGATACGTCGGAAACCGCTTGACGAACATCAGGTCATTCCGCATCAGGTAGGCGAACCAGCCTGCGTAGGTGTCCATCCCCAGCTTGGGATAGCGGGGCACTCCCAGAATTTCCAGGAAACCGTCGCGCCGCCGGATATGGGGATCGTCGGGCTCGATGTCGATCAGCCCGCCGTTGTGATACATCACGTAACTCCTGGGGAAACGGCTGGTCTCCGAAAGCGGGATCACGCAGATGCCGTTGCCCAACGCGAATGTTCGGCTCCAGTGGCACCAGGTTATGGTCTGTGACGATACGTTGATGATCGTCTGCCGGCAGGCCAGATGTGACGTGTGTGCATCCAGGCGAAACTCGCGGACCAACTGGGCTCCGGTTGACTTGTCGTGGGTGCTGGTGACACGGGCTGCGCGCGGACCACTGATTTCCCCCGTCCATCGTCCCGACCACAGGCCGGGGTGTGGGGGAATCACCTTTTCAGGGCCGATGTCGAATCGACCGGCGGACATGGGGATCCTGCGTTTTGTGTCGCCGACTGGGCCCTGGTCCTGGGGATCCAGATACAGGCTGTTTTGCCCCTTCCAGGAGTAAACCAGTATGCGGCCGCCGGCGGATGGACAGATCACAACGCGTGTCGATGCGTTCTTGAGCTCCAGGCAACCGGCGTATCCACGAAATGCCAGCACCGAGGTCCCTGCCGGTGGTTCCGCGGCCAAGATGCCGACCGGCATGATTGGGCCTGATAAAAGGCCGAGCATGAGGGACAGGCCGCATCCTCGGGCGTATGTGTTCATCGGGTTCCCTGCTCCTGTTGGGGCCGTTTGACGGCCGGCAACGATTGTGTTGGCCGAGCCTTGAGTGCCTGATTGAGTATGATAACGTGTTGATCACCGGTTCCGCATCCCCGCGGGACGCGTCGTGTGCTGGCGGGACCATTTTGGTGGGTCCATGGCTGACTGTCGCGTGTTCAAACGCGGGGAACGAGATTGTGAGGCATCGATGGCTTCCAGGTTGTGTGGCATGCGTTTCCGGTCGTTGTTGTCTGTGATCGGTTCACTGCTGTTGCCGCAGGCGCTGGCGGCCACGGAGGACCCGCGTTCTGACGTGGCGAAACCGTCCGCTGTCGAGCGTCGGGCCGTGGCCTATCTGGCGCGCGAGGTGGGCGGTTGGCGCGGACGCAATCGTTGCTTTTCCTGCCACAACAATGGGGACGGCGCACGTGTTTTGCTCTGGGCGCGACAATTTGGAATGCGCACCGCTGACGACGCGTTGCGAGACACGATTCGCTGGTTGTCCATCCCGCGTGACTGGCCGACCAACGGCTCGCAGGGACCCTTCAACGATCGTAAGCTGGCGGCAATTCAGTTCAGCCTGGCGTTGGAGCAGGCTGTGCGGAGCGGAGTCGTCGCCGACCGGACGGTTCTGCGTCAAGTCCAACGGCTGATGGTCGGGTATCAGGAGTCCGATGGAAGCTGGAGAATCGAGACCGGAACGGATCGCGGGTCACCGACGACGTACGGTCGGTTTCTCACCACCGCTCTGATGGTCAACTTGTTGCGAGGTGACCGGCAGTGTTTCCAGGCACCGTTGGCTCGAGCTGAGGGCTGGCTGGCCCGTTCCGTTCCCAAAACCACGGTGGCCGCGGCTGCGGTGATGTTGTCGCGCAGCAAACGCAAGCGGGATGCACTGCCTGACGAGCGGAGCATGAAGATCCTGAAACGCAACCAGGCACCGGACGGTGGCTGGGGCCCGGATGCGAATTCTCCATCCGAAGTCTTCGATACGGCCTTGGCAGTGTTGGCACTGTCCGCCAGGAAATCTCCCAGTCTTGCGAGGCCAATTCGGGACGGCCGCTCCTACCTGCTGCGCACACAACTCGACGAAGGGTCATGGCCCGAAACCACTCGGCCAGCACTGCGTGAAAGTTATGCGCAAAGGATTTCGACCACAGCATGGGCCCTGCAATCCCTGCTGGCAACACGCCGTGCGCATGTTCACGCCGCAACAGGTTCAGGACGGAGGAATGACGAATGAGCGTGAGACCGTGCGGGTCTTGATCGTCCGTTCAACGCGCCGCAAACGGTCGACCTCAAACGGTCGGGCAATACTGTTGCCGGCCCGGTCCTCCAGGGTCGTGTCAATCAGCAGCTCGTAGATCCCCGCTTGCCACGGTACCCGTGGAGAAAGGGACCAGCGAGTTTCTCCTGCCCCGATGGAAATTTCTCCCACGACATTGCGCCCCTGTCCAGTCTGGACTTGCAGGACGCGTTCGAGCATCGCGTGGTCCAACGGTTCGTCAAACACGACGGTCAGTGGTTGCCGTGTTCCCGCTGGTGGTCGTTTCAATTTCCAGAGGCCGGGGTTCGGTTGCATGTCATCCGGAGCGGTGACGCGGAATTTCTTGTGGAGCTGCGAGTGCAGTGCCTGACCGCGCGCGTCTCGCCATGCGTTCGAGATCACCAGCGTGTAAGACCGATTTTCTCTCAAGGCTGGGCCGAACAGTTCGCGTGGCTTCAGTCCGCGTTTGATTCGCCCAGGATCGAAGAAAAGTGTAAATCGGGTTCCGGAATAGTCCCACAGCTCCTCGGCCAATTCCAGAAAGGGATGATCAACAGCCTGGCCGCGGGAGTCCAACAGCCGAATGTGTTGGTAGGCTTCACCGCGGCTCATCGGTGCCGAGAAGTGTATGTAGAATTTGAGTTGGTTTTCCGGCAGCCTGTTTGACGTGGGAAATATGTGGGTGATCTGTGTGGCGGGGCCCGGTTTGGGGGCCGGAATCGTGAAGTCGTGCACGATCCGATTCGCTCCCGTAGCAGCCAGCCGCCCGGCATGAAACACGACACGATACTGCAACCCGGGCTTCAAGATGAATCTGGGTTGAAATCGCACGGCGGCAGCTTCCAACCGGTAAGACCCCAGCACGGGAGGCAGGTCGTTGCGACCGGGCTGCGCAACCGAAACCGTGAGCACACGCTGCCAGGCGTCGAGCGAACGTTGCCGCGAGCGAAGGGCCTTGAGAACAGATGGCGGCAGTGCCGAGAGTGTGACCGACCCGGTGGGGTGTTTGGGGTCGGGCCCATGGAAGGCAATACGTACCTTCTCGGGCTGTGTGTCCTGGACCTGTTGCGCGTCACTTGCAGGGAGCGCCGCGAGCAGTCCGGCCAGTCCCAGACACGACCAGATGCTCCCGTTCCGGTTTCGCTGGAAGCGATTCCGATGCAGCTCACGTGCCTGGCTCTGAGCGCTCACGTTACTCTGGCCTCCTTCATCTGGGGAAGGTGGTCAATCGACAGCGGCTCAAGCATCCATGTCTCGCAGCGTGTCCGCTGTGATACCGATCCCCTGCGGCACCAAGCTCCCCTGTGATACCAAGGACGTTGGGGCGGGGTATCACAGGGGCCTCCCGATCACCCGTTAGATCGGGTTTATGGCAGGGCAATTGTATGGATGTCTTGCAGGCCGTCGTCGCTGCGGGTCAGGATGATCGCCTGCGTGTTGTCGAGACGATCCAGTTGAGTCACGTCCTTGAGCGCCTTGATTGTCTCGTACTTGACGCCGGCGCTGGCGCCTCCGGAAACGCGTTTTGTGATGGACTCCGCCTGCCCCAGGTTGCTTGTCGTCACTTTCATGACACCGCGGCTCGTGTTGGCGATCAACAAGAAGTGTTGATCCTGTTTCTTATAGACAATCATATCCAGCGGATTGTTGCGATTTCCGAGTTCGGCGACCGTGGTGCCTTTGATCTGTTTTCCCGGTTGCAGATCCGAAAGTGGGAATTTGACCAGTGGAGTGCATGTGTATGCCGCCAGCAAGTGTGGCTTGCCGCCGATGTTGAACGGAACAAACGTTCGTACCGGCGAATTGGTTTCAAAGCGGCCGTGGGCACCGTGGAAGATCTCAATGCTGGCGCCGCGATTCGCATCCTGGAACGGGAATGGGATCGACCGCAGATTGGAAGCGAAGTCCTCGTTGGACAAGCCGGCGACGAGCAGTCTGTCCTCCACGAATGCCAGGTCGGTGATGGACTGTCGGCGGCGGTTGCGGCGGCCCGTTCCGCCCGGTGCTGGGGGATTCGGCAGTTGGACTTTGGCAAACGGGATGTTCTGCAGAGCCAGCTCCGAGAGTTTGCCCTGGGAGTTGAGTTTCAGTACCAGGGGGACGGCAGCCGCGCCCTGGCCGCGTTGGATGGAAAGGTAAACCATGCCGCTTGCGGGATTGACTGCCAGATCGTTGATCAGTACGTCCCGGGTCGATGTGCCCAGCATGGCCGCGATTTTCTCGTTGATGCCATGCACATTGACAGCGGATTTCTTCGCGGCAGCCTTGGCATCGCCTGTGTCGATTGCAAAGACGGCCGCGGATTGCGTGTCTCCAATAAACAGAATTCCAGCGGGACCAAATGCCAGCGGGCCGGCCGACTTGATGTCCGGAGTGCCCGGCTTCAATCCAATTTTTGCTGCGGCCTCTAGCGGCATCGCGGGGATCATCAACACACTCAGCAATGCCAGCAGGGTTCGAGACATCGTGGGCTCCTGATTCAATGAGTTCAACAGTCGAGATTCCGCCCGTTGGAATATCGCGAGACTGAATGCGGCCGCCGGTAGTGAATGTGCGCGCTCGACGGGTCGGCCTGCATTATGACTCACTCACCCGGCCAATCAAGAATCACGCGACTCTTTATGGTAGATTCGAGAAATCCAGCACGCTTTGTCGTCGGCAGGTCACCCGCCACATCGGACAGCCATCATGACCCTGTCGGCTTGGTCCCGCGTGGGCTGGTCTTGCAGCGATTCCCAGTGACTGGAGCGTGCGGCGGGTTCAGCGCCGCAGTGTGTCACCCCGGTCGTGAATCGTCAAACGCGACGGATCGACCATGGGGATCAACGCAGCGGGATCACTGGAGTCGAAGTGCCGCAGCGCGGTGGCCATCTCACGCAATCGGTCCATCGTCCGCAACTGATTCTTGATGTGCACGTTCGACGTTTCCAGGAATCCCTGGTGAATGCGTCCGGCGCCTTCTTGACCAGGCTTACAGATTAGAGATGGGCCGGATCGCTCCGATACTTGGAACAGGGATCCGCGTCGGGTGAGCCCACCGGGATTCAGAAAGCGGGCCAACTGCAGTGTTCCAAGTTCCGTTGGTGCCTCGTTGTGGGCACACCAGGCCTGGACGACACCGTTGGCCGCAATCTCGGTCCGCACCGCGTCGGCGGGGAAGGTGATTCCGGGCTCGAGCATCAGGTTCTGTTTTCCGTACCTCAGGCACAGATTGCCGTCGCAATCGAGCGACAGCCGACCACACCGTGCATAAAAGCAACGGCCCTCGGTGACCACGTTGAAGAATCCGTCACCGGAGATGGCCAGATCCAAGGGGCGATCCGTGCGTTGCAACGCGCCCTGCGTCATGTTGACCGCGACATGCAGTTGGTGTGGGTGGATTCCGGTCGTGGCCGTCGGCTCCAGTGCAGAGACGAGCATCACATCGGCGGCTTTGAATCCCGGGGTCTCGGCATTCAGGATGTTGTCGGCCAGGACGTTGCTGGCCTGTCGCAGCAGTGCCAGGAATTCCTCGTACTGCGGATGCGCTGCCGGCGGCAACGGCACAAATGCGGGTTGTGGTGATCTGTCGAGCAGTGGAATCGTGGCCAGGGGAGCCGGCGGCGGCTGGGGAATCGGCGGCTGGGGAACCTGTAGATTCGGTGCTGGTGGGCGATCGGCATTGCTGATCGGCGATTGGCGTCGAAACTGCAGCAACTCGCGGATCATGTCGGGCGATAATCCCTGCAACGTCTCCTGCCAGATCTGTTGCTCGTCTTGACTGAGATGGGGGAGTTCGCGATCGATCAACGCGCGCGTTGATGGCACGGTCGACTTGTCGGGAATGGGTGAGGCGTGTGGGGTTCGTGGCAATTCTTGTGGGCGCTGCACGTTTTCCGGATCCGCTGCGACCCGGCCCGGAGTCCCGAAGCCCGGCGTCCCGAAGCCCGGCGTCTGGCCGCCAGCGATCGGGGCGTCGATCGACGGAGTGGGCCCGCTGTCGCTGCCTGCGGGAACGTCCTCTTCCTCCTCACCGATATTCGAAGCGCCCACCACGGCTCGGCCGGATTGTGGGCCGAGCGCGTTGGTTGTTGCACGTCCTTGGTTGACAGACGCAGACGGTTTGGGGAAATACTGAATGTCGCTGGCGCCGGGATCGGGAGCGAACAGGCGGGGGACGTTGGCAATGCCCGGGGCTTCGGCAAGGCCGTCTTCAAACGCTCGTTCCGGGAAGATGCGGTCTGACTGCATCGCTTGTTCTTCCGGTGTCAATGTCCACCAGCCAGAGGGCGTCGCAGATTCGACAGGCTCGTTTCCACTCCTGGAATCGAGGACGTAGCGTACCAGGAAGTCCCCACCGATCACACCGAGAACCACGAGTGCGGCCAGGGGCAGTCGAATTCCCACGATCTGTTTGGGCATTTGCAGACGCCTCCATGCAATGACAGCGGTCTGGCGGGTGGTCGGAAGTACTGCGGCCAGAACCGCAGCGCACAGGACCGTCCGTGGCCGCAGTTCTCGGGAGAATCCTCATCCCAGGCACGTCGTTCATCCGACACTCGGCAGAGTCTCTTGGATGCACGACCGGTGGTTTAGTGAAAATAAGGAATCAGTGCAATATCGGTCGCCATCGGTCAGGAGTTGGCTGCACTGCTGACCGAGGCCGTGTCGTCGACCGACGCGTTGAGCAGTTCGATGAACGGCTTGAATTGTTGGGAATAGTCGTGCCAGGTTCTGGAGGACACCATGTTGCCATCAACGCATATGGGTTGATCAACATAGCTGCCGCCGAATTGTGTGATGTCCAGAGCGCACTTGGCGACTGTCGTGGCCCGCCGACCTTCGAGGCAGCCCGCGGCGGCGGCGATCTCGATTCCATGACAAGTCACGGCCACCGGCTTGTTGGTCTCGAAAAAGTGGCGCGTGATCCGCAGCAGGTCTTCGTCATATCTCAGGTATTCCGGCGCCCGGCCACCCGACAGGAACAGACCCGCATAGTCGTTTGGATCCACATCGGAGAAGGCCAGATCGGCGCGGATATGGTAGGCCGGTTTTTCGCGAGTGATGTCCCAGGGAACCTCGGTTTCCGGAGGAATCTCATGCATGACACCGTTGTACAGCCGGGCTTCTGGGCCCGTCACGACGATTTCGTATCCATCTTCCGGCAGACGGAAGTACGGATAGAGCGTATCCATGACTTCGGTGGCATCACCGATGGGCATCAGGACTTTGTGCATGCTGGAATTCCTGAATAGTGTGTGGAAACTCGATCGGCGAACCGCGTGGTTCTCAACAGCAGCTGCCGCCCTCGTGTTCATCAGACTAGCGAAGCAGGGCGTGCCTGTCACGGGTCGGTGCGACGAAAGGCCTCGATCACCGCGCTGTTGTCCAGGTGGCCGTGTCCACCATCTTCCAGCGAAGACAGCAGCCGTTCGTGGTTTTCGGTCAGGATCAGCCTGGCTCCACAACACCGCCCCTCGGCCAGTATCAATCGCACATCTTTGAGATGTTGGGACAATCGCGCTTGTGGAGCGAAGTCGCGTTGGATCATCTTTTTACCCTTGGTTCGCATGACCTGCGACGCCGCGGGACCGGCCTGCAGGACTTCCAGAGCCGTGTTCTGATCGAGTCCCTGCGCCCTGGCGAATTCCAAGGCCTCGGCCAGTACGGCGCGGTTCAGTCCCAAGACGAGATTGAGCACCAGTTTCATGCGGGCGCCGCTGCCGGCCGGTCCCAGGTGAAACGTCCGGGCTGCCAGGCCGTCGAACACATCGTGGCAGGCAGCGACCGTCGCCGGCTCACCGCCAACCATGACGATTGCTTCGCCACTGCGGACTTGCACGCTGGAACCTCCGACGGTTGCGTCCAGGTACCGTGCCGCATGCGCTTGCAACTGTCTGGCACATTCCTGCATCTGTTCCGGACCGCCCGTGGTGGTGTCGATGACGATCGTGCCTGGCTGGAGCGATGAGGTCAGTTCTGCAATCACGTTCAGACTGATCGTCGCGTCGGGCAGGCTGAGCAGAATTTTGGAACAAGACGTCGCCAGGTGTGCGATTCCCTTGGCCAGCGGACGTCCTTGATCGCTGTGGTGTCTGCAGCGGGACGGGTCAATGTCGAATCCCAACGTACGGAATTCCTGGCCTTGCAGGCGATCGCAGATTGCGGTTCCCAGCAGACCCAGTCCGATGACTCCAACGTGTTTTTCCATTGAGTGCTGCATGTTGATACGACCTCGGCCGCTGATGGATCCCGTCCTTCGGACAGGCTTGTGTACAGCACTTTCTGGGGGCAGTGTCGTGCGGCTGGGGGCAGTGTCGTACGGCGTCTAAGGATCGCGCGGAGGCACACCCAGAGATTTGCCTCCGTCGATCGCAATCATGGTGCCTGTGACCATCGACGCCGCATCGCTGACCAGGTATTCGACGGCCTGAGCCACCTCGTCCGGAGTGATCATACGCCCCTCGGCGTGGGCCAGCGGGCTGGCTTTGAGCAACCCGGCCACGGCGAGTTCGCGGTCTGTCGCCTGGTCGAGGTCGGCATCCATCATGGCGGTTTGGCCGACCGGACCGGGGCACACGGCATTGACCCGGATCTTGTCACAGGCGTGACACAGTGCCAAGCTCCGTGTCAGGCCGACGACTGCCAGTTTGCTGATCGAGTATACGGGGTCGTGAGCCCGTGGCAGCAGGCCCGCGTTGCTGGCCGTATTGACAATGCTGCCACCTCCGCTGGCTTGCATGTGGCGGATCGCGTACTTGCTGCCAAAAAACGCGGCTTTGAGGTTTGTGTCGATGCAGGCGTTCCAGTCGTCTTCGCTCACATCGGTCACCGGTTTGACCATGCCGATACCGGCATTGTTGACCAGGATGTCCAACCGGTTGGTTTCGGAGACGACTCCGTCGATCAAATCGGCCAGAGCCTTTGGCCGACGTACGTCACACATCCGTTGCTGGATGTTCAGAGGTTCAAACTGCGACTGGTTTTCTTGCGGAACATGTTGATCGGCGGCGTAGACCTGTGCTCCGGCCTGCGCGAGTCTCAGCGCGATCGCTCGACCGATTCCGCTGGCTCCGCCTGTCACGATGGCCGTCCGGCCGGCAAGTTGCGACACGGCTGTTCCTCCTGTGGCTTCATGATCTGCGACATTCTGTCCGGCCTGCAGCCAGTGGACCTGAGGCCATTCAGTAGCGAACGCAGGCCGGAATCTCAACCCAGTCGCGATGGAACTCCATATTGCTTCTTCAGGGAGCTATGGTTTATGGTCCACTGGTGGTTTCTGCCGCGCATGCTGACTTTCGAGATCGTGTTGTGTCCTCTTCCAGTTTCGCTTGTTTCCTGATGACATCTGCCCGCTGGTGGGCTCCTATTGCGACCTGGAGTCTGGGAGTGTTGTTTGATGGTTGACCGAAGACGATGGTACGGGCTGGTGTGCTCGCCGATGATCTTCTGGCTGGCCTGGACGGCAAGTCTGTCCTGCTGCGCGTCGGAGTTGACGTCGACGCAGCGGTACTTTTACGAGCTGCGCCAGCGGCGATTGTTCGGTCTGGCTGAGGATGCCTGCCGACAGATGCTGGCTGACGATGGCCTGTCGCGCGCTCAGCGGCTGGAACTGACGATCGAGTTGTCACGCAGTCTGGCGGAGCACGCCAAATTCACGATCGGCGAAGAGCAAAGCGACCTGTGGCAGAGTGCTGTTCAGGTTGTGGACGATCAACTCCAACGCGGAAACCGCTACCCTCAACGCTTGCGGCTGCAGGTTCAGAAAGCGCTCGTGTTGGGGGGGCGTGGTGAGTTCTTGCGATGGCAGGTCGAACTGTCGCCGTATGATCCGTCGCTGCGGCACTCGGCACGGGACGCGTTGCGGACCGCAATTGTGGAGTGTAAAGGACTCCAGCAACCGCTGGCCGCGCAGATTCTGAATCTTGGTCAGCGCCCGCCGGTTGCTGGAGAACTACGACGAGAAGACGTGCGGCGACTGCAGAGCAATGTGCGTTTTCGTCTGGGGTTGGCTCTGTTGGACTACGCCGACCTGTTTGACAACGCAAGTGCGGAGCGGGTTTCGGCAATCATCGACGCGGAAGCTCTGTTCCGGCGTCTGGCTGGTGGCCTGCCCGACCAACTTTTGACTCAACGGAGCCAGTTGATGCTGATGAAGTGTCGACGGCTGCGTGGGCAGCTGGGTGGATTAGCCGACCGTTTGCAGAAAATGTTGAGTGCGTCGCTCGCCGAACTGCACAACGAAATCGTGGTTGAGCGTGTGCGCGTGCTGTTGGCTGAAGGCCAACTGGCGGACGCGGTGCAAGTCACGTTGGATGAGCAGCGGATCGCATCGAAATTGTCGGGTGAGCTGCATTTCTTGCGGATGCTTGCCCTGTTGGAATCCTGGAACCTCGCCTTGCGTCAGGACAAGACGGAATTGGCTGAGCAGTTGATGTCTCAGGTCCGCACGGCGGCCGAACGCGTTCAGACCCAAGAGGGTGGCTACTGGGCGGTTCGCTGCGCTCGACTGCTGGAGTATTCACAGGATGTTCGCAAGTACGGCACGAGTTTGGCCCATCTGGTTCGCCGGGCGCAGGCCGAATATCTGGCGGGTGAGATTACCGATGCGATTGCGACCTATGCGTCCGTGGTCGCCGACGCTCGAAAATCCAATAGGCCGCTGATCGCAGCCTCCATGGCGTTGACCCGCGCGTCCATTTTGCTGGACACCGGTCAATTTGCGGCGGCCGAGCAGGCTTTGCGCGAGATGTTCACTCAGTTTCCCACCGACATCAACGCGCCCCGCGCTCACCTGCTGTGGGCCTACACCCTGGGGCGGCTGTACGACGCCGACCGTACGGAACAACGGCGGATCGACTATGCCAACGCACTGCAGGAACATCACACGCAATACGCCGCCAGTGACACACGTTTTGAGGCCATGTGGATGCTGGCTCGACTCGAAGAACGGCGTCTGCAGTACACCAAAGCGCTGACTCTGTACCTCAGGGTTCCCCATGACCACGCGCGCGCTGCTGACGCACAAACGCATGCGGCGAGGTGCTACGAACACATTCTCAGGCGGCTGCGCGAGTTGGGGCGTCCGGTCGGCGCTTGGCGCAACGAGGCCCGCAAGCAACTGAGCGCGATGACTCACGAGATACTCACTCAGAAAGAGCTGGGATTGCTGCAGATGGAGTTGCTGGTCCGGCTGGCGCGCATTCAACTCGACAACCAACCGGACTTCCCGGCCGCAGACCACTTATTACAACGTGTGTTGTCCGGGTTGAGCCAGACCGAGTCGTCCGCCACGACGTCTGAAGCGTCGTATCGGTCCTGGCTGAAAAAACTGGCCACGCAATTGAGAATCCTGTCACTGGCCGGCCAGGATCGCAACCAGGAAGCACGCCAGCTTGTGAAACAGATTGCCGGCGACAGCGCCACCGAAGTGCTGCAGGTCCTCAATGGCTTGTCAAAACTGGGGGATACGTCTGGCCCGACTGTGCGTGGGGAACTGGGAGAACTGCAATTGCAGACCGCCTTGTCACTGGATCGCCGCCGTGGGGAACTGTCGGCCGCCGACCGACAGCATCTGGATCAATGCCTGGCTCAATCGTACCTGGCCACTCGGCAACCGCGGAAAGCGATGGAGGTCTACGCCAAACTTGTGAAGCGTTCTCCACGCGACCCCGAGTTACTCGCTACGGCCGCCGAAGTCATGATGGACATCGG
>Ga0315336_1003760_pt1 | contig 19509 bp, 14 predicted proteins | sample ASW5metaG_FD_204512 | JGI IMG/M metagenome (GOLD analysis project Ga0315336, IMG submission 204512) | Ammonia-oxidizing marine archaeal communities from Monterey Bay, California, United States - ASW #5 | ecosystem: Environmental > Aquatic > Marine > Intertidal zone | place: USA: California... | reverse complement strand
CAACCTCCTCCACGGTCATGACAACCGGCAGAGTCTGGGGGCGCTTGGAATACTGGAAGTCCGAGAACTCTCCCAGATCGATTTCAAGAACCCGCTTATACAGAAACACGATGGAGCAGAGGGCCTGGTTCTGGGTACTGGCCGAGACGCGCCGGTTGACGGCCAGGTGGGTGAGAAACTCTTTTATTTCTTCCCCGCCCATTTCCTTGGGGTGGCGCTTGTCGTGAAAGAAGATGAACTGCTTCACCCAGGCCACGTAGGTCTTTTCCGTCGTGTACGCGTAGTGCAGATAGCGCAGCTCTCCCCGGAGCTGGTCGAGCAGTTTCGGCTTTTTCGTTGTGGCAGTATCCATAATGGCTGGTCCCTCCTAACTAGTTTTGGTGGCAATGGGCGTGTACCGGGCGACGCGCGCGAAATCCAGAAACCGGTGATAGAGCATCACTGCCCGCTGCCCCACCCCCCGGTAGTGAAACAGAGCAAAGAGCGCGGCGTAGTACGCCGCCAGACCGGTAGCGGAAAACCCCGGCACCTCCGGATAGGAGAAGATCGACGCACCGCGGTGAGCGACTTCGAAAAACGCCAGCCCCGAAAGTGTGGTCACCTGCTCGGGGATCCAGGCCAGCCACGCCCCGGCCACCGGTACCATTCCCAGGACACCGGCGAGCACCGAGGCCTGCACGAAGATTCCGATCAGGGGAATGGCAAAGAGATTCACCAGTACGCCGGCTACCGAAAAATGACCGAAGTAGGAGCCGGAAAGTGGAATGATCATGCCAAGCTGTATGGCCAGCTGCGCGGCCAGAAGGCTCCGGGTGAACCGGGGCAGCCGGCGGTACAGGTTTCGGCGCCGCCGACCGCCGGCGCGGCGTAGACGCCGGGACACCCACATGGCGCCCAGCACCGCGCACCCCAACGTAAGGACCCCGCCGAGGCTTGATATGAACTCCATGTGCGAGGACCCGGCCCACAGCAGCAGAGCGATCATGCAGCTCCACATACCGATCGCCGGGTTGGTAAGTTTGCCCAGCCGCTTCTCTATGGGCCGGGTCAGCAGCAGCAGCGAGAGCACCGCGCTAAACGAGAGCTGGAAGCCTGCATCCCACAGGAGCCGGGGCTGGTAGAGCAGAAGAACCAGCGCAGCGGTAGATATGCCGGTCCAGGCAGAAAACCGAAGCGTGCGGCGCCCGAATCCGTAGGCTACCAGTCCGGTCAGCGCCATGAGAACCGCCCGCGCAGTTGCCGGACGGGCCCCGGTGAGAACAAAGAAGATCCCAAGCGCCACGCCCAGGGGCAGAATCATCCACCGGGGCGGCACGCGGCAAATCTTGAGAACACCGATAAGACCGGCGCACAGGATGCCCACGTGAAGCCCCGAGACGGCAAGTACGTGGCCGATCCCCGTGTGGGCAAAGAGGCTCCTGATCTTTCGGCCCCGGTAGGTGCCCAGCCTGACCGGGCCCCGGTCTCCGAGCGCGGCGCCGGCGGCAAGCCGGTAGACAGGATCAGGCAGCCGCGCCTCGAACCTCTCCAGCATGCCGGCCTTGGTCCTCAGCAGCCGGTGCATCAGCGATATGCGGGGAGCATGACCGGGAACCTTCACCTTCTTCCAGTACGCCCGCAGGGAGGCGCAAGGGATACTGCCGCCCGTCCAGTGTTGACCGTAATCGAACCAGGTCCGGTGCCCGGGCGAGTACCGGGCCTGCGCTTCGATCGGCAGCCCGTATGCGGTGGGCAGGGTAAGTTCCCGGAGATCCTTCGATATCTTGCCGGTCTGATTCGCGCTGCGCCGGGTGTAGACCCGCAGCATGACCCGCTCTCCCTCCATCGGGCGCCAGCAGTCGTCACCCTCCATGCGGAACTCGGTCACCGCCACCACCAGTTCCACCGTGGAGCGGGACCGGAGCTGCGGTTGACGAACAACTTTGCCTCGAACCTCGACCCCGCAGGGGCTTTGAACTTCCGCCAGTCGATCCCCGAGGGCCGAAGGCGTGCTCTCTTGATTTGAGTCCGCTACCCGGAAATACCCGGCAGTGGCAAGCAAACCGCAGACAAGCAGCAGCAAACTCCGGCGCATTGAAATAACCCGCAGCAGCCGGCGCGGACCCATCACCCCGCACCCAACACACGCCGCCATCGCCGGCGCCCATACCATCGAGGCTGAATCCAACCGGCTCAGGCAAATCCCTGCGACCAGGGCCAGGGTCCAAAGGGGCAGCAGCCGGGCGTAAGAAGTTTTCCTTGCGTGGAAACGCGTTCGAGATCCGCCGGTCCTTTTCCGGGTTCGGCGCCGGTCACGGTGCTGCCGCAGCAATCCATGGCCGACGCAGCGCACCGTGATAAACCCTTGAATCAGCCGCTGCTTGATTTCCATCATGTTGCCGGTTTAGCATGGGGGGTATGAAATCTGGCTTCATAGGCCTGAAAAAAAGATGAAAAAAACTCCAAATCGTCCGCAGCAATACAGAGTTCAGCGCATTTTGGAGATGATCCGCTTCGGCAGCAGGAGCAATCACCTTCCCAGTTCGTCAGATTTTTCGCGGGAACTCGGCGTTTCGCGCAGAACGATCATGGAAGATCTGGACCGGCTGCGCGACGATCACAACGCCCCGATTGACTATGACGCCCAGCGCCACGGGTTTCGCATGATCGATCTGAGCTGGGAGCTGCCGGCCATTCAGATCAGTCGCCAGGAACTCTTTGCCTTCTCGGTGGCCGAGAAGGTAATCGGCGCGTTTCGGGGCACGCCGCTGGAAACCGACATGCGCTCGGTCATGGGAAAGATCCAGTCGCAGCTGGAAGGGAAGATAACGATCGATCCCTCTTCGTTTACCGAGAATATCTCAGTGCTCAGCGAAGACTACGCGCAGCTCGATCCCCAAATCTGGGCTGCGACCGCGCGGAGCATCGACCGGCAAGAGCAGGTCTGCGCCGCCTATACGAAATTCGACGGGACCCGCGGGTCCTACACCATTGACCCCTATCACCTGGTCGCCTACCACGGGGACTGGTACCTGGTCGGCTTTCATCACCGCCGCGGCAAAATTGCTTCCTTTGCTCTCTCGAGAGTCTCGGAGGTAACCTGGACCGGCGAAACATTCGAGGTACCCGCAAAATTCGATCCAGCCGAGTGGCTCCGGGAGGCTTTCGGCATTACCGGCGGGGAGAAGCCCTTCCGGGTGCGCCTACTGTTCTCTCCGGCAGTGACCGCCTACATTCGCAGGCGCCGGTGGCACCCAACGCAGGAAATGATTGATCGGAAAAACGGGAGCGTTGAGCTGCAGATGGAGACGACCGGATGGAAGGAGCTGGTCCGGTTGATACTCTCGTGGCAGCCCGATGTGAAAGTCCTGGCGCCCAAGCGGCTGCGGGACCGGGTCGAAGAAAAGATGCGCATGGCGCTGGAAGGCGATCACCGGTCATGATGCTCCGGGTGCACATTCATGCTACCGGCGGAACTGATTTTTACCGGCAGGTTGCGATCTTTGCCTATGGCGCGTGGCTGCGGCACGGCTACGGCGCGGCATGCGTTAAGCAGGAGACGTTCCACGCCCGGGAAAATGGGCCCGTTGCGGCGCAGGTTACCTATATCCCCTACTCCGCCGAAGCGTTCCTGCCTTCGGAGGTTACAGAAATGATCAACGCCTATGATCCGAAACGCGAATGCGTGTTTGCCATGATCGATGCTCAAGGAAGCGCATCGTGTGTCATCCTCAGCGCAGAGGAGCATATGGGATCCACCCCGAAGCAACTCTTCGATGAAGCGGCCAGGAATCAGCAGCACGTATCGTTCGCTCCAGGCGAAGTCGCGTATCTCGGGGATTTTGCTGGCGATGTTGAACCGGGCTACGTTGTATTCATCGGCGAGGATAAATCCGAGATGATCCTTGCTTGCGCCGCGGAAGACGAAGAGGGCGAGATCGTTCCGGGCCCGCAGGTCCACAGGCTGCATGTCGATTTCCGGGACTCCCTCACTCCGACCGGCATCACGGCCAATCTGCGGTAGTGCCCCGCGCCAGGGGTCCCATGTTCAGGGGTGTTCTCTGCGCCAATGCGTGATCTTGATCGTAACGCCAATTTCTCACTGCAGCGCGGCGTAAAGCAGCTCCGCAACATAGAGTCCGCCAACAAGCAATATGCCGAGGGCACACATCATCGACGGGCCGAACGCAAGGAACCGGAGAAATCCGCTTAGATCACTCCAGCTGCGCTTGCCGATCACCGCAAGGGTGATTGCGACAGGGGTATAGACAACCGCCAGCACCAGGAAAAGGCCCATACCAACCGCCATCCCGGCCCCTGCATCGTCCTGACCTCGGCTGAGGAGTTCACCGAACAAGATGCCAACCGGCCAGGCAAGAATCACCAGTGCGTTTCCTATCCAGATTCTCTTTTCAGCATTTGGTATTTTCTGATCGCCGGGCATCGGCATCTCCGGTGGTTCATTCCTTCCCGGAATTTTCACCAAATTCATTGAACCGCGCCAAACAATGCGCAGTGATCCGATACGCTGTTGATCCAATCGAGCCTCGCCTGACCGGTTCGGTTGTTCCACCCGTCCACCTCAACCTCGAAGGGGTCATTATCTGCGGCGATCGCCGGCGTCCCGGTGAAGGTGAACTGATCGAAGCTAAGATCGCTGCTCGCTACGACATGATCGAGATTCGAAGTCCTTGTATTGCCGCCGTTGCTCCAGGTCTTCTCGTGCGACTTGGTCAGCATTCGCATCCCGGCCGCTGCCGCATCGGTCTCGAGTTGGGCGATCTCGTCGGCCGCGCGAATCGTGGGCAGAGTACTGGTCCGGCTCCTGCCCATAGTGTTGAGATCGCCCAGGGCGATCAGCCGGGCGCTGCCTCCCTGGATCGGAAGACCTTCGAGCGCACCCTTCAGGCTCCAGATCTTCCCGAACATCACCTGGCGCGCGTTGTAGTCATTTACACCTGTGCCCGAATCTGTATGCAGAAACAGCATGTTGGTAAACGCGCTCTGGCCGGTTTCGCGAAAGCTCAAGAGGCCCCCGGGCCGCAGGTTGATATTGCCGGCCTGAAAATCGCGCCGCTGCGTGTAGAGCACCTGCTCAAAGTGCCCGCGCCGCCAACCGATGAAGATGTCGAGCTGCATCTTCGAATCGGTCATCGCGAAGTCATACTCGCCGTAGAAATCGGTGATGAGTCGGCGCGCCGCATCCTTGGCCTGAAACTCCAGGATGCCGAACACCTCGGGCCGGTCGGCGTTGATGTGATCGGCGATCTGCCCGATGCGCGGCGTACTGGCGCCCTGGAATTTCTCGACGTTCCAAACGACGAAGCGAAAGCTCATGTGTCCCCCCTATGAAACAGCAAAATTAATCCCCCCCGCGAACGCCTCATGCGCTACGTCCGTTTCCATGGCCGTACCTGCTCAGATGATCTGACGCAAGCTCTTTGGAGATTCGCCAAGGACTCGGGTGGTCTTCATTCTACGGGTAATTCTCCTCATGGCCTGCTCATATCTGCCGGCTGCAGGCCACACCCTGCCGAACGAGAGATTCATCAGCCGGTATTTCCTTCATCTATACTGATGATCTTTCTGCTATCTTGTCCATCGACGCTTCCAGGTTCTGTCTTAGTGAGAAAGCTCGGCGAAACATTCCAGCTCTCGCCATGCTCGGTAACCACCGTCACCGTCTTCTTGTTATACTTCATGAGAGTCCCGAGAATATCTCTGCCTCCGGTCGCAAAACGCACGCACTCACCCACGCGAAACTCTAGCATTTCGGAGTGCGTCCGCGCCAGGTCAAGATACTTGAGCTGCTCAACAATCTGGCGATTTAGCTCGATGAGCTCTTCGTAGGTCAATTCCTCGACGTTTATCTGGTTCATCTATTGGTTCCTCCATCAAGACTTCCGCATTGGACGCACGAATCAATAAGGGGCAGCTTGTATCACCCGCGGGCCGCATAGGAAGCTCGCGGGGGCGTGGATCCATAGTGCACGGCTCGGTATCCTTTCAGTATTGAAAAGAATAGCTCGGGATGCTTTCGTATCCAAGATGGGAATCTGCCCCGCCACACTTTCTGTCCAACGAAAATGTAATCTCGATCGAATAATGACGACCGCGTGAGACGGGGGAGATTTTTGACGCATTTTGACGCAGAATTTTTGCGCTTCGCTGCGTCATCTCGCCAACCCTCGCAAAACACCAATTCTCCAACCTGTTAGTTTGCAGCACATTGCAGGATTGCGCGCTTGCTGGCATTGGCAGCTGGCTGGTTTTCAAGACCGTATTGTACCCTATCCATGAGGGAGAACTCTGTTTGAAGCACGGATCTCGCCACCAGACTGCCCCATCTTCTCCGGCCAGATCTCCCAGAATCTCCTCGCATCCTCGCGGGTTACAAGATCCCTGTAATGGTTAAAGAGCACAGAGGAATCGCTATGGCCCATCTGAAGGCTCGTGAGTGCAGCATTCTCATGCATCGCAAGATGATATGAACCGTACGTGTGCCGACAAATATCGGACGCCCATCTAATGTCACCTTTCACGCGTACGGATTCGAATAAATACTTGCTGAAGTAAAAGAATCCTGACTCCTTTTGAAAGGGTTTGATCCATCCGGCTAGATTATCCGAAACATCTACATACCTCTGCCTTCTCTTCTTCGCTGTCTCCGGGATAATTCGGATTCTCCTGACAGCCAAGTCAACGTCTTTCCAATCCAGCTGCCGCAACTCAGCTGGTCGAATCCCAGCAAAGATAGCAACTGCGAAATAGGGAAGCATGTCAGGGCAGGACTTAGACGTAAAACTCAAGAGGTGGCCCACTTCTTCAGGCGTGAATATCTCTGGTAACTTCTCGTCTACCAGCGGCCTTTCAATGGCGATTGCCGGGTTGCTCTTGATAAGCTTCCTCTTCAGCGCGTAGTTGAAGAATCCTGTAAAGAGTCTCCGAAAATTTGCACGAGTCGTTTCCTGGTATCCTTTCTTGTCCAGCCAAGATTCCAGATCGTAGGCAGTGATCTCATGAATGGGCGTATCGCCAAAGTCTTCTGCCAACTTGCCGATTCTGTGCCGGATGTCAGATATGGTTCGGGGCCTGCGATTTGCTCTTATCTTAGACTCAATGTATTCTTGAAATAGCTCGGATACGGTTTTCTGGCCTCCTTCGGGGCTTTGGTGGGCGAGGAAAAAGGATACCGCATCGGTCAGCGAACCAGTATCCCCGAGCATCGAGAAGGCCTTAACTGCGTCTTTTTTTTGGTTCTCAGTGAGTCGGAGAGCATCAAGACCTATCTTGTTTCGCTCAATCCGTTTCCTCTCAGCTGCCAGATCTGCTTCCTTCTTGGTCTTACATGTGATGGTCACACGCTTGCCATCGACATGGCCGCAATCGACCAGCCAGTAAGAGTAGGATTTGCCCTTTACTTTTGTCCGTCTCGGCCGAATCCTCGGCCAGTCGTGCGTCGCCATCTGTTTGCCTCTTTCCTCTGCAAGAAGTGAGGCAAATGTAGCAAACACGAGACAAACATCAACAGGATTTGCTCAGAAATTCCATATTTTTGAATAAACGCTAACAAATACGCCAACACCCCGGTAGCTCATCTGGACAGAGCGACGGATTCCTAATCCGTAGGTAGTGGGTTCGAGTCCCGCCCGGGGTACCAGTTTCCGCTCCCTTCGAGCAACGTGTGAAATGTTTTTGATTTGAGTCTCGCTCGCTCTACCTGCCATCGCTTACTGCTGTTGCTGGGCGGCGCCTTGATCGCACTGATCGCAGTGGAGCTCTCTCTTCGGATTGCATCCTTCCTTAAACATTCGGATGGGGGTGATCTGCAGTCCCGATTGGATGCGTCCAACTCCGCTTCCCTCCAGGACTCAAACGGAGACTTCAGCCTGAAAGGGCTGGTGAAAGCCAGTTCCCGGACCGGGACCGTGTATGCACTGAAAACAGATCTACGGGGAACCTTTCTCGGGAAATCGCTGGAGACCAATTCCCATGGGCTCCGGGGTGCGGAAATACCGCGGGCGAAGCCGCAGAGGGTTTTCCGGATCGCGGGAATCGGAGACTCCGTGATGTTCGGTTGGGGCGTGCACCAAAACGAAACCTACCTTCAAGTTCTCGAACAGTCCCTCAACCGCCTCGAGAATGAATCACGGAAATTCGAAGTTCTGAATTTCGCGGTCCCCGGCTACAACACCGCCATGGAAGTCGACGTGCTGGAGCATGTGGCGATGCAATTCGATCCGGACCTCTTGATCCTTCACGTTATCAGCAATGACGTCGATGTCCCCCTGTTCATGCAGAAGAAGCGGAGTGCACATACTCTGAAACACACCTTTCTCTGGGGCCTGGTACGAGATCGCATGGGGTGGGACCCAGAGCTCGACGCGGAGATCGTGCCCGATCAATATTCCTATATGATCGGCCTGGACGGATTCAACTCAGCGGTGCAACGGCTGGCCCGGATTACCCGGGAAGCCGGCATTCCCGTTCTGGTGCTTCGCGGTTCGTTGGCTCCCATGCAGGAACGGGTGGTGCGGGAACGCTGCCGGGAATTCGGGTTCCACGAAATTGCGGTCGCTGGGTACACGGACGCTTATGTGCGAAAGCATGGAATCGAAGATACGCCCGCGACACGACGCAAAGCGCTTCATGTTTCCGAGAATGACCGCCACCCCAATGCGGCAGCGCACACAATTTACGCCGACGCCATCCTCGATCAACTTGCGGCCATGGAAATAATCGAATTCGAATCGGAACTCAATCCGTTGCGACGATGATCGGCCGGAACAGGTATTAGTACGGCATCTCCACTGCGGTTTCGGATGTGACAACCTGGAAATATGTGTCGAACCATTCCCGGTCGGTCGTTGGCTCAGTTCCGCTGTCATCGAGGTCGAATCGCGGCATGATCGCCATGATCACGATGCCCCTGTCGAAGAGTTCCATCGATGCCAATCTGAGGTCAGAGCCATGCGAAATGATCAGCGGCGGCAGACCTTCGGGAATTTCATCCATTTCATCCGGACTGACGTAGGGTCCGCCGACCATGGATACAATGGCGTCCGCGGTACTGTGCTCTTCCGCAATCCGGATGTATTCATCCAATGGAAGTCCGGCCATATCCATCATCACGATGTCCGGAGTTCCATTATTGAGCTCCAGGCCCACCTCCGCAGCCACGGTCAGGTCACCCTCTTCCAGCGCGTCGATAAATGCAGCCTGCATCTTCTTTAGCGGCGGGCTCTTCATTTCATCGCCGTGGCGCACAACCACCACCGTTTTTCCGGCGCCCAGGAATTTGGCGGTTTCTTCGCCCGCGACCTGCCCGAGGCCGATAAGACGCGATACGTCCCCCGCTTTCGCCCCTGGCTTGGCGGTCTTGATGATCGAGACAAGGCTGATCAGGATAATGACGATAGCGAGGCCCATTACGATGGGCGCTTTCTCACGGCTTACGTTTATCAATGGCATGGTCTTCCCTCCTTACACAAAACTTTCATTAGATGTGCCTGAAACCTAGCAGCAGGCCTGAAATCGATCAAGCGGGTTCATCCCGAATCAGGCATTAATGTTCAAAACCTTCAACAATACGCTCATATTGGGATCATCGCAGCCATGGGAAGCGCTCCGCCCGGACCCCCGGTTTACTACGGGCCGAACACCTTCCTGCCGTCGATGTATGTGGACCGTACCGACAAATCCGAAGGATCGAGGAAGACCACGTCCGCTTTCTTGCCGGTCTCGAGGCTTCCAAGGTCGCCCTCCATCCCAACCAGCCGGGCCGGATTCAGACCGGTTGCGTGCGAAGCCCGGGGCAGATCAATCTCGGTGAACTCGACCAGGTTCCGGAGCATTCTGTCCGAAGTCGCGAGGGAACCTGCCAATTCGCCACCTTCCAGACGGATCACGCCGTCCGGCGCGGATTGGGCCCAGATGCCGGGATAGAATTCGAAGCGGCCGGGAGGCAGCCCGGTGAATTTCATGGAGTCGGTCTCCAGGAACAGCCGGTCTCGCGGCAGTTGGGTGAGCAATTTTGCTTGAATCGGCTCGGTGTGGACTCCGTCGCAGATCAAGCCCATGCAGAGCCGCGGCTCGGCAAGGATGGCATCGGCCAGGGAGACCGGATAGAGACCGCTCTCTTTCACCTCGGCGGTAAAGAATACGTCGTACATGTGAGTAATACCGCGGAACCCCCAGTCGGCAAACTCGCCGACCCGTTCCGGTGGGCTGAGGGAGTGCCCCAGATGCATGCTGACGCCGGCATCGGCCATCACCCGGACAAAGTCACGCGAGCCGTCCAACTCGGGCGCCATGGTAACAACTTTCAACCTGCCCTGGGCTGCTTCGAGCATTTCGTCGGCAAGATTGCCACTGGGAAGGCTCAGGCGGGAGGCGTCATGCGCTCCGGGCGCGTTGAGGCATGGCCCTTCGCTATGCAGACCCAGCACCCGGGCTCCGTCGCCGGTAGCCTGGTCCGCGAGTTTAGACAGAATGCCGAAGAGCTGATCCGTGGCCTGGGAAAGGAAAGAAGGCACGAAACCGGTAACTCCGTGCCGGGGCAGAATCGTGGAATTCTCGGCGATGGCGCCCGGACTCGCATCCCCGTAGAAATGATGACCGTACCCATGGGTCAGCAAATCGAGCATCCCGGGATAGGCGTACGCCCCACCGCCGTCAATCACCCTTGCATCGGAGATATCGGCGGTGCGATCCACGATTCCGGCGATAATCCCTGCATCGTCAACCAGGAGATCCTGGTCGAGAATGGCGTCGGGGGTGACGATCCTGATGTTTGAAAATCGTTGCATAAACGAAATTGATCCTGCCGAGGGAATTAGAGTATCGATTAGGCTGAACGGGATTCGATTACAAGAATAGAATACGAGCGAGGGAGACCATGATCGCATTGAATGATACCAAGGTGTTGGTTACCGGCGGGACGTACGGGGTGGGTGAAGGAATTGCGGCGGCAATGCTGCAGGCGGGCGCCCACGTGGTCGTAAGCGCCCGGAAAGAGCCTACCGATGAGATTCGAAGCCGATTTGAGGGCTTGGGGACATGCCAATTCAGTCAGTTCGACATGTCCGACGCGGGGCAGGCACGCAGCTGCGTGCGGGATGCGCACGATCGGCTCGGGGGCCTCGATTGCCTGGTGAACAACGCCGGGAGCTTGTTTGACGTTCCCTTCATGGATCTCACGGAAGAGCACTTCGAAAAGACATTCAACCTGAATGTACGCGGCTACTTTCTGGCGTCGCTCGAGTTTGCCCACCGGGTCGGGAAACGCCGCGGAGATGCCAGCATCATTTGCGTAGGGTCCACCAATGGAATCCAGGCGGAGCACGAAAGTGTCCTCTACGATTCCTCCAAGGGCGCCATACTCATGTTGATGAAATCGATGGCGATTTCTCTCGCGGAACGCGGCATCCGGGTCAACGGTGTCGCCCCCGGACTAATTCGAACGCCATTCGTGCAGGGAAGTTTCGAAAGAAAACCACAGGGGGAAAAGCTGTTCAATGCGCAGGTCCCTATGGGACGGGTCGGGGAAATCGAAGACTGTGGAGGCGCCGCCGTGTTTCTTGCGTCCGATGCCGCCCGCTACATTACCGGCAACATGATTTACGTCGACGGGGGCCTCTCGTCCCTTCAAGCGATCTGGGAACTTCCGGAACTCTGACCCGCATGTCTCACACTTTTTCTACTACGAGCCCGGATGTCACGGCGCATTACAGACTTAACGCGATGTGCCGATCTTGAAGTGTGTCTACACGTCTGCGCCTGGCACATCGCGTTAAGTCTGTAATACGCCGCAACCTCCACGCTCTCGCGACGAAAAAGTGTGAGACATGCGGGCCAACCCGCAATCTTCCGGCCCAGACATTTCGCGCCACCGTTCGAATTTCGGAGGGGGATTTCCTTCCTTCGAAATTCGAAAATTGGACATTCGATATTCGACATTTCCTCACGTATCCCGCCCTACTTCTCTACCGGAACCACGATTCCGCGCATGATAATATTCTGAGCGAAGAGGAATACCAGGAACGTCGGCGCCGCAGCGATGATGAGCGAAGCAAATGTCTGCCCCATATGACTCCGCTGTTGCAACTGGTAAAGGGTGGGCATAAGCGTCCACATCCGTTCATCCTGGCAAATGAGCAGCGCAAACATGAAGTTCGAATACGCCGCGGTGAATGCCATGAGCGCGATAAAAGCGAGCACGGGTTTCGATAGATTCATGGTGATGCGCCAGAACAACACCCACTCGTTCGCTCCGTCCAGGGCCGCACACTCGTATAACTCCCTCGGGTGAGAATCAAAAAATCCCTTCAGGATAAAAATCAGGAACCCGTTCGCCAGCCCGGGGAGTATCAGCGCCCAGAATGTGTTCAGCAGGTTCAAGTTTCTCAAAATGAGAAAAACCGGGATCTGCGTAACCATGGCGGGAAATGCCATTGTGGCCATGAGAAAGAGAAGAACCTTGTAGGTGGACGGGAGTTGGAACCTGCTCAGCGCATATGCCGCCATCGGATTCACGATCAATGCCGTCAGCACGGCAAGGAAGCAGTAGATCAAGGTATTGTAGATCGCGCGTCCATTGAGAACCATGAAATGGAGCACGGTTGCATAGTTCCTGGTAATAAACTCCCACCGCAATGAGTTGCGGGAGGATAGAAACTCCCGGTAGTGGTGACTCTTCTGAGGCATCCGCACCTGTTCGTACGTAGAATAACCGGCGCCGACAGCGGCATTGAACTGATCGATTGTCCCATAGGTGTCGCGCAGATAGTCCCGGTATCTGAAGTCTAGAGAATCAATGGACAGGAATTCGAGCGGCAGGGAATGAAGCCGGCCGGTATCCGGGTCTTTCCAACCGCGGATATACGACGTCCAGTCCGACTCAATGATGCCATCCAATGCGGCGGAATCGGGCATTGAAATATCGGAAAACTCCGTGTGGTCAGTATCGTAGATACGGTTCACCGAATCAATGTCCAGGTACTTCGCGTGAAGAAATTCCCGGTATGCATGCACGGCCTCCGGATCCGCGCGAATCCACATTACGTGGAGTGCCTCACGCACAAATCGTTCCCAGTCCTTACGCTCAAGACTGGATCCACCCGGTGAGCGCCGCGGCAGCGGGACATCCGTGTAGGATGTATGCGAGGTTTCATGACTTTTGTTATAGAGGTCGATCTTCCTGGAGTACTGCGGCTTTAGAAACATGTTTCGATACATGCCTTCCACGCTGAAGTAGAACCGAAACAGGTGGGGTTGATCCTGCTTCAGTGCGCGGTACCGCATCACCAGGGGGTCGGTAGAGAGTTTCCGAATCCGTTCCAGGGGGATTTGCGGATCGACCCACACTGCATGCCAGGAAGGAAACGTGGATCCGAGTTCAAGATTTGCTTTCTCTATGTCCCCGCCGAACTCCTCCTTCAGCCGCCGCACGAATTCACGATACACCTCCATGTGAAGTCCGCGGGTCGTAAAAATGCGGAGGAATCCCACCGTATAGAAGACGGTGGAGTCTTCCAGTGTCTCCAGGAAGGATCGGTAAGAATCCACCAGGGCATCGTTCGTCTCCGGGGGAACATCGATCTTCTCGAAAGAGGAGACCTCTTCGTCGTATGCCATTCTTAGCATTTCAAGGCGTTCGTTGAAGAGTCCTTCGATATACTTTCGATAGAGAAGCGTCTCGTCGGATAGAAACCCCGGAATGATCAGCATTTCTTTCTGGTCCACGGCACTCTTGGTGCTGCCGCTCATCATCAGTGCGAATGGATATATCATCGTAAGCCCGCCCGCGACGGCGAACGCGTAGAGCACGGCGACAAGCAGCCTGACCCGGATGTGCTTTCTTCCGACTTTGTGCAAGATGGGCATGATCGAATTTACCCTGTTGTTCTGAACTCCAGTCGCGCGAGGATTCGTAGCTGGTACACGGTGAATCCGATCAGCATGGTTGCCAGCACCCAGGCCATGGCGGTTGCGGGCCCCATATTCAAAAAGGTATACGCCTCGTAAAAGATCTTGAGATTGGCGACTTCCGTTCCGGCGGCGCCTCCGGTCATGGCGAGAATGTTTTCCGCCTGCTGCCAGGATCCAATGAAAACTCCGATGAAATTAATGATGATGAGGGGCCTGAGAATGGGGAAAATCACGAACATGATTTTGTCGATGAATGTCGCTCCGTCGATGTCGGACGCCTCGTAGTAGTCATCGGCGATTCCGCGTAGCGCGGCGAGATAGATGAGGCAACCGGGGCCAACCCCCGCCCACACCATGGGAATGATGCAGGCGAGCATTGCCGTATTGCGATCGCTGAGCCAGCGATACGGTTCATCCTGGGATTGAAACAATCTTCCGAAAAACTTGCCAATAGTGTCGACAAACGGCTCTCCGCCGGGGAACAGGATATCGCCGGCAAGACGCACCGACGTGTAGCACAGGAGCACTCCGGCTCCCGCCGCCAGCAAGGCGGGAAAGCGCGACTCGTGAAACCAAAGCCTTCCGGCAAAGACAAGGCCAATCCACAACATGACAAGGCCGATCGCTACATAAACAATCGACGGGATGGACATAATCACCTGGTTGAGGACACCGAACTCCGTCGGGGCGTAGAACATTTTCCAAAGGAGCATGGTTACCAAACCGGTGATCACGGCCGGGAGGTAGTAAATGGTCCGGAAGAATACGGTTCCGACGGGAAGTTCCTGAAGCAGGATGGCCAGGATGATCGGCGGCAGGAACGTAAGCCCGACCACGAGGAAACTGTATCGGGCGGAGTTCCAGACCGAGTCCCACCAGCCGTTCTCATCAAAATCCCAAAGCAAGTTTGCAAAGTTGTCGACCCAGACCCACTTCGACTCGCCGAGAATGTTGTAGTCCTGGAACGCCATCACCGTTCCGCGCGCCAATGGGAGGTATTGCCAGACGAAAACGGTGAGCACCGCGGGCAGCAGAATCAGGTAGGCGAGTCGGTACTTCCGGAATCCCCATGCCAGGGCCGCTTTCTCCTCTCGGCCTGAAGAATCGGGTGGGCGAAAGGTTTGAAATACTTTTCGAAACACGGCCACGAAAGCGACAATGATGACTCCGAGTGCGAGCCACGCGGTAATGCGGCGCTTTCGCATTTCGCTTTCGGAAATCACGCCGATCATTTTCTCATTTGCCCGCTCATTCCACTTCCCGAGAATTTCCTGCAGTTCAACCAGGCGGGTCTCGCGGTCCCCGGAGAGTTCACCGTCCACGAACCGCTGTTCCGCCTCCTGGATCGGATAGGTCATCAAGGTGTAAGCAAGACTGCTTCCGTGTCCGTAGGGTTCGGGGCGGCCCGACTCAATTGCGATGCGGTAGGTGTCGACCCACCCGGGCGGAGACAGGCGGATGAAATCCTCGTAGCCGAACATTTCCAGGTACCGGGGATTCATGAATCGGCCGAATCCGCCTTCCACCATGATACGGGTCTTGAGAGCGAGCGCCTCCTTGTCATCGGAGAACCGGATGTATTCCCACGCCGCGTCCCGTATGGCCGGGTGGTCGATCTCGGAGAAGAGGCCCATCATGCTGCTGTTCAGTTCTCCGCCTCGATGGCGAAAACCGGTTTCGTCCGGATACCCGAGAGGCACCGGCGCCATCCCGGTGACATCCGGGTTGATGCGGGAAAACAGGCGCTCATTGATAAACGTAATGAACATCCCAATGCGCCCCTCCACCCATCGTATTTCCGAAGTCTGGGAAACATCCCGGGTCGTGTACCCGCGCTGCGGACCGCCCGCCTCGTCGTGCCACTGCTCCGCGACCAGGTGGAGATAAAAATCGAGCGCAACCGCCGCCTCCCGCGAATCGAAAGCACAACGCCATTCGCCCGTTTCCGCGTCAAAGACCATGTCCTTTCCACCCGCGGACCAGAGGTAGGTCATCCAGTACCACGACTCCTGCTTACCTCGCGCGCTCCACAGCCCATACACGTCCCGGCTCGGATTGGTCAGCTTCCTGCAAGCGGAATGGAGCTTCTCCCAGGTCCACTGGTTATCCGGGTAGGGAATGTCGTGCTCGTCAAACAGATCCTTCCGGTAAAGCAGAACTTTTCCGCGCGCCCCCCCATAGGGCATGGCCCATACGTTCTCCGTCCCGTCCGGTCCGGGTCGCCGAATGACGGGCCAAAGCTTGTCGTGGATGCGAAACGCGATTTCGTCGGGGGTCAGGGCGCCCGGTCCCGCGAGGTATCCGTCCTCCGGTTTGTCGAGCGGATAGAGAAACCCGTTCTCGATATAGGAGGATGATTTTCGAAAATCAACATGGAGCACATCCGGAGCCTGGTCTCCGGCGATCATTAAAAGGTCGTTCTCCACCCCCTCGACGCGAATGCCGGTCGCGCGGTGCAGCCTGACTTCCACGCGGTCCCAGTTGTAGGTTCCGTACCGATCCGGGTCCGCCTGGTAGCGTTCGCGGTACTTCGCTTCGAAGATCTCCGGAAATCGCTCCTTGAACAGCCTGATGGCGGCGACTTCGGCCCGGTTTGCCGTGGAAGTATCCGCCGCGGTCGGAAGATGAAACACCTTGACGTGAAGAACCGTGCGGTCGGGAAGCTCTTCAATCCATCCCGCGCGGGACTGCAGGCAGGACCCCGCCACGATCGCGCACAGGCCCCATGCCCGGACGGCCGGAAAATGGGAAGCGATATGCCGCCGGAAGCTCAATACTGACTCCTGGTTCCTCAACACCCTTTGAGGGTACAGACTATTTCTCCACCGGCACCACGATTCCGCGCATGATAATATTCTGCGCGAACAAGAACACGGCAAATGTCGGGATCGCGGCAATGATCAGCGAGGCGAACGTAATGCCCATGTGACTGCGAAGCTGGAGCTGGTACAGGGTCGGCATCAAGGTCCACATTCTCTCATCCTGGCAAATCAAGAGTGCGAACATGAAATTCGAATAGGCGGCGGTAAACGCCATCAACGCGATATAGGCAAGCACCGGTTTCGAGAGATTCATGGTCAGATGCCAGAAAAGGACCCACTGGTTTGCTCCGTCGATCTCGGCGCACTCGTACAACTCTTTCGGCTGCGAATCGAAAAACCCCTTCAGAATAAATATCAGGTACCCGTTCGCCAACCCGGGAAGAATCAGGGCCCAGAACGTGTTGAGCAGGTTGAAATTTCTGAGGGTCAGGAAGATGGGAATCTGGGTCACCATCGGCGGAAACGCCATGGTGACCATGAGAAAGAGAAGAATCTTGTAGGTAGACGGCAATTGGAACCGGCTCAACGCGTAGGCGGCCATCGGGTTCACAATCAGCGCCGCCAGAACGGCCAATCCACAGTATATCACCGTGTTCACCAGGGCGCGCCCGTTCATCAGCATGTACTCGATCACGGTCTTGTAATTCCGCGTCGCGAATTCCCGGCGCAGCGAGTTGCGATTCTGCAGGAATTCCCGAAAGTGCAACTCCTTCTGCGGAAGCCGGATCTCCTCGAAGTTCGCGAAACTCGATCCAATAGCGCCATTCAGGGCTTCGATCGATTCATACCGCCCCGCAAGAAAGTCCTCGAACATGAAATCGAGGCTGTCGATGTAGATCATCTCCAGGGGCAAGCGATGCAGTTCGCTGTGTTCCGACTCTTTCCACCCCCGGAGAAAAGCAGTCCAATCCGATTCCGCAATGCTGTTCTGAAGTGGATCGTCGAAGAGCGGAACCGATTCAAAGGCCGCGTAGTCCGTTTCGTAAATTCGATTCAGAGCTTCTATGCTCAGGTACTTCGCCTGGAGAAACTTCCGGTACGGGATGACCGCTTCCGCGTCCGCCTTGATCCAAAGGAGATTCAGGGCCTCCCGGACGAACCGCTCCCAATCCTCGATCTCGAGATCCCCGGCATCGGGAACGCGACGGGGGAGCCTGATTTCGTCGTAGGAATCGAACGACGTTCCGTGTTGCGTATTGTACTCGGAGATATTCTTGGTGTATTGCGGCTTGAGAAACATGTTTTTGTACATGCCTTCCACGCTGAAATAGAATCGATAGAGCTGAGGTTGCCGCTGCTTCATCGTGCGGTACCGCAGGGCCAGGGGCTCATCCGAAATTCGCCGAACCCGCTCGAGCGGAATCTGGGGCTCCATAAAGACAGTTTGCCAGTTGGCGGAATGCATCTGCAGTTCCCGGTTCGCGGCATCGAGATCCCCGTCAAACTCCACCTTCAAGTCACGAATCAGCTCGCGCAGGAGGTGCATCATGGTCCCGCGTGTAGCTACTTCCCGGAGAAACCCGACGGTGAAATTGTAGTGGGCGTCGCCCAGTTCATCCAGAAACTCGGCGTATACGCCGACCAGGGCCTCGTTCACATCTGCCGGAGGCTCAACACTCTCAAAAGAAATGATACTCTCGTCATAGGCGGCTTTTACCATGTCCAGCTTTTCGTTGAACAATCCCTCGATGTATTTCCGGTACAGCAACGTCTCATCGACAAGAAACCCCGGAACAATTCGCATTTCCTTCTGATCGACAGCGCTCTTCGTGCTGCCTGCAATCATCAGGGCGAACGGGTATACCATGGTAATTGCGCCGCCGATCAGGAACAGGTAGATCACGCCGATCAGCAGCCTGACGCTGATGTGTTTTCTACCTACTTTGTGCAATATCGGCATGATCGATTAGTGGGTCGAACTCACTTCTCCCCTGTCGTTTTAAACTCCAACCTCGCAAGGATTCGTAGTTGGTAAACGGTAAATCCGATCAGCATCGTGGCGAGCACCCAGGCCATGGCGGTTGCGGGACCCATATTCAGGAACGTGAATGCCTCGAAAAAGATCTTCAGATTGGCGACTTCCGTACCCGCCGAACCGCCGGTCATAGCCAGAATGTTCTCCGCCTGCATCCAGGACCCGATAAAGACACCGACGAAGTTAATAATCACCAGAGGCTTGAGAATCGGGAAAATGATGAAGAGGATCTTGTCGACGAAGGTAGCGCCGTCTATATCGGAGGCCTCGTAAAAGTCGTCGGCGATGCCCTTGAGCGCCGCAAGGTAAATAAGGCATCCGGGCCCCATGCCGGCCCAAACCATCGGAATCACACAGGCGAGCATCGCGGTATTGCTGTCGCTGAGCCAACGGTACGGCTCCTGTTGGGTGTTGAACAGCCGCGGAAAGAACTGTCGCACCGTTTCGGCTATCGTTTCGCCTTCCGGAAAAAGAATGTCCCCCGCCAACCCAACGGATGTCCAAAGAAGTACGATACCGGCAATCGCGGCCAGAACCGCGGGCCCAATGGAACCATGGAACCAGAGTCGCCGCGTGAAAGACCAGGCAACACCGAGCAACATCAACCCGATCGCCACGTAGGCGATCGCAGGGATCATCATGACAACCTGGTTCAGAATTCCGAAACTCGTCGGAGTGTAGAACATTTTCCACAGCAGCATCGTCACCAGGCCCGTGATCACTGCGGGAAGATAAAAAACCGTGCGAAAGAATATTGTCCCCACGGGAACTTCCTGAAGAAAGATTGCCAGGATGATCGGGGGC
>Ga0315336_1003759_pt1 | contig 19511 bp, 16 predicted proteins | sample ASW5metaG_FD_204512 | JGI IMG/M metagenome (GOLD analysis project Ga0315336, IMG submission 204512) | Ammonia-oxidizing marine archaeal communities from Monterey Bay, California, United States - ASW #5 | ecosystem: Environmental > Aquatic > Marine > Intertidal zone | place: USA: California... | reverse complement strand
CCGCGGGCGCGCTACTGGAGCGGACTCGATGGAAAGCTCGGCGGGTGGGTGGGCCAGTGGGCGCCGGCGCCAGTCCGAGACGCGCTGTGGGGGCGTATCCAGGGGCTCTGAGTGCCCGGGCTGGCCCGAGATTCGGGAGGGGGATCGTGGCGGGGAGCGCTCGCTCCCCGCCACGGCTCGTCTCTATTCGTCGCAGCTGCTCGCATGCAGCTGGAGGTTGCCGCCGGAAATCACGACCGGATCCACGGTGCTCGCGTCCCCGTCGACGTCGGTCAGCAGAACCGTGCTGCCCTCCGGATCGCCCGGGTCGGTGAAGGCGTGGATGAAGTAGCGGTCGTTCCCCGAGCCGGGCTCGTTGCGATCCTCCGCGCGCGCGAAGAAGTACACGTCCTGCTCCGGGATGCGGTTGTTGCCCTGGCCCGTGAGCCGCCCCTCCCCCTCGAACTCGATGAAGTTGAAGGGCGTGACAGGAGACGTAGATCCGTCGGGGATGCCTCCCACGTTTCCGCACCGGACGACGTCGACGCTCTGGCCGAGTACGTGGACCCCGTTGCGGCGTTGCACGTGGTTCCACTCACCGCCCTCACCAGGGTCGGGGGAGCAGCTCGGAAACACGTTCCCGCCGAAGTTGTGTCGCGGGGTTCCCCGCGCCTCGCGCCAATGCCCACCGCCGGTCATCCAACAGCCGCTCGTCTCGACCTCGCGGCACAGCTCGCTGTCGATCAGCCAGTCCCGCGTGAACTCGATCCCGTCGGAGGAGTTGAACTCGTAGCTCCCGGAAGCGGGGATGATGAAGGTCGCGTCGGCCGGAAGCGTGGCACCGTTGAGGGTCAGCTGGTAGTCGACATTCTGCTGGTTGGGAAGGTTGAAGAAGTAGGTGCCATCCCCTTCCGAGGCAGCGGTCCCGACCGCGGCGCCGCCGGACTCGTCGATGTTCACCACGACGCCGACGAGCGGGACATCGACTCCCGCGTCGATCTGTCGGTCACCGTTCGTATCGCACAGGATGGTTCCGTTCAGGACCTTGGCGTGGGCAGTCGAGCCCAGAACAAGCGCCAAAGCCGCGCAGCTCGTAATCAGCGTTCTCGTATTCATGGGGAGCACTCCTCGTAGGGTTTCGATCGTGAGTGCCACCCTCGTATCACAAGGAAATGAGGGTTTTTACCCTCATTTCAAACAGCTTCGAGTCGGCGTCTGGAAAGGGCCGTTCTCGGCGATAGAGCTGCCCCGCGGGGATATGAAGCCTATAGCTTCGTCGAGTACTTGCCGGTCTTTCCCTCGAAAAGGGTGACCCGGGTGAAGTACGTGCGGTTCCCGATCGTCAGCTCGACGCCCATGTGGGCCTCGATCGCGGGCAGGCCCGAGAGGTCCGCATCTCCGATCGAGAGCGTCATCTTCCCCTTTGCGCTCTGGAACGAGAACTTCGCGATGCGATCCGACGAAGCGTCGTCCTTCGTCGCCTTGAGGGACCAGGTGACTTCGCCGGTGCGCTTGTCGGTGCCCAGGCTGACCTCGCCGAGAGTCGAGAAGTCGCGCTCGAAGACGACGTTGGTGCCGTCCAGCAGCCGGATCCGGAGTTCGGGGGCGAGCGTCGGGTCGTAGAAGAAGTTCGGGTCGTAGAGAAGCAGGGAGAGCTTCGCCTTGTCGCTCCCCGCAGCCTTCACCTTCACCTTGCCGGTGCGCACCACGAAGGAGGTGCGGTCGAGGTCCAGCGGCGCGTGGAAGACGCCCTTCTCGTCGAGCTCGATGCCCAGTCGAAAGCCGCGGCTGCCGATCACGGCGTCATGGTCGAACAGTCCGGGCACGACCTCGGACGAGGTATCCCGCTTGCTGCTCCACTTGATCGTCTGCTTCGCCAGCGAGAGCTTGACCTTGTCGGTCGGGAGCACGCCCTTCGCCGACTTGTAGCTGTAGTTCTTCTCGGTTCCCGTCATCAGGCCGGCGTCGACCTGCAACACTTTGCTTCCGATCCCGAGCCGCAGCGTGTCCACCGCCGGGTCGAAGCGGTTGGCGGTCGTCCGGTCGGCGTTGAAGATCGCCTGGCCTACCCAGGCGTCCTTGCCCGGGTTCCCCGTCTTCAGATTCTGCTTCAGCACCCAGAAGTTCACCGAGATCTGCGTCTCGTCCCCACCGCCGGGTGGAAGCACGATGAACTCGATCGTCAACGTCACGGTGTCGCCCGTCGTGTTGTCGACCGCCGTGAACGTCACCGGGTAGATCCCTACGTCGGTCGGGGTCCCGGTGAGCTCGCCGGATGTCGATCCGTAGGACATCCCGGTCGGGAGCCCGATCGCGGAGTAGGTGACGTCGGCGCTGCCCTCGGTGTCCAACAGGATCGGCGGCTGACGATCATAGTTGAGGTCGATGATGCCCGTAGGAATCCCGAAGAACTTCCAGTAGAAGCTGCTCGCGCTCGACGGTGCGACGATGATTGCCAGGTTCGTCGCGATCGTGCTGCCTCCGTCCGAAGCGGAGAGGACGACTTCGAAGGTTCCTGCCTCGTCGGGCGTGCCGGTGACTGCGCCGCTCGCAGGATCGACCGTCAAACCGCCCGGAAGGCCCGAGGCTCCGAATGTCGGCGTACCCGAGTGGTTCTCGGTGAGCCAGGTGTCACAGTAGGGAGTCGCTACCTCGCCGTTGTTCAGGAACTGCGTGAGGAAGCGGAAGTCCGAGGACGCGGGCAGGATCGTCATCGGGAAGACGGACGCGACCTTGTTGTTCTCCCCGAAGTCGATGATGGTGAATGTCGCGAAGAAGGTTCCGGCCTGAGTCGGGATGCCGACGACCTCGCCGGTCTCCCCGTCGAGGCTGAGCCCCGGCGGCAGATCCTTGGCACCGAAGACGAAGGGCCCGACTCCACCGACGAGGTCGAGCGATTCGAGATAGGGCTGGCCGACGCGACCTTCGAGTAGCGGGTCGGTGCCAAACTCGGAGCCGGCGTTGCCTCCGCCGCCCGCGGCGTTCACCTGAAGGGTCGCCGGGGAACTGCAGATCTGTTGCGTCGTGTCGTCTGCGCAGAACACGATGTCGTTCGTTTCCACCACCGTGGGGCGGCCCGTGATGAAGCCGCTCGCGGGATCGAGGGAGAGCCCGCTGTTGAGGGGGTCGCCGGAGCCGTCGATCGAGAAGGTGATCGGGCCGTCGGCGTTCACGGTGACCAGGCGCGCGATGTACTCCGCGTTGGTGCTGCCGCGCGGGAGCGTGTCTGTCAGGAAGCGGAAGGTGCCGTTCGTGTCTGTGCAGGGCGCTCCGGCCCGGGCGCCGATCGGCACCAGGAGGAGCGCCGTGGTGAGCGCGAAAATGTAGGCTCGGCTTGCCATGGTAGGCGCCTCCGCAGAGCCGCCGGCCTGCGCCGGAGGGCGCGGCTTCGGGGCTCCATAGAGGGATCGGCGCCCCGGCGGGGAATCCTAAGGGCGTGCGACCGGCCGCCAAACCGCGCAGGGCGCCGGCTCGAACGCCTCCGCCGGTCCGCCGATCGCGGAGGCTGTGGCGGAAGCGCCGGTGAAATGGTCGGGGCGACTGGATTCGAACCAGCGACCTCTTCGCCCCGAACGAAGCGCGCTACCAAGCTGCGCCACGCCCCGACCGGACCGGGATGATGGCGACTTCCAGCGGGTGCCACAAGCCGGCTCGCCGGCTGGGGAAATCGGTGCCCGGGGGGGGGCTTATCTCCTAGACTCGGCCCTTGTCGAGTCGGAGGGCGGCTGATCCGCCTGCCGGTGTCTAGCGCCCATCCAGGTGCTTCGGAGTCCAGCGCCCTGCCGTTCGATCTTGGTTTCCAGCTCGCTGTCGCGCTCGACCCGGCGGTGGTGCGATTCGCGGGCCTCACGGCGGCACTGCTCGCGCTCGCTTTGACGGCCGTCTCGCGCCGTCCCGACTGGGTCGTCCGCCATCCGGTCTGGATTCTGGCGGTCGTCGCCGCAGTGACGGCGGTATCGGGGGGGGCGATCGTCCGCTGGGATCCGCCGGGCCTGAATCTCGAGATCGATCCGTCGACCGAGCCGCTTCTTCCGCGCTTCGATCCGGCGCGCGATGCCTACACCGCGGCAGTGCGCGAGTTCGGCGACGACGAAGTCTACGTGCTCGCGATGCAGACGGACGACGTCTTCCTGCCGGAACGGCTGCGAGTCCTGCGCCGCGTCCACGATGCGGTCGCCCAGATGCCAGAGGTGCGGCGGGTGACGAGCCTCGCCGATGTCGTGGCGTTCCGCTGGATCGAGGAGGAAGACTGGCTCGAGGTGGGCCGCTTCGTGGACGAGATTCCCGAGGATCCGCTCGAGGTCGCCGCTCTGCGCCAGGAGGCGATCGGGCACCCGCTCTACCGCCGGAGCCTGATCTCGGACGACGGCCGCACGGCCGCGATCAACGTGACGTTCAGAAAGATGAGCGACCGCGCGTTCATTGACGGCCGCATCGATCAGCGGATCGCGGAGATCTTGGCGACGGAGGCGGAGCCCAGCGTTTCGTTCCACGTCGCGGGTCGGCCGCACTTGAAGGCGCGTGTCTACCACCTGATGCTGCGCGACCTCCGCGTGCTGATCCCGGCGAGCCTTGCAGTCGTTTCGGCGTGCTTGTTCCTCGTTTTCGGGACGCGGCGCGGTGTTGTGTTGCCAGTCTCCGTGGTCTTGCTTGCCACGCTCTGGACGTTCGGGGCCATGGCCTGGCTGGAGCGGCCGCTGTCGGTCCTCACCACGCTTCTCGCTCCGATGCTCATCGCCGTCGGCAGCGTCTACGGGATCCATGCGCTCTCTCGGTACGAGGAAGAGGCGCGAGAGGCGGGGACGCCCCGCGAGGCGGTCCTCCGATCGCTCGAGCACCTGCGGACTCCGGTGCTGATCGCGGGACTCACCACCATCGTCGGCTTTGGAGCCTTGATGTGGACGGACGTGCCCGCGGTGTTCGAACTCGGGGCGTTCGCAGCGCTCGGGATCGCGTGCATCACCTTGCTGACGCTCAGCGGGATGCACGCCGCGCTGGCCCTGCTGCCATTGCGCGCGGCGGGGGAACGCGGGCTCTCGGGTCCGATCGGGGCGCGCCTCGAGCAGTGGCTGGGCGCGTGGGGTGGCTTCGTCGCGCGGCACAGCGGCGCGTGCCTGTTGGCCTTCGGGGTGGCCACCGCCGGGGCTGCGTGGGCCATTCCGTCGATCGTCATCGATACCGACTATCTCTCGTTCTTCGACGAGGATTCGAAAGTCCGGCGTGACTTCGAGGCGGTCAACGACCTGCTCGCGGGCGCCGTGCCGATCTACATCACGCTCGAAGGCGACTCGGCCGCACGCTTTCGGCGGCCCGACGCACTCCGGGCGGTCGAACGGATCCAGGCCGGCGCGGAGGCGCTGCCGGACGTCTCGCGCACTCACGCCCTCACGGACACCGTGCGCGTGATGAACCGCGCCATGGCTCGCGACGACCCGGTGGAGGAGCGAATCCCCGACACCGGCCCCGAGATCGCCGAACTCGTCTTCATGGCGCCGAAGGGCGATCTCGACCGCTACACGAATGCCAACCACAGCCGGGTGAACATCATGGTTCGGACCGGCGCCGTGGGTACGGCCGCCGTTCGCGACGTGACCGACGCCCTGCGTGGGGTGGTCGACGGAGCCGGTTTGCCGGAGGACATCACGTCCGTGGTCACGGGCAACGCGCTGCTGCTGGCGCGCAGTGCGGATGGCATCGCGCGCGGTCAACCGCGCTCGGTCACTCTCGCAGTCATCACGATCTTTGGATTGATCGCGCTGGGGCTCGGCTCGTGGCGCCTCGGCCTCGTCGCGATGGTGCCAAACGTCGCGCCGGTCCTGATGTTCTACGGATTGCTTGGCCTCGGGCTGGCTCCGCTCTCGCTACCGACGAGCCTGATCGGTTGCGTGGCGCTCGGGATCGCCATCGACGACACCGTGCACTATCTGGTGCGCTATCGCGCGGAGCGCCGGCGCGGGAGCACGGCCGTCGGAGCCAACGCGGTGGCGATTCGTCGGGTCGGACGCCCGATCGCGATCACGTCGTTCGCCCTGATGGCTGGGTTCTTCGTCGTCGCGTTCTCGAGCTTCGCGACGCTGCGCCAGTTCGGGTTGCTCTCGGCTGCGACGATGGGCCTCTGCCTCGTCACGGACCTCGTCTTGTTGCCCGCACTCCTGCACCGCACGAAGGCGTGAGCAGGGCCGAGTCGGCGGGCCTGCCCGCCGGCCGCGTCAGTGCGATTCGAGCCGGCGGACTTCGAACTCTTTGTCTTTGAGCGGCGCGTTCGGCTCGAGTTCTTCGACCGTGAGCGTGGTGAAGGTGTCGAGCTGGAGGTTTTTCATCGTGAGCTCCATCGGCCAGTAGACGTCGTCGAACTTCTGGACGCTCTTGACCGGGGAGGTCAACTCCTTGACCTCGATTTCCTTGTCGTCCCAGTAGCGGGTGCGCAGCGGCACGCAGCTGGTCTTTTCTACGTAGACCGCGAAGCGCGAGTACTCGGAGTCGGCGTGCTCCTTCGGGGTGACTTCGACCGCGTACACGGGGCTCTGCTCGATCTTTGTGTCGGGCAATCGGCGGTAGTCGCCGTCCTCGATCTCGTGCGGGACGATGTCTTCGAAGGTGAAGTCCGTGCCGAACACAGCTTCTTTGCGGAGGTTGACGCGCCGAATGCGCCTCGAGGCTGCGAGGTAGACGAACTGATCGTTCTTACGGGCCTCGTTGTTGACGATCAGGTAGCCCGAGAAGCGCAGGTCGAACGGATGCGTGTACCGGACGATGGTCTTCGAGAGGATCCCGTTCTCCGCCAGGTCCTCTTCGTCGCGCCAGTTCTTCCAACTCATCTCGAGGCGTGATTCCTGAGACGCATCTCCGCGGTCTCCGGAGACGAGTCGGGATTCCTGGACATACGAAGAGAAGCGATTGTCGAGCACGCACTGGTAGATGTCGCGGCCGCTGAGCCCGTCGGTCGGAGCCGCGTCGACGACCGGGTCCGAGGTGGGGTCTTCGGAGGCCGCGGCTTCGGCGTCGGGTGCCGATGCTTCCGAGTGGGTTGCAGCGGGGTCGGCGATCGGCGGCTGCTCTTCTGCGAGCGCGACCGAAGGCCACAGTCCGACGAGAAACAGAATCCACAACATCAGCATCCAAATTTCCTTTCGCGCGGTCGCGCGGTCGCGCGGTCAGGGTTGCTCAGCCAGTGAAGGCGGCTGCCGCTTCCTTGCGCAGTCCGGCGATGGCTGCAGCGTAGTCGGGCGCCCCGAACACTGCGGTACCCGCAACGAACACGTTCGCGCCGGCCCCTGCGGCCCGTGCGATCGTCCCGGCAGCGACGCCGCCGTCGATCTCGAGTTCGACTGTGAGCTCTCGCTCTCGGATCCACTCGCGCAACTTGTGGATCTTCGGCAAGACACCGTCAATGAAGCTCTGACCGCCGTAGCCGGGATTGACGCTCATCACGAGGACCTGATCGGTGTCGCCCAGTACCGGCTCGACGGCCTCTGCAGGGGTCGAAGGATTCAACACGACGCACGCTTGTGCACCGAGCTCACGGATCTGCGCGAGCGTCCGGTGCAGATGCGGACAGGTCTCGACATGAACGCCGACCCGGTCGGCGCCCGCCTTGACGTAACTCTCGATCGAACGTTCGGGCGCCTCGATCATCAGGTGCACGTCGAGCGGGAGGTCCGTCGCGCGTTTGGCTGCTTCGACGACCACCGGGCCGAGCGTCAGATTCGGCACGAAGTGGCCGTCCATGACGTCGACGTGGATCCAGTCGGCACCGGCGGCGCTGACGGCGGCGATTTCATCGGCGAGATGGCCGAAGTCGGCTGCGAGAATCGAAGGGGCGATGCGGATGGGGGCAGTCATGAGGTTCGCTCGAGGCGCGCCGCAAAGAAGCCGTCGGTTCCGTGCCGCTGGGGCCAGCAGCGCAGGAATCCGTCGTCGTCCAGGAGCGGGCGCACTGCGCCTGGATGCGATTCCCGGGCTGCCACCCGGAAGCCCGACCCACCCTCGAGGAACGAACGGATCACCGCTTCGTTTTCCTCGGGAGAGAGAGTGCACGTACTGTAGACGAGGGCGCCGCCCGGTCTCAAGGCGGCAGCGGCGCGCTCGAGAAGCGCGAGCTGCGCGGAGGCAAGGCCCGCGAACTGGTCGGGCTCCACCCGCCAGCGCGCATCGGGGTTGCGGCGCAGAGTCCCCAGGCCGGAGCATGGGGCGTCGACCAACACCCGATCGAATGACCGTGCGGGAGCCACCGGAGCGAGATCTTGGCTCGAGTCGTAAATGCGAGCGGTCAGCCAGTCGAGTCCGAGGCGGCGCGCATCGCGGCCGACGAGGCCGAGTCGACGCGAATGGCGGTCGAGGGCGAGCACCGTACCGCTCGGTCCCACGGCCTCCGCCAGTGCCGTGGCCTTTGTGCCGGGAGCGGCGCAAACATCGAGCGCGCGCTCGCCGGGTTGAGCGTCGAGGGCACAGACGACCAGCTGGGACGCTTCGTCCTGCACGGTGAAGCGACCCTCGCGGAAGGCGGGATCGCTACCGGGTGCGCCGGCGTGCCCGAGGATGAAGGCGCCCGGCGCATAGACTGCGGGCTCGATGGCCGGAAACCGGGTTCGGAGATCGGCGACGAGTGCCTCTGCGGTCGACTTCTGCAGGTTGGTGCGGATCGTCAGAGGCGGGACTTCGTTGAGGGCTCGTGCCAGAGCCGCGGCTTCGGTGCTGCCGAGCTGCTCGACCCAGGTCTTCGCGAGCCAAGCCGGTAGGGAGAGCGCATGGGTGATGTGCCCGACCGGGTCCTCTTCGAGTGTCGGAAAGGAGACCGCCGCATGTTCGCGCGCCAGGCGTCGCAGCACCGCGTTGGTGAGCCCGGATGCCCGCTCGATGCCGGCGGCGCGCGCCGAGCGCACCGTCTGGTCTACGGCCGTCGCGGCGGGGACGTGGTCGAGGAATACGATCTGGTACGCCCCGACCCGCAGCAGGGACCGCACGATCGGCTCGAGATCGAGAAGGGGCCGATCGACGAAGTGACCCAGCAGATAGTCGAGGCGACCTCGCCAGCGGAGAGTCCCGTAGACGAGCTCGGTGGCCAGCGCGCGATCTCCGGCGTGCATGTCCTCCTGTCGGAGCGCGCCGTGAAGTGCCAGATCGGCGTACGCGCCGTTGCGCTCGACTCGGTCGAGCACTCTGAGCGCGACGCGTCGCGCACGAGTCGGTCGCTCGCGTCGGTTCGCGACCGGCGGCGCGGCCGGGCCGCCGGTCGGCCGTCCACGCCGGCGGGGTCCCTCGGGTGCGCGCGTCACTGGGGCAGCTCGAGCTGGGTGCCGTCGGGGATGGGTCGGCCGCGCCGGAATGCGTCCACCGGAGTCGGGCGACCGCCCGGCTTCTGGAGTACGAGGGGGACCAGGGAGCCCCGGGCCGTGGCAATCCGCAGCTCTTCGTCGCGCACGCACACGCGTCCCGGCGGATCCGCAGACGCTTCTGATCGCGACGTGGCGCGCACCACCCGGATCCTCTCCTCGTCGAGTACGAAGTACGTCCCCGGTCGGGGGGTCAGGCCGCGAACTCGTAGCGCCAGCTCGTCGGCGGGAAGTCGGAAGTCGAGTCGCCCGTCGGCGGGTTCGAGTTTCGGAGCGATCGTGGCCGCCGATGCGTTTTGCTCGGTCCACTCGGCGCGGCCGGCTTCGATCTCCGTCAGGCCGGTCGCGATCGCGTCCGCTGCGACTGCGGCGAGTCGATCTTCGAGCTCGCCCGCGTTCTCGTCCGGCCCGATCGGGGTTTCGACCACGTGACACACGGGCCCGGCGTCCATCTCGCGCTCGACTCGCATCACCGAGACGCCCGTCTTCGATTCGCCGGCGAGGATGGCATGGGCGATCGGCGCCGCGCCGCGGTGCCGGGGCAGAATGCTCGCGTGCCCGTTCACCAGGTATCCGAGCCGAGGCAGCTCGCGGACCGTCTTCGGGAGGAACTGCCCGAACGCGACGACCACGCCGAGGTCCGCATCGAGCGCGCGAAGCGCCTCGACAGATTCCGGGTCTCCGACGCGCTCGGGTCGCAGGATCGGCACCTCCGCGGCAGCGGCGCACTCGGCGACCGGAGAGGGAGAAGCTTTCCGTCCTCGGCCGCGCCGGCGGTCGGGCTGCGTCACGACGCCCACGACCTCGTGCGGGCCGGCGAGCAGGCGAACGAGTGTCTGCACGGCGAACTGGGGGGTGCCGAAGAAGACCAGCCGGAGCGGGCGCGAGGCCGTCAGGCTCAGCCCTCCTCCTCGCGGAGCATCTTCTTCCGCTTCTTCACGTACATGCTGCGCTTCAGTCGACTGATGCGGTCGATGAAGAGGAGGCCATCGAGATGATCGATCTCGTGCTGGAAGCAGACGGCGCGAAGCTGCTCGGCCTCCTCCTCGATGGGTTTACCATCGAGATCGGTCCCGCGAACGATCAGCCGTTCACTGCGCTCGACGTCTGCGGAAAAATCGGGGACCGAAAGGCAGGCCTCGGTCCAGATGAGTTTCCCCTCGCTGTGGACGATCTCGGGATTCACGAGAACGAGCGGATTGCGGCGCTCGGCCTCGGGGATCTCCTCGTCTTCCTCGTCTTCGCTCGGCCAGTCGGTGTCGACGACGATGAGCCGGACGTTCTCGCCCACCTGCGGAGCGGCCAGCCCGATTCCCGGCTCGTCGTACATCACATCCAGCATGTCGGCTGCGAGCGAGCGAATTTCGTCCGTGATCTTCTCGATCGGCTCGGACTCGCGCTTGAGGTGCGGGTCCGGAAACTGGAGTACGGGACGGAGAGGCATCGGGCGGGGAGCCTAGCAGAATGGAAGCTTCCGCTGGAGGCTCAGAGCATGCTCTGGGGGTCGATGTCGACCGATGCTCGCACCGTCTTGGGTAGACTCGCGGCCGCTTCCAGCACGGCGCGGGCCGTGTGGTGGACGGCGGCTCCCGCCTTCGCGAGCGTCTCCCCCGAAGTGATGGGCTTGCGCAGCAAGATCTGGAACCGATAGCGCTTGCGCAGCTTGGCGAGCGGGGCGGGCGCGGGGCCGAGGACTTGCACGCCCCCTTCCGTGGCGTGCGCGACGCCCGCGAGAGTGAGCGCTCCTTGGCGGGCGACGTCCTCCTCCTCCGACGAGACGACGACTCTGGCGAGCGCGCCGGCCGGTGGCCAACCGAGTTCACTGCGATGCGGCCGTTCCTCCCGCTGGAACCGCTCGTAGTCGTGGGTCGCCGCCGGCTGGATCGCGTAGTGGTCGGGTTGGTAGGTCTGCACGACCACTCGTCCGGGCGCGCCGCCGCGTCCGGCGCGTCCGGCGACCTGTGTGAGCAGCTGGAAGGTTCGCTCCGCGGCGCGGAAATCGGGAAGGTGAAGGCCCAGATCCGCGTTGATGACGCCGACCAGGCGGACGCCCGGAAAGTCGTGCCCCTTGGCCAGCATCTGGGTTCCGACGACCACGTCGATTTCACCGTCGCGCAGTGCGCGCAGTGTGGCCTCGGTGGTTCCCCGGCGACTCGCGGTATCGCGATCGAGACGGGCGATGCGCGCGCTCGGGAACTCGCTGCGGACCTCCTCTTCGATGCGTTGGGTGCCGATTCCGAGCAGCGCATTGTCGCCTGAACCGCAGCCGCGGCACCGGTCTTCCGGCTCCTTCGCGAAATCGCAGTAGTGGCAGCGGAGCCGCTGTTCGGGCGCGTGATAGACGAGTGCAATGTCGCAGTCCTCGCAACGCTCGACGTGCCCGCAGGAAAAGCACGTGATTTGTGTCGAGAAACCGCGGCGGTTCAGGAACAGGAGTGCCTGCCCGCCTTCCGAGAGGATGTCGGCGAGCGCTCGCCGGAGGGGAGTGGTGATCACCAGCTTGCGGCCGCGAGGCAGGGCGGCCCGTTCTTTCGCGAGGTCGACCAACTCGACCGCCGGAAGAGGTCGTCCCCCGATCCGATGCGGCAGCACGATGCGCTCGACGTCGCCGCCATCGGCCGCGCTGCGAGTTTCGAGGGAGGGAGTGGCAGAGCCGAGTACCAGCGGGCAGTCGGATGCGCGGGCTCGCCGCCGCGCAAGGCTGCGGGCGTGATAGCGGAAACCCTCGTCGCTCTTGTATGCGCCGTCATGTTCCTCGTCGATCACGATGACACCCGGGTCTGCGAGCGGGGCGAAAAGCGCCGAGCGCGCGCCCACCGCGATGGGCGTGTGGCCGCGCCGGAGTCTTTCCCATTGTTCCACTCGTTCGCTGGGTCGCAGTCCGCTGTGCAGAATGGCGAGGTTGTCGCCGAAGCGGTCGCGCAAACGTGCGACGATCTGATGGGTCAGCGTGATTTCGGGGACGAGGATCAGAGCCTGCCGCCCGAGTTCGAGCGCCGCTGCGACGGAGCGCAGGTACACCTCGGTCTTCCCGCTGCCGGTCACGCCGTGGAGCAGAAACGTCTCGGCCGACCGCGCAGTGATCGCCTCGCTGAGCCGTGCGCAAGCCCGCGCTTGATCGGGGGTGGCGACGACATCGGGCTCGTGCCCGGCGAGCGCGTCGGCGACCTCGCGCGGGGCCTCCCGTTCCTCGATCAGGACGAGTCCGCGCTTGACGAGCTGGCGAAGAGGCTCGCCCTTCGCCGGGAGACGATCGACCTCGGCCGGCCCTCCGATCAGGGCGCGCAGGACTTGCTGCTGGCGGGGAGCCCGTGCCAGCTCCCGGTCGGCGGCTTCCGCGTCGACGTCGGGTGCGAGCTGGGCGACCCGGACCCGTCGGACGCGCGCGCGCGGCCCCTGTTCGAGCCGAGCCGGGGCGACGAGCCGGTCTCTCTGTAGTGCGCGCAGCTCGTCTGCGGCCCACCCGCCGCGGGCGAGCCGCGCGGCACTCTCGGCTCCGCCGCCGAGCCGTTCGAGGAGTTCGGCCGTGCGTCCGCGTGCGGCGCCGCTTCGGAGCGCTTCCTCTCCGCGGGGGGTGAGAGTCCAGCCTGCGGCGGAGCCGGGTGCGGTACCCGGCGGAAGCGCCGCGTGGAGGGCCTGTCCGATCGGGCAGAGGACCGCGGCCGCTTCGTCGCGTAGGATCTCGATCAGCGTGGGTGTGAGCACGGGCTCGGGGTCGAGCAGGCCTTCGACGGGTCGGAGTGGAGTGCCCTTGGGCGCTGGGCCGCCGAGTTCGACGATGATGCCGGTGGCAGGCCGGCCGCTCGCCGAGACCCGCACGCGATGGCCGACGGCCAGCATTCCCGCCAATTCCGGCGGGACCGAGTAGGAAAACAGCCGGTCGACGGGAATCGGCAGCGCGACGCGGACCGTGTCCGTGGGAGGCGCTGCGAAGAGATCGGACACGATGGGCGCAGTGTACAGATCGAGTCGCGGAAAGAAGGCACGCAGTCGTGTGGTCGTGCAGGGCGGAGGCCGCGAGCTGCGCGTCGACGGCACATTTGCGTCGTTCTACAAGCCTGGGCAGGTGACGACCGGATCGGTCTGGGATGCACTCGGGGCATCCGTATTGGCGCTTCCATCGGCTCGGCGCATTCGGGTCCTCGTCCTGGGGCTCGGCGGCGGCAGCGTGGCCCGACTCGTGCGGGCGCTCGCGCCGCGCGCCCAGATCGTCGGCGTCGAGATCGACCCGGAGGTCGTGGCGCTCGCTCGGCGCTGGTTCGACCTCGACGACTTGCGGGTGGATCTCGTCGTCGATGACGCGCGCCGCTTCCTGGCCCGCGAGCGGCGTCGCTTCGATGCAGTCATCGAGGACGTGTTCGTCGGCCGGGGGCGCGCGGTCCACAAGCCCACCTGGATGATCGAAGAGGGGCTCCCCCAGGCGGCGGAGCGCGTGGCGGAAGGCGGCATCCTGACGAGCAACACGCTCGACGAGACCTCAGAAGTCGCCGCCGTGCTCCGCGCACGGTTTCCGGGCCTCGTCGAGATCGGTGTGTCCGACTACGACAACCGGGTGCTCGTCGCGGGCTCCGGATCTCTTTCGGGTCGCGCGCTGCGAGACGCGGTCGTCGCCACCCCCGAGCTCGCGGGCTCGGTCCGCGCGCTCCGCTTTCGGAAGCGTTAGGCCCGCCTGCGGGCCGCCCACAAGATGGCGGCTCCCACTCCGAGCGAAAGCGGTGCCAGCGGCTCCGGAACCCCTTCCGTGCAATCGCCCGAGCAGGTGTCGCCGTCGAGCGTGTTGCCGTCGTCGCACACTTCTTGAGGGTCGAAGATGCCGTCTCCGCAGAGTTCCGCCGTGCAATCGGCGCGGCAGCCATCGCCGCGGACGGTGTTTGCGTCGTCGCACTGCTCGCCCGGCTGCATCACCCCGTCTCCGCAGAACTCGATCATGCAGAGCGCGTCACAGCCGTCCCCCGGGTCGAGGTTGGCGTCGTCGCACTCTTCGCCTGGGTCGACGAGTCCGTCCCCACAGGCTTCGGTCGTGCAGTTGCTCCGGCAGCCGTCGCCGCCGACGGTGTTGCCGTCGTCGCAGGACTCGGTGGGATCGAGGAGGCCGTCGCCACAGAGTTCGACGGTGCAGTCGTTCCGGCAGCCGTCCCCGATCTGAGTGTTGCCGTCATCGCATGACTCGCCGATCTGCACGACGCCGTTGCCGCAGACCTCGAGCAGGCAGTCGAGATCGCAGCCGTCTCCGATTGTCGAATTGCCGTCGTCGCACTCTTCGCCGAGCTGGAGGACACCGTTTCCGCACACCTCGGCGAGGCAAGTCGCGTCGCAGCCGTCGCCGTTGACGGTGTTGCCGTCGTCGCACTCCTCGGAAGGCTGCATGAGGCCATCGCCGCAGAATTCGTTCGCGCAGCCGGCCGTACAGCCGTCGCCGTCGACGGTGTTGCCGTCGTCGCATTCTTCCGCGGGGTCGATGAGGCCGTCTCCACAGATCTCGGCGGTGCAGTCGTTGCGGCAACCGTCTCCGGTGGCGGTATTGCCGTCGTCGCACTCTTCGCCGGTCTGGATGAGGCCGTCGCCGCAGCCCGGCACATAGAGGAGTCCTCCCGAGATTCCGACGCCGCCCAGCCCGGTGGCGTAGGGGAGGGCGATCCCGGTGGAAATTTCGACCACTTCGTTGTTCGTGCGGAGGGCGAACAGACCGAGCCCCGGGACCCCCTCGAGCTGCTCGACGCCGCCCAGCGAGAGGATGACGTTGTCCAGCAGGCCGCCGCCGGTAAAGTCGATGACCGTATCGTTGTGGAGGTCGGCGACCAGCAGCGCGCCATTCCACTCGGTCATCCCCACCAGCCCGTCGTCGTCGGGCACGCCGCCCTCAGCGAAGGCGGGCAGGCCGGTGAAGTCACCGCCATCGGTGATGTCATAGATCTTTGCGGGCTCGTTGAGAGAGAGATAGATCCTGCCGGCGGCGGAGCGCATGAGCCCGACGGTGACAGGGATGCCCACCTCGGCGAATGGGGGTTCCAACGTGAGGTCTCCCCCGGTCGTCGCGTCGGTGACTTCCCCGGAGCTCTGCTCGACGACCAGGATCTCCGTGTCGGTGCAGAGCAACGCATGGGGGCTGCTCAATCCGGATGCGTGGACGACCGCCGTCGACGCATCTCCGCCGTCCGTCATCACGAGGATGGTTCCGTCGATGAACGACGTCACGTAGAGGTCGCCGCCGGGCCCGATGCAGAGATCCTGCGGCACGTTCAGGCCGGTCCCGAAGCGGGGGGCGCCCGTGAAGTCGCCGCCGTCGCGAATGTTCAGGATGTTGCCGTCGTCGGCGGGGAGACCGAGGTGCTGCTCGGTCACGAGGAAGTCGCCCGGCACGGGCTGCGCTACCGCGTGCGTCGTCAGGAGACAGACCGCTGCCAGCGCCAACAGGCGGATCTTCATGGTCGGTGGGTGTCCGTTCGGAACGCTCGATCAGGAGCGAGCGGAGAGGAAGGCCAGCACGTTCTCATTGAAACGCTCGGCAGATTCGGCGATCACGAGGTGAGCACCGTACTGGAAGGTCACCAGTCGGCCACCCGGAATCTCGTCTGCGAGCTGGCGATGGAATTTGGGGGGAGTGAGCTGGTCGTTGCGCCCGCACAACACGAGTGTCGGCGCCGAGATCTCGTGCAGGCGGTCGAGCGTGTCGTGTTCGAGGCAGGCCTCGCATTGCCGTGCGATCAGGTCGGGGCTCATCGGCAGCGCGCCGGCACCGGAAAAGCTCTGGGCCATCGCCTCGATCAGGTCGGTCTGCTCGAGGGTCTCGTCTTGCAGGGTCCACAAGAGGCGCTCCCGCAAGAAGATCTCGGTGCTCGTGCCCTCGCGCGCCATGGCGCCCCACTTCTCGAGCAGGAGCCGTCGCTTCGCATCGGGGCGTGCGTAGCAGCCCACCAGCACGAGCCGCTCCAGCCGCGCTGCGTGGCGCAGCGCGAATTCCTGGGCGGCCATCCCGCCCATGAACACGCCGAGGAGGTGGACGCGATCGACCCCGAGTTCTTCGAGCAATGCAGCGAGATCGTCGGCGAGGTCGGCCGTCGTGAATGGCGTTCCCGGGTCCTCACTCTCTCCGACGCCACGGTGATCGAAGAGGATCAGCCGCCGGTGTGGCGAGAGTTCGGGCACCTGAAGCGCGTGCCAGCCGAGGCAGGACCCAGCGAGGCCCATCGCGAGGACGAGCGGCGTGCCAGACGCGTCGCCATGAGTCTCGTAGTAGATCTTGCGGCCGGAGACTTCGACGAGAGGCATGCCCGCGAGTCTAGCCCTTATCCGTCATTGGTTTCCGGCGGACAGCGCGGACGCTCGCGCCCGAGCACACGATTCGCCGCCGTGCTCGGCCGCGCCGTTCCTCACCTACGGTGAGTAGGCTCCGGGCGCCGCGGCCTGCGCGCACCGCCGCCTCGCGCACTCTGACGCGTCTCCGCTCGAAAACCAATGACGGATCAGGGCTCGCCCGCCGGCGTGCGTTCGGTCTATCGGCCGAGCTTCTTCAGGTCGGTCAGCACGCCCTTGGCGGTCGCCTTGAGCGTTTCGAAGACACCCTTGCCGACATTGGCGCAGGCTTCGTAGTCCTCGACGCCGCCCGGATTGAGGGAGCGGCGCAACTCCTCGAGCGGAGCGGCGTTCGGCAAGTCGCGCTTGTTGTACTGGATGATGAACGGGACCTTCTCCAGCTCGTATCCCTGCTCCTGAAGGTTGATCTTCAGGTTGTCCATGCTCTCGAGATTGGCTTCCATCCGCTCGATCTGGCTGTCCGCGACGAACACCACACCGTCGACACCCTTCAGGATGAGCTTGCGGCTCGCGTCGTAGAAGACCTGCCCGGGCACCGTGTAGAGATGGAACCGCGTCTTGAAGCCGCGGATCTGACCCAGCGAGAGCGGGAGGAAGTCGAAGAACAGCGTTCGCTCCGTCTCGGTCGCGAGCGAGATCATCTTCCCCTTCAGATCGGGGTTCGTCTTGTTGTAGATGTACTGCAGGTTCGTCGTCTTCCCGCACAGGCCAGGCCCGTAGTAGACGATCTTGCAGTTGATCTCGCGGGAGGAATAGTTGATGAACGACACGGTGCGCCTCAGTCCGAGAACAGATTGTCGATGTCGTCGTCGGTGATCTCGGCGAAGGGACTTGGCCCGGCGCCTGCCGACTCCGGATTCTCAGCCTTCTTCTGGATCTCCTCGAAGATCCTTGCCAGCTCCGCGCCGGCCTTCTTCACCCGGAGGCGAACCAGGCCGAGCGAGCTGCGGTCATCGAAGATGACGACGAGGATCATGCGCTTGGCAACCAGCGTGATGTGCAAGTTGTCGCGTTGACCCTGATGGAAGTGAACCGGGAAGTCCTCTTCCCCGATGATCTTGGCGAGGCCCCCTGTCGCGGCGATGCTACCGGCAGTGAGCGAAGCGAGGCTGGTCGTGTCGATGCCGCGCACCTCGCCGGCTTCGGCGATGAGCTGGCCATTCTTGTCGACGACGAAGATGCCTTTTGCGTTGGCATCGCGGACGAGTCGCTGAATGACGGCGAGGATCTTCCGATAATCCTCGTCGTACATTACGAGCTGTGTGTCCATCATGGGCAGATGCCTCTGTAACCGCCCGGGATCGAACCGCTACCGGTCGCCAATCGTACCTGGCGAGGAATTCCACGCCAAGCGGCACACGGTTTCTCTCCGGCACCGGTTCGATCGGCGCTCTGCGCGGCCGGCTTTAGGGCTTCCGCAGGAGAGCCTCGCTGTCGGCTCCCCGCATCTGCGGCGGGAGCCTCATTGGCGGCTACCAGGTGGGCTCAGAGCTCGCGGCGGTTCTCGAGAGAACGGCCGATCGTCACGTGGTCGGCGTACTCGAGATCGCCCCCCATGGGCATCCCGTAGGCGATCCGCGTGAGGCGGACCCCCTGCGGCCGCAGCCGCTCGGCAATCAGATGGGCGGTGGCGTCGCCCTCGGCCGTCGGGTTGGTCGCGAGGACCACCTCGCCGGCCCCAGAGGTCTCGACCCGGCGCTCGAGCTCGGCCACCCGCAGGTCGTCCGGGCCGATCCCGTCGATCGGTGACAGCGCACCTCCGAGCACGTGATAGAGGCCCCGGAAGCGCCCCGCCCGCTCGACGGCCGCGCGATCGGCGGGTTCTTCGACGACGCAGATCAGTGTCGCATCGCGGTTTGAATCGCTGCAGAGCTGGCATGGAGATGCGTCGGTGAGATCGAAGCAGATCTCGCAGAGCACGATTTCCTGCTTCAGGCGTGCAATCGCGGTGGAGAGCTCCTCGGCGACGGCGACGGGTGCCGACAACAGGAAGAATGCGAGGCGCGTGGCGGACTTCTCGCCGATTCCGGGCATGCGCCGGAGCGCAGCGACGAGGCGCTCGACCGGAGGCGGTGAGCGCAAGCTCAGCCCTGGCCCTGAAGCATCTGCAGGGGTCCGGCCGCCTTCTGCATCTCTTCCTGCACCATGCGCTGCGCGTTGGCCAGTGCGGCGTTCGCGGCCGCTGCGATCAGGTCCTGGAGCATCGCCTGGTCGCCCGACGAGATCAGCTCCGGCTCGATGCGGATTTCGAGAATGCGCAGTTCGCCGGTTGCGACCGCGGTGACCATGCCGCCGCCGGAGCTGCCTTCGGCAGTGCGCCGCGCCAGATCGCGCTGAAGCTCGGCCATGCGTTCCTGCATTTCCTGCGCGCGCTTGAGCAACTCGCTCATGTCGGGCTGGCTCATCGTGTTTCTCCGGGAGCGTGGGTTTGGATCACGAGCGTCTCGTCTCGCTCTCGTTCCCGAGCGAGCGGATCTCGAGGATCTCTCCGCCGAGGATCTCGAGCGCGGTGTTGATGGCCGGGTGGCTGAGCGCCTCGCGCCGGCGCTCCCGGGCGGCGGATTCGACGGCCGCTCGGTCGACTTTCTCGCGCTGCTTGCCGCTCTCGGCGATTCGGATCTCGACAGAGGTGGGTTGGCCGAAGAGCCGTGCACACACTTCTTCGAGATCGCGCACGCGTCCGGCGAGGCGGCGCGCGCCGATGCTGGACGGGAGTTCGACCGAGATCTGGCCCGGGTTCCGATCGAGCAGACGGCCGCCTTCGAGTGCGGCGAACAGCCCGCGATTCTCGCTCTGTGCGAACACCCGGAGGCGGTCGAAGACTGCCGCGCGCGGCGCCGAAGCCGCCGGAGGGCCCTCCGGGAATGGTTCTGCGGGAGTCGACGG
>Ga0315336_1003757_pt1 | contig 19542 bp, 17 predicted proteins | sample ASW5metaG_FD_204512 | JGI IMG/M metagenome (GOLD analysis project Ga0315336, IMG submission 204512) | Ammonia-oxidizing marine archaeal communities from Monterey Bay, California, United States - ASW #5 | ecosystem: Environmental > Aquatic > Marine > Intertidal zone | place: USA: California... | reverse complement strand
GGGACTCGCATATTCCCGATAGCGCAACCCCATTCTACAGTCATACTATCCGCAGTGGAAAGTCTGCATGACAGTTAGTGGCTGGCCACGGCTCTTTAGCTCAACGAAATGGTATCCAGCTACCAAGGGAACTGGCAAACTGCCCAAGATTTTAACAAGCGGGGGCCCTCGGTTTCGCCGTCGGACGTCCGTCGCCTGGGCGCCAGAATGTTACTCGAGCACGAGATTGGCGATGGGATTGAGGGGCATGAATGCCAGGGACGGTTTGTGGAGTCCCAGCGCCAGGTAATGCCCGGACCCAGATATGATTACGCGTGAGCAGTTCTTACGATACCAATCGTTGGTCACATCACCGGCGCGTTGGACCAACTGCATATCGCTGAAAGCCTGGCGGCGGTGCTGTCATCGGAATTCGTGACCCCTCTCGGCTCTCGATTAGCCGAAATCGGTCTGGCTTTGATGGCAGTGCTACAAGGAGATTTAGACGCGGCGAAGGAGCTATACGTTAGACTAAAATCCGCCGCCGGTTCCTACCTGCGGATTTCTGGTGAGAGGGTCCTGGAACTCCTGGCTCAGACCATGGGTGAGCAGGAGCAGGCTGCCGTTCATTTCTAAGAAGGGTACGCTTTCTGCCTTAAGTCGGGCTACCGGCCCGAGCTGGCTTGGACTTGCTACAACCACGCTTCGCTCTTGCACCGGAGTGAGATGGGAGAAGGGGTAAAGGCCGCAGCCATTTTGGAAGTGGGATTGTCCATCGCCAACGAACTGGGAATGATTCCTTTGATGGACGAGGCGGCCGCACTCCAAATGGAGTTGGGCTCCCAACCTGCGAAGTTCTCAGCCTATCCCGACAGTTTGACCCAGCGGGAAGTAGAGGTTCTGCGGCGCATGTCGGCCAGGACGACAGACCGGGTGATAGCCGAAGAGTTGTTCATAGGCGTGAGGACAGTGTCATTCCACGTAGGTAACATCCTGAACAAAACCGACCCTGCGAACCGGATGAAGCGGCGGTCTACGCCAACCAGCATGGCCTGGTCTAGGCGATCGCCTATCGCTCAAGATTCTTGGTTTCCTTTCCGTATGCAGCCCCACTTAAACTGCTTCGTTAAGAGATCTCAGTCACCTTTGCATGGTTCGCGATACCGTCCCATCACCACTCTAGGCGCCCCTTGGCCAACACTTATCTGACTAGGCATTGTCCTGGGCTAGCCTGCTAGCCCCGTAATTCTCTGGGTGCTACTTCCGATTTTGCCGAGTAATATCCCCCATAACTTCCAGATATACACCGGCGAAGTAGCAATACCGCCACTATGAAGCCTTTCTAACCGGGGAGAAAACGGTCACACATGGTTGGCCTTAGTTGAAACGAGGTTTCATGGCAGCCGAGGAAGGTAAAAATAACCGGGCAGTATGGGGAGTCGTTCTTGCACTTCTGGCGCTCCTATTGGCAGCCTGTGCAAGTGAGACCACCTCGGTACCTCAGCCGGCTCCAGAGGCAACAGTTATTCCTGCGCCCGCCCCGACTACCAGTTCCATAGCAACTCCGGAGCCGACGGCAACTGCCATACCGGCCCCGGATACTACGGCTAACCTAACCGTTGCCCCGACCCGTATCTCAACGATCCAACCTACACCGTTGCCAACCCCAGATTCTAGGGAAACCATCAAGAGCGAAGTGGCGGCAGCGGTGAGCCAGTTTGGACAGGCCCTTAGCACGGCTGATACCGATTTGATGGCTTCCTTTACAAGGAAAAACTACGTTATCGGAGGCGACCAAATGAGTAAAACCCTGAAGAAGCTAACTATCTTGACAGTACTAACAATAGCGGTAGTGGGAAGCATACTCGGTGGCCTGTCCACCACATCCAATGCCCAAAGCGACGATGAGGATGCGCTCAGGGCTGAGGTGGAAGCCGCCGCACGTCAATTGGGGGAAGCCCGTAATACATCGGACGGCGAGTTGTTTGATACCCTGTGGTTGCAATCTGACAAGACAACCTATTTCCCCCCTTTTCAACGCTTCCGGGTAGACGGATGGTCCAAGGTACGACAACCTTTTTCTGGACTCCTTGACCTTCCACCTGGGGCCGTCAACGTCGTTGTAAGACAAGAGCATATTGACTTGGTTGCCGATGACGTGGCGATCCGGACTGGCATTTTTATTTTTAGGATCCGGCCTCCAGGTGGAACGACGCGGACAATAAACGGCATATTCTCGAGAGTTTTACAGAAAGTGGATGGAAAGTGGATTAATGTTCACGGGAATACTTCAACCTTGCCGTAGCATCAGTTGAAATACAACAAGTTGGTATAACTCGGTGGTTTGCCAAAGGGGACGAGGTTTTCTAGAGAGTCCACATGCTCCTAGAGCCTCGTCCCTTGGTTTGTCCAGATGTCGCCCCAAGGCTGGTCCGTCCATTCTGAGGTTGTCTGTGGTCCGGCTCTAAGACCGGCATAAGTAACGTTCTTTCGATTTTGAGGGCCGCCGATACCGGCTATTTCCATACCCAATGGCAGGTCAGATTACCCCCAACGTGTCGATGATTTGCTCTATCGATAGCCGAATGTGGGGCGCTCCGATTCGGTACTCGTATCGGACGACAACGGCAGTGTCGACAACATAGTCGCCGCCCAATTGTAGGAAGTCACTCCTCCGGAAATGGTACATCTGTCCCCTGGCCAGCAGCTTAATGTACGTCCATATAGTGCCCGGTCCGAAAATCCGCCTCAGCTTGCCGGAACTCAAGCCGTAAGATCGATATGCGTCTTTCTCCGGGTCCGATATCAAGGGAAAAGGCAGCTGCATCTGCCGTGACAGCTGGAACAACCGGTCCCGAGACTCGAAGGAAACTCCGATGACAATCCCGCCAAGGGACTGTATCTCAGTGTATAGCCGCCTCAACTGCGACAGGTGTTCTCTTCAAGGAAATCAGGCGAAGTTACGGAGGAACACCAGGACGATCTTCGTCCCACAGAGATCATGAAGCGAGACCAATTCGCCTTCGGTGTCGCGCAGGCTAAATTCGGGCGCGGTGTCGTTTAAAAGCGGGGATGTGGTGTTTGGGTGAAGCATCAGATGCGGCTCGTCATTTCTATGAATAGAATAAGTCCGCCTTTGTTGGCAAGTCGAGGCGATCAGGTGGCAAAACGACTACCCAGTGCCTATAATTGTCTCACTAGTTATGGTTATCGATAGCCACTGTCACATCCTCCCTCCCAGCTTTCAAGAACGTCGTTCCGAGTTGTCGCGCCGGGACGCCACCTTCGGCAGTCTCTTGTCCAGGAATGACGCCGTGCTCGCCGACGTTGAAGCCCTTTTAGTGGACATGGACCGGGACGGGGTGGAGCATTCCGTGGTGATGGGAATGGGTTGGACCGACTTCTGGTTGGCCCAAGAAGCTAACGAATACATCATAGAGGCTGTGGCGAATAATCCCGGACGGTTAATCGGTTTTTGCTCGGTCAGTCCAAATTGGGGAGCCGAAGCGGTTGCCGAGGTGGAGCGTTGCACTGCCGCCGGTTTGAAAGGGGTAGGCGAACTTCATCCCGATACTCAAGGATTCGACATCGCCGACAAGACTGTCATGGAACCCTTGATGGAAACGGCGAACCGGTTGGGCCTTCCTGTCCTGGTTCACGCCTCGGAGCCGGTGGGACACCAGTATATTGGGAAAGGCCGGACCACTCCCAGCAAACTCTACAAGTTCATAGAGAACTTTCCCTCCAACGTCATCATCTGCGCTCACTGGGGAGGTGGCCTGCCTTTCTACGCATTGATGCCGGAAGTGCCGAAGGTTTTGGAAAACGTTTACTTTGACACTGCGGCCTCCCCATTCCTGTATCGCCCTGATGTGTTCTCCGCCGTCACCGGTCTGGTGGGCGCGAACAAGGTTCTCTTCGCCACTGATTATCCTCTCATCCGAGCCCGGCGTTTATTAGGGCAGGTCGAAGAAGCCTGTCTGGCACCGGAGGATCAAAGGGCTGTATTGTCCAGGAATGCCGCCCGGCTGTTCGGTTTGTAGCCGAGGATTCTTGGAAGATTTTGTAACGCTACCCGACCACCTGACTACAGGCCTGGACATCGTGTTCGTGGGATTGAATCCTTCCCTGCCCTCGGTGGCGGTAGGCCATTACTTCGCCAATCCGAGGAATCGATTCTGGCCGGCATTTAACAAGTCAGGTCTGGTGAACCGGGAGTGTTCACCTGAGGGGGATGGCAGCCTCTTGGCCGACGGTATCGGGTTCACCGATGTGGCGAAGCGTCCCACGGCCATAGGGTCGGGACTGAAAGCCGCCGACTTTCGCCAATGGTCCCCGGTGTTGAAGGACAAGCTTCTTAGGTATCAACCCTGCATCGCTTGTTTCCATGGCGTCACCGCTTACAACTCATATCTTCGCTATGCCGAGGACATAAGGGAAAAAGCGGAGTTGGGGTTACAGGAACGGTCCATCGGCGCCAGCAGGGTCTTCGTCACTCCAAACCCTAGCCCGGCTAACGCCACTTATTCCCTGGACGACCTTGCCGAATGGTACCGGCGTCTCGGAATCTTGCGAAATGAGCTGGTCGGCTGATGACCGCAAGAGAGACGATTCGGGTTTTCATCGCCCTGGGTATTTCCGAGTCTGTCCGCTCGGCGCTTTCCGAGACGGTTGACTATTTGAGAACCGCGATACCTTGGGGAGCTCGCTGGGTTGACCCACAGGGCATCCACCTGACGCTGAAGTTCTTGGGTAACATAAACCCGGTACTTACCGACGGGATTTTAGAGTCGTTGTGCCGAATCGGAGAGGAATCGTCCAAGTTCTCGTTAAGTCTCGCGGGCCTGGGCGTGTTCCCTAATCAGCGCGAACCCAGGGTCCTGTGGGCCGGTTTGGGGGGTGAGATGGAGCCATTGGCCGCTCTTCATGAAAAGGTGGAGGCTGCTATGGCGGACAAAGGTTTCAGCAGGGAGAGACGCGGCTTTAACCCGCATCTGACCATCGGGCGGGTAAGAGACCGCTTAGCATCATCGGAGCGTCAAAAAATTGGGACCACGTTCCTTTCCCACTCCATGGCACCGACAGAGCCATGGATGGCGGACACGATGCACTTGTTCCGGACCACATTTACGCCGCAGGGATCGATCCACGACATCATAGGGTCCGCTCTCTTGTTGACACCTTATGGATAGGATATCCAGAAACATCATCCCAGTGACTCCCTTCGATTTCGAATTGACCGCTGGATACCTCACCTACTTCCAGGGTCGCTACGCCGCCGACTCTCTGGTCGACGGAGTGTACCGGCGTTTGCTGGACCTGGACGGACAGTTGGTGTTGGCATCGGTATCGTCGCTGGGTAGCTTGGCAAAGCCGGAGTTGTCCGTGGAGCTACAAGGCGAAGGGCTGACGTCCGCCAATGTGGAAGTGGCTAGGGATAAGGTGGCGTGGATTTTGGGGGTTGGGCAAGAGTTGGAGCCCTTCTACGCGTCGGCTCAAGGCGACCCAGCGATGGCCGCCATCACCCAGCGGTTTCATGGGCTGCACATGCCCCACACCGCCTCGGTGTTTGAGGCCCTGGTGCTAGCGATTCTCGGCCAACAGATCGCCACCAACGTTGCCCGAATCATCCGCACTCTGCTGATCGAAACCTACGGACCCCGGCAAACCATCGACGGCGAAACCTATTACGCTTTTCCTCGGCCGGAAACCCTGGCCGCTCTGCGGGTGGAGGACCTACGGGGCATGAAGCTCAGTCAGCGCAAAGCGGAGTACGTTCACGGCATCGCTTGCACTGCGCTGGACGACCCGGAGTTTATCGAGGGACTGCATCATCTGGATGACGAAGCAGTGGTGCGGCAAATCACGAGCCTGCGGGGTGTCGGTAATTGGACCGCCCAGTGGCTTCTTATCCGGGCCTTGGACCGACCTGACGCTCTCCCCTTAGGCGACCTAGCCCTAAGACGAGTCGTTTCTCGATTGTACTTCCAAGACGAGCCACTGAACGACACCCAGTTAGAGGAATTCTGCCGCCGCTGGTCTCCTTACAGAACCTACGCCACCACCTACATGTTCACCGCGATGCGCACGGGGATGGCGTAGGGAAGCGTAGATTGCTCCTGAATTTCACGAGAAACCCTGCCTAACGGTGCTCGTGGCAAATTATTGAGGGTTGGCCTAGCCTAAGTTATCACGCAGAGTACCTGGGACGTATTCCTTCCGACAAAGTCCTCGGAGTTGCAACTTGGGAATAACCTTCTGGACAAAATCAACGTAGGCGCCGGGCATGTGGGTGGCGGCAAGTACGAAACCGTCGCAAGACTCGCTTAGGTACCAACTCTCCATCTGGTCTACGATCTGCTCAGGAGTGCCCGCGAATACAGGAAGTTCGCTCAGTGTGCCCCTGCCGGAATAACGTATGAAATCAGCCACACTGGGGTTCTTGGTGCCGCTTAGTTCCACCACGCGTTCTAGGAATCCTCTGAGACCTGTCATTGACGCTAGAGTTTCGTCGGACAGCGGTTCATTCGTGGAGTGTTGGGCGAAATCATAGTTAAAAACTTCGGACAACAGCACCAAAGAATCGGTCTGGTTGGCCAGACTATTGATGAAAGCAAGTTTTTCCTGCGCAATCTCTTCAGTCTCGCCCACCACAACGTACACCGCAGGCGCCACCTTCAGAGAATCTGGATCGCGGCCTGACTCTTCCCTTTGTCGACGCAAGTCTTGTCGGTAGGCCTTGCAACCTTCGGCAGTGGGATATATCACAAATAGAAGCTCACCCCAACGGGCTGCGAACCTCCTACCTCTATCGCTCTGCCCGGCTTGGATAATCAGTGGACGTCCTTGTGGCGTACGGGGGACGGTAAAAGCGCCCTGCGACCGAAAATAGTGACCCGAATGGTTGAATCTATGCACCTTGGCCGAGTCGGCGAATCGCCCGGTTTCTTTGTCTGCCACGACAGCGCCTTCTTCCCACGAGTCCCATAGGCTGTATACTACGCTCATGAATTCGTCTGCAATGTCGTATCTCGTATCGTGAGGCAGGTGCTCGGAAGCCCCGAAATTCTGAGCCTCTGAGTCGTTCAAAGAGGTCACCACGTTCCAAGCTGCCCTGCCTTGGGTGAAGTGGTCTATGGAGGCGAAAAGCCGGGCCACATGAAACGGGGAGTAGTAGGTAGTCGAATACGTCGCCCCCAATCCTAAGTGACTTGTAGCCAGGCCCATTGCGGTGATTATCGGCACCAAGTCCAGTTTGACGGCACGGATCCCATGTTCGACAGCGTCTTCGTGGGTGTCCCCAAACCGACTAGGCATGGCCAAACGGTCATCGAGAAACGCCAGGTGGAACTTGCCTTCTTCCAAGATTGTGGCAATGTTTTGGTAGAAACCCAGATCCAGGAAGTTGGGTTCGGTTTCCGGGTGACGCCAAGACCCGGTGTAATTTGAACAGTTGGATGCCTGGAGAAAAGCCACCAAGAGCATATCTTTGTTGTTTTGGCCGGCCATATCAGTCAGTAATCCTCAGATGCACCTGAACAAGTTGAACTTAGGTTTGGTATATCCCGGGCCCGATATAGTAATCCCACGGCAAGAGTCTAACTGGCGGTGGAATGGACCGTGCACTATAGCTTCCGCGATTGCTTCCGGAGCGACATGCGCCGGTGCAAGAGGGGTACATCCGCGAGATTTTGAGGACGTAGCTTAACCTACCTGAACATACTCATCAGGTTCTTGGGGTTTCGGGAGCGGGATAGTTGGCGCATCATTTTTTGGGTCTGTCGGAATTGGTTCAGTAGTTGGTTGATGTCTTGGGGCGTGGTACCGCTGCCCGTGGCGATGCGGCGGCGGCGGCTGCCATTGATGATGTCGGGCTTCTGCCGTTCCTCTCGGGTCATGGAGCGGATGATGGCTTCTACCCGCGAGATTTGGTTATCGTCTAGGGCGCCGGCCTTCAGTTTGGAACTCATCTGTCCCATGCCGGGAATCATATCCATGATTTGGCTCAGCGACCCCATCTTCTTGACTGCCTGAATCTGCGTCAGGAAATCTTCCAGGTCGAAACTGGCCTCTCGGAACTTGCGCTCCATCTCTTTGGCCTGGTTCTCGTCCACGTTTTCCTGGGCTTTCTCTACGAGGGTGAGCACGTCGCCCATGTCCAGGATACGAGAGGCCATGCGGTCGGGATAGAAAGATTCCAGGGCGTCGGGACGTTCCCCCATGCCCATGTACTTGATGGGAACGCCGGTTACTTTGGTCACCGACAGGGCCGCTCCACCCCTAGCGTCGCCGTCCATCTTGGTCATGACCAAGCCGGTCAACTGGACCTTTTCGTGGAAGCCTTCGGCGGCGTTGACGGCGTCCTGGCCGGTCATGGCGTCCACCACCAAGAGAATCTCTTGGGGCGATATGGCGGCTTTGACCTCCTCTATTTCCTTCATCAGTTCATCGTCGATTTGGAGTCGGCCCCCGGTGTCCACGATAGCCCAGTGGATGCCCAATTCCTCGGCCCGCTTCATGCCGTTCTTGGCTACCTGCACGACGGTCGACGTGGCCGGGTCTTCCGAGTAGACCGGGATGTCCAACTGTTTGCCCAGGGTCTCTAACTGTTGGATGGCAGCTGGGCGGCGCAGGTCGGCTGCAATAAGCAAGGCTTTGCGGTCTTGGCGTCGCAGGGACAGGGCAAGCTTGGCTGCGGTGGTCGTTTTACCAGATCCCTGCAACCCAACCATCACCACTGCGTTGGTCGGCTGGCTGGACGGCACGAGCCGGTGTTCGCCGGCTGTCAACAGCGACGTGAGTTCTTCATGAACAATCTTGACGACTTGCTGGCCGGGGGTGAGGCTCTCCAATACGTCTGAACCCAGAGCACGCTCCTTGATCGACGCCACGAAATCCCTAGCTACTCGGAAGTTAACGTCCGCCTCCAGCAGGGAACGGCGTACCTGACCCAGAGCCTCGTCGATGTCTTTATCGGTCAGGCGGCCCTTGCTGGTCAGCTTACCCAGGATTCCTGTGAGTTTTCCCGTCAGGTTGTCAAGCACGTTTCAGCGTCCTCGCCAGTGTTGTTTTCCTATCTCTAATATCGAATTGTAGGCTTGTGCTCACTTGAGGGTCAAGGTAGGAGGCATGCCTGTGATAAAATATTTCCGGTTAAAGAGGGGTGAGGCGAATGGCAGTTGACGTCGGTTTTCCACGCGCTTTTGGTGCGGCTGGCCTCCCCGAATGTGCTCCCCACAGGCTCCTTCCATGATACCCCAGCGTCTAAGTGTTAGGAACTTCCTGTGCTACCGGGAAAACGTGCCCACGTTGGACTTCCAGGGCATCCACGTCGCTTGTTTATGCGGCCAAAACGGTCACGGCAAGTCCGCCTTGCTGGACGCAGTTACCTGGTGCCTGTGGGGTGAAGCTAGGGGCAAGACTCAAGACGATCTGATTTCCTACGGTGCGGACGAGTGCCGGGTCGAGCTTGAATTCCTCTCACGGGACACTTCTCACCGGGTCATTCGCAGCCGCTCTCGGGCCCGTGGCCGCCGCCGCCAGGGCGTGTCAGACCTGCAGTTTCAAGTGCTGGGTAGTGATGCCGCCATAGCTATTACCGGCGACCACATCCGGGAAACCCAAGCCAAGATTGAACAAACCATCGGCATGGACTATGATGCCTTCATCAATTCGGCCTTCCTTCTCCAGGGACGGGCCGACGAGTTCACCAACAAGACCCCTGCCGATCGAAAAGCCGTGCTGTCCAAAATACTGGGATTGGAAGCCTACGACCGGATACAAGAACAGGCTAGACAGAGATTGGATGAGGGCAAATCCAGCTCGTCCGAAATCGAAGGATCCCTGGGCCGAATGCGGTCCGACCTGGAAAACATCGGCGACCCGGCCATCAAACTGGCGGAAGTGAAGATGCGCCTGGACGATGTGAATCACCAGACCGAAGAAAACCGGGGGAGGTTCGAAGGATTAAGGGCGCAGGTGGGTGAACTGGATTCCCTTCGGGAGAGTCTGACAGAGCTAGGCGGGAACATCACCGGCATTCGTAGCGATATAGAGCAGCTAGAGTCGGCTCTGTCGGCGAGCCAAGGCCGGCTCCGAGGGTATTGGGACCTCATCCAGGAAGCAGATTCCATTCGCCAAGGGTCTGAGCGCCTGATCCTCGCCCGGCATCGATTAGAAACATTGGAAGAGGCGCGGGGCCGGTACGACCAGTTAGGCGAGAGCAAGAACCAGCTGCAAAGTTCCATCGATACCAGCCGGACGTTGCTGGAAGCCAAGATTTCCCAGCTAATACGCCGGGTGCACGTGGAATTGGGACCCAAAGCGGGCGCGGAGACCGAGTTGGCGGGCCAACTTGCCCAGGTCCAACAACGGCTGAACGGACTGGACCAAGAGAAGGTGCAGGTAACAGGTCTCCGGGACCGGCTGACCAAGACATCGACAGCCATCGGGGAAGCGCAGGGCACTGCGGAACGTTACCTCGTTGAGGGTAAAGAACTCGCTGCTAAGCTGGAGTTCTTGGAGAAAAACGGAGGCGGTGAGGCCGTCTGCCCCCTATGCCAAACGTCCCTGGGTCATGACGGGTGCACCGCCCTCTCACACACGTACACCACCGACATCCAGGCCAAGAGGAATCTCTACCGTCAGAATCAACAGCGATTGAAGCAGCTTGAGACTGAGAAGACGGACATGGAACGGGAATGGGGGCAACGGGACCAAGCCCTCACGACATCCCTGCGGGAGGGACAGTCGAAACTTCAGGAACTTGAGTCGCGTATCCAAGAGTCCCGTGAAGCTCAGAAGACCCTGGACGAAGAACGAAAGCAGGTCCAAGCAGCTCAGTCCTCTCTGGCCTCGGGTGATTTCGCCAGTGCTGAGCAGTCGGAACTTAAGGCAATCGAAGACCAGATTCAGTCCTTGGGATATGATGGCGAAGCGCGCCAACAGAGCTACGCCGAGACTCGGGAACTGGCCCATTTCGAAGAACGGCAAAACCAACTGACCCAGGCCGAGGCCAGCCTGCCCGCCGAGCAAGAGTCACTGGCCCGTACCCAGGATATCCTCAACCGCCGCCGCATAGACCTGGAGCAGGCTCAGGAGCGCCGAACTACCGGAGAACAATCCATCTCCGAGCTTCCCCAGCTTCAGGCAGGCCTCAAGGCTGCGGAATCCGGACTGGCTGAGTTGGAATCCACCCGTCAGACCACGACCGCCCGCCTCGGTTATCTCGATGGAGAAGTCCGGAGATTACAGAGCCTGAGACGGGAAGTTAGCAGAGACTCGGCCCGGCTGACGGCCTTGAAGGAAGACGAAGGGATCTACCAGGAGCTTGTTACCGCCTTTGGCCGCCAAGGTATCCAGGCCATGCTCATCGAGACCGTCGTGCCCCGTCTGGAGGAAGAGGCTAATCTGCTCCTGGGCCGCATGACCGACAACCGGATGCAGGTGAAGCTTGAAACCCAGCGGGAGCGTCGTAGCGGCCGGGGAGACCCCATAGAAACTCTGGAGATAAACGTCAGCGACGAACTTGGCCCTCGCAGCTACGAAATGTACAGCGGCGGCGAGGCGTTCCGGGTCAACCTATCCCTGCGCATCGCCCTATCCAAAGTCCTAGCTCAAAGGATGGGCGCGCCCCTGCCCACGCTGTTTATCGACGAAGGCTTCGGTTCCCAAGACGCCGCCGGCAGGGAGCGCATCCTCGACGTTATCAGTGCCATCGAAAACGACTTCGACAAAATCATAGTAGTCACCCACTTAGACGACATGAAGGACGTATTCCCGGTTCGCATAGAGGTCCAAAAGGGAGACGACGGGTCGACTTTCTGGATCAGCTAGCTTCGTATTCAAGAGATATTGTGGGGACAGAAGTCTCTTCCCCCGATGGGGTCTTGCCTCAAAACGGTTATTCTGAGACCCTCAGGCCGAAGAATCTGGGGTAGGGCGCCTCTGCGAACGTTAGCGCACCCCAGACCCTTTGCTACGCTCAGGGTGACATGACATATTTGAGATTTTTGAGGCAAAACCCCTCGATGGAGGAAGGTCAGGATGGTGGTGCCCCCGGTCCGGTGAGAACAGATTACGAGACCTATGCTAGCCCCGCCTTAATCAATATTACCTCCCAAACAACCAGTAGTAGGAGCCCACCAAGTTTGAGTACATCCAACCCAGATATAATCGTTCGCCACGCCACCAAGTCAGACCTGAACACCGTGGTGGCATTCAACGCCGCCATGGCCAGAGAAACCGAAGACAAAACCCTTGACACTGAACTGCTCAGCAAGGGTGTCTCGGCAGTTCTGGATAGGCATACATTGGGCTTCTACCTGCTGGCGGAGATTGATGGCCGGACAGTAGGCCAGTTGATGATTACCACCGAGTGGAGCGATTGGCGCAACGGATATTTCTGGTGGATCCAAAGCGTGTACGTTGACCCGGATCACCGCCGCCGGGGCGTATACCGGGCCTTGAACAGCCAGGTCCACGCCGAGGCCAAAGAACGCGGCGGTGTTTGCGGTCTGCGGTTATACGTGGAGCGGAACAACCACGTTGCCCAACAGGTCTATTCCAGCCTGGACATGCACCAATCCCACTATGATTTATTCGAGATTGACTTCGTTCTTTAGTAGTCCAATCATTAACAACCCAAATCTCTGGAGGACAGCAGATGCTCCCCGACAAAGTAAGAGACCTTGCCACAGTAACCCATCGAGGCGTGTTGACCACCTTCCGCCGCAACGGGGCGGCCCAGATGAGCATAATCAGTTGCGGTCCATACCGCGACGGTATCGCCTTCACGGTTACGGAAACCCGGGTCAAGCTGAAAAACCTGAGGCGGGACCCTCGATGCTCCCTGATGGTCTCGAATGAAAATTGGTGGGGGTTTGTGGTGCTGGAAGGAAAGGTGACTATATTGTCGGTGGACAATACCCCCCCGGACGAGTTCCGAGATGCCCTGAGAGACGCCTACCGGACCTGCTCGGGAGAGGAACATTCCAACTGGGAAGAATACGACCAAGCGATGAAGGACGACCGCCGCTCGGTGATAATTGTGATGCCGGATCATATTTATGGGACGGCGTTGTAGAAGATTGGAGCTTGGTTTAAAGCAATGGCCTGAGACCCTTCACTGCGTTCAGGGTGACAGTGTTGGGGGCGGCACGGTAATCGTTTTGACTCAGGTAGTTCTAGCTCTGGCAACTCGGGCAAAAATAAGTTCCCCGCCCTCGCACCCGTGTCCCGGTGAACGGGCCGTTGCACCGGGGGCAGGGGGCGCCTTCGGTGCGGGGGTGGGTCCAGCCGGTTAGGGCTCGGGGCGGGTCGGGCCAAGATTCGGTGCGGGCTATTTCGTATTTCTCTATCGACGCTGTTAACGCGTTGATTAAGCATTGCTGCAACCTGGTTATTTCTTCCTCAGTTAGACTGGCCGACGGACGGTTCGGGTTGATCCCCGCTTGGAAAAGAGACTCGTCGGCGTAAAGGTTGCCCATCCCGGCGACGATGGATTGCTCCAGCATCAACGCTTTGATGGGGGCGTTGCGTCCGCCCAGCGACCTTGCCATTAACTCAGGAGTTAAGCCGCCTTCCAGTGGTTCCGGGCTGAGTGGGGGTAAAACCTCGGCGGCATCTGAAACCAGCCAGATCTTTCCGAACTTTCGGCCGTCCTCGAACCTCAATTCCCGATCGTCGTCCAGGGAGAAGGTGTGGCGCACCAAGGAGTGCATCGGATTGGTCCGGGGTTGAACAGACAGGCCGCCGCTCATGCCCAGGTGGAGAATCAGGGTACGCGCTTCCGATTCACTGTTTATCAGTGGGAGGAGGATGTACTTGCCTCGGCGATGAACATTCTGCACCACGCCGCCTCGCAGATTCATGGCAAATTCTTCTAGGTCCGGGGTTTTGACGGTTTTGGCCCAGCCGATATCAGCTTTGGTGAAAGCCCGGCCAGGTAGCTCTGCCTTTATAAGGCAGCGGCGGGCATTTTCAACCTCGGGAAGTTCAGGCATGGTTGGCCGCCCTAGACGCGGCGTACTCCTAAAGTTACTTCCATCCCGTCAACGTCCGACGTTTCCTTCTCTGCTCCATCCGGCGGTGATTCGGCCACCAGTTCATCGCTGAGAGTCTCCTGGCGGATGTAGCCCGAGAAATTGCCCGTCATGACGCTGGCGATGTCATCGGGTGCCTGGTAGTAGGTGACGATACGGTCCGTCAGTTCGAAGTCCGCAGAGCGGCGCAGGTTCTGGATGCGGTGGACTAGTTCTCGGGCCAACCCCTCCTCGGCCAACTCCGGGGTGACCTCGGTTTCCATGGCGACGACATAAGGCCCCTCTTCGACCACCGAGAAACCGTCCGGCGGTATCCTGGTCAAGCTCAATTCATCTTTTTCCAATTGGATCTGTGAGGCCCCATCGCCAAGGCTTGGCAAGTCGACCATCTGGCCCATGCTTGCTTGCATCGCCACCACTCGCGGATCCAATTCCGCCAAGGCCTGAGAGATATTCCGGGCCTCAGCGCCATATTTGGGTCCGACCTTGGCCATGTTGGCGGTTACGCTCCAATCCCAGAAGTTAACTTCATTGGCGCTCTCGGAAACGTAAGTCAGGACGTTTTTAACATTTAGCTCGTCGATCAACTGCTCGGCCAGGTCTTCAACTTGCTGCTCTTCGACCGCATTCCTAATGATGACCCGCAGAGTTTTGAGGGGCTGGCGAACCTTGAGTCCCGCTTTGGAACGGGCGCTGCGTCCCATGCTGGCGATACGCATGGCCAGTTGGGTGGCGTCGTTCAGACGCTCGTCGATGAGAGACTTGTCGGAAACTGGGAAGGAAGCCAAGTGCACGCTGTCGGGAGCGTCGGCATCCATCGAGCAGACAAGGTTCTGATATATCTCCTCGGACACGAACGGAGCCAGAGGCGCCATCAGTTTGGCTACGGTTACCAGACACCGATGCAGGGTGATGTAGCCCGATTGCTTGTCGACGTCGTTCTCGCTCTTCCAGAAGCGGCGGCGGCTACGGCGCACGTACCAGTTGGAGAGTTGGTCGATGAACTCTTGCAAGCGGCGGCCGGCGTTGGTGGGGTCGTAGCCGTCCAGATAGCCATCCACCTGTTCGATCAGGGTATTCAACTCGGATAGTATCCACCGATCAAGCTCGCTCTCCGGTTTCCAGTCCGCCGGTGTTTGCTTTGGGTCGAACATGTCGATGGACGCGTAATTGGTGAAGAAGGAATACACGTTCCACAGGGTCAGCATCACCCGGCGCAGGGTCTCGCTGACCAGCCGGGCTGAGAATCGCCGGGGTTCGCCGGGCTGAGTAGCGGTGAATAGATACCAGCGCAGGGCGTCGGCCCCGTGCTCGTCTAACACCGGGATGGGCTCAACCACGTTGCCGACCCGTTTGCTCATCTTTTGGCCCTGTTCGTCCAGCACCAAGCCTAGGCAGATAACGTTCTTGTAGGATGGTTGTCCCTTCAGTAGCGTGGACAGGGCGTGCAGGCTGTAGAACCAGCCGCGGGTTTGGTCCACGGCTTCGCAGATGTAGTCGGCGGGGAATTTGCCCTCGTCCTCTAGCTTGCCCACATCGTCTAATCCCAGCGTATGCCACTGGGCGAAGGGCATGGCTCCCGAGTCGAACCAGGCGTCCATAACCTCGGGGATGCGGTGCATATGGCCGTTGCAGTCATCGGCTGGGCAATTCAGCAGGATGTCGTCGACGTAGGGACGGTGCAGGTCCAAATCATCCATCTTCGCTCCGTCTCCGGGCGCTGATTGGTCCTTGAGTTCTTGGACGCTGCCGATACAGATGGATTCGGGGCACTCCTGGCATTGCCAGATGGGTATGGGTGTGCCCCAGTAACGCTCCCTGGAGATGGCCCAGTCGACGTTGTTGCGGAGCCATTCGCCGAACCGGCCGTCTTTGATATAGTCGGGGTACCAGTTGATTTCGCCGTTGCCTTCGACCAACTGGTCCTTCAGGGCCGATGTGCGGATGTACCAGGAGTTCTTTGCGTAATAGAGCAGCGGAGTGTCGCAACGCCAGCAGAAGGGATAGGTGTGGCGGTAAACATCCCGGTGGAACAGCAGCCCCCGGTCCCTCAGGTCGTTCATGATGTCCCTGTCGGCGTCTTTCACGAACTTGCCAGCGAAGGGGTAGTTGCCGGTGATGTTGCCCAGCAGGTCCACGGGCTGTACGAAGGCTAGCTGCTCCTCGCGCCCCAGACCCAAGTCCTCATCGCCGAAGGCCGGAGCGATGTGGACGATTCCGGTGCCGTCGTCCATGGACACGAATTCAGCCGAGACTACATGGGGATCTAACTCAGTTCCCGGCGTTAGCTCTGTGATGGGCGTGCCGGTCACGGACTCGGAGCGGACGAACCGCTGAATCTCCGTTCCGAAGTTCGCGGGATTGTACAAGGGTTGGTAGGTAGCGCCAACCAGGTCAGCCCCCTTCATGGTGGCGACGACCGTGTGGTCTTGTTTTATGTTCTTTTCCAGCAGCGCGGTGGCCAGCACCAGACGTTCCTTGCCGCCTTCCTCGTCCAGTTCAACCATGGTGTATTCTGAGTCTTCCGACACCGCCAAGGCAGTGTTGCCGGGCAGGGTCCAGGGCGTGGTGGTCCAGGCGAGGAGGTAGGTTGGGATGTCGGACGAAATCCCCCCCGGCCCCCCTTTACCAAAGGAGGGAGAACCGTTAGCTTCCCCACCTAGCGAAGGCGGGGATTGAGAGAGGGTCTCCACTTTGAATTTTATAAACACTGAGGGGTCTGGGGTGTCTTCCCGGTACCCTAGGGCTACTTCGTGAGAGCTTAGGCTAGTGACGCACCGGGGGCAGTGGGGAGTGCCTCGCATGTCCCGGTATAGCAGGCCCTTGTTCCATAGCTCTTTGAGGATCCACCAGCCCGACTCGATGTACTCGTTCTCCAGAGTCACGTAGGGGTGGTCCATGTCCACCCAGTAGCCTATGCGGCTGGTCATGACCTCCCACTCTCGCAGGTAGTGGAAGACGCTTTCGCGGCATTTCTGGTTGAACTTCTCGATGCCGTACTCTTCGATGTCCCGTTTGGTGGCCAAGCCCAGAGACTTCTCTACTTCCAGTTCAACGGGCAGGCCGTGGGTGTCCCAGCCGCCCTTCCGTATAACTCGGTATCCCTTCATCGTACGGTAGCGGCAGATAACGTCCTTGAATACGCGCGCGAGAACGTGGTGGATGCCAGGGCTGCCGTTGGCCGTGGGCGGCCCTTCAAAAAGCATGAATAAGGGAGACTCCTTCCGCTCCGTCTCGGTGCGGTGGAACACATCCCTGTCGTTCCAATGATTCAAGATACCGACGTCGACTTCAGGGAAGCTGACGCGGCTGGAAACCGGTTTGAACATTGTTGAATTACCTCTGTGCGAAAAACGATAAAGGGAGCCTACACAATAAGGCTCCCGGTGGTAATTATACCGCACCTAATCGAGGGCTGCCCATTCCTGAGGACGAAAATCAAAGCGGAGAACAACGGGGAGTGTGGATACTACGTCAGACTTGGCGGGAAAGTCGAAGGAGAAGCACCCTCGCCGGGACCAGCCGGTAGCTGTGTCCACTTGCAATCCGAACGCCTGCAATGTGTGAGAGCCCAGTACCGTCTGGCTGTCTTGTTGGCCGAAGACACAGACGACGGTGCGCTCCGCATCACCGTTCTTGACACGAATCTCCGTGAAGGACCGCTCCTAGATGTCCCCGGACGCTAACTCCACAACCCCAGTCCAATGCGGGTTTATCCCCAGCATGGACAGCATAGGCTAGGGCATTACCGCATAGGTTGAAGCTGTCTTTATCAGGGCAATAACTGGCTGGTATAGGGATCCGTCCCTGGGTCCGACGTGGACTTGCTGATGGGAGGTAGTCATAGACACCTCACTTCCAGAAGCTGTAGAAGTGGTTCAGGGGTCCGTGCCCTTGGCCGATGGAGAACGAGTGGCGGATCCCCTCGGTAACGTAGTCCTTGGCCAAGGCGACTGCGTCGGTTACCACCATTCCCCGTGCCAGTCCGGCGGCGACGGCGGAGGCGAAGGTGCAACCGGTGCCGTGGGTGTTAACGGTGTCGAAACGGGGCGCTGTGAACTCCTTGAACTCCTTGCCGTCATAGAACAGGTCGGTGGCTGAACCCTCTCTATGGCCCCCTTTTACGACTACCGATCTGGCTCCCATCCCGACGATGGCTTCCGCAGCGCGGCGCACGTCGGCATCGGACACTATCGTCGTTTCCGTCAACGCCTCGGCCTCGGGGATGTTGGGGGTGACTACCATGGCCAGGGGCAGCAGGCGGGTGCGGAGAGAACCGATGGCGTCCTCCCGCAGCAGGGCGTCGCCGCTTTTGGCAATCATCACCGGATCCACCACCAGACGCTGCACCCCGTGGACCTCCAATGCTTCGCAAACGCACTCAATGATATCGCTGCTGGACAGCATGCCCGTCTTCACGGTGTCGGCTCCGATGTCGGTAAGCACGGCGTCTATCTGGGCGGTGATGACGTCGGTGGGTATGTCATGGACCGCAGTAACCGCTACGGTGTTCTGGGCAGTGATGGCGGTTAGAGTCGATGCCCCGTAAACGCCAAGGGCGGCGAAGGTCTTAAGGTCGGCTTGAACCCCGGCTCCACCGCCCGAGTCTGAGCCGGCGATGGTCATGGCTTTAGGAATCTTCACTTAGGCCACTCCTCGCCCCAGTAAGCCATCTCCCAGAACTGAAGCTCGTATCGAAGCACGTCGCGGAAGATGTTCTGTAGCCGGGGCCGGTCGACTGGGTTGAGGGGGGCTTCGTCTACCGTTTGGCGCATCCAGGCGACGAAGTCGGTCATTCCTTCACTGGTGTGCAGGTCTATCCAGGTCTGGTAATAGCGATTGGCGGGTTGCTTTCCCGCTGCCGCCAGCCGCTGGGCCCAGTCCATGTAGGGCCATTCGACAGCCAGCAACGTTGCGATAACGTCGATGTAGGAGCCGGTGTAGGCGATGTGGCGCAAGTAACCGCTGTAGTGAAAGGTTGTGGGCCGGTATTCTAGTGCGGCCACGTCTTGACGAGACAGGCCCCGCTCCCGAAACGCTTCTTGGAATAATCCTTCTTCGCCACCCAGCCCCAGATGAAGAAAACCCACGATCTGGCGGGCGGCGTCGAAGTTGGGAGCTTTGGCCGTGGCCAGGCTGAGCAGGATGGCCCAGTCTTTCAAGAAGATGTAGTCCTGGTCGAAGTAGATGCGGAATCTTTCGTCGGACAGGGTGTTGTCTCCCAACTCCGTTACGAAGGGGTGAGAGGAGACTTGTTCCCAGATCGAGGCAACGCCTTCCTTAAGTTCGTCGCTTAGTCCCATTTAGGTGTGGGCCTGCATACAGGTAATCAGACCGGGCCGCTAACGGTCCGGGTTTTCCTGAGTGTAGGTGGGACGGTCAAGCGGGTGGTCTGACATCGTATCAGCCAGGAAGCCGATGGCGATGGCGGGCAGGGTTTCGATGTGGAGGCCGGTTCCCACGCCCATCTCCAAGGATATCTTGGCCACCGCTTCGTTGTCGTCCGCATCAACCATCAATA
>Ga0315336_1003755_pt1 | contig 19564 bp, 17 predicted proteins | sample ASW5metaG_FD_204512 | JGI IMG/M metagenome (GOLD analysis project Ga0315336, IMG submission 204512) | Ammonia-oxidizing marine archaeal communities from Monterey Bay, California, United States - ASW #5 | ecosystem: Environmental > Aquatic > Marine > Intertidal zone | place: USA: California... | reverse complement strand
AGTCCACGATGCCCCATTCCTATGGAACAACCTCACCAGCCAGCATGAAAACATCGAATTGGTGTTGAGCGGGCACTACCACACTGACGTAAACGACACCGATCCGAATGGAGAGTTGACAACGGCTAGGCTTGAGAGCGTGGGTGTAAACGGCAACACAATCCATGAAATAGCGTTTAATAGTCAGGATCAACCCAATGGTGGCAACGGATTCTTGCGACTTTATGAATTTATGGATGATGGTGCGACGGTGCAGGCCCGAACCTATTCACCGACTTTAGATCTCTGGCTGACGAATAAACGTAATGAATTTCAGTTCGAGCTGACGGCGCTGGGCGATATCGATGACGACGGGGACGCGGATGGTGACGACTTTCTCCTGTGGCAACAGGGTGATTTCACTGAGACGGATCTGGCCAATTGGGAATCGTACTACGACATCGCTGGCGATTTCGACTTCGACGGAGACGTCGACGGAGCAGACTTTCTACTTTGGCAACGGACCTACCCGCCTGTCTCACTCAGCGCGTCGGAACTGGCCGATTGGGATGTGGACTATGGCACCGTAGGCGTCGTTGCCGATTTCGATCACGACGGCGACACGGACGGATTCGATTTTCTCGCTTGGCAGAGGGGCGATACTCCTAACGCTGTCCAGAACCCTCCCAGTGCGTCGACTCTGGCCGCTTGGAAAGCGAACTATGGCGCAGGAGTCGAACCGCTCTCGGCAGCCTCGACCACAGTACCCGAGCCGACGACGGCTATCATGCTGATGCTGGCGATGGCGGCCATGCTCACCGCCGAGCATCGCGAACCGTTCAAGGCGGTAGCCCGAGTGTCACCTATCCAGCGATAGAAGATGGTTTGACCTCTGGTTGGGTCTCCTCCTCACACGGCGCGATTTGTGGCTGCACAAGGCTAGTTCTAGCGCTCTCGGGATTCGCAAGCAAGGACGGAGGAATCTTCTCCCTACGCTAGCTCCCACAATTGGAACATTCCCCGTAAGCCTTACCACCCGATTCGCAAGAGTTCCTGCACGACATTGGAGACAATTCTCGCTTGCCGTATTATAATAAATACTGGGTCTGCCCTTGCAGGGCTCCCTGCATGACATCCTTGATGAGTGAGCAGGCCCGCTCGCCAGTCGTCCCCTGAAGAGAATTCCATGAAACTCTTGATCACTGGCGGTGCCGGTTACATCGGCTCCATCCTCACCGAGCACTTGCTGGCTAAAGGGTGGAGCGTTCACGTCATCGACAATCTATCGTCGGGCGACCATAACCTGTTTCATTTTTGCGCCAACCCGCGCTATGAGTTCACCCTGGGCGATGTCCGCAATCGCGAGCTGATCGCCCAGGCGGTGAAAGACGCCGACGTGATCATCCCGTTGGCCGCCTTGGTCGGAGCTCCGCTGTGCGATCGCGACCCGACGCGGGCCAGGGAAGTCAATTATGAGTCGGTCATTGAAATCGACCGGCTGCGATCCCCTTCGCAACTGATCATCTACCCGAACACTAACAGCGGCTACGGCATGGGCAGCGGCGAGCAGCACTGCACCGAAGAGTCGCCGCTCGAACCGATCTCCGTTTACGGCCGTACGAAGGTAGACGCTGAACTGGCCCTGCTAGAAAAGGAAAATGTCGTCACCTTCCGCCTGGCGACGGTTTTTGGGGCCTCGCCGCGGATGCGGATCGATCTGCTCGTCAACCATTTTACCTATTCTGCCGTCACGGACGGCTACCTCGTCGTTTTCGAGAAGGACTTCAAACGCAATTACGTTCATATTCGCGACGTGGCGGACTGCATGATCTACGCCATCGAGAACAGCCAGGCCATGTCGGGCCGTCCCTACAACCTGGGTCTGGACCAAGCCAATCTTTCCAAAGAGCAACTCTGCGAAAAGATCCAGCAGTACGTACCCTCCTTTTTCGTCCATTACGCTGAAATAGGCGAAGACCCGGATAAACGAAACTACATCGTGTCGAACCAGCGTCTCAAGGAAGCAGGGTTCGTCGCCAAGCGCAGTCTCGACGACGGCATCCAGGAACTGATCAAAGCTTATCGAACACTGGGAGTGGGAAAATATCGCAATGTCTGAAGCACCATCACCGAGCAGCGCCCAAGCGATCGCGCTCAGTAAGAAACTTCATCACCACATCGTGCGTGCCAAATCCCCTCTGCGGATCAGCTTCACGGGTGGCGGGACCGATCTGCCTTCCTGGTACGAGAAGCATCCTGGCGCGGTCCTCTCGTCGACGATCAACCGCTACGCCTATGTGACCATCTATCCGCGTAACGATCGGCAGCTACACATTCGCTCGGTGGACTTGGGGTATTCAGTCAAATACCAAGTGGACGAGTCGCCCGCCTACGATGGGATCATGGACCTGGCCAAAGTCTCGATCAAGCGCCTGGGAATCGAACAGGGATTGGACATCGACGTGCGGTCCGACGCCCCGGCCGGTAGCGGCTTGGGAGGATCGTCGGCGTTGACCTCGGCATTGTTGGCAGCCCTGGCCGAGGTTCAAGGCGTCAAGGTCAGCCGGGAAAAACTGGCCGAGCTCAACTACGCGGTCGAACGCATCGATCTTAAGGTGACCGGCGGCAAGCAAGACCAATACGCCACCGCCTATGGCGGCTTCAATTGCATCAAGTTCTCCAAGGACTTCATCGCCGTCGAACCGATCGACATCGACAAGGCCGTCGTTAACGATCTTGAGGCCCACATGCTGATGTGCTACACGGGCAAAGTGCGTGCTAAGGCGAACTTGATCGACAAGCAAGTGGAGCTGTATGAGAAGGGAAACAATTCGACGATCGACAGCATGAAGCGGCTATACGACATGGTGCACGAAATGCGCGATGCTCTGGCGGTCGGCGATCTGGACAAGTTCGGTTTCCTATTGCACGAATCTTACGTGAACAAGAAGCTGATGAACCCCTACATTACCGAGGGAACGCCCACCGACGCGATGTACGAAGCGGCTCGCCATGCCGGTGCTTTGGGCGGCAAACTCATGGGTGCAGGCGGCGGCGGCTATCTGTTGCTCTACTGTTCAACCGACATGCAACACCAGGTTCGCGCTGCCTTGGAGCCGATGGGAGCCGTGTTCACCGACTTCGCTTTCGACACGCAGGGCATCCAAGTCTGGCGAAGTTCGAGCCGATAGGAGTGGTCGATCAAATGGAGACCACCGCTATTGTGCTTGCCGGCGGGCTGGGAACACGGCTGCGCAGCGTCGTCGACGACCGGCCGAAAGTGCTAGCCGAGGTTGCGGGAAAGCCGTTTGTCGCCTACCTGCTCAACCAACTTGAAGAAGCAGACGTTCGCGAAGCGATTATCTCCACCGGCTATCTGGCCGAAGTTTTCGACGAGGTTCTCGGCGATCAACATGGTTCGCTCAAGTTGCGCTACGTGCACGAAGAATCACCGCTGGGAACCGGTGGAGCGATCAAGTGGGCCGGCCAGCACGTCAACACGCCCCTTTGCCTCGTGCTCAATGGCGATTCCTACGTGGCCGACCACTTAGGGAATTATCTCGATTGGCATCAGCAACACGAAGGCGACGCCTCGTTGCTGCTGGTTGGCGTGCCCGATGCATCTCGCTACGGCACCGTGCAGCTCGACGAGCTGGGCAATGTTACGGCTTTCTTGGAGAAGCGACCTGAGCAAACGGCTGGGTCGATCAATGCCGGTATTTACGCCATGCGCACGGACCTATTCCAGCAAATTCCCGCCGGAAAGTGTTGCCTTGAGACCGATGTTTTGCCAGAATGGATTAAGTCCTATCGAGTCAAGGGTTTCGTCTCCGATAGTCCGTTCATTGATATCGGCATACCAGAAGATTACCGTCGCAGCCATCAGTTCATGGAGAGATTTAAGCGTGTCTGACACCGCCCGCATGACGGTGTTTCTTGACCGAGACGGAACGATCAATCAGGAAAAACACCATCTCTCCAACCCCGACGACCTGGAGCTTCTACCAGGAGCCGTGGCCGGGCTGCGGACGCTCAAGCGTCACGGATTTCTGCTGGTCGTGGTGACCAATCAATCGCCCATCGGGCGCGGTCTTTTCGACGAGAAGCGACTTGCTGAGATTCATGATCGATTGGCCAAGCTGCTCCGGGACGAGCAGGTCGAGATCGACGGCTGGTACTATTGCCCGCACCTTCCCGATGAAGGTTGCCAGTGCCGAAAACCGGAGGCTGGCTTGCTTCGACAGGCGCAGCATGATTTGGGAATCGATTTTGATACATCCTGGATCGTGGGAGACAAACTGAGTGACGTGCAGGCTGGCCGGCGAGCCGGGGTCCGCACGATCCTTGTCGCGACAGGCTACGGCCAGCAACAAAACAACCTTCCCGAGAGTGCTGAGTGCGTCGATTATTTCGTCCCCTCGCTGGTCGAGGCCGCCGAGGCGATTGTCCAAGACATACCGTCCCATCAAAATGCTAACCAATGAGTGAGACCGACGTGGACCAAGACAAGCGGACAGAGATCGAGCAGCACTTTCGTGATAGCGCGGAGATTAAGCAACGGTTCGCTGAAGAATCGGCCGAGCAGCTCCTGCAGTGTGCTCAGTGGGTCGCCGAAGCAATGCAGCAGGGCGGCAAGCTGTTGCTGTGCGGCAATGGCGGCAGTGCTGCCGACTGCCAGCACATCGCGGCCGAGTTTGTCAGCGTGCTCAGCCAGGACTTTCCGCGGCGAGCTTTGCCGGCAATCGCGTTGACCACTGATACCTCGTTTCTTACTGCTCGCAGCAACGACTACGGTTACGAGACAAGCTTCTCGCGGCAAGTCGAGGCCTTGGGTAAGTCGGGCGATGTGCTGATCGGCATTTCGACCAGCGGTAATTCGGGCAACGTTTTGCATGCCTTTGAGGTGGCCCGATCGATGGGCGTCAAGACGATCGGCTTTACGGGTCAGAGTGGCGGCAAAATGAACGACGCGGCCGATCTACTCCTCCGAGTGCCTTCAGAATCGGTGCAGCATATCCAGGAATGTCATATAACCATGGGGCACGTGATGGTCGCCCAGATCGAACAAATCCTTTTCACTTAAGCGCTGGAGTAATCGATGTCATTTTGGCAAGACAAGAAGGTGATGGTAACTGGCGGGGGCGGCTTTTTGGGAAGCCACCTCGTTGAGCAGCTCGAACAACTGAACTGCAAGAAAATTGTCTCCGTGCGCAGCAGCAATTACGATCTGGTGACCGAGGATGACACGATTCGCCTCTTCGACGAGCAACCCTGTGACATCGTATTCCACCTGGCTGGCTACGTAGGCGGAATACAGGCCAACGACGATTACCCTGCCGACTTCTTTTATCGCAATCTGATGATGGGAGCCCACGTCTTGCACTACGCCTGGAAATCGGGGGCCAAGAAGGTCGTCGCGGCTGGGGCCGGCTGCGGGTATCCCGAACAGGCGCCGCTGCCAATCAAGGAGTCGGACTATTGGAACGGCTATCCACAGGATGTCAGTGCTCCCTATTCGCTTGCCAAACGGATGCTGCACGTGCAATCGATGGCCTACTGGCGGCAGCACCAGTTTCCCATCTTGGTCGGCATCCCGGGGAACATCTACGGCCCGTTCGACAATTTCGACTTGGAAGCGGCCCACGTGATCCCCGCCTTGGTTCGCAAATTTGTCGAAGCGGCCGACGACGGCAAGCCACAGGTGGAAGTCTGGGGCACTGGCAAGGCGACGCGCGATTTTGTTTACGGCGGCGACGTCGCCCAGGCACTGATCCGCATGGCCGAGAAGATCGACGAGCCGGTGCTTTTGAATCTTTCCCGCGGCCAGGAAGCGAGTGTTCGCGAGGTTGTCGACGACCTGGTCGAGATCACCGGTTATGGCGGCGAGATCGACTGGCAAACTGATCGGCCCGAAGGCCAGTCGCGGCGTCTGTTCGACATGTCAAAAACCGAAGAAATGCTGGGCTGCAGCTGCGACACGTCGCTCCACGACGGCTTGAAACTTACCGTCGATTGGTATCGTGCCAATCGCGCGACGGCACGCAATTTGGTGGCCACCGAGTTTTGATATGCTAGCGCGACATCGCCCCCCATGCCGGCGTTTGCTAGCGATATCGGGGCTGCCGGGTGCCCTCGGTTCGTTGGTTTCGCAAGCATCACTAATCGATCTCTTTCCCGAAACCATGTCATTCCAGATGTAGTGAAGAACTACAGACACTATCTGCCCAGGCACTGATTCTCTATGCGGATTGTAGTACACGATTACACGGGTCATCCGGGCGAGATTTATATGAGTCGCGAGCTTGCTCGCCGCGGCAACGAGGTGCTGCATCTCTACGCCGGCTCGTTCCAGACGCCCCGCGGCGAGCTGGAACGCACCGACGCCGACCCGGAAACATTCTCGGTCGAGGGTGTCTTTCTCAAAAAGCCGTTTCTCAAGCGCACCTACGTCCGCAGACAACTGCAGGAGATCCAGTACGGACATCTGCTGGCCGACGCAGTCAAAAGGTTCAAGCCGGAAGTCGTCCTCTCGGGCAACAATCCGCTGTTGCCCCAGCAGTACTTGATGCGCAAGTGCCGCCAATGGAACATCGCGTCGGTTTACTGGGTGATGGACGTCTACAGCCTGGCGGTAAGTGCGGCCCTGAGGGGCAAACTTCCCGTCGTGGGTGCCCTGGTTAGCGACTATTACCTCTGGCTGGAAAAACGGTTGCTGCGTGCCAGCGATCGAGTCGTTCTCATCTCTGAGGGATTTCAAAAAACGATCGAGGAGTGGGGCGTCTCCAAGGACCGGATCGAGGTCGTGCCTCTCTGGCCGCCGCTTCATGAGATACCCGTTTTGCCCAAGCAGAACGACTGGTCTCGACAACACGGTTTCGAGAACACAATCAATCTGATCTACGCCGGCACACTGGGGACCAAGCACAACCCCGAAACCCTCGTCACCCTGGCCGATCGGCTCCGAGATCGGCAAGATGTGCGGCTGATTGTGATTAGCGAAGGTGTCGGCTCAGACTATCTGGCCAAGCGAAAGGCTCAGTGCCAACTGGACAATCTACTGCTGATGCCCTATCAACCGTATGAACAGCTACCGCAGGTGCTGGCCACCGGCGACGTGCTGCTGGTGCTGCTGGAACCCTCGGCCGGCGAGTTTTCAGTGCCCGGCAAGGTGCTGAGCAATTTGTGTGCTGGCCGACCGCAGGTGGGGGCCGTGCCGATGATCAACCGAGCAGCCAAAGTGATTCAAGAAAGTGGCGGCGGCTACGCGATCCCCGTCGGCGACGAAGAAGGTTTTGTTGCCGCTGCCGAGCGATTGATCAACGACGAGTCGCTCCGGCATGAGATGGGCAAAGGGGCTCGAGCTTACGCGGAAGTTGAATGGGACATACGCAAAATCGGCGAGCGAATCGAAGGCATCCTCCGCTCAGCCGTAGACATGCACAAGCGATAGGAATGGTTCGCCAATCAATCGAATTGCCGCTTCTGTTGCTTCCGGGTCACAGTTACAAACTCTTACGGCTTACAGTTTCTTAGTTTTCAACACGATTTACGACGGTTCGAGGGGGATATCAGGCATGAGTTTCTGGCAAGGCAAATCGGTATTGGTCACCGGTGGCTGCGGCTTTATCGGCTCGTTCCTGGTCCAATCGCTACTCGACTCGGGGGCCAAGGTCCGCGTGGCCGACAACTTGGAGCGCGGCCGGCGGGAGAGCCTTGGCCCGGCTAGCAAGCTGATCGACATGCGCGAGGTCGACCTCCGCGACTCGGCCAACTGCCTGGAGGTGTGCCAAGGGATCGACGTCGCCTTTCATCTGGCGTCGAAGGTCGGCGGCATCGGGTTCTATCTGAAGAGGCCTTGGGAGGTCTTGCACAGCAACTTGACGATGGATGGCAACGTGCTCACCGCCCTGATCGAAGCGGGCGTGCCACACTACTTCTACGCCAGCAGTGCTCATATCTATCCAATCGAGCTGCAGATGGACATCGAGGCACCTCTGATCCGCGAAGATCAAGCCTATCCGGCCAACCCCAGCCTGTCGTACGGTTGGGCCAAGCTGATCGGCGAACGGGCCATCGAAGCAGCGCTTGACCAGGGGCACGAGTTTCGTGCGGCGATTGCCCGCATCGTCGGCGCTTACGGACCAGGGCAAGATTTCGATCTGGCCACCGGTTCGGCCATTCCCGTCTTTTGCCATCGGGCGGCAAAGTATCCTCAGCTGACCCCGTTTTCCGTGCTGGGCACCGGCAAGGAAACTCGCACCTACTGTTACGTCGACGACGTCGTACGGGCGATTATGCTCTCAGTCGAAAAGCTCGATACGGACCAGTGCGTGGGTCCCTATAACCTAGGTACGTCGGAGCTGGTCTCGATCGGCCAGATTGCCGAGACGATTATCGAAATCTCGGGCAAGGGGATCGAGATTCAATACGACGAGTCCCACCCCACGAAGATTTGGGGACAGGCGCCCGACATTACCTTGGCGGGTAAGTTACTCGACGGCTGGAAGCCGGAGATAACGCTTCGCCAGGGCCTCGATAAGTGCTACAACGATGTCCGCACTCGGCTTGAGCAAGCGGGCTAGGAAAGCCCGCGAAAGATGCCGATCAGTGTGCGGATAGTTCTTGGGTGATGTGGAACACCACACGAAAGGCCTGATAGCCGTCGGCAAGTTTCTCGCTATAGATCGACTCAATCTCGCTGCGGAGGGCCTCGGCTGTGGCAAAACCGTCGGGGAGGGCGTCTTCGTCGGTCAGTTCTTCCAGCCGCACCGGCTCGACCCGATCTATTCCTATGTACCCGATGCCGGGGATGTAGCTGCGTTGTCCTTCGCGCATCATCCGATGGGGCCACAGCCGGATGGTCTGGGTTTTCTCGCCTTGGCGAATCGCTGGCAGGAATTTTTTCTTGAAGAGCAACATAGGCGATCTGCTGGTCCTCGATGGGAGCTGAGCAAGTTGGAGCGTTCCAGCCCCGGCAGGCAGAACAGCCATCATAACGGTCACGAGCGGCAGCGGGGACCTGAGCGATCCGACAGAAGAGTGACAGCTGTATGTCACCCCCCAGGCTCTCCCTGGGGACTGCGTTCGACAATGCGCCGAACCCGCCCAACCTCCGATTTTCCCGTAACTACTGCCGTGCTGCGCGGTTTAAGTCCCCCTTGCGTGCCCCCGAGGCCGGCCTATAATTGCCTGAACCCCTGCATATTCAGGGGAAAACCAGCCTGTTCGGGCGTCGGCTCTGCCTCGGATTCACACCCCGGTTTGAGCCGGTGTGCCGCGGCTGTAGAGAGCTTGCGGGTGTAGCTCAGTTGGCAGAGCACAACGTTGCCAACGTTGTTGTCGTGGGTTCGAATCCCATCACCCGCTCTGGAAAGATTGGCCCAGTATGGCGCCCCACCGCGCACTTGTTCGCAGTTAAGAGAGAGTCAATGGCTGCCGAAGAATTGGACGACCCGAACACAGATCCCACCGTGGACTCTGCCAGCGAAACCGCTGAGGACACGCCGCTCCAGCTGGAGGTGCAGATCGAGAGCCCCAGCGCGTGCGAACGGCATGTGGCGGTCACCATCGCCCGCGAAGACATCGATCGCTATCTGGACGATGCTTACAGCGAGTTGATGTCGACCGCGGCAGTCCCCGGTTTTCGCCAGGGCCGCGCGCCGCGCAAACTGGTTGAAAGCCGCTTTAAGAAAGAGATCGGTGAACAGATCAAGGGCACGCTGTTGATGGACAGCCTGAGCCAGATCAGCGAGGAACAATCGTTCACAGCGATCAGCGAGCCCGAGCTGAATCTCGACGCGGTCGAAGTTCCCGACGAGGGCCCGATGACCTTCGAGTTTAGCATCGAGGTCCGTCCCGAGTTTGATCTTCCCAAGTGGAAGGGTCTGAAACTGGCCAGACCGGTTCGCGACTTTACTGACGAAGATGTCCAGCAGCAGCTCGAACAGATGCTTTCGCGTTTCGGCCAGCTCACACCGCACGACGGCCCAGCCGGCGAGGACGATTACCTCACGGTCAACATCACCTGTCAGCACGACGGCCGGCAGGTGGCGGACGATCAGGAACGGGTCCTTCAGATTCGCCCGGCCCTGAGCTTCCAGGATGGTCGGCTGGAGGGTTTTGCCAAGCTAGTGGAAGGGGTTAAGGCGGGCGACAGGCGGACTGGCCAAGTCGTCCTCACTCAAGACGCCCCTCACGAAGAGCTCCGCGGAGAGACCGTCGACATCGAGTTCGAGATTCTGGAGGTCAAGCAGCTCAAGCTTCCCGAACTGACCGAAGACTTCCTGCAAGAAATGGGCGGGTTCGAGTCGGAAGCGCAGCTGCGTGACGCGATTCAGTCCAACCTTGATCGCCAATTGGAGTACGAACAGCAGAAGAAATGCCGCGACCAGATCACGGCCCAACTCGTCGAATCGGCCACCTGGGAGTTGCCTCCCGCGATGCTCAAACGCCAGAGTTCCCGCGAGCTGGAACGAGCCGTGATGGAACTGCGCCGCGCCGGCTTCAGCGAAGCGGAGATTCGCACTCGGGAGAACGTACTGAAGCAGAACAGCGCCGAATCGACCGCCCGCGCGCTCAAAGAACACTTCATCCTGGAGCGCATCGCGGAAGAAGAAATCGTCGAGGCCGAAAGCTCTGATTTCGATCAGGAAATCTTCCTGATGGCCTCGCAGAGCGGCGAATCACCCCGCCGGGTGCGGGCCCAAATTGAGAAACGGGGCTTGATGGATGTGCTGCAGAACCAAATTGTCGAACGCAAAGTCTTGGAGCTGGTCCAGGCCGAGGCAAAGTTCAAGGATGAGCCATACCAGCCTGGCGAGACGGAAATCGAAGCCGTAGCGTTCGCCGCAGGTGGGAGGGGAGGCGCCGCTTCGATCCCCGACGCCACCCCAGATGCCCAGGCAGAACCCTCCGATACCCAAGAGCAAGTGGAAGCCGAGGTCTCGTAAGCGGGTTGCCCAACAGCGTGTGTCGGGCTGCTGCCCAGGTGCCGGTTAACGGTCATCGGGGTAGTTGATCTGCTCGCTTCCTGACTAGCTGGGCGATCAGGGAGATATCTTCAATAAAGGATTAGAACATGAACCAAGATTCCTCGCCCCAAGGTTCCTCAAGCTTTGCTCCGCAGGCGGTCTCTGCCACTCGCGACTATCAGCGCCAGCGACAGATGACGCTCGGCGATCTGCTGCTGGAAAACCGAGTCATCTTCTTGCAGGGCGAAATCTACGACGGCAACGCCAATGAACTGGTGATGAAGCTGCTCTACCTGCAAAGCGAGAACCGTCGCAAAGACATCCACTTCTACATCAACTCGCCCGGCGGCAGCGTGACCTCCACTCTGGCCATTTATGACACGATGCAGATGATCTCCCCCCCGGTGGCAACCTACTGCGTCGGCCTGGCGGCCAGCGGCGGGGCGGTGCTGTTGGCGGGCGGAGCCAAGGACAAACGGTTCGCCCTGCAGCATTCGAAGATCATGATCCATCAGCCCCACGGCGGCGTCGGCGGGCAGGTCAGCGACATCGAAATCCAGGCCGACGAGATCGTCCGTACCCGGAAAACTCTCGACGCGATTCTCGCCGGCCACACCGGCAAGACGGAAGCAGAAATTACCGCGGCGAGCGATCGCGATTTCTACATGTCTGCCATCCAGGCCAAGGAGTTCGGACTGGTCGACGACATCTTGACCAAGCCACCCGGCAGCGACGAAGAAGAAGACGATGATTGATTTGACATCACCTTTCCCAATGAACGGATTGCCCCAGCCATGACGCTGATACCCTATGTCATCGAAAAGTCGGGCCGCGAAGAGCGGGCCATGGATATCTACAGCCGGCTGCTCAAGGACCGGATTGTGATGCTGGGCTCTGGCGTAAACGACGATGTCGCGAATAGCCTAGTCGCCCAGCTGCTGTTCCTGCAGTCAGATGACCCCAAGGCCGACATTCACCTCTACATCAACTCCCCAGGCGGCAGTGTGACTGCCGGAATGGCCATCTACGACACGATGCAGTTTGTCACTTGCGACGTTGCTACCTACTGCCTGGGTCAGGCCGCCTCGATGGGTGCCCTGCTGCTGGCGGCAGGTGCCTCCGGCAAACGTCACGCCCTGCCCAACTCCAGAATCATGATTCATCAACCTTCCGCCGGCATGGAAGGCACGGCCGAAGACATTGTGATTCACGCCGCCGAGTACAAGAAAACCAAAGACAAGCTCAACCGTATCCTGCTGGAACACACGGGCCAATCGCTTGAACAGATCGAGCAAGATACCGATCGCGACAAATTCATGTCGTCCGAAGAAGCGCTGGAATACCATCTGATTGATAAGGTGGTTTCCCGGATGGAGCTAGAAACAGCCGGATAATGGAAGGCTCCGCTAGCACTTCTCCCCGGGTTTGACCCGACACGATCTTCTGAGGTCGGTCGGTGCCGAAGCAGCCTTGAGTGCGACTTACAGCGACTGGCGCGAGGTCAACGCTAGCAGGGGTCGTCTTGTGGAGCCTGCACGGTCGGCATCAGCCTGCTTGCCAGCAGGCATTCTCGCTTGACGTGGCGGGGCCCTTTTCTTATTTCTTCCTGCCCACTAGCTGGGGAATTGGACCGGTTCTGCCGCTGCCTGTCGACGGGCATGTTGCGGTATCGTCCCACCGGCTAGCTCCCTCTTCCAGAACGAACATCGAGCAAGACCACTCTCATGCAGCCTGCGCTTTCCCGCCGCACGTTGAACGCCGCACCCCCAGCCGGCAATTGGCTAGGAGGGTTTTTCGTGGCTACGGTGCTACTTACCGCCGCCCTCGGCTGCCGTAGCGGACGTGACAATCAATTCGACATTCTGGAAAGTGAGCTACGGACACAAGAAGACTACATTTACGAACTGGAAGACTACCTGGCCGAGTACTCAGAAAAGCTACGACAGTGCCGCCGGAACCAATGTCAACCGTCGTCAAAACAGCGTTCGACATTAACCAAGCCCGAGCTGGTCGACGATCGTGCGATTCGCAGATCGAAACAAAGCCAGTCTGGCCGGCCCCCCATAGTCGACAATTCTCCACGGCGATCGGCCCCGTCCAATGGCGCCGAACCTGGAAGGAGCAAATCGATTCCCGATCCGTCGGAGATTCCCGAGCTGGAACCCGAAGATCTGGAAGATTTGACGGTCCCCGAACTTGAAATCGAAGAACCCTCGCAGTCGCTGGGCGCAAACATCTCGTCCCGGAAGGGCAATCCGGTATTGCTGATCCCCGACCCGGTTGATTACGACTCGACCGCGTCGGAGGCGACCCCCTTCGTCCGGATGCCCACTGCTCCGGAAGGATACGACTCACTGGCCGGTTCGGATTCCGGTGATGAACCACTGCTGGAATCTCCGCTTGCCAATTTGGGTCAAGATTCGCAGGGGGACGATCTGGTGGATGGGCCAACCGAAGGGTCGGCCGTGCCCGACAGGCTGGTGATCACCGAAGTGTTTCGCGACTCCGCGGTGACACTCAACCCGAACAGCCTGTTGGCGGTGGTCGAAGCTCGCAATCAGAACGATGAACCGATCAAGTTCGCAGGCAAAGCCTCGGTGCTGGTGCTTGCCGAAGGCGACGACCCCGTGCGGGAGTTGGCCCGTTGGGATTTCACCGCTGAAGAAACAGCCGATGCCTGGCAAGCTTCGTATCTGGGCGATGGCTTGCACCTGGAGTTGCCCCTGGAAGGCAAGAGCTTGCCTGAGGAGCCACTGGAGGTGTGGATACGGCTGGAAACCCGCGCTGGCCAAGAGATGCTCAGCAGACTGCCCTTCCAGAGAGCGGACCTGCTGGCCCTGGACTCGACCTCTGACGGCAAGGCATCGGAATCAGCTGAGCAGCGGCTCGCCTCGAATGATGGCCACTTGCCCACCGACGCCCAGCAGAGCCAGTCTCCGCGTTGGAGGAGTTCCACGCGTTTTGCCGGGACAGACCAAGGCGAGTATTCCTCAACGGCCCGCAAGACTCCAGGGAAATGGACGTCGCAGCCCTCCAGCGGTCGCTTCGCAGCGGCCCCACGCACAGCCGGCCAACAGCCGCCGATCGACAGCCCTGCTCCCCCTGTCACCGCCGGCGCCAAGCGACCCGCCTGGACCGCCACCCGACTCGACCGGGATGGGAAACCGATCCAGGGTTCCCTAGAAATCCCCGACCCGTCCGCCAGCGGCTCCCGCCCTCGCTGGGTGCCTTACCGCTAAGCGGGTGCCCAGATGGACCTCAACGGGCAACTTGCTCTCAAGCCGGACCGCCACGCGGTCCGGGAGCCCCCGAGGCAAGTGTGCCTCCGGCTAGAGTCCAGTGTTATCTGTGATGCTGGGATTTCTGCTCTAGAATTTACCGATTCGGGCGATCAGATCGGCCGTCCGGCAGCTGTAACCCCACTCATTGTCATACCAACTGACCACCTTGAGCATATTGCCCTGGATCACTTGAGTGAAGTCAGCCGCGAAGATCGAGCTGTGCGGATCACCGATAATGTCCGTCGAAACGAGCGGGTCCTCGGCGTAATACAAGATGCCCTTGAGCGGACCTTCAGCAGCTGCTTTGATCGCTGAGTTCACCTCGGCCTCAGTAGTCTCTTTGTTAAGCAAGACGGTCAGGTCAACCACGCTGGCATTGGGCACAGGCACCCGTAGGGCGATGCCGGTCAGTTTGCCTTGCAACTCAGGAATCACCAACCCGACCGCTTTGGCGGCGCCGGTGCTGGTGGGAATGATGTTCTGCGCGGCGCTGCGGGCCCGATAGGGGTCGCTGTGCGGCATGTCCTGCACGCGCTGATCGTTGGTGTACGCATGCACGGTCGTCATCAAGCCCTTTTCGATGCCAAAGTTGTCGTTGAGCACCTTGGCAACCGGGGCCAGACAGTTGGTCGTGCAGCTGGCATTGCTAATGCACTTCAAGTCGGCGGTCAGCTGTTCGTCGTTCACACCCAACACGCAGGTCAGGTCGGCGCCATCTTTGGCTGGGGCGCTGAGCACTACCCGTTTGGCACCCGCCTCCAGATGCGTGTCGTAGCCTGCTCTCCCTCCTGAAGCGCGGCTGGTGAAGATGCCTGTGCTTTCGACCACCACGTCGACCCCCAAGTCGCCCCAGGGCAGCTCGGTAGGGTTGCGCACCGCCATCGCTTGAATCGGTTTGCCCTCGACGATCAGATTATTCTCATCGTGATCGACCGTGCCTGAAAATCGGCCGTGAGTGCTGTCGTATTTCAGCAGGGTGGCGAGCATCTGGTTGTCGGTCAGATCGTTGATCGCCACGACCTCAAATTCACTGGACCGGGCATGCAGATTGCGAAACGTCAGACGGCCAATACGGCCAAACCCGTTGATGGCGACTCGAATAGACACGGAAATCTCCTTACAGTGCTCTGAGGAATCGTACGGAACCAAGCCCGGACGCTTATCGGAAGATCGCAAACCCTTTGACAAGGGTCATTGCGCCTTGCCAGCTATAACCAGATGGGGTCGAACCCAAGATTATACTGCCGTAGCCGGCCTGTCACAACCACCCCAGAGGCTCGCCTGTCGGCCTGTCTGCGGGCTCGGCCGGTTCGACCCGCTGTCAGCCGCTCGTTGACGTGCGACGGCTGGCTGCGTTAGCTTGAGGCTATGGCTAATCAAGAATCGGGAGCATCGATACCGGCCCGCCCGTCCCAGTCGCGGATTACCGTGCCCAAGTTTGCTGCGCTGAAATCCGCCGGGCAGAAGATCACGATGATCACCGCCTACGACTACACCATGGCCCAGCTGGTCGACGAAGCGGGGGTCGAGGGCATCTTAGTCGGTGACAGTATGTCGATGGTGGTTCAGGGCCACGAAAACACGTTGCCGGTGACGCTCGACGAGATGATCTACCATGCCGAGATGGTTGGCCGGGCGGTGAAGCAGGCCTTGGTGGTCGTTGACATGCCGTTTCCCAGCTACCAGTTGGGCAAGCACAGAGCCATCGAAAACGCGGGCCGCATTCTCAAGCAAACCCGCTGCCAGGCCGTCAAGCTTGAGGGGGGCGCCGATCAGGCCGAAACGATTGCCGCGTTGGTCTCCGCCGGCATTCCAGTGATGGCCCATTGCGGACTGCGACCGCAGAGCGTGCATCAACTGGGCGGTTATCCTGTGCATCGCGACACTGCCGAGCTAATGCGCGACGCGCGTGCCGCCACCGAGGCGGGCGCGTTCGCCGTGGTGCTAGAGTGTATCCCTGCCGAGGCTGCCCAGCGGATCACTGCTGAGGTAGCGGTGCCGACCATTGGCATCGGGGCCGGCCCCGATTGCGACGGCCAGGTGTTGGTTTTGCACGACGTGCTGGGACTGACCCACGACCACGTGCCGCAGTTCGTCAAGGCATACGCCGATCTGAAAGGCCAGATCACCGGTGCAGTCTGCAACTTCCGCGACGATGTTCGCGCCGGTCAATTCCCCGGCCCGGAGCATGGGTACGACTGAAGCATGCTCACCGATGCAGCTGACACGCATCGTTCTGACAAGCGGCCGAGCCGCTCAGGCGATAGCGATTCCGCGCGATCCAGCGGTACAGGGGGCGCCATAAAAGCATACCGCCAGGAAAGTAAAGTAGCGGCACTAGCCACCACAGCCGGCGGAGCCGTAGCGAAAGGTACCGGGGAGCCGTGGGACCCCAATGACGGCGGCCTTGGGAGTCGACGATGCACATCTCTTGCATCAGTCGATCGTGCGGCAGGTCGGGCCACCGCTGGGCCACCAGCGGATCGTGAAGCGACAGATAGGCCAGCTTGTCCTGACAGTCCCACCACGGTAGCCGGTTGATCTGCGCGGTGCACATCCCGCAGTTGCCGTCGTAGAAAACCACGTCGGCGTCGGGCCGTTCGTCGGGGGAAGGCAGCGGTGGGGCGCTGGGGGTCATTGCACGGTTATTCGGAGTTCTGGAGGATCAAGAATCTGCCTAGCTCTACTTTACCTTGTTGAGGGCTGCTAGAGATGTCAACCGCTCGATTTGGCATCGATTAACTGAAGCGTGCGAGATAACACGTTCGGTGCTCTTAGCTAGAACAGCCTCTAGAACTGCGTAGCACTGGGACGCGATTTCAATCCAGAGGGTGTCTCCGCGACCACAAACTGCTTGTTTCCCGGGAAATTCTGCTTATCTCGCTTGGGCGACCCTCTAGCGGTACAATTGAGACAGACACACGATCGCACAGATTATTCGGTCCCGCAGTAACGGTGAGTTGCCATGGATCAGATTCTTCAGCAAGTAGAACGGGCTCGGCGTCGGCTGTGGCTGGAGTTGTTTCTCAATCGGCTGCTGCGGTGTTGGTTCGCGGCGTTGGCAGTCGCAGTCGTGGCGATCGGTGCGCCTAAGCTGGTCGCGATTGAGAATCTGCCTGACAACTGGTCGCTGTTGTGCGCCGCCGTCGCGGTCGTGGGTGGATTGGTGGTAGCAATCGGGTGGATGTGGCTAGGGGGTCGCAGTCAGTTGGATGCCGCAATGGAAATCGACCACCGCTATGGACTCAAAGAAAGAGTCGCCAGCAGTCTGCTGCTTTCTTCGGCTGAAGCCGACACGCCCGCGGGGCAAGCGTTGCTGTCCGACGCAGTCCGTGCTGTGCGGCGGATCGACGTCGACGAGAGGTTTCGCCTGCGGTTAAGCCGGCGGCCCTGGCTGCCGTTGGTGCCCGCCTTGATCGCCTTTTTTCTGGCTACGATGGTCGATAACCGCACCGCGCAGAGTAGCATCGACCCAGCCTCGAAGCTAACCAAGAAGCAACTGGACGAGACGGCCAAGGCACTCCGCGAGCGGCTGGTGGAACGTCGCAAACAGGCCGCCAGCAAGGGTCTGAAAGAGGCCGAAGGTCTGTTTCGCGAACTGGAAAAAGAAACCGAGAAAATGGCCGAGACGCGCGATGCCGACCGCAAGAAATCTTTGGTCAAACTCAGCGACTTGGGCCAGCAACTGCAGCAGCGGCGGCAACAATTGGGTGGCGAAAACGAGCTCCGCAAGCAGTTCTCCCAAATGAAGAATCTCAACCGTGGCCCGGCCGACAGAATGATCGAGGCGATGCAGCAAGGCGATTGGAATACGGCCGCCCAGCAACTCAAGAATCTGCAGCAGAAGCTGGCCTCCGGCAAGCTCGACAAACAGGCACAACAGGAACTCGCTGAACAACTCAAACAGCTTGAGAAAAACTTGGCCGACGCCGCCGCGGCACGCCAGCAGGTGATGAACGATCTGAAGAGGCAGATCGAGCAGAAACGCGAAGAGGGCGATTTGGCACAGGCCGCCGAACTACAACAGAAGCTCGACCAACTGAAACAACAAAACCAGCAGAACAACAAGCTGCAGGATCTGGCCCAGAAAATGGGCCAGTGCCAACAATGTATGCAGCAAGGCGACAACGCTGGCGCAGCTCAGGCGGCCGGCGAAATGCTCCAACAGCTCCAGCAGATGCAACAGGACATGGACGAGGCTGAGCTGCTCGACGCGGCGCTCGATCAACTCGAAATGGCCAAAGGCGCCATGGGAGAAAATGCCCAGCAGTGCGACCAGTGCCAGGGACAAGGCTGCGAAGGTTGTATGGGTGGCATGTGCAACAAGTTCGGCCAAAAAATGGGCCCCGGGATGGCTCTCGGCCCGGGCGGCGGCAAGCGGCCCGACGAGAAGGACGACGTTCGTTTTCGTGATTCCCGAGTGAGACAGAAAACGGGACGTGGTGCAGCAGTGGTCGTTGGCGAAGCGGACGGACCGAACATTCGCGGCCAAGTGGCCCAGGCGATCAAGCAGGAAATGGCCGCCCAAGGTAGTCAGCCGGCCGATCCGCTAGTCAGCGAGCGGTTGCCGAAATCGCGCCGCGAGCACGCCGAGCAGTATTTTAATTCGCTCCGCGAAGGTCGTTGAAGTCCGGACGATTGAGCCTCTGCTTTCTTCGTTCATCTAGATTTGCCGGTAGACTCCACAGCTGGACTGTAGCGCCGCCCAGGGGGCCTCAAAGGCAAGTGAAATTGCCCTACTGCGTTCGCATTCTTTGACTCAGGACTATCCCGAATTACGCTGGAGTAGATGTCAGACTCGAATGGTGGCAATGCATCAGTGCAGCAAGCAGTTCACTGGAAAGACCGGTGGATTAGTCATATTGGCGAACTTCGCCAAATAGGATAAGATAGTGCCGAGTCCAACTTGCTGTTTTGCTCAGTAAAGTGGCACGTGCTATCAGGAGAGAGAGGATCTGAGAAGGAACCCGGAGTACCGAGTAAGGAAGCTTCACAGAAGTTAGCAAGCTGTAAGCAGAGCATGAATTGGTAGTTGCCGGCAGATCGCTGCGCAATATTCATGCCTGACACGCCAGTAGTGATTGTCTGAGGTTTCGTCGTGTACCAACCGATAGCATTGCGCGCGAACCTGAGATTGATTCTGTTGTTATTGTGGCTGTTGGCATGCCACCGAGCCGTTGTCGCCGAGGTTTCTGAACTCGCCTCTTCGGTCGGGCCGTCCCCTGTCGAGTTGATTGAAGCACTCGATCAGCTGCAACCCTGGATCAACGCCGATCCGGAAAACGGCCGACGTTGGAATCGATATCTTAAGACCGACCTGCTGCGCGGAGAAAT
>Ga0315336_1003754_pt1 | contig 19566 bp, 14 predicted proteins | sample ASW5metaG_FD_204512 | JGI IMG/M metagenome (GOLD analysis project Ga0315336, IMG submission 204512) | Ammonia-oxidizing marine archaeal communities from Monterey Bay, California, United States - ASW #5 | ecosystem: Environmental > Aquatic > Marine > Intertidal zone | place: USA: California... | reverse complement strand
CGGCAACCGCATCTCCCTGGACGAATACGGCCTCGGTGATCGCACGAGCGAAGTTAATCTGGCAGCCGCCAAGCTCGCCCGCCGCATCGCCGATGAGTACAGCACAGAAGATCGTCCTCGCTTCGTTGCAGGGTCAATGGGCCCCAGCGGCAAGCTGCCCTCAGCCGACGACCCCACTCTTTCCGATGTCAGCTATGACGACCTCGTCGAAGTTTTCCGCGAGCAGGCCCTAGGCCTTATTCAAGGCGGCGTCGATCTGCTCCTCATCGAAACCTCTCAGGACATCCTCGAAGTCAAAGCCGTTATTCAAGGCATTCAGCTCGCCTTTGCAGAAAGTGGAGAAGTCATCCCCATCCAGGCGCAGGTCACCCTGGATACCACCGGGCGCATGCTCCTCGGCACCGACATCCAAACCGCCCTCACTATTCTCGAAGACTTACCCATTGATGTGATTGGCACTAATTGCTCCACTGGGCCGGAACATATGCGTCAGCCAGTCAGCTATTTGGGCGAACACACCCATTTGCCCGTCTCCGCCATCCCTAACGCGGGTCTGCCACTCAATGTGGACGGCGAAGAAGTCTATCCGCTCGAACCTATTCCCTACGCCGAGGCGATGGTCGAATTTGTCGAGAAGCACAACATCAGCATCGTCGGCGGCTGCTGTGGCACCACACCCGAGCATCTCAAACTCCTCGTCGATCAAATTCATGGCCACCAGCATCCACCCCGCCCCGCGCGAGATAAGGCCCGCTTGTCCTCTTCCATTCAAGCTGTCGCCATGCAGCAGATCCCACCGCCCCTAATTATTGGCGAGCGCCTCAACGGCACTGGCAGCCGCAAATTCAAGCGTCTGCTCATGGCCGAAGATTGGGATGCCATTCTCGAAATGGCTCGCGATCAACTGGGCGGCGGCGCCCACGCGCTGGATGTTTCCGTGGCCCTCACCGAGCGCCCCGACGAGCAATATCTCATGGAAAAGGTCGTCAAGAAACTCGCGCTTGGCGTGGAAGCCCCCCTGGTTATTGACACCACCGATCCCGAAGTCATGGAAGCTGCCCTCAAGCTAGCCCCGGGACGCACACTGCTCAACTCCACGCATCTCGAAGCTGGCCGCCCCAAGATGGATAAGGTGCTCTCCACGGCCAAAAAACACAACGCTGCCGTCCTCATCCTCACCATCGACGAAGAGGGCATGGCCAAGACCGTTGAGCGCAAACTGGAAATCGCCACTCGCATCCACGACATTGCCGTGGACGAATTTGGCTTCCGCCCCGAAGACCTGGTCTTCGACGTGCTCACCTTCCCGCTCTCCACCGGTGACCCCGAATTTGACAAGAGCGCCATCGCCACCATCGATTCCATCAAGCTCATTAAAGAAAAACTGCCCGGAGTCTTCACTTCGCTGGGTGTCAGCAATGTCTCCTTCGGTCTCAGCAAAGCAGCGCGCCCAGTGCTCAACAGTCTCATGCTGCATCACTGCGTGCAGGCCGGTCTGGATATGGCCATTGTCCACGCCTCCAAAGTCAAGCCCTACGCGGAGATCCCCGAAGAAGAACGCCAGCTCATGGAAGACCTCATCTTCCACACCCGTCCCGACGCGCTCCAGCGCGTTATTGAGTTTTACGAAGGCGTCTCTGTTGAAGATGACGACCAGGACGATCCCACCGATGGCATGTCCTCCGAAGAGATGCTGCATTGGAGCATTCTCCATCGTCACAAGGACGGTGTCGAAGAAGCTATCGACGAGATCATCAATCGCAAAGCCTTCCCCAGCGATCATGAAAGCGCCGTGCACATCCTCAACAATGTGCTCCTCCCCGGCATGAAAGAAGTCGGCGATAAATTCGGCGCAGGCGAACTCATTCTGCCCTTCGTGCTGCAAAGCGCCGAAGTAATGAAGAAGACAGTTTCTCACCTGGACAATTATCTGGAGAAACTGGAAGGCGTCAGCAAGGGCAAAGTCGTCCTCGCTACCGTTTATGGCGACGTGCATGACATAGGCAAAAACTTAGTCAAGACCATTCTCGCGAACAATGGCTACGACGTTTTCGACCTCGGCAAGCAGGTCCCCGCCGAAACCATCATTAACAAAGCCGAGGAAGTCGGTGCCACTGCCATTGGCCTCAGCGCCCTCCTCGTCAGCACCTCGCGGCAGATGCCGCTCATCGTCAATGAACTGCAGCGCCGCGGCCTCGACTATCCTGTCATGATTGGTGGCGCAGCCATCAATCGCCGTTTCGGCTGGCGCATCCTTTACACCGAAGAAGGCGACCGCTACGAACCCGGCGTCTTCTATTGCTCCGATGCCTTTGAGGGCCTCGAAGTCGTCAACCAGTTGGTCGATGAGGTCAAACGCCCCCTTCTCTATGACGGCGTTTTTGCCAAAGCGGAAAACGAATTGGGCCGCCAATCCAAGCCACGCAAAGAAGTCAAGCCCGGCGGCAGGTCCAATATTAAGACCTCAGAAAATATTCCAACTCCACCAAAATGGGGTGTCCATGTCGTCAAAGATATGCCTCTCGAGCTTGTCTTCGAGCACCTCTTCAAAAAGGAACTCTTCCGCTTATCATGGGGGGCCAAAAACACGCATGGCGATGAATGGACCAAACTCAAGGCCGAATTTGAAAAACGCTTAACCCGCATGAAAAAAGAAGCGCTGGCTAGCGGCTGGCTCAAACCTCAGGCGGTTTACGGCTATTGGCCCGCTCAGTCTCAGGGTGACGAGCTCATCCTCTACGATCCATCTTCGCTGGAAAATGGCAGCGCGCCCAAAGAAATTGAACGCTTCATCTTCCCGCGCCAACCCAAGGGCGACCTTCTCGCCCTCTCCGATTATTTCGCCAGCGTTGACTCCAGCCGCATGGATACCGTCGCTCTGCAGGTCGTCACCGTGGGCGAGGAAGCCAGCGCTCGCTTCGAAGAACTTCAATCGGACGACGATTACACTGAAGGCTATTTCACCCACGGCCTCGCCGTACAAACGGCCGAAGCCACCGCCGAATACCTCCATCGCCACATTCGTAAAGAGTTGAAGCTCGAAAAGAACCAGGGCAATCGCTATTCCTGGGGCTATCCCGCCATCCCCGATCTGGACGATCACGCCAAAGTCTTCAAGCTGCTCCCCGCTGAAAAAGAGATCGGCATTTCCCTCACCGATTCCTACCAGCTGGTTCCCGAGCAATCCACTGCTGCCATCATCCTGCATCACCCCAAAGCCAAATACTACAGCGTGGGCGAATCCCGCGTCGAACAGTTGCTTAAGGCTTAATCATGGCGCCAGTAAATTTCCTCCAACGCATCGCACAAAGCGACCAACCTCTCCTCGCCGATGGCGCGATGGGCACCATGCTGCACGAGCGCGGCGTCGACTTCACCAATAACTTCGACGAACTCAACCTCACCCATCCCGAATTGGTCACTGATGTTCACCGTGAATATATCGAAGCCGGTGCCCAACTGCTCATGTCCAACACCTTTGGCGCCAATCGCTTCCGCCTCGCTGAGCATGGTCTCGAAGACAAAGTTCACGAAATCAGCAAAGCCGGAGTCGAACTGGCCCGCAAGGCGGCAGACGCCAGCAAAGAGGATATTCTCGTCGCCGGCGACGTCGGCCCGCTCGGCGTGCGCCTCGCTCCCTTTGGCCGCGTCCAGCTCGAAGAGGCGCGTTCAGCCTTCAAAGAGCAAATCGAGGGCCTCGTCGCTGGCAAACCCGATCTCATCATCATCGAAACCATGACCGATCTCTACGAGGTGCACGAAGCCATTTTGGCCGCCAAAGAAGTCAGCGATCTCCCCGTGCTCGCTTCAATGACTTTCACCCGAGACGACCGCACTCTCCTGGGCGATTTGCCCACCAAAGTCGCAAAAAAGATGAACGAAGCTGGCGCTGATGTTATCGGCATCAACTGCTCCGGTGGCCCCTCGCAGCTCCTCCGCATTCTCGACAAGATGAAAGCCACGGTCCCCGATGCCCGTTTCTCGGTGATGCCCAATGCCGGTTGGCCGGAACAAGCCGGAGGCCGCATCATGTATCCCGCTGGCCCCGACTACTTTGGCCGCTACGCGCTCTCCTTTAGACATAGCGGCGCAGCCATCATCGGTGGTTGCTGCGGAACTACTCCCCAACACATTCAGGCCATGCGCACCGCGATGGATAACACTCCAGAAGCAGATTTCAGTAACGGTCGCAATATTCGCGTGGTCGAGCAAAGCCAAGCTCCCATTACTGAGAGCCGAGATTCGCAGCTTGCCGAGAAATTAAAAGTGGGCAAATTTGTCTTTTCCGTCGAAATGCATCCGCCCCGCGGCCTCTCCACGCACAAGCTTCTTGCAGGGGTTAACCTGCTCGCCGATGCCGGTGCGGATGTAATCAATGTCGCCGATAGCCCAATGGCGCGCATGCGCATGAGCCCTTGGGGCGTTTGCGAGCTCATCGAGCGCGAACTCGGCCTGGAAACCACCCTCCATTTCCCCACTCGTGGGCGTAATCTCCTCCGCGTGCAGGGCGATCTACTCGCTGCCCATGCCCTTGGCGTACGCAATATTTTTGTCGTCATGGGCGACCCCACCGCCATCGGCGACTATCCTGACGCGATGGACAATTACGATCTCGCACCAACCGGCCTCATCAAATTAATCAAAGAGGGATTCAACGCCGGGCTGGATCACTCCGGCTCTCAGATTGGGCAGCCCACCTCCTTTTATGTAGGCGCTGCTTTCAATCTCAATCCCTTGGATAGCCAGCGCGAAATTAATTTGCTACGCCGAAAACTCGGCAACGGCAGCGATTTCTTCCTCACCCAGCCCATCTACGAGCCTCAGCAGGCCAAAGCCTTTCTGACGAAATACGAACGGGATTTCGGCAAGATGGATAAACCCATCATGGCGGGCATATTGCCTCTGTATGGTTCGCGCCACGCCTCCTTCCTGCACAACGAAGTGCCCGGAATCAGCATTCCCAAAGAGATTCGCGCTCGCCTGGATGCAGCCGGGGACGATTCGCCGCAAGAGGGCGTGCGCATTGCGGTGGAGCTGGTCGAGCAAATTCGCGGCTGGGCTTCGGGCGTTTACCTCATGCCTGCCTTTGGCCGCTACGATCTCACGGCCCAAATCATCGAACAGGTACAATAAGAAAACTCGCTTCTAATCGGGGCAGAAATCTCAAAATACGCAGGTAGGAAGATATGCACTATCGCCGCTTGGGCCGCTCAGGCCTAAAAATATCTGAGCTTTCCTTTGGTTCCTGGGTTACCTTTGGCGCCCAGATCGATGAAAAGACTTCAATAAATTTACTGCATAGGGCTTTTGATAAAGGCGTCAATTTCTTCGACAATTCAGATGCCTATGCAGATGGCGAAGCCGAAATAGTCATGGGCAAAGCAGTCAAGAGCTTGCCGCGTCAGGCATTGGTCCTCTCCAGTAAAGTCTTCTGGCCCACATTCCCCGGCCCAAACGGACGCGGTCTCTCGCGCAAACATCTCAGCGAATCATTGGATGCTTCACTCAGCAACATGAATGTCGATTACCTCGATCTCTACTTCTGCCATCGCTACGATCCAGATACCCCCATCGAAGAAATTGTCTACACGATGAACAGTTTCATCCAGCAAGGCAAGATCCTTTACTGGGGCACATCAGAATGGCGCGCCTCGCACATCGCTGAAGCCTACGGCATTGCCCGCCAATACGGGCTCATTCCGCCCACAATGGAACAGCCGCAATACAACATGTTTCATCGCCACCGCGTTGAGAGCGAACTTGCTCCACTGAGAGAGCAAATGGGCATCGGCATGACCGTCTGGAGTCCGCTGGCCTCAGGCATTCTTACTGGCAAATACAACGATGGCATTCCCGATGGTAGCCGCGCTTCATTAGAAGATATGGGCTACATCCGCGACCGCATCACCGACGACAAGATCGCCAAGGTGCGCCAACTTACTGATATCGCCAAAGACCTTGGCATTTCAGTCGCCCAGCTTGCCATTGCCTGGACCCTGCGCCGCAAGGAAGTCAGCAGCGTGATCACTGGTGCCACCTCACTGAAACAGTTGGAAGAAAATTTGGCAGCCGAGGAAGCAATTCAGTTCCTGGACGATGATCTGCTCGAGCGTATCGAAGCCATCCTCAAAAATCATCCCGAAGATTAACCACATTCCGTAAAAAAAAAGAGCCGCAATTGCGGCTCTTTTTTTTAATTGTCCAGAGATATTATTCGCTTCGTATCTTGGCTGCAATTTCCTTTTCTAAGCGTCTAACAATCTTCGTGCGCACCTTAGCCACTTCTTCATCTTTCAATGTGCGTTCTGGGTGCTGGTAGGTTAGTTTATATGCTAGGCTCTTTTTACCATTGCCAATCTGCTCACCCCGATAAATATCGAAGAGGTAAACTTTCACCAGTAGTTTGCCGCCCGTCTGTTCGATCAGGGCTTCCACGTCACCAGCAGGGAGATCATCAGCCACGATAAAAGCCATATCCTCCAGCACGGGGGGGTAAACGGGAACGGCCTCGGAATCGAAGCGTACAGGGATCGCTTCAAGCAAGGCTTCCATGCGGAATGTGGCTGCCAGTATTGCATCGCCATCCAAATCGTATTGCGCCTGCACGAGTGGATGCAGCTCGCCGAACACACCCAATTGATTCTCTCCCAGCATCACTTTGGCACACTTGTTGGGATGAAAGGCCGGGTGTTGTGCAGCAGCGTAGTTCAGGTCGGCAATTTGCAATGCACCTAGCAGCTGCTGCAGGATGCCTTTGAGATCGGCAAAGCTCATCGCTTGCGAGTTGCCGTCATCCCAGTGCTGCTGACCCTGGCGCGGTCCGCGCAGCGCAAGCACAAGTCGGCTGTATTCGTCGGGCAGTGGGCCAGCTTCCGACACCCAAAATACAGGAGCGATCTCGAAGAAGGCGATACGCTCACTCAGCTTGGCATTGCGCTCCACGATCTCCAGCATGCTGGCGAGCAAGCTGCGGCGCATCACACTGCGCTCTGGCGAAATGGGGTTGAGCAGGGCGATATGCCCTTTGCCATCCGGTTCAACATCAGCGGGGAGGCGTTTAGCCTCTTGTTCCGCCGAGGTCATGCGGTATGTGATGACTTCCTGCATGCCCAATTTGACGAGGATGTCGCGGATGCGCTCTTCGACTTGCAGCTCGCGGTTGTCGCGCTGGGGCGGCAGAGCATCGGCCATGCGTGTTTCGGGGATGTTCTCGTATCCATAGATACGCGCAATCTCTTCCATGAGATCGGCCTGACCAATGACGCCTTCACCAATGTCCAGGCGGTGATCAGGGGGCGTGACAGTGAGCTTCTTGCCGCTGACTTTGACCGAGAACTGCAGACTTTTGAGGAGTTCGGCAATCTCTTTTTCCCCTAGGGAGATGCCCAGCCAGCGCTGTACATCGGCGGAGGTGATGGTGACGGAGTGCGCTTTGGGGGGGAGGGGATACTCGTCGATGAGGCCGTCGTTGACGGAGCCCCCCGACCATTGGCGCATGAGCTCGAGGCCGCGGGAGACGCCTCGCGGAGCCATCTCGGGGTGGACGCCACGCGAGAAGCGGTATGCCGCTTCGGAGGAAATGCGCTGAGCGTTGAGCGTGCGGCGGATATTGATGAAGTTCCAGGCGGCGCCTTCGAGGAGGACATTTTTGGTGCTGGCAGAGACTTCTGATTCTGCGCCGCCCATGATGCCACCAATGGACAGTGAGCCAGCCGTGTCGCAGACGAGGACGGTAAAGTCGTCCAAAGTGTGCTCAACTGCGTCCAAAGTGGTGAGTTTCTCTCCCTTTTTGGCGCGGCGGGTAATAATCGTGGGCGTTTTGCCCTTAGCGCGCTCGACGAGGATGTCGTAGTCGAATGCGTGGAGGGGTTCGCCAAGCTCGAGCATGGCGTAGTTGGTGGCATCCACAATGTTGTTGATGGGGCGCATACCGGCCAAATTGAGGCGGCGCTTGACCCAATCGGGGCTGTCCTTGATTTCGACATCCTGGATGAGGCCGAGCACGAAGCGGGGATTGAGTTCGGCGTCCTGAATATCTATCTTGACCTTGCCCTTGATGGCTTCTTCTACGGCCTTAAATTTTGTAGGCATGGGCTTGAGTTTGCGTTTGGTGAGCGCGGCGACTTCGCGGGCAACGCCATAAATATTGGCGTCACGCGCAATATTGGGGGTAATGGCGATGTCGAAAACGGCGTCGCCCATGTAATCGGCAAGGGGAGTGCCCGGCTTGGCGTCGTCTGGCAAAACCATGATGCCCTCGTGCTCTTCGGAGATACCGAGTTCCTTCTCTGAGGCGACCATCGAATAGGACTCGACGCCGCGAATTTTGGTGCGCTTCAATTTCAAGGGCACCCAGCCGGGTTTATGGCCATCGTAGAGCTCTGCGCCCTCTTTAGCATAAGCCACCTTGAGCGCCTTTTTGAGTTCGCCCTTGTCCTTGTATTCAAAAAGGTTGGGCGCGCCGGTGAGCACGCTGTGTTCCTTTTCGCCATCGTAGAGACGGCAGAGGACGAGGCGGTCGGCATCCGGATGAGGCAAGACCTCGCGGATTTCGCCGACGACCAGCGTGGCCGGATCCCAAGCGATGCCGCTGATCTTGGTCTGATGGGGATGATCATCTGCGGGCATGGGCAGGCCGACGTAGTGGATTTCCTCCACTTCGAGGCCAGCCATCGTGAGGGTGTGTGACAAATCCTCGAGGCTGATGCCATCCAAGTCGACAAAATCTTTAAGCCATGAAATAGGTACTTTCATAATTCTCCAAATCTAATCATTAAAATTGTTCAAGGAAGCGCAAATCGTTGCGCCAAAAATAGCGAATATCTTCGATGCGGTAGCGCAGCATGGTGAGGCGTTCGGGGCCCATGCCGAAGGCGAAGCCGGAATAGACCTCGGGGTCGTAGCCGCCATTGCGCAGCACCGCGGGATGGACCATGCCGCTGCCTAAAATTTCCAGCCAGCCGGTGCGCTTGCAGACCGGGCAGCCATCGCCGCCACAAACGAAGCACTCGACGTCCATCTCTGCGCTGGGCTCGGTGAAGGGGAAATGTGAGGCGCGGAAACGGGTGCGCACATCGGCGCCAAAGAAGCGGCGGGCGAAATCGCTGAGCGTGCCCTTGAGATCGCCAAAGGTGATGTTGTGGCCGACGGCGAGGCCCTCGACCTGGGTGAACTGAATTTCGGAGCGGGCGTTGATTTGCTCGCTGCGGTAGCACATGCCGGGGAGAATGATGCGCACGTGCTGAGGATCTTTGGGATCTTCGGCGGCGTATTCCAGCATGGCATGAATTTGCCCAGGGGAAGTGTGCGTGCGCAATATGACGGGGTTATCGGCCTCGCCACCATCGATGTAGAAGGAATCCTGCATTTCGCGGGCGGGATGGTTGGGCGGGAAGTTGAGCAACTGGAAGTTGAACTCGTCGGTTTCGACGTCACGCGAGCGATAGACCTGGAAGCCCATCTCAGCAAAGATGCGCTGAACCTCGCGCATGGTTTGAGTGATGGGGTGCAGGCGCCCGAAGGGTTGGACGCGGCCGGGGAGGGTGACGTCGATGGCGTCTTCGTCCAGCGAGGATTGCAAGCCAGCTTGCTTGAGGCCCGCTTGTTTGACTTCCAGGGCGGTTTCGAGTGCCTGCTTGACCTGGTTGGCGGCCTGACCGGCGGCAGGGCGTTCTTCGGCGGAGAGCGCCCCGAGGCCCTTAAAGGCGTGCATGACGGCGGAATTGCGCCCGACATGCTTGCTGCGCCAAGCGGCGAGCGAGTCCTCGTCGGCAATGCTTTCGAGTGCGGCGAGACCCTCTTTTTCGATTTTCTTTAGCTCATCTAACATTGTTGCTCCTTCAAGTTAAACAAAAAACCGTCCACGTTGGGACGGAGATTTCCGCGGTACCACCCAAGTTGGCAGGCAAGCTGCCCACTCTGCACGAGAACTGGATTTGTTCTCGACCTCTCCTGTAACGCTGAGATTGCGTCCTCAACTACTCATTGTTTAGTTAGCTACTCACTAAACGACTTTCCCTGAGGAGGCTCGAGAGGGAACTTGGGTAGTTTTGCGCTGAGCTGGGGTTTCAGTCTGTGCCCCGGCCTCCCTTGCAGCGTGCCACTACTTAATTTCTCTGTCTGTGCCTGTGTGTTTGTTAATGTGCTCCCTATTATGCGTATTGGGGGGTGAATGTCAAGTACGAGCGGATTGGCAAAGCCAATCGATTGGGGAGAACTTGATGCGTTCTCCACGAGATTATCCTTAATGAACCTGATACATGCTATGAGCGATAAATTGCATTGGAAATTGGATTTTTTTTAGCGGCATTTGAAAATGATTACGGTATTCATTGGAAGACATCCCAAAAACCATAAACTCCTTTTTGCTCTTGTTACAATTGGTGACTAAACAATCGATAGGATGGGAAAATTGAGTGATGTTAATTACCTAATAAACCAGGCTGAAATTAGAGAAAAGTCGCTACATGCGATACTTGCATCCGACAATCCTAGGAAAATAATTATTGCGGGGCCGGGGACTGGTAAAACATTTACCTTCGAAAAGCTCTTCCGATTGAACAACTCTAACAAAAACTTGGCACTTACGTTCATCCGAAAACTTGTCGAGGAAATGGAGCAAGGATTTGGTGATATTGCAGAAGTTAAAACGTTTCACGCGTACTGCAAAATGCTCCTGCATAAACAGTTTGGCAGCCTGCACCTAGTTCCGTTTTTAACTTCGGTTGTTAAAGAAGATTCGCAGTCTATTGGAGCACCGCTTGATAAGTTTCGGGATAGATTCCAAACATTGGACGAGGATTCGCCGGAAATTAATTATTACCTTCGCCGCGGTGATTACTACAATGCAGTTTCATTTGATGATTCGGTTTATAAGGTTTATCAATCGGTAAAAGAGGGCAACCTATCTATTCCTCAGTATGAACAAATCGTCATTGACGAATTTCAAGACTTTAATTCCTTAGAAATAGAATTGATTAAACTGCTTGAACAGAAGAACAAAATTCTGTTAGTAGGTGATGACGATCAAGCGATTTATGCAAATACAAGGAACTCTTCGCCCGAGCACCTAAGGGAGTTCGTGAACTCTGGGAAATATGAGATTTTCGAACTCCCCTACTGTAGTCGTTGTCCAAGTGTGGTTGTCGAGGCAACCTCTGCATTTATTGATTCAGCCGGAAAATTAGGTGGACTTAGATCAAGAGCTCCAAAACCTTTCTTCCCTTACCTGGAGGGCAAAGAATACGAAAACAAAACTTACCCCAAAGTTATTACTGCCGAAACGGGAAATATTGCAGGTCTTTCAACCTACCTAGAAAATGCGATTGCTAGAATTCCCGAACCTGATATTCAGGAAGCATACGCCAATAATTATTCATGCGTTCTAATTATTGGGGCTAGACAATATCTGAATCCAATAAACAAAAGACTTCAAAAGAATTATCCCCTTACAAGGTTCTCGCAAGCCAAGCCCATTGAATATACTCTTTCAGATGGCTATTATTATTTGCTGAAGGATGAAGAATCTAATTTGGGGTGGCGCATTTTGGCCGGATGCGAATTGAGTGCTGGCAAGTTAAGAACTATTGTGAAGGAAACTCATGATGGGACAAATATTAAATCGTTGCTTGAAAAAGATTTTGTCAGGAGACACGCAGATATAATTAAAATTCTTCGCGCTGAGGACTTAAGCGAAGAAAAAAGAAATCTTTTAGAGGATTATTTAGGGGAAGATAGTACTGATGTTTCCACTTTCTTCTTTCCTCCAGAGGAGGAAGAACCTCCACAGACAGACCAATCATTACCCACTATCCTTCTCTCGTCATTTGAAGGATGTAAGGGTCTATCCGCAGGCCATGTTTTTATCGTAGGGTTAAACCAAGGATTAATGCCTAAAATGGCTGTTGATTTTACAATCCCCGATATTGAATACAGCAAATTTATCGTTGCTATGACTCGAACTCGAAAGGAACTACATTTGTTATCAAACAGGTGGGATTACAGCTACAAAGATGGTCCAAGATTATTTCCATCTTCTTTTATCAAAATGATCCCAGAGGAATTACGCCACGATGGTGGGTATTTGCGAGTAAAGCAAATGCAGGCATTTTTTGAAAATATCTAGAAAATAGTAAAATTCTAAGTATTTTTTAGTCAGCAGTTCTAGTGGATCAGGGAAAAGAAGATTGGGCGAAACCCAATTGACGATGGAGAACGCAATGCGTTCTCCTCGGCGAGCCTCTGGCGAGCTGGGTTATGATCTCAGTCTTGCGAAACTGGAGGCAAAAAAGTGATTCTCGACAGATATAAAAGCATCGGCGGGGTGCATGCCGAAACAGCAAGTATCAAGAATATCCTGGCTTTTAACGGAGTTAAAGCGCCGCATAGCGGAAAAGCCTACACAGAGGCGATGATCTTTGGCATTGGGGGCGGTTTGGGAGCCACTTACATCCTTTGGGAATTTCAATCTCACGGCTACCCAAGCTTAGTTGTTGGTTTTCGCTATAAGCTCAATTATGACCTGCAGTATATGCAAGGGCTTGCCAAGCGAATGGGGGCAGAAAGCCAGGTGTATGAAACTGGCGGGAAAAAGAAAGCTCTCTCTCTACTGGAAGAGAGCCTCGAAAAGGGGCTACCAGCGATTGCGTGGATGGACCTGGGCGGCCCACCCTACTATATGCACACCAACTTACTAGGAGTGGGTGTGGTCTACGGCATTGAGGAGGGCAAAGCTCTAGTCGATAAGCGCGCCAAAGCGCCGTTTGAAATCCCGATGGACGCGCTGGCCATAGCCAGAGATAGGGTTCCCTCTTTCAAGAACAGGATCATGACCATTGAGCCCAAGACGGATTTTGATTTGGCCACGGCCATTCAAGATGGGCTGCGCGATTGTGTGGATTACCTGGGGGCAAAATCCACGTCCTTTGCGCTGCCTTCTATCCGAAAGTGGGCGCGCATGATGACGGACGAGAAAAACGAGAAAGGCTGGCCAACAGTGCACAAGAATGGCCGCGGGCTCTACGGCACGTTGCGGTCAGCCTATGAGGCGATCGATCAGACGGGCTCGGGGGGTGGCGGCTTGCGCGGGGTGTATGCCGATTTCCTGATTGAGGCTTCGGATGTAATTGGCAATGCCGCCCTCGTTGACTGCGCAGATACCTATCGGGCGCTTCAGGCCGAGTGGAGCGAATTAGCCCAAGCCGTGCTGCCGAATGAAGTCGCCGTGTTCAAGCAAACAAAGGAGCTGCTGGACCGCAAGGAAGCGCTGATATTAGAGAAGGGCAGCGGCGCGATCGAGGAGATTGCTCCGATCAATGATGAACTGCATGAGATCAAGGGGGAGCTGAATGAAGACTTCCCATTGGATAAAGCGGGAAGAATGGAATTGTTTCAGAAGATGCAAAGCAGGCTGAGCAGTATTCTAGAGGCTGAAAAAGCGGCCCTGGCGGCTTTGGAGGCGGCGACCACTTAGGACGAAAAAAATATGCAAATTCAACTAATTCGCAATGCCACGTTACGAATCAACTATGCGGGGAAGCAGTTTGTGATCGATCCCTATTTGGCGGCAAAACATTCGCTGCCCTCCTATACTGGCGCATCGCCGAACCCATTGGTTGAACTGCCGGTGCCCGCCGAAAGTGTGATAGCTGGGGCGGAAATGGTTGTTGTTTCGCACCTGCACTCGGATCATTTTGATGCAGAGGCGGCGAGGCTGCTGCCCAAGGAGCTGGAGATCTATTGCCAGCCGGGAGACGAGGCCGAGATCGCGGGCAAAGGTTTCAGCAATGTGAAAGCGGTGGCGGAGAAGCTCGAGTGGCAGGGGATGCGGATCACGTGCACAGAGGGGCAGCATGGATCGGGCAGCGTTTTGGCCGATATGGGCAAGGTATCGGGATTTGTGTTTGAGGCAGAAGGCGAGCCGACTGTTTATTGGGTGGGAGACAGTATTTGGTACCCAGCAGTGGCCAAGACGATTGAGCGCTTCAAGCCGGATGTGATTGTTACGCATTCCAGCGGAGCGATGTGGGGGGACAGCGTGTTGATTGTGATGAACGCGGCGCAAACGGTGGAAGTGTGTCGGGCGGCGCCGAAGAGCGTGGTGGTGGCGACGCATATGGAAGCGCTGGACCACGGGACGGTATCGCGCAAGGCATTAAGGGATTATGCTGAGGGGCAGGGAGTCAGTGCGGAGCAATTGCTGATTCCAACGGATGGCGTACAGTTTGGCGGAGCCAAGCTGACTCGGAGAAAGCTTAGCTTTCCCCACGACTAGGTCGGGGTGAGCAGGAACAGTTTGGCGGAGCCAAAGTGAAGCGGAGAAAGCGCTGCGTTCTCCACGATTGATCCTGATGCGAGAAATAAATAATTGTTGAACGGAGGAAGTGATGAGCCCAGAGATTGATCCAGCATTGCAGAGCATGATCGATAATCTGCCCGAAAAAACGGGCAAAAGCCTTGAAGAATGGTATGCGCTGATTCAGAGCAAAGGATTGGAAAAGCATGGGGAGATCATGAAGCTGCTCAAAGAGGATAATGGAGTGACGCACGGATTCGCCAACACGATCACGATTCTATTTCGCAGGCAGGCAGATGGGGAGCCGCAAAGTGATGAGGCTATAGTGGCCCGACAGTATGAGGGCGCTAAGGCAGGGTTGAGGCCCCTTTACGATGAAATTATCGAGAAGGTGAAGGGCTTCGGCGGTGATGTGCAAATTGCGCCGAAAAAAGCAAATGTGAGTTTGCGGCGCAGCAAGCAATTTGCTCTGGTGCAACCCAGCACCAAAACGCGTGTGGATATCGGATTAATTCTTAAGGGCGTGGAATCAGCTGGGGTATTGGAGGATGGGGGCTCGTGGAACAGCATGTGTACGCACCGCATTCGCCTGGAAAGCGCTGAAGATTTTAACGAGGAAGTGCTTGGCTGGCTGCAGGCGGCTTACGAAAAGGCTTAATCGTTTAGGTGGTTTGGGGCGCAGATGGCTCAATAGCAATAAGGCGGTTGACGGTGAATGGGTAACCTGACGGGTCGTCGAGAATCTGCTCGCTGAAGTAATCTATTTTCCAGTCGTGATAATGGCTTAGGATTTCGCCTGAGCGCCAATCCTGCTCGAGCCGATCATCTTCTGGGTTCTTTGGCAAAAAGGGCTTGTTGATGGGGACAGTAAATGCGTGAATTCCACCAGGATTCGTGTGACTCTTGTAATTCAAGATGATCTCTTCTCGCAGATAAAGCGGGATGTAGTGCAAGGCACTAGAGGAAAATATGAGATCAAAAGAATTTTTCAGGCGATATTCATTGATATCAGCCTGGAAGAAATCTATGGATAGGCCCAGTTCCCGCGCCCACGCTAAAGCTCTGTTCACACCCTCCAACGATAAATCGAAACCGCTGACTTGATAGCCATTTTGGGCGAAGAAAATAGAATCGCGACCTTCACCGAAGCCGATATCCAATAGCGTTTGTCCCTGGCGGGGCATATGTTTTTGGAAAAGTATGCGGGCAATGGAAGTTGGGTATTTCCCCCAGAAAAGCTCATCGCTTCCGTATTTTTCATCATAGTATTCAGACATAAGAGTAAGAAAGCAATTTAGGGGATGGGATCATCGGATATTGTTATTACTACGTTGCCCTTTTTATGACCTTTTTCGACATAGCTGTGGGCCTCGGCCATTTGTTCGAGCGGATAGATTCGGTCAATGACTGAGTTGATCTGGCCTGCCTCGATTAACTGCGCAAGGTAAGTTAGGGCCTCGGCGCTTTCCCTGTAGGGATTTTCGATGCTCAGGAAAATCCCTTCCGGGTGAATGATATTCTTAAAATCCTTCTTTTTGAGTCCTGAAATCATTACGCCGACCGCATCAAAGACGACGTCGTAGCTATCTCCCATTGCGGTGACATCTTCTTCGGTGTAATCAATGACGCGATCTGCGCCCAGTTCTTTGACCCATTCGAGGTTGGATGTGCTGCAAACAGCGGTAAGTTCTGCACCGAGATGTTTGGCGAGCTGCACGGCAAATGTGCCGATAGAGCCGGATGCGCCATAGATGAGAACTTTTTGCCCCGCCTGGATATTTGCTTTACGGAGAATCTGCACAGCAGCGACACCCCCGCTGGGCACGGCGGCGGCCTCTTCATAGCTCATGTTGGGAGGCATGTGGGCCATTATCCACTCTTCAGGAAGGGAGATGTATTCTGCGTAGGCGCCAAATCTTAGCTGGGTGGTGGCGTAGACCTTATCCCCTTTCTTGTACTTGGTGACCTTTTCACCAAGGCCGACCACCTCACCAGCCAGCTCCATACCAAGGACTTTGATTCGTTTGGGGCGAAAGAGGCCGTTGAAGAGGCGAGCGCCGAAAGGCTGCGCTTTGCGCATGCGCCAATCGCCAGCTCGGACTGAAGTCGCCGCGATGTTGATGAATACCTCATCTTGTTTGGGCGCTGGCGTTTCTATTTCTTTGAGCTGAAAAACCTCTGGTGGGCCATATTGCTCGAACACGATTGCCTTCATTTGACCCTCTTCGCTTTGCGAAAGTTTACAGAAGTTAAGGATAACAGAAAGTGCCATATATACAGAGGCACAAAAAAGAGACGGGCAGCTGCTCGTCTCTTTTTTCGACTAAACTAGGCTTCAGGCCGGGGCAAATTCTTTCTCATAACGGGCGATGAATTTTTCAGCTGCTTTGGCAGTGGGTGCACGCGGACTATCCAGGTGGCGTAGGGCAAATTGATAGAGAGGCTCAGGGTCGGACACCCATTTGCGGATCTTGTAAAAAGTCTTTAGTGCGGTTCCGCAAACAATCTCGTGGCAATCGGATTCTTCATAGATCCCAAGCTCCCCACGAAAAATGTGCTTCACAACCTGATCGGCCAGGCGGGGCTGCCCGCGCACGATTAGGGCAGAATGGTTGATGGCGTTTGCGGCTGTGACCATCACCGGCCCTTCGACCTGTGTGAAGTAGTCGTCCAGAACGGCTTCGAATTTGCCATCCTCATCGACCCCTGCCAGCCTGGCCAGTACATAAATGGCCTGCCACTGGAAAATATTGTTCGGGTTTTGCAGCATTTTGGCGAAGAGATCAAAGTGGGGGTAGAGCAGCTCAGGTTCCTTATCGCTAACGATACGAAGTACTTTTGCACAGCCATATTTGACTTCAGCCTTGCTTTCAGCCATGCCAGCCACCATTATTTGGACCAGCTCAGGCTTGGCGATGGTTCGCCCAGCTATCTCTTCGGCAGTGATGGTTTTCTCTGCCAAGCCTTTGTAGATCTGGCTTGCATTCATGTTACACCTCCATGCTCTTCTTCTATAGTTTAGAGACTTTTCGTGGCGATTTCAAGTACCCCCCTATTTTTAAGGTTGTAGCAGTTTGGTTTCACCAAACTGCTTCGAAAAACATGCTCATTCTCCACGGCTACATTGGGCGGGGGGCGAAAGGGTATGATTCGGCAGTTAGAGGTCAATAAGCATGGAAATAAACACAAAATCTAGTTACAACATCGTGAACGTTGGGTATCGCTCAACGAACTACTGGGTGATTAGCGCCGGGACATCACGGCTGCTGGTGGATATTGGCTGGCCGGGGATGATGGGGATGATGCGTGCAAATCTGGAGCGGATGGACGTCCCAATAAAGGAACTTAATTATGTGCTAGCAACCCACTATCATATTGACCATGCTGGATTAGCAGAGGAATTCAAGCAGGCTGGTGTGCCCTTGCTGGTGATGGATGTCCAGGTGGAAGCCTTTCCATTGATGAAGCAGTGGACCAAGCCCGAAGACAATTATTTGGAGATCACATTGGAGGGCAACGTAAACATTTCACTTGGGGAAAGTCGGGCCTTGTTGGCTGGGATAAGGATTGAGGGTGAAATCCTACACACGCCCGGCCACTCGGACGACAGCGTATCCCTGCTGCTTGACGATGGATCCGTGTTTACCGGCGACCTGACACATGAGCAATTAATTGGTAATGAGGATCCGGAAATTGTAGCTTCTAGTTGGGAACTGTTGCGGGCTAAGGGTGGGCAGCGCGTTTACCCGGGGCACGGGCCAGTGCGGGGTATTGAGGCCATGTTATTCGGCTAGACGCCGAAAGCCCACTCGCCGGCGCGCATCAGGGGTTCTGAAGAGCCATCCGCCAAGATGCCATCCACATCCATTTTCTCTGAACCAAACATGAAATCAACGTGGATGAGGCTATTGTTGCCACCCGCTTTGGCAAATTCTTCATCAGTCATTTTGGTGCCGCCTTCTAATGTATAACGGTAAGCAGAGCCCAGGGCCAAATGGTTTGAGGTATTTTCGTCATAGAGCGAGTCGAGGAAAAGAATGCCCATTTGGGAGATGGGTGTTTGGTGGGGAATGAGAGCTACTTCGCCGAGATAACTTGCAAAGTCATCTGTTTCGAGCATATTGCGGAGATTTTCCTCTCCCTTTTCAGCAGAGAATTCCACCACTTTCCCGTTCTTAAATGTCAGGGTGAAATTTTCGATGAGGCTGCCGCGGTAGCTAAGGGGTTTGCTGGAGCTTACGGTTCCTTCCACACGATCTTTGTGGGGCATTGTGTAGACCTCTTCGGTGGGCAAATTGGCAACAAAGGAGATTCCCTCTGGGGTGAGATCGTTGCCACCTTCCCAGATGTGGCCTGTGGGCAGGCCAACCTTTAAATCTGTACCGGGAGCTGTGAAATGCAATGCTGAATACTGCTTTGCGCTGAGCTGTTGTTTTCTTTTGGCTAATTTTGCTATGTGCATTTCCCAGGCGTGAACCGGATCATCTTGATCAATGCGGCAAGAAGTGAAGACAGCGTCCCATAAGTGGGCAAGTGCGTCTTCCGGGCTTTCATCGGGAAACACGCGATCAGCCCATGCAGGGCTGGGTGAAGCTACATAGGCCCACTGGACGGAATTTATGGATTGATGCTCACTGATGGGCTTGTAATGTTTACTGGAGATCTTTCCGCTTATGGCAATGAGATCTTCGTCCTGGCCCTTTAGCAGCTCAGGATTGGTACCAAAAAGCTGGAGGTAGGCGTCGCCGCGCTCTATCCCACTTAGCAGGCTCTCCATTGTCCAGCCGGCGTATTCTTCGAAGGAATCACGTGGAGCGTTTTCGTATCTGATTTTCGTCAATTGTTCGTCAAACCAAATCACAGAGACGAATGGAGCACCACTTTGGTATGCGGCAGCTACAACCAGGCGCACAAGCGGGGCCACATCAAGAGGACCTGCTAAGATAAAGAGACGCTGATTTGGCTGGAGGTTGAGGCCGACCTTTACTATTAGCTCAGCATATTTTTTCAGTTTCTGTTCAAAGTTAGTGGTCATTAGATTTGTCCTAAACAGCTAGAGGCTAGTTTGTCTTCAATTCGAGAATTCTTGGATGTCCTGCGTAAAAGCCATGATATTGCTCGGGGAGCAGTGCGGCGATGCGGCACATAATTTCGGTGATGCCTGCCCGCATCTGCTCCTGACGTTTCCCTCGTTTTAGTGGAGGCAAGGTGAATGGCTCGCCAAAGCGGACGCGCAGTGTGGGTTTGCGCAAGCTAAGCAGCTGGCGGCCGTA
>Ga0315336_1003753_pt1 | contig 19568 bp, 15 predicted proteins | sample ASW5metaG_FD_204512 | JGI IMG/M metagenome (GOLD analysis project Ga0315336, IMG submission 204512) | Ammonia-oxidizing marine archaeal communities from Monterey Bay, California, United States - ASW #5 | ecosystem: Environmental > Aquatic > Marine > Intertidal zone | place: USA: California... | reverse complement strand
CGGGCTGAGCGCGTGAGCGTTAGCGTGGGTGATCAGGCAGGGTTTCTCACTGACCTCGATCGCGTCCATCGATGTGCGATAGCCGACATGGCTGAGGTCGATGGCGATGCCGAGGCGGTTCATCTCTTTGACGACGTCGCGGCCGTATGTGGTGAGCCCGGCGCCTTCCGGCTCCAGGCAGCCGTCTCCCAGCATGTTGCGGTAGTTATATGTGAGCTGCATGATGCGCAGGCCCAGCTTGTAGAACAGGTGCAGGCGGTCGATGCGGTCGGCGATGGGACGCGTGTTCTGCCACCCCAGCACCGCACCAACCTTGCCTGCGGCTCGGGCAAGGTCGAAATCAGTGACGGTCTCGATCTGCATCCACTCGCTGTCCGGCGCCATAAAGCGCTCCTGCCAGCGAGCGACCTCCTGGCAGGCCTGCTCGAAATCGCACTCGAAATGGCAGGCGGTGACGGCGATGGCGTCGATGGCTCCGGCCTTGAGGTCGCCGGTCCAGCCGTCAGCGTGGTAGACAAGGCTGTCGACGACTAGGGCGTTATTGTGAAGAGTTTTGGTGTCGGCCATTGGAAAAAAATCCGGAGAACATATTAAAGTTATCGTACTTTATTCAAACAGCCATTTAAGTGACAACCCAATGTCTCGAATTACGGAGAAGCCTAAGATGGATGGCAGCTGTCCTACCTTCGCATCTGCGAAGGGTGTGAACAACTATGGCAAATATGTCGCATCCGACATTCAACAATTGGACCGCCTCCAGTAAGGCGGGATTTTCCAGATGGCTCCTGTTCAGGAAGTCCGCTGCCAGCGATGGCCGCGATCAAGCCCCATGGGACGCATATCCGCACAGAGGTTGTCCTGACCAAAGCCAGAAAGCGCGCCGGACATCAAGTATCTCAATCCAGTGATCGACTATCACCAGCTTAGCGGAACGGAGAAATCTCAGGCTATTGCAGAGTTAAAAATGCGTTAGCCGAGCTTGAAGCTTAGGTGTCCACCAAACAAGGGCAAAACCACAATGCTGAGATTCGGGCCGTTCAAGGGTCCGTTCGCTATCAGGGTCTAAGCTGCCATCAACCGGCGCCGGTCGGCACGGCCCACGCGCTGCACCGTGTCGCTGCCGGCGCCAGCCAATCTCGCCGTCTTCAATATGCCGTGTGAACAGCGGCGCAAAATCTGCCCCCAAGAATCCCGGCAAATCCACCTCCGACTGCTCCGTAACCCTATTCCCATGTTCGATCGGTTTCGCTAGACTTCTCGCCCTACAGGGGGAACAACATATTGAAAAACCGACATGAAATCCGCGGATCCGATCCTACAGGTTGAAAACCTGCACACCCATTTCATGACGGAGCGCGGCCTGGTTCGTGCCGTCGATGGGGTTTCCTTCACGCTGGGACATGGCGTCACGCTCGGGCTGGTCGGCGAGTCCGGCTGCGGCAAGACGATCCTCTGCCGCACGCTGATGGGGTTGCTGCCGCCAAGCGCCAAGATTTCCGAAAACGCCCGTGTCCTGTTCAATGGCCGCGACCTCTCCCGCCTCAGCGAAAAGGAACTGCGCGCCGTCAGGGGCCGCGAAGTGGCGATGATCTTCCAGGATCCCATGACCTCGCTCAATCCGGTCATGAAAGTCGGCGCGCAGATATCCGAGACCTTGATCTACCATCTCGGCATGTCGAAGGCAGAGGCGCGAGAGCGCGGCATCGAGCTGTTGCGCGCCGTCGGTATTTCGGCGCCGGAACGGCGCATCGACGAGTATCCGCATCAGCTATCGGGCGGCATCCGCCAACGGGTCGCCATCGCCATCGCGCTGGCCTGCGAGCCGAAGCTGCTGATCGCCGACGAGCCGACCACGGCGCTCGACGTCACCGTGCAGTCCGGCATCCTCGACCTGTTGCGCGAACAACAGCGCGAACGGCACATGTCGATGATCCTGATCACCCATGATCTCGGCGTCGTCGCCGGCCGGACCGACGAGATCGCGGTGATGTATGCCGGCAAGATGGTCGAACGCTCCTCGACCGAGGCGCTGTTCGCCAACATGCGCATGCCTTATACCCAGGCGCTGATGGAGAGCATTCCCCACCTCAATCATCCGACCCACACGCGGCTCAGGACCATCTCCGGGCAGCCGCCCAACCTGATCTACCCGCCGCCCGGCTGCCGCTTTGCGCCGCGCTGCACGCGGGCCGAAGACCGGTGCCGTGAAGACGAGCCGGTCTTGGGCTCCGACGGCGAAGCCGATCACACCTTCGCCTGTTGGCACCCGGTCGGCGCGCCGGCGGCGGGGAGTGCCGCGTAATGTCCGATGGGGCGCATCAGCAAGCAGCAAACCCTGACCCGATGCTGCGGGTCGAAGACCTGGTTGTCGAATTCCCGCTCGGCAAGCGCGAAGTCGTGCATGCGGTTTCGGGTGTCAGCTTCGAAATATATCCGGGCGAGACCTTAGGGCTGGTCGGCGAATCCGGCTGCGGCAAGTCGACTACCGCGCGCGCGGTGATGCAGCTGCCGGTGCCGACGTCGGGCAAGGTGATCCTCAACGGGACCGATCTCGTCAGCCTCAGCGGTGAGGAACTGCGTCGCCAGCGCAAGCAGTTCCAGATGATCTTCCAGGACCCGATCTCCTCGCTCAATCCGCGCCGGAAGATTGCCGACATCATTGAAATGCCGCTGGTGATCATGCGCGAAGGCACGCCAGAGGAGCGCGCCGCACGGGTTCGCGAGGTGCTGACGGCGGTCGGGCTCGATCCCGACGTTTCGCTCGACCGGCGGCCGTTTCAGTTTTCCGGCGGGCAATGCCAGCGCATCAGCATCGCCCGGGCGCTGGTCTCGGAACCGTCCATGCTGATCTGTGACGAGCCGGTATCGGCGCTTGATGTCTCGATCCAGGCCCAGATCATCAACCTGCTTCAGGACATGAAGGAACGCTATGACCTGACCATGTTGTTCATCTCGCACGACCTATCGGTGGTCAAGGTCGTCTGCGACCGGGTCGCGGTGATGTATCTCGGCCGGATCTGTGAACTCGCCGATTCAGAAAGCCTCTATCGTCGGCCGGCGCACCCCTATACCGCCGCTTTGTTGAGCGCCATCCCGGAAGCCGATCCAAGCCGCCCGCCCCAGCCGATCGCCATGAAAGAGGGTGAGCTGCCGTCAGCGACGGCGCCGCCGCCGGGCTGCCGCTTCCACACAAGGTGCCCGAAAGCGCAAGCGATCTGCACGGACGTGGTCCCGATTTTAGGCGAGATCGAGGATGGCCACTCGGTGGCCTGCCACTTCCCACTTGACGCAAAGGGCTAGACGGCAGCTTCGCGCAGGTCGGCAAGTCGGCTGCGCAGGGTGTCGCCGACCAGGTTGAATGACAGCACCGTGAGGAACATGACCCCGGCCCCGATGAAACTGATATGCGGTGTTTCGCCCAGGGTTTCGCGACCCTCAGCGATCATGCCACCCCAGCTCGGGGTCGGCGACGGCACACTGAGGCCGAGGAAGCTGAGTGCGCCCTCGATAACAATCGCAAACGCGATAACGACCAACGCGTAGGCGGCGACCGGCAATACCACGTTTGGCAAGATTTCCAACAGGATGATCCGCAGGTCACGCGCACCCATGGCCTTGGCCGCGACCACGAACTCGCGCTGGGCAAAGTTCAGGGTGTTGGCCCGGCTGACGCGGGCGAAGGCCGGGATCAACAACAGACCCAGGCTAATGGAGACGGATGCCAAACTGCCGCCAAAGGTAACCGACGCCAGCAGCAACAGCACCAGACCCGGCAACGCCAGGACCGTGTCGAGACCAAGCGTTATCATGGTTTCGACACGCCCACGGTAATAGCCGGCGAGTAAGCCGATCACCAACCCGAATGTCATGCCAATCGCGGTTGCGACCACCCCGACGGTAAGGGAAACACGGGCGCCGTAGATGAGCCGCGAAAGGATGTCGCGACCCTGCAGATCGGTACCCAGGACATAGCTGCTTTCCCAGGGCGGTAAGCTGAGTTCCGTGAAGTCCATTTCGTCGTTCGGCAGAAGCGGCAAGACATCGGCAAAGATGGCACAGAACACGACAAACCCGAGCCAGGCCACCGGCAGCCAAAAGAATAAGCCATAGCGACGCCGGCTGCGGGCCGCCTCCTGGGCCGCCAAATTCTCCTGCGCCAAACCGGCTCCGTGATCGATGGTTTCCTGTGTGGTCGTGCTAGCCATGGGCCCGCGCCGTCCTGACCCTGGGATCGAGCAGTGCGTAGCACATATCGACACCGAAATTGATCACCACATAACCCAACGCGATAAAGGTCACGCAGCCCTGGATGACCATGAAGTCGCGGGTGTAGATGGCTGTAATTAGCAGCCGACCGACGCCGGGCAGGGCAAAGATGGATTCAATGATGATGGAACCACCAATCAGGTTGCCAACCTGCAAGCCGAGCAAAGTGATGAGCGAGAACGACGATGGCCGCATGGCATGAACCCACAATATTCGCGCCATCGGCATGCCCTTGGCGCGAGCCATGGAGATGTAGTCTTCCTGCAGCACGCCGATCATGTCGGCCCTGAGCACCCGGGTCAGCAGGGTCCATTCGGCTGTCGCGATACTTAGGGCCGGTAGAATGAAAGTCCGGAGGTTGGCCCATAGACCATCGGAAATCGACTCGTAACCGGTCACCGGCAGCCAGTTGAGCCAGAGCCCGAAGATGTAAATCATGATGATTGCCATCATGAAGGAGGGTATCGACAGGAAGAAAAAGCCGGTCACCGCGACCACGCGATCGACCTTGCCAGACGCCCGAAGCGCGCTGATGATGCCAAGCGGCACGGCAAGCAGCACCGCCAACAGCTGGGTCACGATCATCAGCTCCAGCGAGACCGGAAAGCGCGACAGGATCGCCTCGGTGACCGTTTCGCCGGTGCGATAGGATATTCCCCAATCCCCGGTCACCACGCCGCCCAGCCAATCGAAGTAGCGGATTACAAACGGTCGGTTGAGGCCCAAATCCTGGCGGATCGCCTCGACCTCGGCCTCGGACGCGTCCAGCCCGGCGATATCATAAGCGATATCGCCGGGCAGCACGTTGACCAGAAGAAACGTCAGGACCGTGACCAGGAACAACACCGTGACTAAGTGTCCGAACCTGCCGACGAGATAGCGCATGCGCTAGACCGCCGCGCTCTGACGTACAATCACCATCCGGCTCGGCTTCAGCCTTTTTCCCTCCACATATACCAAACATACGCGGTACCCATGGTGAATCCGCGCATGCCTTTGATGTTGGGCTGCCTGATGATGTAGTAGCGATTGGCCCCGCCGAACGCCATGTTGCTGGCGATGTTGATTTGCTTGGCCATTTCACATTGCAGCTTTATCCGGGTTTGCGGATCTTTTGCGGTCCGCATACCAAGCGACAGCTTGTCCATCTCCGGGCTCTTATACCGGGTGATGTTGTAAGGGCTTTTCGAAAACGACAGGCCGAACAATTGCGGGCCGATATCCAGCGCGTCGGCAACCCGCCAGCCGCTCATCATGTATTTGTTGGTAAACACGCGCTTGACCAGGATGCTTTGATCCACGGGAGCCAGAACCAGCTCCATGCCTGCCTTTTTTAGGAGTTGCTGGTAGATTTCGCCCAACTCCCGACCGCGTGGCGTCGTCGTATGGATCATTTCCAACTTGATCGGCTTGCCGTATTGGGCGACCAGTTCCTTGGCTTTTGCCATATTGTGAAAAGGATAAGCGACGTCGCCGCAATCGATACCCAAGGGATGCTCGGCGAAGTTCTTGGTGTCCTTCCACAAAATTTTGTTGACCGCTTTTTGGTTGAGGGCAAATCGGACCGCCTGACGCACGATTTGGCTGTCGAGCGGCGGCTTACTGGCGTTCAGCAGGAAAAGACCGCTACCGGCGCCGTCCTGGGCATAGACGACGACCGACTTGTCTTTTTCCGCCGCCCGGATCGAATTGCCGCGATCGGTCCAGACTAAGTCGACGTCGCCGGCCTTCAAGCTTTGAAAGCGGGTTTGCGGATCCGGCAGGATGCGGTAGACTATTTTGTCGAAATTGATTTTATCTTTGTCCCAGTAGTCCGGGTTCTTGTTGACAATAATCCGGTCGCCGCCACGCCATTCTTGGAAGATGTAGGGCCCGGTGCCAATCGGTGACCGGTTTTGCTTGCCCGCCTTGGTTTGCTCAGGCGATTCTATCAGGCCCGCCATATCGCGGCCGGCCATCGCCGGCAGGAAGCCGTGCCAGGGATGTTTCAAGTTGAATTGCACGGTGTGATCGTCGATCACTTCCGCGCCCTTGATGGCGGTAATGAAAGCCCGCGCCCGCGCCTTGGTCTTGGGATCGAGGATACGGTTGAAGTGATGCGCGACATCGCTGGCTTCGAAGTCGGTGCCGTCGTGATACTTGACGCCCTTGCGGAGCTTCAACGTCCAGGCCAGGCCGTCATCGCTGTTCTGCCATGACGTCGCCAAGAACGGTTGGAATTTCCGGTCCGGATCGACCATTAGCAATGGCTCTTCAATGGCGCCTGCGACGGTGCGGCCGGAGATGCCGTAGACGCCGCCTTTCGCCGTATCGAAGCCACGGACGTCGGTTTCCAGCCCGACCGTCAAGGTGCCGCCCTTGACCGGCTCGGCTTGCGCCGGCCCGACAACGGCAACCGCCGAGCACGCGGCCAGCATAAGCGCCGCCGAAAGGCCTGATTTGAGTGAGTGAATTTGATGGTTAGGCATCGTTGTCTCCCTGTGTGCGACGCTCATCAATCTTCCCGTTGGGGAATTCGAATGTTTTTTTTGGAACACTACCAGCAATCGCCGCGGACCGCCAGATTTGTGGTTGAACGCCGTTGTTGGATCCTGATCCATTTGGCCAAACGGTACCGCGACCCGGTGCAAATGAGAACATGCAAAATGCAGCGGATCACTTGGCCGGTGGCTACACACTAAAATTTGATGCGTAGCCTTGGAACGGCGTTTCGATGCGGCGGATATCTTCAATCACTCCCGCCGGCAAATCGGCCGAAATTTCAGACGAGGCGCTGGCCGATACGGCGTCGGCGATGCCGCCAAAGCGCGTCGCAATCGCCTCGGCGATCTGGTCATGGCGGCCAACGGCCGCGAACAAGCGAACCACGTCGTCGGACACTTCTCCGGCCATTTTGTCCCATTGGTCGGTCTTCGACATGTGATTGAGTTTCAAGCCCAGATCTTCCAGCCCGTGGGCCCCGAACACCGGCCAGTAGGCCCGCGTCGAGCCGTAGAAACCAACGCGATAGCGTACCCATTCGACCATCCGGTCGACGGCCTCATCATCGGCGCCGGTGGCGATGAAGCCGCCGCCGGTGATCTCGAAGTGACGGCGCGGCCGGCCGGACCGATCCAAAGCCTGGGCCAAACGCGGCACAACGGTTTCTTCGAGATATTTGCGCGTGCAGAACGGATGCAGGCGGACGCCGTCGCATTCCTCGCCGGCGACCCGCATCATCGCCGGCCCGACCGCGGCGATGGTCACCGGCGGCGGCGGCGCCTCGATCGGCTCCGGCGCGAAGTTCGGTGTCATCAGGGTGAAACGGTAATGCTCGCCCTGATAATCGAGCCCCTCACCGGTTTTCCAGCAGTGCCAGATCGCCCGCAGTGCCTGGACATATTCGCGCATGCGCGGCGCCGGGGCACTCCACTTCACGCTGAAGCGCCGCTCGTTGTGCCCTTTGACCTGGCTGCCGATGCCGACGACGAAGCGGCCGCCCGATGCCGCCTGCAAATCCCAGCCGACATTGGCGACACTCATCGGACTGCGCGCGAAAGCAATGGCGATGCCGGTGGACAGCTGGAGCCGCTCGCTATTGGTCGCCGCCACGGCCAGCGGCATGAACGGGTCATGGCGATTTTCCAGGGTCGTAATACCGTCATAGCCGGCCGCCTCAATGGCCCGAACCCGATCCGGCACCAGGCGCAGATCATGCTGCGGAATCGTCGTCATCACACGCATCCAGCGTCCCTCCAATGGTTTGGCCGCGTCTCGACCTTATGGCGATCGCGGCAGCGTGGGCAACTGAAGGGTTGAAATAGCTGCATGGCATCGAAAACAAAGTTATCCCTATTTTACCTAGAGCCATTGCACTTACCGAAAAAACTGGATAACATCGTTATCGAAATCGTAAATCCGCGCTCAACGAGGAAGGCAAACCGTGGCTCGCACCGCGCCGGGAGACGGCAACACCGCGCATCTCGATACCTTCGTGCTCGACAATCTGCCGCCGAAGGCGCTTTGGCCGGTCATGGATTTCTCAGCGATGGCCGGCGGCATCACCTATCCGGACCGGCTGAACTGCGCGGCCGCGCTGCTCGACCAGGCGGTCATCGACGGTCACGGCGAACGTCCGGTGCTGCGGCTCGGATCGTCGGTCTGGCGCTATCGCGACCTGCGGGACCGCGCCGACCGGATCGCCCGGCTGCTTGTCGAGACATACGGCTTGGTGCCGGGCAACCGGGTGCTGCTGCGCGGTGCCAACACGCCGATGCTGGTGGCCTGCTGGTTCGGCATCGTCAAGGCCGGCGGCGTGGCCGTCGCCACCATGCCGATGCTGCGTGCCGCCGAGATCGGCCAAATCATCGATCGCGCTCGACCGTGCTTGGCGCTTTGCGAAGCCGCGGCCGCTGACGAATTGACCGCCGCCGCCAACGGTTCGAATGGCTTGGAAACCATCGCGCTGTTCACGCCGCTTGGCGATGGTTCGCACGACAATGCCGACTTGGATCGATCGATGAACGCCGTCGCGCCGGACTTTACCGCCGTCGATACTGCGGCCGACGATCCGGTGATGGTGGCGTTCACCTCCGGCACCACCGGCACGCCGAAGGGTGCGGTGCATTTCCATCGTGACCTCATGGCAATCACCGATTGCTTTCCGCGCGACGTTTGGCGGGTCGAACCCGATCATGTGTTCACGGGTACGGCGCCGATCGCTTTCACCTTTGGGCTTGGCGCGCTGATCCTGATTCCGATACGCTTTGGCGCGTCCTCGGTCCTGGTCGCCTCGCCTTCGCCGGACGCCTTGCTGGACGCGGTGGCGCGCCACGGCGTTACCGATCTCTACACGGTACCGTCGATGTATCGCACTTTGCTGAACCATCTCGACCGATACGACATCGCGGGCCTGAGGCGGTGCAACTCGGCCGGCGAGCATCTGCCGATCGATACCTTCCAGGCCTGGCATAAAGCCACCGGCTTGGCCGTAGTCGACCAAATCGGCTCGACCGAGATGCTGCACAATTTCATGTCGACGCCGCCGGACCAAATCAAGCCCGGCGCCACCGGCCGTCCGGTCACCGGGTTTGTCGCCAAGCTGATCGACGATGCCGGCGGACCGGTCGCGGTCGGCGACATTGGCTGGCTCTGCGTCCAAGGACCGGTCGGCTGCCTCTATCTCGACAACGTTGCGCGCCAGCGCGACTATGTCCGCGATGGCTGGAACATCACTGGCGATCTGTTTCGCCAGGACGAGGACGGCTACTACTGGTTCGCCGGTCGCAGCGACGACATGATCGTGTCGTCCGGCTACAACATTGCGGCGGCGGATGTGGAACAGGCGCTGCTCGGCCACGGCGACGTCGCCGAATGCGCCGTCATCGGCAGTCCTGACACCGACCGCGGCCAAGTCGTCCATGCCTTCGTGGTGCCCCGGTCGGGTCGCGAGCCGGGCGACGCATTCGCTCGAACATTGCAAGATCACGTCAAGGCGACCATCGCACCGTATAAATATCCGCGCCGCGTGAGTTTTCTCGACGACATGCCGAAAACCGCGACCGGCAAAATCCAGCGTTTCAGGCTGCGCGCCGATGCCGCCGATTCCTCCCAAAGGAAAGAACCCAGAATGAGCAAGATCCTGCACATGACGGTGAACGGCCGGCCGCGCGCCGATGTCGTTGCCGACACCATGCTGCTGGTCGACTATCTCCGCGAAGTCGTCCGGTTGACCGGCACTAAGATGGGCTGTGACGGCGGCGAATGCGGCGCCTGCACCATCATCGTCGACGGCGAACCCCGGCTTTCCTGCGTGACCTTGGCCCATGCCTGCGAAGGCCGTTCGGTCGAAACCGTCGAAGGGCTTACCGTCAATGGCCGGCCAAATCCGGTGCAGAAAGCGTTTCACGAAAAGCTCGGCACCCAATGCGGTTACTGCACGCCGGGCATGATCATGGCCTCGGAAGTCTTGCTCAGGGAAAACCCGGACCCGAGCATCAATGACATTCGCGACGCGTTGGCCGGCAACATTTGCCGCTGTACGGGATACGCCAAGATTATCGAATCCGTCGAACAGGCGGCGGCAGAAATGAGGACAGAAGCATGATGATCAAGACCGCGGGGACTGCCAGCGGGCGCGCCGTCGGCGCCCGCGTGCCGTTGATCGACGGCGTCGAGAAAGTCACTGGCAAAGCCGACTACACCGCCGACATCCTAAGCGTTGATACCTTGGTCGGCCGGGTCTTGCGAAGCCCGGTCAGCCATGGCGAAATCGTTCGCCTCGACACAACCACGGCCGAGGCGTTGCCCGGTGTCGTCGCCGTGATCACCGGCGATGTCACCAGCCAATCGTTTGGCATTTTGCCGATCTCCCAGAACGAGTTTCCCTTGGCCCGAGGCAAGGTCCGCTTCAAAGGTGATGCGGTGGCCGCGGTGGCCGCGATCGACGATGCGACCGCCGAACGGGCGCTCGATCTGATCGAACTCGAAATCAACGAACTGCCGGCCTACTTCGATCCGGAAGAGTCCCGCGCGGCCGGCGCCACGCTGCTGCACGACGACCGTGCCGGCAATCTTGAGCGCGAGGTCCATTATGCCCTGGGCGATGTCGACGGCGGCTTCGCCGCGGCCGATCTCGTCCATGAGGACAGCTTCCACTGCGCCGAAGTCACCCATGTGCAGATGGAGCCCAACGCAACACTCGCCGAGTTTGACCCGAACAGCGAACGCCTGACCGTGCATTCCTGCACTCAGGTGCCCTACTACCTGCATCGCTCCCTCGCCCAGGTCATGGAAATGGATCAAGCCCAAATCCGGGTGGTGAAGCCGTTCATCGGCGGCGGCTTCGGCGCCCGCACCGATGCGCTCAACCATGAGCTCATCGCCGGCCTGTTGGCGCGCGCCGCCGGCGGCAAGGTGCTGTTCAAACTGACCCGGGAAGAGACGTACCTGACCCGCGGCGGCCGTCCGGAAACCTGGATCCGCCTCAAGGTCGGCATGACCAAGGACGGCAAGCTGACGGCCTGCGAATGCGAGGCCGTGCAGAAAGGCGGCGCCTATGCCTGCTATGGCGTCATTACCATTCTCTATAACGGCGCCTTCTTAAATTCGATCTATGATCTGCCGGCGCTGAAATATGACGGCTTCCGGGTCTACACCAACACGCCTGCCTGCACCGCGATGCGTGGCCATGGCGCTGTCAATATCCGCTTCGCCTTCGAATCCATGATGGACATGATGGCGGAGAAGTTGGACATCGACATCTTCCAATTGCGCCGCCGCAACCTGTTGAGCATGCCGACAGAGACCTTGAACGGCGTCAAGCTCCACTCTTACGGTCTGCCGCAATGCCTTGATTGGGTTGAAGAGGCAAGCGGCTGGAAAGGCCATCAAGGCAGGCTCGGCGACAACCGCGCAATCGGTGTCGCTTGCTCGCATTATATCAGCGGCGCACCGAAGCCCGTGCATTGGACCGGCGAGCCCCATGCAACGATCAACCTCAAGCTGGATTTCGACGCCTCGATCACCATCTTCACCGGCGCCGCCGACATCGGCCAGGGTTCGTCGACCATGCTGGCCCAGACCGTCGCCGAAGTCGTCGGCACCAAGATGGGCCGCATTCGCGTGATCGCCAACGACAGCGCCATCACGCCGAAGGACAACGGCTCCTATTCCTCCCGCGTCACCTTCATGTGCGGCAATGCCGCCATCGAAGCGGCGACGGAAATGAAGGATATCCTGATGCGCGCGGCGGCGGAAAAACTGGAAGCCAACCCGCAAGACATCGAAATCGTCGACGAGGTCTTCCGTGTCGCCGGCGATCAAGACACCGGCCTGCCGTTCAAGCAGGTCGTGGAGCTGGCGCTGGTCGAATCCGGCACCATCACGACCAAAGGCAATTTTTCCGCACCCGAGAGCTATCAAGGCACGGTCAAATTTCGCGGCGCCGCAGTCGGCCCGTCCATGGCCTATTCCTACGCGGCGGCAGCGGTCGAAATCTCCGTCGACGACATCACTTCGCGGGTCAATGTCGAGCGCATCTGGGTCGCCATGGATTGCGGCTTCGCGATCAATCCGTTGTCGGTGGAAGGCCAAATTCAAGGCGCCGTCTGGATGGGTCTCGGCCAGGCCATATCGGAGGAAGTCATGTTCGCCAAGGGTCTGCCGGTGCACGCCAACATCCTCGATTACCGGGTGCCGACGATCAAGGATACGCCGCCGATCGAGGTCAAGATCATCGAGACCATCGATCCGAACGGCCCGTTCGGCGCCAAGGAGGCGAGCGAAGGCGCCATCGCCTGCGTCGCGCCGGCGGTGGCGAGCGCCGTCTATCGGGCCATTGGCCTGCGCATGAAGGAAACGCCGATGACACCGGACCGCATTCTCGCCGCCCGCGACAAATAGCCCGCATAAGCTAAGGATCCCGATCATGGAAGTGATGAACGACTTTACCCTGTTGCGGCCCGAAAGCGTCGCCGACGCCATGCGCTGTCGCCGGGAAAACCCGAACGCCGATTTCTTGGCGGGCGGTACCGATTTGTTGGTCAACAGGCGCCGCGGCATCGGCGACGCCGATACGTTGATCGATTTGACGGCTGTCGACGAAATCGCCGAGATCACTATCACGGACAACGGCCTGACGGTCGGCGCCGGCGTCCGCCTCGCCGATCTCGTCCGTCACGACACGATCTGCCGCGACTACCCGATCCTGGCCCAGGCGGCCAAGGCCATCGCTGGCCCGACCCATCAGCGCTTCGCCACCGTCGGCGGCAACATTTGTCTCGACACACGGTGCATCTATTACAATCAGAGCCAGTGGTGGCGGCAAAGCAATGACTTCTGTCTGAAGTACAAGGGCGAGATCTGCCACGTCGCACCGAAAAGCAAGATCTGCTTTGCCGCGTTCAGCGGCGACCTGGCGCCGGCGATGTTGGCGCTCGGCGCCGAGGTGGAACTCGCCGGCCCGGACGGCTCGCGGCGCATGCCGTTGCAAGACCTCTATACCGATGACGGCGCCGCCCATTTGACTCTTGGTGACGGTGAATTTGTCGTCGCCCTGCATGTGCCGCCGCCCCAGGCATGGGGCACGCTCTACAAAAAGGTTCGGGTCCGCGAATCCATCGAATTTCCGTTGGCCGGCGTCGCCGTCGCCCTGGGCCGTGACGGCGATCGCTTAAGCCACCTCAGCCTTGCCTTTACCGGCACCAATCCGCGGCCGATCTTGGTCGACGGCCTGGAAGAGCTGGTTGGCGAAACCCTCTCCGAGGACGTGCAGGAACGCATCCTGCGCCTCGCCAACAAACAAATCCGGCCGATGAAGAGCACCTTCAGCCCAAGCACCTATCGGCGTTCCGTCGCCACCAAACTGGCGTTGCACGCCATTCGTGAATTGTGGGCTGACAAGAGCAGTTTTGATTGCGATGAATGATGCCCTGACAAAAAGCCGGATGACCGAGGCCAAACTTGGCGAAGACCGCCTGCGTGACTTGGAGGCGGCCGTCCGCCGGGTTTTTTCGGACAGCAACTTTCACGACGCCGACATGCGTACGATCGCGCGCCAAGCCGGCATGGGCTTCAACACCATCTACAAATATTTCGGCGACAAAGAAGGGCTGCTGTTCTATTTCGTTCGGCGCTGGCAGGACGAATTGGCCGACCGGGTGCGCGAGCAGACCGACGGCCTGCGCGAGCCATCAGAAAAGCTGCGCAAGGTGTTTTGGTCGTTCCTCGATTTCTACGGCCGCAACCCGGATGTCGGTCGCATCCTTTATTTGACCTTGCCGATGACCACCTGGATGCACAACGAGACCTTTTCCCAACGCGATCTGACCGAGACGATCCTCGGCTTGGTTCGGGAAGCCCAGGCGGCCGGCCAGCTGCGCCACGACATTCCCGCGTCCCTGGCCCTCGACGTCTTGCACGGCATGATCCACCGCGCTTTCACCATGGGTGTCTATCGCGGCGGCACCAACAATCTGCGGGCAAGCACCGCCGGTCTATTCGATTTGTTCTGGAATGGCGTCAGCGTCGACCGCTCGTTGGCCCAAAACCAAAATTAATCTAATCATCATTCGAAAAAGCCGGTGGACAACCGCGCCTTTCGCTGGAACAATCCCGACCGCGGATTTGCCAACAGCAGCTCTGCGGACGCTGATACGCGTCAATCAATTCACAGGGAGGAGACGTGAGACAATGCTTAGAAAAAGCCTAATCTTCGGTGCCGTCGCGATGACGGCGCTTTATTCCGTAAGTGCCATCGCCGCGGAATGCAAGCCGTCTAAATGGGGCGCCGATGACGAGATTGGCGGCGCGAACTACGTAACGCCGCAGCGCACCCTTGCCGCCGTCAAACTGGTGAAGAAGGGCGAGAGCCACCCGCTCGGGATCGTTATTGACGCGAGCACGCCGGCATTCCCGCCGCGTTCTTTGTCATTGCAGGTGGTGCAGCCGGGCCAGCAGGGCGGACACCGTCTGTCGCAGTTCGGTTACAAAGCCAGCTACAACGACGATCTGATTCAGACCTGGCTTGGTATCGGGCCGCAGATCGATGGCCTCGGCCATCTCGGCGTGGACGGCGTCTACTACAATTGTCTGAACGAGAAAGACTTCGCCAACGTGAGCGGGCTGACGAAGCTGGGTCTCGAAAAGGTGCCGCCGTTGATTTCCCGTGGCGTCCTGATCAATTTGGCGAAGCACCTCGGCGTTGAGACAATGGAGGCCGGCCAGGCGGTCGGTTCGGCGGAGATAAAGGCCGCGGCGAAGGCACAAGGCGTTGAAATTCGCGAAGGTGACGTCGTCCTCTTCCACACCGGCTGGACCGACGGCAAACTCGCCTCCGATCCGAAGGCGTGGGGCTCGGGGGAGCCGGGCGTGAACAATGAGGGCATGGCCTATTTGGCGGGCCTCGACCTAATGGCCGTCGGCGCCGATACCTGGGGTGTTGAGCCGGTTCCCTGGCCGAAGGGCGACGGCGGCTTCTACGGCCACGTCTCGCTCCTGAAGGAGAAGGGTACCTTCATTCTCGAGACCATGAACACCGGCCGTCTCGCCAAGGAAGGCGTGAATGAGTTTATGTTCGTGCTCGGCCATGCCCGGATCAAGGGCACGGTACAAATGATCATCAATCCGGTGGCCATGTGGTAATCTGTTGGTCAATATTTGTTGATCGGGGAGCGGTTCGGCCGCTCCCCGTTTTTTTGGCCGCATCATCGCGTGGTTGCTCGCCTGGCCCGACATGCTAGGATCGCCGTGACTTGGGATATCGATGTTGCATAATCTAAAGAACAATCCAGACAGGGAGACGTGACATGATGAAACCGATCATCGCCGCCCTCGGCGGCGCCGCCCTCTTGACCGCCACGGCCGCGACCGCTGCGGAACCGATGATTATCGATTTGACCCATCCGATTCCGACCTATGCGCCGATGGAAGGCGACCCGATGAAGGCCGACATGAGCAAGCCTTGGGGCGACGCCAGGCAGCATCCGACCTTCGGTGGACCTGTTATCTTGGCGAAGGGAAAGTTTCCGACCAACAGAGGGTATTTCGATGTCGGCACTTTGGTGATTGCCGAACATAACGGAACCCATCTCGACGCGGCGAACCATTATGTCAACAACGACAAGTCGATGGAGCCCGGCGGCGTGACCGCGGACAAACGCAACAGTACCAGTCAATTGAGTGCTGCGGACCTTTCGGGCCGCGTCGTGTTGATCGATATCTCGGGCCGGGTGCAGTCGGAACTGGACAAAAACGGCGGCAAACCCAGCGCCGACCCGAAAGTCACGGATTTTTCGAACAGCTCCAATAACGTCGTGACTGCCGACGACATCGCCGCCGTCGCCGATCAACTGGGCAACGACGTCTGGCTGGTGCTCAATCTCGGCTGGTCGAAGTTCTTCTTCGAAGGCCCTGACTTCGTCAAGGACCCCTACATCAACGCCTTCAATTACCCGGGCATGAACAAGGCCGCCGTCGACAAGCTGATCGAAATCATGGATGCCAAGAAGATCAAGATCAGAGGCATCATGGCCGACAACATCGCGATTGATTCCGGTCAATCCGGCCGTGGCGACGATGACAAATGGACGAATTCCTTCCACGCCCATGTCCGCCTGTTGCAGCGCGGCCTGTTGTTCGTCGAGAACGCCGCCAACCTGGACAAACTCGCCATGACAAGTGATCCGAGCAAATGCCAACTCGCCATAGGCGCACCGAAACATGTCGCCGGCTCCGGCGGCCCGTCTCGTGTTTTGGCGATTTGCCACTGATCGTTGCGAAATAAGGAACACTTGAGGGGAGGCTGATGCCTCCCCTTTTCATTTCTCGGCCGATTCCAACACATCCAAGGCGTAGCGCGCCGCTGCCTTGACGTCCGATGAAGGGTCCTCCCGAGCCAGCCGTCTGAGCCCCGGAATGGTCGAGGTGTCGCCAATGAAACCGAGCGCCAGCGCGCTTTCCCGACGGACTCGGCCATCCTTGTCGGCAAGTCCGATCGACAATGGTTGAGCCGCGGATTTCGCCCGCAGTCGGCCGAGAACCTGCGCCGCTGTGCGCCGGACGTCGGCGTCCGTGTCGCGCAACATCGGCACGACAATGGCGTCCGCATCATCAGGTGCCAGAACACCGACCGAGCGGGTGGCAACCGCCCGCAAGCGCGGGTCCTGCGCACTCAACCCAAACGTGCCCGACAACAGCGCCACGGCGCTCACGTCGCTCGTATAACCCAGCCCATATAGCGCCGTTCGGCGCACCTGATAAAGCGCGCTGGCGACGGCAAGCGCCGAGGTCGAATTCCGGTTCACGGCAACCACCTGCGCCGCCAAGGCGAGCGACTGGAGCGCGGCGGCTGGATCCAAGTCGATGATCGCCCGGAGAGCGGCTTCGACCAATTTGGCCTCCATCAAGGTTCGCGGCGCCTCGGCGTCATTCACCGCTTGTCCACGGGCATTAATGGCGCCGACCAATGACCGCACCATATGGTCGAGGCGCGGCACGGCAGCGCGGTCGCCGTGCCGGCCGAGCCCGCGGATCGCCGCCAGCCGCACGCCGGCATCGGCGTCGGCCAACAACGGCTCCAACTGCTCTCGCAAGTCGGCTTCGCCAAGCGTCGCCAATCCGATTGTCGCCGCGCCGCGAAGCCGCCGATCTCCGGCGTCCTTAATCATGGCGCGAAAGGCCGGTGCCGCTTCGTCGGCACGCAACGGCACCAGTGCCCGAACGATCAACAACCGCTCGTCGTCCCGCGTCGCCGCAGCCAAGGCCCGCAGCAATGGCTCGGCCGCGGCCGGATTGGTGGTCCGACCGAGGGCGCTGACGGCGCGCCGCCGGAGACCGGCATCCGGTTTGGGCGGTCCCAATCCGATCGCGCGCAACGCTTGAGCATAAAGTCCGTCATCGGGCTCCAAGATCGCCGTCAAAGCGTCGACTGCGGCGTCATCACGAAATCCGCCGAGAGCACGGACGGCGCTAGATCGCACGATGATGTGGTCGTTGCCTTCGACCAGTCCGATTAGCCGTTCGAGCGCCGCTTGCCCGCCCGCACCGGCGAGCGCGACGGCGCAATCGGCGCGCAACTCTTGCCGGGTTTCCTGATCCAGGCATTCGAACAAGGCGGGCACCGCATCGGCGACGCCCAAGGCGCCCAACGCCTCATAGATCGCACTACGCACAACGGCATTGTCCTCCGGCAACCGCAACCGCGCCAACAACACAGGCACGGCTTCCGGCTGGCCGCGTACGCCCAGCGACTGCGCCGCCCTAGTGCGGGTGGTCACGTCGTCAACCGCCAAACCCTTGACCAGCACGTCAAAGGAAAGCGCGGTGTGTTCCCAACCATTGCCGGACGCTCCGCCGGTCAGGCAGAAAAAAACGAACCCGGCGAGGACAGCCACGACTGAGCGGCGTGTCGGCAATAATTCAATCATCCGCGACAATTTCATCCTTAATCCACGACTAACACTACTGGGACCTTAAGCCCAAGATGCCACTTTTGTCATAGATATGACATGTCTCCTTTACGAATTCGGCGCCCGCCTGCGCCATAATTCGGCCCGCCCAACAAATCAATAGAGGCACGATCGGATGACAGAGATCGCTATTGCTTCGGCTCGGTGCCGTGACGCCACACATTGGCTCGTCGAGGCAGCCAAGAATTACATCAAACCGGAACATCTGCCACGCCGCTTGATCGAGATTGTTGGATTACACTATCTCGTCGCCGCGCTTATGTTTGGCGCCGGGCTCTGGCAGCAGACGACACCGCCGGCAGCCGCCGATCGTGGGGCGGCGGTACACGGCGTGAAAAGACTGCCGCCTTTGCCGGCCGCACGATCGAAGACGGTTGCCCGGAAACCGACAGCATCGATTCCGGCGGCGCGCGCGATCCCGCCGATGCCGAAGCGTCGGCCACGCGATTTCTCGACAAAGGCGAGATCAACAACACATTTCTCCGCCGATCGCGCCACCCTGTTGCGCGCAGCCTTCCGGACCAACAACTACGATCTCTCCGAGATTTTGCGCCGCGACGCACCGGTACCGGTTTTGTTGTTGAAGTCGCTGCCCACGGATTGGACAACCGCCACTCGCGGGGCATCGAGAAAGCAGCTGTTTGTGAAAGTCACCCTGCCGCTCATCACCGAGGCCAACGCCGGAATTCTTCGCGATCGTCGACGGCTAAAGGCGATCGCGGAAACCGGTGCGCCAAATGCCGACGACAGCCGTTGGCTGCAACGGCTCGCCGAACGCTACAAGACCGATCGCGACCCCGACACTTTGCTGGAGCATGTCGATATCGTCCCACCTTCTCTGGCCTTGGCGCAGGCGGCGTTGGAATCGGGCTGGGGCACGTCGCGTTTCGCCCATCGCGGCAACGCGTTGTTCGGCGAATGGACCTGGGGATCGGACGATAAGATGGCACCGCTACAGCCACGCCCCGGCAAAGCCTACGGCATTCGTCGGTTTTCTTCGCTCTTGGAATCCGTCGACGCCTATATGGCCAACATAAACCGGCTATCCGCCTATAGGAAATTCCGTGCCAGCAGGGCGCGACTCAGGCGACAGGGAAAAATTCCGTCCGGCGCGGCGCTGGCACCAACCTTGACCGCCTACTCGGTCGAACGCGACGTCTATGTCGCCAAAATCACCGCCGTCATCAACGACAACGATTTGACGCGCTACGATAGCCTGGTTGCCACGCACTAAAGCATTTTGCTTTTAATCTGTGACATATCCGGCAGCCTGAAGGAAGTTCCAACATTCCTGGGGTTCGAAGAGGTTGCAGATATCGCCTAAAGCGGCGAAGAGCCCGTCGAATGTCCGTGCTC
>Ga0315336_1003752_pt1 | contig 19574 bp, 18 predicted proteins | sample ASW5metaG_FD_204512 | JGI IMG/M metagenome (GOLD analysis project Ga0315336, IMG submission 204512) | Ammonia-oxidizing marine archaeal communities from Monterey Bay, California, United States - ASW #5 | ecosystem: Environmental > Aquatic > Marine > Intertidal zone | place: USA: California... | reverse complement strand
GTTGGATATGTTTGGTCTGAGCATTTACCGACAGTAATGAAAGTATCAGAAAGCGTCCGCGCTGGAACAATATGGGTCAACACTCCGATGACCCGAGAACTCCGGGCACCCTTCGGAGGCTACAAGAATTCAGGTATTGGCCGTGATAGTGCTTCCGACTGCATGTCCTTTTTTACTGAAGCGAAAACTACCACCATTCCGCTGGAAGATTTTCCAATGCCGCGCTGGGGAGTCTGACGGAATGCTTGATTGATACGGCAACAGAAAAGGGGAAGAAGATGGACCGCATGATGGACGATAAGACATTCTGGAAAGCATTGGAGGATGCTCGCACTTCCGTGCATTCAGGGGGCCACCCCTTCAGTGTAGCGTGGGCTAATGGGGAACTTAGCCTGGAGCAAATAGGTCAGTGGGCAGTGCAACATTTCTATTATATCGACGCCGTACCGCAGGTGTTTGGCCATTATATTGGCCGCCTCGACCACTTGGAGGCTAGGGTTCACATGCTTGAAAACCTAGCCGAGGAGGAAATGCCAGAAACTCCTGAAAAAAGACACCCTGATCTGTTGGTAAAATTCGGTGTCGCATGCGGGGTACCCGTTCAAGACTTTTACGAAGCTGAGTTTACAGGAAAGATATTACCATCGACTCGTGCCATGCGGTCTTGGCTCTGGGAGTTAGTGACTGTTCGGCACCTTTCAGAAAGTGCAGCAGGTATCATGGTCGCACTCGAAGGCCAGTTGCCAACTCTATACCCTAAGTATGTGGACGCCATGCGTAAGCAAGGGTTGACTGACGATGACATGGAATTCTTCCACGTCCACATAGTTGGAGATGTGGAGCACGCCCAAGTAGGGCTTGAGATTACCTCACATTATGCCAACACGCCTGAAACCCAGAAAAAGGCGATAGCCGTAGTCAGAGCATCAACAGAAATGCGCTGGCGGATGCTTGATGGCATCAATGATGCCTTTGGTAAGACGCACAAGCATGCTGCTGAATAAGAGCTAATGGGAAGCATCTCGATACTGCCTAACGCGAAGGGGCGTAGTGCCTTTGTCACAGGTGCAGCTGGCGGAATCGGGCGCGCGGTGGTGGACATGCTGCTGGATTCAGAGGTTTCGGTAATAGCAACGGGACGCCGGCCGCTTTCTATCGACGATGAAAGGGTTTTAAAGCTGACTTTAGATGTCACCGATGAAGTTGCTGTAAGGTCAGCGTTTGCAGAGACAGGCAAGAAATTCGGGAGGCTTGACTATGTTATTCACATGGCAGGCATGGTGGGAGACGGACGCTTGGATGAAACATCACTAGCAGACTGGAAAACCGTGCTCGATACGAATCTCACATCGGCCTTTCTAATACTTCGCGAAGCCTATCCACTAATGAGAAAGAATGGTGGTACGGTTGTACTTTGCGGTTCTTCAAATGGTACCAACGGCGGTAGCTATCTGTCCGGCCCTGCCTACGCCAGTTCAAAAGCAGGGCTTAACAATCTGACCCGTTATTGTGCAAAAGAATGGGCGCCAGACCAAATTCGGGTTCATTGCTTGTCACCAGGCCCTGTAGACACACCGATGCTTGATCGACTTGACGAGAAGCAACATGCGAGCCTGTTATCAGCGCTGCCCCTTGGTAGTTACGCAACTGCGCGACAATGTGCAGCAGCAGTGCTGTTTCTCTGCTCTGAGCACGCAGCAAGTATGACCGGCACCACTACAAATATCTCATCGGGTTTGGTTCTGGATTGATGAACCGGATCGTTTTGAATAGAGCGGTGGATGGTACACTTGCGATGCCTCTATACCACCAGGTGTATTTAATCCTTAAGCAAAACATCCGTGAAGGAACCTACGGGCCAGGAGCTGCCTTACCTATTGAGCAGCAACTCTGCGATTCATTTAAAGTTTCTCGTATTACCATTAAACGAGCCATGCAGCAGTTAGCGGCAGAGGGCCTAATAGTGCGCCAGCGCGGTAGGGGCACATTTGTCTCTTTGGAGAGCACGTCGGTACCACAATTAGATGCTTTGGACGATCTAATCCAAAATGTTCTTGCTATTGGTATTGCAACCCAAGTTCGGAAACTGAATAAGGTTATGGTAATACCGCCCAAGGAGGTCCAAGAAAAGCTTAAAACCGAGCGAGAAGAAAAGGTTCTCAAAGTAACCCAGGTACGAACGGAGAATGGTGACCCAATCGCCGTGATTACCGCATACGTCCCTACAGCGGTAGCTATACTTCTCAAGAAAGGCAAGAACGAGAATCTGCCAATGCTAGCACAGCTTCAAGAAGCAGGCTTACCCCTCTCTAGAGCTGATCAGGCTATCACTGCAACTCTTGCCGACCCAACGACTGCTTCACATCTTGACGTGCCGATCGGTGTGCCCATAATACGTCTCACACGCCTCGTCTTTAATAACATGGATCATCCGGTTGAGTGGTTAACTGCTCTGTACCGGGCGGATCGTTATGAATATAGAACTTCCCTGACCCATTACACCAGCGGTACACAAAGTTCTTGGCGTGCCATAGAAACGCTAGCGTGATACTAACTTGCGCAGTGGAGATTCCCGGCAAAGAAACTTAGAATGCGTTATGTTCGTAAGATACAAAAAGGATACAGGACGCTATGAGCGGACGAGAAATTCATATAGCAGGAAAAGAGGGTGACTTTATGGGATATCTATCTGCACCTGGTGACGGTGGGCCAGGTGTAATTGTTATCCAGGAGATTTTTGGTGTTAACAAGTGGGTGCGTGATATGTGCGATTATATGGCAGGCCAAGGCTATATGGCCCTTGCACCAGATTTGTTCTGGCGCCAAGAACCGGGAGTACAACTCGATGCGAATACGGAAGAAGGATTTAATGCGGGATTGGATTTATACGGGAAGTTTAGCGTCGACAAAGGCATTGAGGATATCGCAAAATCCATATCAGAGTTGCGCGGAATGGATGGTTGCAACGGTAGTGTTGGTGCGATGGGGTTTTGCCTGGGGGGATTCCTTACATATCTGACTTCAACTAGAACGGATGTTGATTCTGCCTCTGCATATTACGGTGTAGGAATTGAAAGCCTGTTAAGCGAGGCTACAAATATTAATAAGCCCTTGCTCATTCACCTTGCATCAGAGGATAGCTTCGTGCCAAAGGATGCTCAAAGTCAAATTAAAGACTCATTGGAAGGTCATGAACTAATAACTATACACGAATATGCGGGTATGGATCATGGATTTTGCCGCGAAACCGATCCCACCCACTATAATATGGAAAGTGCAGATATGGCCCACGGCCGCACTTTGGACCTTTTTCACAGAACACTCGCCTAGTTTAAGAGCAAGAGTTAGTTGAGGTCTGTTTACCACTTAAACACAAGATAATCGATAATTTTGAAAATTGGTTGATAGAGTTAGTAGCTATCTAGAATGAACAACCCAGACTACATACGAAAACTTTGGAGAGCATAAGGTTAACTGTTTATTACTAACAGGTCCTCTCTACCTGATATAATTAGCTATTAATGCTAACCGAAGGGTCTTGTGGCTACATCACTATTATGGCTATCGATCACACCTTATTTAGTTCGAACTAAGTGATGTGTTGAAGGGATAGGAAGCCTTTATGTTGAACGGATTGCTCGAGCCGCAGCAACTTCAGGAATGGCTTGTAGCCCTGACGACCTGGGCTAATGTCAATATCCTTAACCTATCTGCTGTATGGCAGTTACTTGCACTAATAGCAATCGCTATGGCCGCATATTTTCTTGATCGTGTACTTCACCCCCCCTTGGAACGGTGGGTGGGGAAACTGCAGTCATACACGGCACTTGCGAGGTTTTCTCGACGCGCCCTGCACCAATTATTCTCCATTATTTACCTACTCTTCTTGTGGCTTACGACCGGCGTTCTCGTTCAAGTAGGAGCGTATGCAGACAACAATATTATGGCAGTAGTAGCGAGCTTAATGAGCGCCTGGATCATTATTCAATTATCCTCAACGTTCATAGCAAATCGTTTTATCGCCAAGCTGGTAGCGTTCTTTGCCTGGACGCTTGCAGCACTAAACATTGTCGGTCTTTTGGGCCCTACCATTGATACCCTCAATGCCGTCACTATTCCTCTGGGACAAGCCAGCGTATCCCTTCTCACGATCATCAACGGTGTTCTTCTATTAGCTATTCTGCTTTGGGCCGCGTTAGCTTTCAGTACCTTCATTGAGCGTCGCATAAGGGGTATTTCCGAGATCACCCCTAGGGCCAGAGTACTAATTGGCAAGACCCTTCGTTTTGCGATGATTACAGTAGCCATATTGGTAGCATTGAGCAGCGTTGGCATTAATTTTGCTGCCCTAGCGGTCTTCACCGGTGCTCTCGGTGTCGGGATTGGTATCGGCCTACAAAAACAGGTATCTAATCTTGTAAGTGGAGTCATTTTACTCTTAGACAAATCCATCAAGCCTGGTGATGTAATCGAAGTACGTGACACTTTCGGCTGGGTTCGAGAGATGAGTGCAAGGTACGTCGGCGTTGTGACCCGCGACAATAAGGAACTACTTATACCTAACGACGACTTCATCGTTAACGAAGTAATTAATTGGTCACACTCCGACAGAGATGTTCGCATGGAAATCACATTCGGAGTATCATATGATAGCGACCCACACCAAGTTCGTGAATTCGCAGTAGAGGCGGCAAAGCGAACAGAGAGAATAATTAAAGATCCCGCGCCAATTTGTCACTTAGTAGAGTTTGGAGATAGCTCTCTTAACTTTGTGCTACGCTTCTGGATTCGCGATCCGGAACAGGGCATCACCAATGTTAAAGGAAAGATACTTCTAGCCCTATGGGACAAGTTTAAGGAACTGGGAATAGAAATACCTTACCCACACCGCTATGTGATAATGCAAGACAAGAAATAAATGTTGGTCAAATAAAAATTCAGAATCCTGAAGTAATTCTAGCTCTCTTCTAACTCTACCAACTCGAACGTCGCATTCATGTAACCACCGACTTCTATCTTGATAAACATAAAGGTTTCTGGCGAGCACCAGACGTGTTCCGTTGGGTGTTCTTTAGGGAGCGATCCTTCAAGATGGAACTCGTAGTGATCTGCATCAAAGGTACCAGCTGGCACTGTCACCTGTTCACGACCCTTGTATTCCAAACCGAAAGTAATCGGCGTAATCAGAGGAATGCCGCAACCGTCGTGTTCTAAATTAGTCACGAATGTATTCGTGCTCTGTTGGACTGCGTCCCCCCCGTGATCATATCGGGCACAATGCAGAACATCACAGGTCACGTTATGGGCACCGAAGGACCCTACTTTTACAGGCCAGGATTGGCGTACGCGTCCCATCTCTGGAGCATAGACCTGCGCCTCCGCACAACTATCAGTGAAACGGAACCATCCAGACCCAAGATATGATCCTGAGCGATGCACCCGAGTAAAACAATCTAAGGGATAGTGATCATTATCGAGACTAATAGTGGTATCGCGGACCACACTACGATCTTCAACTACACCAGCCTCAATTTCACAGTACGCCCGCAGAGTAGTCTGACCATCCTCATGCAAAGTCGTCGACCACCATTCACGACCAAATTCCTTTCGTGCACCACCAGGATCACTAATATAGCTAATCTTTCCTCGAACGTTTTTATGATTCATGAAACTCAAGTCCCCTTACATTTCGATTTCGCACAGTTCGTAAGTTGAGTTCTTAAGAAAGCCATGAACAGAAACTTTCACTAGAACGTATTGGTCTGGAAGACACCAACACTGTTCCATGCGTTTACTGCCATCTGGGTTAGGCTTAAGCGGAAATACGTAGTGATCAACATCAAATGTTCCAGCCCTGACAGTTATTGTCTCTCGGCCCATATACTCAATTTGTAATTTCGTTTTTGATAGAAACGGACCAGACGCACCGTTGGGCAGTGGCGAGGTTGATATAATTTCATCTATGTGCTGAATTTTTCGGTCCTTATCGTGATCATACGCAGCACAATGCAGAACGTCACAAGTAAGAGGGTGAACCACTAAACTATTCGCACGGTGGACCGTTGGCATGCTCTGCGACACTCGACCCAGGCTCGTGTTGTATACCTCACACTCCGCATGAGTCTCTGTAAACCATACCCAACCAGTGCCAAGGAACTTCCCCTCCACATGTAACCTATTAAAACAATCCAAAGGCTTCCAAAACTCATTCATAGTATAGGTAACTTCACGGATAACTTCCGTGTCATCAATTTCACAAACAGCTCGCAAGGTTTTATGACCATCTTCGTTATGTGTGAAAGAAAACCATTCGCGCCCCCGCTCCTTACCATCATCACCGATGTAAAGAATTTTTCCCCCTACGTTTCTATGGTCCACTACACACCCGATCAGATGAATTAAGCGAGTCTTTGTATCGCATGGCTTCTTAGCAAGAGAAAGTTATATTGTCGGGTGAATTTCTAAAATGAACAAGTATGATGGCGCCAAATAGAGACTTTTAGGAGCATGAACACTGGCCGTGGCTAAACCTATTACTATATACGGCACCATAACTTCGCCGTTTGTCAACCGGGTAGTGCTAGCCTGCCGGTATAAAGGATTGAAGCACGAAGTTTATATGCCAGATGGAGGCACTCAGTCTCCTGAACTTCTAAGAATCAATCCTTTCGGAAAGATTCCAACCATAAAAGATGGACGAACTGTACTATTCGAATCAAGTGTCATTCTAGAATATCTTGAGCGCAAGTACCCTTATAAGAGATTAATGCCCTCAGGTATCAATGCCGAGGGAAAGGTCCGAACTATTAGCGCTATTTGTGAAAACTATGTCCTTTCATTTCTGATCCGACTCTTTGTACAGGCAAAGAAACATAACCCTGACAAAAAAATCGTCGACGACAGCTTACGAAAAATGAATCAGGGATTGGATACACTCTCAATGCTTATTAACCCAGGGCCCTTTGCCCATGGAAATCGGCTAAGTGCAGCCGACTGCTACGCAGTTTCGGCACTCATCTTTCTAGAACGCGTAGGACGGATGATGGATGACAAGGATTTACTCGGGTATCGACGACCACTTCTACAGTACTGGAAGGCCATCCGGAAAGATAAGATCGTCAAACAACTTGTCAAAGACGTTGCCAGTTGGGCAAAGAGCACTGCCCGCGATCCTGAAGGCCAAACATCGCAGTAGACGAAGCCTGCAGAACAGGTTAAACGCTACCAAGGCGTTCAAGAATTGGAACGCGGTTTTACTCATACCTAACTAGTCAAAGGAATATAGCAATGAAACTTTACGGCGCCATTCTTTCTCCATTCGTGTGCCGCGTGGCGCTCGGCCTTAGCCATAAAAATCTAAAGTATGATATGGTAATGCCTGAGGATGGCTTGCAATCACCTGAATACTTGAGAATCAATCCGATAGGTAAGATTCCTACATTGCAAGACGGTAAAGTAAGATTGCCAGAATCCGGAGTAATTCTCGAATATTTAGATGCCAAGTACGGAAATCGCAAGAAGCTGTTTCCTGGTATGCCAGGTGCCTCAGCTAAGGTACGACTGATTTGCAAGATTCTGGAAGAATATGTTGGGCCTGCGACCTTCGGCTTATTCGGTCAAACCGATCCAAAAAAACGCAACAAGAAAGTGATAAAAGAAAAGAAAATCGAAGTCGAAAAGAGCTTGGACTGGCTTAACAAATTCATCAGTACAGGACCCTATGCTGCGGGAAAAACATTTTCGGCAGCGGATTGTTATTTTGTCCCAGCTATGTTTTGGCTCCATGCCCTGTTGCCGCAAGTCGGCGTGAAAGATCCCCTAGCTAAACACAAGAACGTAAAAAAAGCTTGGATAGCAGTGAAACGAGATAAGATGGTGCGGAATACTTTGAAGGATATGGGGAAAATGATGAAAACATTTCGGGCAGGATAAAGCCGGATTAGTCATATAAAAGGAGGATTAACCGATACCACAATCCCTTTCTTCTACACCAGAAACGGGTTGCTCCAACATCCGCTTAGAAACGAATTAATTGAATCAGTCTACTTAGGCTGCACAATGAACGTGTTCCATGCCACTTGTCGCGCGTTCCCAAAGTGCAATTCGCCCAATTCGACAACCGGAAACTTACTTTCATTTATAATAGATGGGTTATATTCAGGAACCTCTGCAAAATCCGGGATACCTTCGAGTGAGTTATCTCCCCATAGCGCAGACAGTTCTTCAACCAATGTCGATTCTTTCTTGAAATAATTCTTTAGGCTTCCTCTAAGCGGGTCACCTTCCAAAATGTCACTCACAGTTCGTATTATCTGTTCTGTAGTTCTTGCACCAGTGTGTATATGATTCGATATTCCGCACCATTCCAATTCAAGTCGCACAGACGGAAGCCCAGCTAGAAACGCGTCAAGACCAGTTGTACAGCCCCCCGCATAAACCATCGCCTTTGCTTCTCTCAGAACTTTCGTAATTGGCCCCTCTCCAACAACTTGGACATTAGACAAGGCCTCAAACGCGCGTGTCCAAAGACCATCATCCTCGGCTGGGTGTGGGCGAACCACTATCCGCCGGTCTTTGAACATCGTAGATAACGATAAAACCACTGATTTAATAGGTGTCATAAGGTCAAGATCTCTCAGAATACCTTGGCGCTGATACGCCGCCCAAGCCTGCCCTTGGGGTGAGCTTAGAGGGAATCCATACAATATGAGCGTTTTCATAATAGCTGTCGCAAAGTCCCGATATTTGCCGTTGACCGTAGCGGAAGGTAAACAAACAAGAATATCCTCGCCGCCGCTAGGTTTCGCCTCTACCGCGCGAGGGTTGCCGGTCACTTTGACATTGGCGTCTGGATAGACGGTGCGAACCATCCTCCCGTATTCTTCACCAAACGCGCAAATTAGATCACATCGGGCTACTGCTAGCGGATGACCTACCAAATTCTTTGCAAACGGATGCGAGTAATCAATGCCAAAAGCCTCTTCGTCCAGAGCGGCAATAAGATGCTTATTCCACACAACCATATTGTGAGCGTCTGTACCCCAAAGAGTTTTGAACAAGACAACACCAGGTGGTAAACCTTTTTCTGCCCATTTATTGAGAACCCATGTTGCTCCTATGACAACAGTAAAACCATCCGCCACAGCTCTCTCAGCTAACCAACGCTTTGATTGCCATTCACGAGCCTGCACTTCCACCGGTAAATATAGAATCTTGTGAACTCTTTTTTTTAGTCTCTGGACATTTTCGTATTTCGGAATAGCGTTATTCTTATCTCTTTCCACAAGAAGCCTCTCCACAACACTGAAGACGTCCAAAAACAACGGCCTAGCTGCTTCTAAATCCCAACTTCCTAACAGCCGCTGCGCTTCTAGCGTCTTCCTCTCTACCTGCTGTAAAGTATCGCTAAGAACTGGATTCTGAATCATTCTAGGTTTCAACACGGAACTCTAGAGAATGCAGGGGCAGCAGACCTACAGTATTTCCTGCGCCTAACTTTCGCCTTATCAGTTCACCTACCATTTCTCAGTCCAGGGACGAATGTCCAACTCCTGGGTCCAGTTAGTACGTGTCTGCTTATATAGCCCATAGTAGGTCTCAGCAATATCATCCGGATCAAGTTTACTACCATCCCTAGACTTACCAATGGAGCCGTCGATATTCACATGGGCAACATGGATCCCTTCTGCACCTAATTCACGCGCCATACTTTGGGCCAAAGCCCTCAATGCAAACTTGCCGGATGCGAAGGCCGAAAAACCTTGACCGCCACGGAGAGACGCCGTCGCACCCGTGTAGAAGATACTCCCTCGTCCTCTCGTAAGCATCTTACGGGCAGCTGCCCTGCCAACTAGAAAACCGCCAAAAGCTGTGAATTCCCAAACAGTTCTAAAACGTTCTGCAGTCTGCGCTACTACCTTAACACGCTGAAAACCTCCACCGGGATTATAGATACAAATCTCCACCGGACCATGATCCCTCTCTAGTTCATCGAACAACTTATTTACAGCCTCCTCATTGGATGCATCGCAAGGATATGGAATGCTACCTTTAATATTCTTGGTCAATTCTTCCAGCCGCTCAACATTACGCGAAACCAAGACGGTGGTCATTCCGGCTGCGGAGAATCGGCGCCCAAAAGCGGCGCCCAACCCTGGCCCAGCACCAACAACTACGGCTACATTTTTTTTCCGACTCATAGTTAGGCCCTTATTTATTAATCAAGGCTGTAAAGTTTGTTGCGATGATCTGCCATCATCTTATCGGCACTAACACCATCATAACCTTTAATCTGATCCGCTAGCATTTGCCCCATGCTAGGCAGCAACTTCCGATCAACATAATTATCAGAATTCCAGAGATCCGCCCGCCAAATAGCACGAGCACAGTGGAGGTAGCTTTCTTCAACGGTTATGATTAGGACAGAAATTGGCAACTTGTTGTCGATAGAAAAGTCGGCCCTAAGACTCGGATCAGTAGAAAGCAGGGCCCGACCATTAATTCTCAAAGTTTCGTCTATTCCGGGCACGAAAAACATCATCCCTACGTGCGGGTTCTCCATAATGTTTTCAAGACTATCGAGCCGGTTGTTGCCGGGCCAATCAGGTAGTAACAAGGTTTTGGCATCTCGCACCTGAACAAATCCTGGATCACCACCTTTAGGGGATGCATCAACAGATCCTTTAGCCCGAGAGGTTGAAAGGACACAGAATGGGCTAAGGCTAATAAAGTTGACACAATGCTTATCGAGATGAGGCAGTACCTTTTTCACCGCACTATCACCAGGTAATCTGTAAACGGCACGTAGTCCTTTTAAGCTGGTAATTGTGTGGGTACTCATAACTTTTCCCTCGCTAATGTGAAGCGGGATGATGCAGGAAAAGCACTCCTACCTCAACCGATAGCAAACGGTAAGGCCCAATCCTCGGGAGGCCAGCACTAGTGATGAGAACTTGGGAGCCATCAAAAAGCAACAGAATAAAGCTACCCGGCTAGCTCTGAATAGTTACAAGACCTTCTGGATTTTAGACGATATGCCCATCGTGATGATCGAGATACCAGGCAGCAATTTGTTCTCGGGTAGCAAACCACACACCACCCAAAGACTTGGCATAGTCTAAGAATTCCCGGACAGCGCGCACACGGTAAGCTCGACCAGTGACATGCGGATGCAGCCCTACATTCATCATGCGCCCAGAACCTGAGATCGTTGCCTCATCGTGCAATACCTTCAGTTCCTCGATAAGAATGTCGCGCATCTCATCAGTGGTATGTCCGCGTCGGGTGAGAATAGTAAAATCATTGATCTCGTTGCTATAAGGCGTAGACACGATGGGACCAGCCTCAGTTTCTATCATATAGGGCTGGTCATCATTCAAAAGATCGCAATAGAATATGCAGCCGTTCTCTGCAAGTATACGCGGCGTGTTAGGAGTGCCGCGTAAAGACGACGACAACCAACCTTTAGCTGGCCGGCCGTAAAACTCTTTATATACCTTTAATGTAGCTTCGATGACCTCCCGTTCCATTGTAACGTCGCCAACAAAGCCAGTGAGCAGTTCACCTTGCTCATAATTGTGGGCAACAATTTCCCAACCGCGTTCCTCTGGGGCCCGCGCTAACTCAGGGCGCTCTAATAAAGTCTTGGCATTTACCGTGCAGCCAGCGGGCACGCCGGCATTATCAAACACCTCAAACAACCGCCAGATTCCAACCCTTTGACCGTATTCACGCCAGGTGAAATTAGGAAAATCAGCGATCCTACCTGGCAAAAGATCCGGCAGAATTGGCGGCCCACCGGCGTAATAAGGAGTGTCCGTGTCCTTTACCATATCCCAATACTCAAGATTGAGCGTAAGAATCAAGGCCACCCGTTGACCGTCAGGCCATTCTAACGGGCCACGCTTTGCAATACCTGAATATGGATATTTCATATCTGAAAAACCTCTTAGACTAGTATTCGGCTAACAGTCGGCCAAAACCTTCCACTTGGTCTTTGATTCCATTATACCTCAAGGCGTACCAATAAGTGGCGACATTGATAGCAACGACCGGCTTATTGAACCAGCGTTCCGCTTCTTCAGAGACCTTAGCGCAGGCGAGATTTGTACCTACCTGGACAATAGCATCCACGCCGGCTTCATTCAGTTCGGTAATAGCTTTGCGCAGGGTTTCGGGCTGTTCATGCGCGATCAGCACTGGGCTTTGACACTTCAAGCCAATCAACGCTTTCACATCGTACCCTATGTCGGAAAAAAACCCGCGGACCTGGTTGTCACCAACTGGCATATAGGGAGTGAGAACACCCACTGTTTTGATAGGCTTTTCTTCACTATAAATTCTAAGAGATTCACGGCAAGCATGAGAACCCATAGCAACACCGACACCACATCGCTCCTCCATACGCTGGAGTAGTTGCTCAGACCCTTCAGCACCATCCCAAAAGGTTTCTGCGGACATACCCATAACTACATAATCTGGACGACAGGTCATCAACCTATCCGCAGCCGACATCGTCGTTTCACGGATGTTATCCATCAGTGCTTCAAAGTCAGAGTCGTTCTTGATAGGATTATCTGGGATCTCAATACGACAGAAATGATTGGTTACCCCGCGCGGCTGCATCATAGCGAATTCAGGCTCAACACTGGTGTTTGTAGACGGTGCCAACACACCAAATTTTCTCCGGTGACCTAGTGAATCGACCATGGCTTCCCTCCTTAGTATTGCGCTACTTCAGTACGAAGCGACAAGCTTAATTAATCTTCAAGGACTCTCTAACACTATCGATCATTGATGTGCGCATTAGAAACGTTTTTGCTGCGATAGGATCGCTCGCAATTTTTTTCATGTGTTCTAGATGTTTCTTTTGTGCATCCAAATCAGGATTCTCTAAAGCTTCCTTATTCTTAATTGTTTGCTCCTGCACAAACCGACGGCATATTATGCGTCTTTGGCGATCGTATAGGTCCAATATAGTCTCATTCGCTTCTCCAGCTGCCATCATGATCATCTTTTGGGCTAAATTGATCGCATCCTGAACACCCCCATTCATACCCATACCGCCAAGGGGATTGTTAATGTGAGCCGCATCTCCTGCGAGCAGCACTCGGCCTACACGATAAGTGGAGGCCACCCGCTGATGTACCTTGTAAAGCGTCCGATGCCCAATCTCGTAGTCACCTTCGATATCAGCCAGATAATGCAAGCGCTCTTGTATATGTTCGTCTGATAGTAACTTTTCGTCGGTGTCTTTAGGAACAGTTGGAAGCAATACTCGCCATAGATTATTGCATCGAAGAAGAACACACCATTCTTTGGGATCTGCGATATAGTTGACCCATGCTAAACCAGGAAAATGGTTTTCCAACGAATACGGTGTACTAGCTACCAAGAATTTTTCCGGATAGGTAAAACCCTCGTACTCAATTCCAGCCCCTATGCGAACTGCACTCGCTGCACCATCACCAGCAACCAGATAGGAAGCGCGCATAATTTTTTGTCCGTTAGATGTATCCACAACAACGTCAACACCGTCTTCATCCTGCTGAAACATTGACACACCATGATCAAATTTCACCTCGGCACCGGGCACGCTTTTCAGTATTTCACAAACGATTCGAGTAAAACGAAACTGCTCTATCTGTAATCGATAAGGATGATTCGTTTCGTCTTTAAGCAATCCAAGATCAAAATCTGCGTAATCGTGAGTCTGGCGGTCTCTGTATTGATAATTTGGAACCACGAGACCCATATTTATAAGCCGTTCCGTCACATCGAGGGGATCCAGCAAATCAAGTGTAGGAGGGTGCCAGGTAGACGCCCTCAAATCTTCCGGCAAATCAACCTCTCGTTCGAGCACTAGGACCGGAATATTATTTCGTGCCATATGCAACGCGAAAGCACACCCGACAGGACCAGCCCCAGAAACAATAATCGGATTTTGACCAGGAAATGACATTATGCATCCTATCTTTGGTACCAGCATTCTCTGTTAAACTGGCCTCTACCGATCAGGAGGCCGGCAAGATCTGCGACCGTTTTGCCAAAGGACCCAATCATAAACAAGCCAGGGGCAGATGTTGTTCGTACTGTGGTCGATAAAACCGCAAAAGGCAGCATATCGCGATATTGCCACCCCTCTTAATGGAGAAACACGCTAGTCTGAAATAGTACGGAATTCCCCTCCGTGAAAAAGGAGTGGGGCACGGCTTAAATTGAATACCCGCGTCACATGTCCGACTATGATGTCATGATCACCTCCAGGATGACGAGCATCAACGTTGCATTCGAGATAAGCGACACAGCCATCGATCAGTGGAACATTATCCAGACCAGTTACTAAACGTATTCCCTGAAATTTATTTTGGGAAGTTTGAGCGAGTTGTAACGCCAAATCTTCTTGATTAGAAGAAAGCACATTAACTGCAAAAGCCTCTCCTACCTGAAAGCACTCAAAACTAGGTGTAAGATTAGCAATGCTCCAAAGAATTAGCGGCGGGTCTAGAGATAGGGAATTAAACGAATTTACCGTCAACCCCACCTTTTCACCGTCGGATGTAAGGGTCGTCATAACGGTAACACCAGTTGCGAACTGCCCGAGCACACTTCGAAACGCCTCCTGTGCCTTTTCACCTTCAGCCGGATTGATGCCGCTATGGCCATCCATTTTCAATCCAGCATCAGCAGCAGGATCAAGCTCCTCGGGCTCCACTTCATTAGATTGTGCCATCTTATCTGGATCCAAAAATTTGCTTTGGAAAGTATGATTACTCGTATATCCCATTTGAGGAGCAAAAAATACTGTCCACGTAGTGGTCGGTAGGTTAAGCTATATCGGACATATCAATCAAGAATTCAAAACCGCTCGCGGCCCCGATACCGGGTCAAGAACCATAATGACAGTTAAAAGTTCAGCCTCTTCAGAAAGACTAAGACCTATACGAGCTCTCATGAGGGGCCTCTCTACCCTTCAGAAACTTAACCAGCATAATGGTGCCACAGTTACGGATATTGCGAGAGCCGTAGGCCTAGCGCGCACCACCGCCTACCGGGTATTGGAAACTCTCTGTGAAGCCGAATATGCAGTACGTGACCCAAGTGACGACAGATATAGATTAACTATAAAAGTACGTTCGCTGAGTGATGGTTACGACGATGAAGCCTGGGTTAAGGACCTGGCTAAGCCGCTGCTTACGAAACTCGGCAGAGAGGTGATATGGCCCTTGGCCATATCCACACTTCACGGAACAACGATGATGGTTAGAGAAACTACTGACAAAGATAGTCCCCTCGCATTGGACCGCTACTCACCAGGAATACAAGTACATATGCTTGGAAGCGCATCGGGTCGAGTCCACCTCGCTTTTTGCGGCGAGGAATTACGAAATACATTGCTGGATATTCTAGCATCCTCGGATGACCCCGAAGACAGGCCTGCACGCAATAAAGAACTAGTGTCCCGTTTACTTAACAAAGTCCGCGATGATGGTTACGCGCTTTCTGATAATCCAAGGTTTGCCGAGATCAGTGTCGCGGTACCGCTCTTAGTAAGGGGCGCAGTGTTAGGTGGAATCGTTATGCGATTTATTAGATCGGCCATGACAACTGACCGAGCCGTCGAGAGGTATGTACCCTTCTTGCAAACCACTGCCCAGGAAATAAGTGAAGCGTATGAAAACCAAGGCTATGCTGAAAAAGAACACTGAAATTACAAAACAATTTGCGACGCTTGGCAACCGTCAGATTCATTATCTGCGCGCAGGCTCGGGCCCTCCTGTTTTATTGTTGCACAAAAGCCCAGAGTCCTCGGAAGAATTTCGACCGCTGATGTTACAGTGGGCGAATGATTTTACGATGATCGCCCCAGATACACCCGGCTATGGTCTGTCCGATCCCATCGACGAGAAAGAACCTGATCTCGCGCCATTTGCAGACGTACTTGTCGAGTTTCTTGATTGTTTAGGCATAGAAGCGGCTGGTGTGTATGGAACCCACACTGGCGCTATGATTGCAGCCGAATTTGCTAGCCTCTACCCAGACAGGGTCACAGTTACTATCATCAACGGATATTTGGCAGTAACGGAAGAAGAACGAAAAGAGATTCTCGATAATTACTTTGCTGACTTCACACCCAAGCCAGACGGTAGCCATATGGTGAAGATATGGACTCGAATTCGAGATCAATTCTTGTTCTTCCCGTGGGCGGTCAAAACGGACCTGGCTCGGAAACGGATGAGCGCTAATTTCGACTTACCCGACCCCGAATACATCCAGAGACACGTACTCGATCTATTGAGGACCGGAATTCACGAACCAGATGGTTATGGCGCTGCTTTCCGCTGTGATGGGCCCGCTATGCTGAGCAAAATAAAGGGCGAGTGTTATGTTATGGCTCATCGGCAGGACTTACTATTTCACCACCTGGACCGCCTGCCGAATAACTTGCCTTCAAATATACAAGTCGAACGTTTTGATACGCCAGAAGAACTGAATATAAGAGCAAGAAAGCTTCTAAAAAAAACCCGCAAGGATTCTTCGAACATAAACGTCACTTCGACTGGCATCATAACCCATAGATCATGGCAGACTTATGTAAAAACTAAGTCGGGCCAAGCATTTGTGCGACGGAGTAATATTGGCTGGGGTAGGCCTGTTGTGCTTATTCACGACTTTGGGAGTTCATCTTTAGCATGGGTAGCTTTCTGCAAAGTACTCATTGGCAAGCGTCCTTTTATAGCATTTGATTTACCAGGACATGGCGAAACCCGCGACCTAACCGGCGACTTTATAAAATTCGAAGACTGTGCAATAGCCATTTCAGAGGGAATGGAAGACCTGGGGATCGATGAAGCAGATATATTTACTTATGGTGGCGGTGGACTCGTAGCACTTAAGCTAGTCGACATTGCACGCTCCAAGGTAAAGTCGCTCACCTGTATTGATTTTTGGCTCTTTAATGCTAAAGAGAAAACTGAACTTAAAGATACCCTAGCCCCAACTCTGCTGCCTAGTTGGTATGGTGAGCACATGGTGCGAGCGTGGTTTCAGATCAGGGACAGCGAATTATTCTGGCCGTGGTACAAGCCGGTGGTAAAAAATTCATTGCTTCGGTCGCCCGACCTCGACCCCATAAAATTGCACCAAAGAACTGTTGACCTTTTGAAATCGCAACCATGGCATTCTGCCATAGTCAATGAAGCATTAAGCCTCAATGCTGAAGCAAGTCTGCGAAATATTGATATGCCAATCACATTTTCTCCTGGCGACAGCGGACCTCACGTTAAGCGCTGTCAGCGTGCCGCCGCACTAGCTCCTGGCTCAAGGCTAGTGACCATTCCCAATGACAGCTCTCGCCATGCCGCTACCCTACTTGCCATGCTTAAGGTCTAATCGTCACAGAGGATCGCACCGCTCGGTTCTAATATCGACAGGCTTATCTATCAGACATCTAAAGATTCAAGCCTATCAAATAGCCTCCACCATCAGCTACTTATCTAATGCGCAGATTGTTCCTAAAACCCAATTAGGTAAGCTAAGAAAGTACTAAATACTCTTCTACGACAGCTGCACCAGCCTTTACGGGTTGCGGCCCCGACTCATAGCCGCATGTCGAGGGAAGGTCCCAGGTTGGACCACATGTCATCGGTTGGCTTGAGGTAAGTTCTAGGACCACAGCATTTGGGTCACCAGTTTGAATGGAAGATACATCCGAACTGTCCTCTTTAGAGACAACGCTGCGATTTGACGAACTTGATTCACCGCTCTCACTGACGGTAAGACGATAGGTCCCGACGTCAACACCGGTGGAATCAAATGCTTTAGCAACAACCCAAAATGGGCCCGTCTTAAAAGCAGTAAATGTAAAAACGGAATTAAGACCAACACCACCGTCATCATTCACTGCCCGAAGATTGCTCTCATCATCATAAAGTAACAGATGCGGATCTTCTAAAGTACCGCCATCGGTCTCAGAACCTTCCAGTTCAAACGTGTATTCCTTACCGACCTCCAATTCCACCCTGTACCAATCCGAATCGGCACCGCGATCGATAGCGCCGGTGATTGAACTATCCACATCTATCGTTCCGCCACTATAAACCGTGTTTCCTACATCATCCCCATCCGGAGGCGTCGAGATCACCGCGCGAAGTGTGTAATCCCCGGAAGAACTATTATCAGACGCATTAACTTGCAGGAAATAAACGCCTGATGCGGTAGGTGTGTAGACTACCAGCGAATTACTTCCAGTTCCGCTGTCATTATCCTGCGAAAGAAACATTCCTGTCTCATCACGAAGCACAAGATGAGGGTCTAACTGCGAGGGCGCGGTCGTTTTTAAATCAAATGTGTATTCAACACCTTCCGTTAAGGTCACACGATACCAGTCCTTATCGGTATTTGATTCAAGGCTACCATCAACTTCGCCACCCATCGTCAAAATAGCTGTGGAGGAGACGTCACCCGCTATATCACCGGCAGGAGCATCCGGTGCGCTGGTGGAAGTGATTTCGGAGGCTGTAACCGTAAAAGTTCCGGTCCTGCCGCCAAAAGATCCAGCATCAAGCCAATAGGTGCCCGACTCCCTCGCGCTGAATACTATACGTGCATTTAGACCAAATCCTCCATCATCGCTGGTGATCAATAGGGTTCCCTCGGAGTTTCTAAGGTGAAGAGTGGGGTCTGGAATACTTCCGGCTCCCGTGTCAGCCCCTTGCACTTCAAAAACATATTTTTGACCGGCATCAAGATCGACGCGGTACCAATCACGGTCATCACCAACACCAATCTCTCCAAATTCAGACTCACCAAGCACGACCTGTCCCGTACTTTCTGTGTCAGCGGTAAGGTCTACCTCAGGGGGGGAAAGGTCCTGACTCATAGTGAGTGTGTAGGTCCCAGTTGGATCCGAACCGAATGAACGGGCGGCAATCCAGTAAGTTCCCGTTACAGATGGTGTAAACGTGATTTGTGCGTTACGCCCCTCCCCGCTGTCATCATCTTGATCCAGGAAAACGCCACTATCGTTGCGCAGAACAAGAAATGGGTCGGCTAAGGTTCCGGCACCAGAGTCAACTCCTTCCATATCGAACGTGTATCCACGTCCAGCGGTTAACTGAACCTGCACCCAGTCCATATCGTTCTCACCATCCAGATCGCTACTTAATGGCGACCCAACAGAAAGAACAGTCGTGCTGGTTGCGTCACCCGGAATATCGTCTATCCTACTTGTGACTTTGTAGCTGCCTGTTGAGGTACTGCCGAAAGACCGAGCCTCAAGCCAATAAATCCCCGATACCTCTGGTGTGAAACTAATAGCAGAATTTAGGCCAAGACCGCCGTCATCATTCTGATCGATAAACATACCGTTTTCGTTTCGCAAAACCAGAAAAGGATCAGACAATGTTCCATTGTCCGTGTCCGTCCCTTCCATAGAGAAAACATACGGGACACCCGCCTCAAGATCGAGGCGAAACCAATCCGTATCTCCTGTGTCTTCTAGTTGACTTTCAGCATCCCCTGGAGTTTCCAGCACAGCTGTACTGGCAGTTCCACCGGGAAGATCCCCGGCAAAC
>Ga0315336_1003751_pt1 | contig 19593 bp, 16 predicted proteins | sample ASW5metaG_FD_204512 | JGI IMG/M metagenome (GOLD analysis project Ga0315336, IMG submission 204512) | Ammonia-oxidizing marine archaeal communities from Monterey Bay, California, United States - ASW #5 | ecosystem: Environmental > Aquatic > Marine > Intertidal zone | place: USA: California... | reverse complement strand
GGCCGTGTGCGCAAGGGAAGCGTACAAGAAGTGATCATCGCCACCAACCCGAACTTCGAGGGGGATGGTACGGCTCTGTTGCTGAGTGAAAAGCTCAAGGCCGTTCCTCAGGTTCGGGTGACGCGTCTTGCTCGGGGAATGCCGAGCGGGAGTCATCTCGAGCACGTTTCTCGTACGATTGTCTCCGATGCGCTCGAGGGCCGCCGTGAGATGGATGACCGCTAGAGCGCTAGCCTTGCCCGTGACCTGGCTTCTGGGCGCGTTTTGCGGTCTGTCCTACGCTCAGGAGGCACCCTCGGAGTCGTCTCCGCGGGCCGCCTCGGTAGAGGTAACGGACGTATTCTTTCCCGAGAGCACCGGCAAGAATCTGGCTGCCTACGGGGGCTGGCTGCCCGTTTATGTCGAGCTCGAGCCGAAGTCGGGGGCGCCGCAGCAGGTCACGATCGAAGGGAGCGTGACCGTCCGGGGAGGGGGAAAACCTTTTCAGGTGCGACAGTCGGTCGAAGTGGCACCCGGCGCCCGCCGGCGCGCCTGGACGTACCTGAGAGCGGGGCCTGTGGAGCAGTTACAGACCGCGCGGATAGCGATTCTCGATGGCCGCCGGGAGCTGCTCCGGGCGGATGAGTGGGATGTGAGTGCCTTCAATTGGCGTGGGGCGCGGCTCTCACTCCTTGTCGTGTGGGAGAACACCGGAGGTGACGACACGCCCTGGCCAGGGAATCTGTCCACGAGCGGTGGCCAGCTGAGTAACTTTCAGGAAGCCGTGCAGTCGTGTCGGGCGCGCCAGCTACCCGACCGCGTGATCGGATACCACGCCGTGGATATGGTGGTTCTCCGCTATCTGGGGACGGACAAGCTCGAGCCAGCGCAGCTCCAGGCGCTGCGCGCCTGGGTATATCTTGGCGGTTACGTGATCCTGGTACCCTCCGAGGGCTCACCCGAGATCTTCGGTTCCGAGATCGCCCGCAGGCTTCTCGGAGACTTGCTCACCGATCCGAAGGCGGAGGATGGGTTCGTACCGCGGAACCTGGTCCTTGTCGATGAAGCCCGGCCCGGCAGGTTCGCCCCCGGTGATGACGACGAGGACATATCGGTTGGGGAGGAGCGGTTCTACACACTGCTCGACCCGTTGTCGGCTGGAGTCGCGAAGGAGATCCTGGCTCTTCCGGAGGACACAGTTGCTCTGACGGATCTGGTTCCTCCAGAGGGTGTGGTTCCTTCGGAGGCTTCAGATGGGGAAGGCTCCGTGGACGAGTCTCCTGGGAACGACGCGCCGCCCGACCTGTCCAAGGCTCGCCGGCTCTACGCCGAGGTGCCGTTTGGTCGCGGACGAGTGGGGGTGTTCACCTTCGATGACCAGACGTACCGTGACCGGGAAACACAGAATTTTCTGCGGGCGATCTGGCGGAATATCGTCCACATGCGGCTCGCCTTGGAAACGAGGAACTTCACGGAGCAGGCCGCGCAGCTTCAGGACGCGCAGATCGAGGCGCAGCTGAAGGATAGCTCTCGAGAAATCGGTTTGCCCGTTATTACGGGACTCATAAGCTGCTATCTGCTTCTTGTGGGCCCGGGCCTCTACTTCTTGCTGAGGCGGCTCCGACGGCTGCCGTCCGTCATCTGGGCCGAGCCTCTCCTTGTGCTGGTCTACCTCGGGGTCATCTTCACCACCGGATACATCACCAAGGGTGTCCTCACAAAGACGCGACTGCTCACATTCATATCGCATCGTGAAGGGGATCCCCTGGCTCTCCGAGAGAGCTACCTGACCATTTTCTCGGCGGCGGAGGAGGTCTACCGAATTTCCTCTCCTCGTGGCGACCTGCTGCAACCCATCTACAAGAACGAAGCCGAGCAAAGGCCAGTGAAGCTCGAGCGGAAAGCCGAGGGTGAACTCGCTTTGGGCGGTTACAAGCTCGCCCATTGGCAGGAAGGGCACGTGGTCAACGTGGAGGTCCTGGACTTCGACACAGCCGGGGTGGAGATCAACGAGACCCGGGATTCCTTAGGGACTCCGCGTCTGACGATCTCCAACAACCTGCCGTATGACATCCGCGAGGGCACCTACTACACCTCTGGAGATGCTTACGCCGTGCCGGAAGTCCGGCCGGGAAATACGGTCGAAGTCGTGCTCGAGGAGCCGGTGGAGGACGACGCATTCTCCGAGCGCCGGAAGATTCCCGCCAAGGGCTTCGGCTACCGGGGATTTCCGAAGTTCGCCGCAGTCGTGGCAAGAGGAGACGAGGACTTTCGCATCAACAGGCGATCTTCGCTGCGGGAACGAGTGGACTATTATCTTCTCTATTCAAACTGAAGAAGACGGACCGACCAGCTTGAACTGCCATACAAAATGAAATCCGTCGAGATAGAGACGACTCCTTCTCCACAGGACGGCGCTGTGCCGAGTCGGCCCCCGATCGTGGAGGTGCGAGGGTTGTCGAAGAACTATGGGGACACTGTCGCTGTCCTCGACCTTTCCTTCCAGGTAGCGGCAGGTGAAATCTTCGGTTTCATCGGTCCGAACGGAGCCGGAAAGACGACGACTCTGCGGGTTCTCGCCACGCTTCTCGAGCCAGCGGCTGGCGACGTGACCATAGACGGTTTTTGCGTAGTCAACGAAACGGAGCAGGTACGGCGGGTGATCGGCTACATGCCAGATTATTTCGGCGTGTACGACGGCATCACTGTGACCGAGTACCTGGAGTTTTTCGCCAGCGCGTACGGACTGCGGGCACTGAAGCGCAGGGCCATCATGCAGGATGTCCTGGATCTCACTGACATGGGTCATCTCAGGGATCGGATGGTGTCGTCCCTGTCGAAGGGCATGAAGCAGCGTCTTTGCCTCGCCAAGACGCTGGTGCACGACCCCAAGGTGTTGATTCTGGACGAGCCCGCCTCGGCGCTCGATCCGCGGGCTCGCATCGAGATGCGGTTTCTTCTCAAGGAATTGCGGCAGATGGGAAAGACAATTCTCATATCGAGTCACATCCTGACCGAGCTCTCCGACCTCTGCGATTCGGTTGCCATCATCGAGAAAGGAAAGCTCATCGAGTGCGGAAAGATGGATCTCCTCCACGAGAAGCGCTGGGGCGTCGACCGCGTGAAGGTTACCTTGCACGAGCCGAGAGACGGTTTGGAGGCTCTCCTTCTACAGAGCTCGCTCGTGGAGTCAGTCGCCGTGGAAGACAGCCGTGTTGTATTCGATTACACGGGGGCCCCAGCCGAATTTTACAGGGTGATCAAGCTTTTCACCGACCATGAGATTCCGATTCTGGCGGTGGAGCACGAGTCGAGGAACCTTGAAGATCTCTTCATGAAACTCACGCGAGGGGATGTCCAGTAGCTCCACCGAACGTATAGCAGTTCATGATCATGAGTGGTCGAGGACTTAAGAACCTGATATGACTCAAGGAGTGGCTCAGCCGAGCGATTTTGGTTCCCAGCGCGACGCGCGAGGTTGTCCGCGACCAAGGCGGGAGCGGTCAACTTCTTCCGAAGCAACCCTGGGAGCCAAAAGCGCTCGGCTGGGCGGCCTCTCATGATCATGGACTGCTATTCAGACCGCGGCTTTGTAGAACGCCATTTCCCCACCTTCGCCAGGTTTTCGGGAAACTTCGGCTGGCCGATCCTTTTGAGGCAGCTACGGGCCGACTTCCGCAAGAACCGGTTCTTTCTCTTCCAGTTTCTCTGCCTGTGCATTCTGGGAGTCACTCTCATCGCCATGATTTCGTCTCAGGCCGATGACGACAGGAAGACAGCAACGCAAATCGGCCAGAGCCTCTTCAATATCTTCTTCGTCATCCAGTACCTGGTCATCCTGCTGATCTTTCCGGCCTGCAGCTCGACCGCATTCACCGAGGAGCGTGCCGGCCTGACGATCGATCTGCTCCTGACCTCGACACTCCGACCCTCGGAGATCGTCTGGGGAAAATTTCTCGCCGCCACGATCTACTGCCTCCTTTACGTGATCGCCACCATTCCCCTCCTCTCCATCTCCTTCCTCTTCGGAGGGGTCGAGGTGTCTGAAGTCCTCATTGCCTATGCCGTCCTCGTGGGGCTCACCCTGGTGATCTCGATGCTCGGGGTTTGCATCTCGAGCTGCTACTCGGTGAGCATGCTTTCCACGCTCACGATATACTCTATCGTGCTCGTGATCATTCTTCTTTCCGCGTACGTCTACTTCGCGTTGGAAGAAGCCTCCGGAAGTGGCAGCGCCTCGACCGTGATCGGCGAACTTTTCGAGTGGAGAGGACCCGGATTGTCGCTGGGGGTCGGACACCTGCTTCTCTTGCCTGCTATCTGCTTCCCCTATCTTTTCCTGATAACGGCCAACCGCATTCGGCCCGCCTCGGATGACAAATCGTCCGCCTTGCGCCTGCTCACTTTTTTGGCCATTCCCGTTTTCATTGCGGTGGGATTCTCGCAACACTCGGCCGCGGCAGCTGGTAGCGGCGCGACGGCAAGCCCTCCGCTGGACTGGATGCGGGATGTCGTCGTGCAAGCCTTCCTTCTTCTCCTCGTCTGCGCTCTGATCTTTCCGACCGAGGATGCGAACGTTTCCCGGCGCAACCGTAGCCGTTTCGGGCGCTGGACGGGGCTCCTGTATCCGCTGCGGGTTTTTGCGCCGGGTGCCTTTTGGGGTTTCGTCTACACGGTCCTCTTATCGACCCTCACCTGCGCCGGGCTCTTCTTTGCCTGGGAAGCGTGGTACGGGGTGGGAGCGGAGGAGCCACTCGACCATTTCGTCGAGCAGGCGCTCATGACCTTGCCGCTCTACGTGGGTGCCGTGGGAGCACTCGGTTTTTTTCTGGCCACGTGCGACTTCACCCCCCTCTACTCACGCCTGACCACGGTCTTCATCTTCATCATCACCCTTCTCCTGCCCGTGATCTTCCTGTTGTCGAGTGCGGACCAGGAGGAGGTTTGGAGCAACTGGGACGTCTTGTGGCGAGGTTATTGCTTCTCCCCCATCACGCTTTGGAGCTCGCTCGCCGAGTCCTTGAACGACGAGGAGAAGAGGCAGTTCATCCTCTTCGGCCTTCCAGTCATCGAGGTCGCCAGGATCGTTTACGCCGCTATGATCGCGGCACTCGTTGCGGGCGGCGCGTATCTTTCGCGCCGGGCGGGGTATCCTGTGTTACGGATGAATACGAATAGTGAATAGTGAACAGAGAATGTGAACTAGAATAGTTAATAATTCACGTTCTCTGTTCCGCTTCTCCATTCACTATTCCGTCACCCCTCCCTCTCGATCTCCGCCAGGGGATCGCCGGCATTCACTACCTGGCCTTCTTTGACGAAGATGGTTTTCACTTTTCCCGCGGCCTCAGCGCGGACATCGTTTTCCATCTTCATGGCCTCGAGGGTGAGAATGGGGGTGCCCTCCTCGACCGGGTCGCCCGTCTCCAGGAGGATCCGGCGGATCACCCCCGGAAGGCTACTAGTGGCCGTCGTGCTGCCACTCCTCGAGGCGCTGGGGTGTGAGGCCGCGCGGAGTCGGTCGCGATCCGTCTCCACGTGGGCTTTGGCCGGACGGTTACCGACGAGGAGCCGAAGAGCCCCTCCCTGTTGTGCGGCGCCCCCTGAGAGCAGGACGACCGCGAGGTGACGCGTTCCATCCTCTACCAGGATCTCGAGTCCTAGCCCCTCCTCGCTCGCAGGAGGCCCCAGAGTCCTCAAGGAGATGGCTCGACCGTTGACCCTCGCCTTGGTACCTCCTCCAGGGCCCTTTCCTCCGGGACTGCCGCTCAGCTCGACGACGAACTCGCGCCCCCCGACCGTCACATGGAACTTCATGTCGTCTCGTTCCATGCGTTCATTCTCTGAGCTCGCTTCTTTGTAATAGGGCCCACGGCGAGAGGTCTCCGCCCGTTCCCTTTTCAACCGGTGTTCTGGCCCTCGCCTCCATCCTGCGACTGTTTTGCCGGTGGAGCCAAGCGGCCGCTGCGGCGATCAACGGCAAATCCTCCTCGGCGTGCTTTCCTGACAAGAACCTCTCGTCTTCGAGGCGCTCGGCCATGTACTGGCAGTGGTTCTTCCCCTCCACGAAGATTCTATCGGAGAGCACCGCGACGCCCAGCGGGGCCGTGCTCATGACCCCGCGTACCCGCGTCTCCTTCAAGGCTCCCGAAAGCGTCTCCAGGGCCTCGGAACGACCGGGGCCCCAGGCGATGACCTTGGCCAGGAGCGAGTCGTAGTACGGCGTGATCTCATCGCCAGCCTCAACGCCGGAGTCAACACGAACCCGGGGGCCGAAGGGGAGGTGCAGGGCCGTCAGCTTGCCGATCGACGGCTGGAAATCCTGTTCAGGATCCTCCGCGTTGAGGCGGAATTCCATGGCCGCGCCGCGCGGCTCGACGACAGACGTCGAGAGGTCGTTCTTCCACGGAACGAGCTTCTTTCCTTCGGCAATGGCTATCTGCTCGGCGATCAGGTCGATGCCGGTGGTTACCTCGGTAACCGGGTGCTCTACCTGGATGCGCGTGTTCATCTCGAGGAAGAACAGCTCTCCTTCTTCGGAGAGTAGGAACTCGAGAGTACCTGCTCCCCGGTAGCGCGCTTTCGACATGGCCTTGCCCGCCGTCCGCAGGAGCTTCTCCCGCAGCGCAGAGGTGATGGCCGGTGACGGTGTCTCCTCGAGAAGCTTCTGGAGGCGGCGCTGCGTAGAGCAGTCCCGCTCGAAGAAGAGCTGCACCCCTCCCGTTCCGTCTCCCAGTACCTGGACCTCGACGTGACGTGCGCGCTCTAGATAGCGCTCGGCGATAAGGTCCGAGGAGCCGAACGAGCTCTGCGCCTCGGAGGCTGCTGCGTCAAAGGCTTCGGTGAGCTCCTGTTTTGTCCGGACCACCCGGATGCCCTTTCCACCGCCTCCGGCGGCGGCCTTCAGGAGAAGCGGTAGGCCGATCTCTTCGGGCAGGCGCTGCGCCCGTGACTTCTGCAGGGCGGCGCTGCTTCCCGGGATGGGAGGAATGCCGGCCTCGCGCAGGGCGTCACGGGAGGCCACTTTGTTGCCGAGCTCCGACATGTTCGTAGGGGTCGGGCCCACGAACGTGAGGCCGGCTTTCTCCACGGCGCCCGCGAACTCCGCGTTTTCCGCGAGGAATCCGTACCCGGGGTGGATTCCTTGTGCCCCGCGCTCGAGGGCCGCCTTGATGATACGCTCCCCGCAAAGGTAGCTCGCGGCAGGCGGCGGCGCTCCCAGGTGCACCGCCTCGTCCGCCAGGCGTACGTGGATGGAGCCCTCGTCCGCATCGGAGTAGACCGCCACGCTCGAGACTCCCATCACCCGCAGGGTGCGGATGACCCGTACGGCGATCTCCCCGCGGTTGGCCACGAGCACTTTCTTGAGCTTGACGTTCTTTGGCATTCGGGAACTATAGCGGGATATTTCCGTGTTTTTTCGGGGGTAGGCTCTGTCGCTTGTTCTTCAAGACCTCGAGCGCTGTACCCAGTCGGCGCCGCGTGGTTCTCGGTGCGATGATGTCATCGATGAACCCCCTTTCCGCTGCGGCGATCGGATTGGTGAAGGCCTCGCTGTACTGGCGCACGAATTCTTCCTCGGTGCTCTGCGGATTGCTGGCGGCTTCTATCTCCTTGCGAAAGATGATTTCTACGGCGCCCTTCGCACCCATGACGGCGATTTCGGCCGTCGGCCACGCGAAGTTCATGTCGCCTCGGATGTGCTTCGAGCCCATGACGTCGTAGGCGCCCCCGTAGGCCTTTCGAGTGATAACCGTCAGCTTGGGGACCGTGGCTTCGCAGTAGGCGAAAAGGAGCTTGGCGCCGTGCTTGATGATTCCGCGGTGCTCCTGACCCGTTCCGGGAAGGAACCCGGGGACATCCACAAAGGTGATGACCGGAATGTTGAAGCAGTCGCAGAAGCGTATGAACCGGGCCGCCTTCAGGCTCGCCTCGATGTCGAGCGTTCCGGCGAGGACCGCGGGCTGGTTGGCTACCACTCCAACGGACCGGCCGCCGAGCCGCGCGAAGCCCACGAGAATGTTCTGCGCGTGATGTTCGTGGACTTCGAGGAAGACGCCGCTGTCGAATACTCGAGCCACGACCTGACGCATGTCGTAAGGCTTTCCGGAGTTAGTGGGTAAGAGTGTATCCAGAGAGGGATCTTCCCGGTCCAGAGGGTCTGTCGAGGATTCCAGCGGCGGGGCGGCGGCGTTGTTGTCGGGGAGGAAGGAGAGAAGCTCCCTGACGCGCTCTAGACAGGAGGCGTCATCCTGCGCAAGAAAGTGAGCCACGCCGCTCTTTGTCGAGTGGACCTTGGCGCCTCCCAGGGATTCATGGTCGACGACCTCGTGAGTAACCGTCTTCACGACGTTAGGACCGGTCACGTACATGTAGCTCGTGTTCTCGACCATGAAGACGAAGTCGGTGATCGCCGGCGAGTAAACAGCCCCGCCGGCGCACGGGCCGAGCATGGCGGAGATCTGCGGAACTACCCCGGACGCCAGGGTGTTGCGCAGAAAGATCTCGGCGTACCCTCCGAGGCTGGCCACGCCTTCCTGAATTCTTGCGCCTCCCGAGTCGCAGAGGCCCACGATGGGGGCCCCTACGCTGAGAGCCAGTTCCATCACCTTGATGATCTTCCGCGCATTGGCCTCAGAGAGACTGCCACCCAGCACGGTGAAGTCCTGACTGAACAAGAAGACGCTGCGTTCACCGATCCGGCCATGACCGGTAACCACACCGTCCCCCGGGTAACGGTGCTTTTCCATGCCAAAGTCGGTCACCCGATGCCGTACAAAAGGATCGATTTCCTCGAACGACCCTGCGTCCAGGAGAAGGTTGACGCGCTCACGTGCCGTCAGCTTGCCCTTGTTGTGCTGGGTTTCGATCCGTTCCCTGCCTCCGCCAAGAAGGGCCTGGCGCCGAAGCTCATCGATCTGATCCTGAGTCGTTGTTTCTCGGTTCTGGCCCACCGAAGTTTTTCTCGCCTTGCCTTTTGCCTTCCCTCGAGGTCGGCCTCCCGATTCCTCGTGCCTTTTCTCATTCGTGCTCACTTGGCCCCCCCCCTTTCGGGAAAACTCGGCTTTTGGGAGAACTCGAAGAGGACTCCGCTGGTGGCCTTGGGGTGGACGAAGAAGATCCTGGAGCCTTCACTTCCGGGTGCAGGACCTGGGCCGAGTACCGGCATGCCGCGGGCGGTCAGGTCCTCGTGCAACGTTCCGAGATCGCCTCCATCCAGAGCGAGGGAGACGTGGTGCACGCCCGTGCGACCCCGATCGAGGAACTTTTTTACCGGGCTGTCCAGCGTCATCGCCTCGAGGAGCTCGATACGGCAGCCTCCCAGCTCGAAAAAGCAAACGCGGACGCCCTCCGAGGGCACTTCCTCCACGCCCGAGGGCGAAGCCCCGAGGAGCTTCGAGAAACGCTCGCGAGCCTCCTCCAAATTCTCGACGGCGATCCCGATGTGATCGACGCGCAGTCGCGGCGGCTTCTTCATCAACTCCGCACCTCCTTTTCGAGAAACCGCACGATCTCGGTAGTGGGGGTCCCGGGACCGAAGACAGCCCGGAAACCGGCCGCGAGGAGCTCCGGGTGGTCCTCCGGAGGGATCGTTCCGCCGCCGAACAGAGCTACTCGCCCGAGATCCACGCCCGCTTGCTCGAGCTGCCGAGCGACTTCGGGAAGCAGAGTGCGGTGTGCGCCCGACAAGTTCGAGATGCCGACCGCGTCGACATCTTCCTGCACCGCGGCGAGCGCAATGGTCGCAGGTGTCACCCGAAGCCCCGTGTAAATCACCTCCATGCCGGCATCCCGCAACGCTCGCACAATGACCTTGATGCCGCGGTCGTGCCCGTCGAGTCCGGGCTTGGCCAGGAGGACTCGTATCGGCGGGTCGCGCTGGGAACCCTGGTCGCTCATTCGTGATACTCCCCGTAGACCTGGGCCAGAGTCGTGGCCATCTCACCGATGGTGACGCCCCCCTCGCCACACTCGACAAGAGCGGGAAGGACGTTCTTGTTTTCCCCCGCGTCAGCTCGCAGTCTGGCGCAAAGTGAAGCGATTCTCGCCTTTGACCGCGCCGCCTTTCTCTTCCGTAAGGTCTCGATGCGCTTCGGCTCGAGGGCCACATCGACTCCCTGCGCGGCTGCTTCGGTGGATCCGCTGCTCTCGTCACGAAAACAATTCACGCCAACGACGTTCCGCTCTCCTGATTCGATCTCCTTCTGCTGCCGGTACGCCTCCTCCTCGATGGCTTGCTGGGGGAGGCCCTCTTCTACGGCCCGGAGTGTACCTCCCAGCGCATCTATCCTCTCGAGAATTTTCCTCACCTCGTCCTCTACCGCCGTGGTCAGGGCTTCCACCGCCGGCGCTCCTCCCAGCGGGTCTGCCACGTCAGCGACCCCGGATTCATAGGCAAGGATCTGCTGTGTGCGCAGAGCCGTCCGGGCGGAGGCTTGCGATGGTAGGCCCAGGGCCTCATCAATGCCGTTGGTGTGCAGAGACTGGGTTCCGCCCAGCACCGCGGCGAGGGCCTGTATCGTAACGCGAACCGCATTGTTCTCAGGTTCTTGGGAGGTCAGCGTCGAGCCTGCCGTCTGGACATGAAAGCGCATTCGCCCGCACTCCGGGTCGACTACTCCGAACCGCTCGCGTACGATCTGGGCCCAAAGCCGGCGAGCCGCGCGAAACTTGGCGATCTCCTCGAGGAGATGATTGTGAGCGTTCCAGAAAAAGGAAATCCTGCGGGTAAGGGACTCCAGAGGCATCCCGCGTTCCCGGGCGGCCTCGAGGTAAGCGATCGCATTCGCGAGGGTAAAGGCAACTTCTTGAGTCGCGGTCGAGCCGGCCTCGCGCATGTGATAGCCGCTAACGCTGATGGGATTCCAGCGCGGCAACTCTTGCTGGCAGTATTCGAAGATGTCCGTTACCAGGCGGAGTGACGGCGCCACAGGGAAACGATACGTCCGCCTCGAGATGAACTCCTTCAACATGTCGTTCTGCACGGTTCCACGAAGCTTCTGTGGGGGAATTCCCCGCTTTCTCGCAACGCCGACGAGAAAGGCTACCAGCATTGCGGCAGTCGAGTTAATGGTCATCGAGATGCTCACGTCCTCCAAAGGAATCCCCTCCAGGAGAGCGTCCATATCCTCGAGGGTCGATATCGGCACGCCGACTTTTCCGACCTCCCCTCCAGCGAGCGAGTCATCGGAGTCGTAGCCGATCTGAGTCGGCAGGTCGAAGGCTACGCTCAGGCCGGTCTGCCCCTGCTCGAGGAGATAACGGAACCGGCGATTCGTCTCCTCGACGTTGCCGAAGCCGGCATACTGGCGGAAAGTCCACAGCTTGCCGCGGTACATGTTCGCGTGGATGCCGCGCGTAAACGGAAACTCGCCCGGCAGGTCGCGGGGGTCTTCGGCAGGATAGGTGACTTTGAGAGAAATCCCGGAGGGTGTCGTATCTCTCCCGCCCGAGGAGCGGGGAGGTTCAGGAGCGTGCTTCATAGACGACCTCCCCTCCAGTGACGGCGGTGACGCCTTCGGGCTCTTCAAGGGGTTTGACCAGAAGCTCGCCGCCGGGGCCCAGACCCTGGACGGTCCCTCTCCACGGCAGTCTCGCGGGCGTCCTCACTTCGACCTTTTTTCCCACGTGCGCCAGCTGGCTGCCCACGAGGTCCGGCACACTTGCGCCCGCCTCGAAACGGTCATAGAGGGGCCAGAAGCGCTCGAGAATGGCTCCCGCGATTTCGAGGGGATCCGTTGTCGAGGGGTGCCCGCTTTCCACGAGTGTTGTTGCTGCGTGGCGGACATCGTCCGGCAGCACCGACTGCACTGCCGCAGGACTGAAATCGATATTGACCCCGATGCCCAGAGCGATCCACGCTTGCTGTTTCAAGGATCGGACCTCGCCGAGAATGCCGCCGAGCTTCCGGCCACCGACCTGCAGATCGTTGGGCCAGAAAAGCTCGACATCCGGGACGCCCAGCTCCACCAACGCCTCGCGGACGGCCGCGCCGCCCAGGAGGGAGATGCTCGCCCACGCCGAGCGGGCTCTGGTCGGCCGTAGTAGCGTGGACATCCAGAGTCCCGCGTCGGCTGGACTCCACCAGGAGTGTCCGGAGCGTCCCCGGCCTTGTGACTGGGTTCGAGCGATGTGTGTGGTCCCCTCCGGGGTGTTCGTCTCCCCTAACTCGAGGATGCTGTCATTGGTGGATCCGGTTACCTGGAAGATCTGAAACCGTAAGCGTCGTGTCATGGTGGCGGATCTACGGTGGCGGACTTGCGCAGTCAGGAGGAAGACTCTGTTTCGTGAGTGAGCCTTCTTACGCGCTCGTCTTTGAAGAAAATATCCTTGAGGTCCCTCAGGGAATACCCGCCATCGCGAGAGATGCTCTTGATGATCTCGATGAGAGGAATGACGTTGGGGTGAAAGAACCGAAGGCCCTTTTCTGTCGTAGACGCGGGCTCAATGAGTCCCAGCGTGATGTAGCGGTACAAAACCTGGTGGGTGATCTCGGCCCTTTCCAGGACTTCCGCAGTTCGCAGGAGCTCGGAGTTTGACATCGTAAGAGCGGTCCGCCGGCAGAGATACTGGGAATCAGCTCTTCCCTAATGTACGCGGAGCGTATCCGAGTTCCAGCAATCTTTCCTCAGCTGGCAGGTGTCTTACGGCTTGAAAAGCGCCTCCCACGTCGTCTTCGCGCGCAGGACCCGGTCCTCGTTGGCGCGCAAATTGGAGTCGAGCACCTGGAAATCCTCACAGTAGTTGAGAATTTCTCTGTGCCCGACGTAGGCCGTATGCGGGAGCTTGCAAGAGCTGCCCAGCATGCGGTCGAAGTGGTGGCAGTTGACACAGCAGTGGAGCGCGCGGCGGCAACCGTCGCACAACTCCCTCGGCCGCGGTTGTCCACGAAAGCCTTGCCAACGTGTACCGCAGAAGGAGCACTTCTTCATCTCTCTTCCTCTCTTCAGCTTCTCTTCCGTCAACAAGCCGGGTTTCCGCCCGTAATCCGGCTTTCCGTCAGTAATCCGGCTCTGCGTCAGTGTTCAAGGGGTGACCCCTGGCCCTCATCCGCAGGACTCGATGGACCCGTGGATAGGGAAGCACCTTTGTGCTCGAACGCCTCCTCTGGGCCGTGTTCTTACACACAAGCAGAACCGGAAATTCTCTTCAGTACTCAAAACCGGGACCCGGAGCGCCGCGAAGCCGTACAACTTGATACCGAGGCTAACCCCCTTGCTGCACGATAATCTGGCGAAGGAAGGACCTTGTGAAGCAGCCACCTTGCGATGCAACCACCTCGCGATGGAACAAGACCAACCGACCATCGCAGCGCTTGGACGCCTCCTTGTATCCACCCTCTTCTGGGCTGTCAAGGCACAAGCGATTATTTGGGTTTGGCGCGGGAACAGGGACCGATAAACCTGCTAGGGGATCCCGTGGCGGTTAGTTTTTTTCGCTTGTTTGACGCGCATCTGCCCCTATAATTTCGCGTTTCGCCACTGGTGGAAAGCTTGGCATGCGGGTCGTGACCGAAGGCCAGGGGGCCTATACGGTCGCAAGAAACGAGGAAAGTCCCCCGAAGGGGCATAAACCCGCGCCGGAAAGTGGCCGATAGCTTTCTTTTCGAGTACTCGCGTTTTAGATCCGCCCAAAAGTGTTAGCTGGAGTGTTTTAGTCAATAATGTCCGCGGTAATGATGCCAAGTCTGGAAAGTGATAAGAAAGGCTCCGGGATGCGTAAGGTCCGGAACATAGGGATCGTTGCGCATATCGACAGCGGCAAGACGACCATTACCGAACGTATGCTCAAGCTGAGTGGGCGAATCCGAGCCCTCGGCGAAGTTCACGATGGCGAGGCCACCATGGACTTCATGAAGGAGGAGCAGGAGCGCGGAATCACGATCGGCTCCGCCGCGACGCACTTCACCTGGGAGGGGTACAGCATTCACCTCATTGATACTCCCGGGCACGTCGACTTCACCGCCGAGGTGGAGCGTTCGCTGCGCGTCCTGGATGGGGCGGTGCTGGCCATCGATTCCGTGGCAGGTGCGCAGGCGCAGAGCGAGACCGTGAACCGCCAGATGAACAAGTATCACGTCCCGCGCATCGTTTTCGTCAACAAGATGGATCGCGTCGGAGCGGACTTCGAGCGGGCGGTGCAATCCATCCACAAGCGCTTGAACCTGAATGCCATGCCCATCCAGCTTCCCGTGGGCGCGGGCCAGAGTTACCGCGGGGTCGTCGACCTGGTCCATTGGATTCAAATCAACTATCCGCCGGGTTGCGATGATCCCGCGGACTTCGGCATCACTGAAATCGAACCCGGGATGGTCGAGGCTGCCAGCCAGGCGAGGCATGACCTGCTCGAGGCCCTGTCCATGCATTCGGACCAGCTCATGGAGATGCTCCTCGAGGACGAGGATCCCCCTGTCGAACTTGTGCAGGAGACTTTGCGCCACGCCACCTGTTCGAAGGACTTCGTCCCGGCGATGTGCGGTGCAGCCCTGCGAAATGTCGGAATTCCTGCTCTCCTGACGGCAGTCACACATTATCTCCCGAGTCCTCTCGATCGGGGCAGCATGGCAGGTCACGAGCCGCGCTCAGACAAACCCGTGGCCTTCGACCCGGAGCCGAGCGCTCCCCTGGGGGCGCTTGTCTTCAAGACGGTGCACTTTTCCACCGGCGACCTGACGTTCTTGAGAATTTACGCCGGTAGCTTCTCCCAGGGGGATGCACTCTACAACCCGCGTCTCGGGAAGACGGAGCGCGTGGGCCGCCTGTTCACCGTGCACGCCTCGTCGCGTGAGCCCGTAGAAACCGCCGTAGCGGGGATGATCGTCGCTTGCATGGGGCTCAAGCGGAGCGCGACGGGTGATACGCTCTGCCGAAAGCAGGATCCGATCGCGTATGGGGCGACCACTTTCGCGCGGCCGGTGATCTCAATGGCCATCGAGCCCGTGTCGAATGTCGACCGGGACAAGCTTGGCGAGGTGATGGGCATCATCGCGCGGGAGGATCCGACCTTTTTCGCTTCGACGGATGCGGAGACCGGGGAGACTCTGGTTTCCGGCATGGGGGAACTGCACCTCGAGGTCATCTGCCACCGAATCCGCGATGAGTTTCGCCTGCGGGTGACGACCGGAAAGCCGAGAGTGGCTTTTCGCCAAACCATTTCAATGCCCGCGAGGATCGAGTCCCGTCACGTCAAGCAGACGGGCGGCTCGGGACAGTTCGCCGTCGCGGTGATGGATGTCGAACCTGTGGAAGGAGACGAGGTCGAGTTCGTCGACAAGATCACACAGGGAAAGATTACGAAAGAGTTTCTTACAGCGCTGGAAAAGGGAATGCGGGATCACTTCCAGGGCGGCGGCAAGCGCGGCGCGCAGATCCAGGGCGTACGCGTGACGGTGGTAGACGGCAAGATGCATGACGTTGACTCGAGCGCCAATGCTTTTTATGCCTGTGGATCCCTGGCTGCCCGAATGGCCGAAGAGAAGTGCAAGGTCCTTCTTCTCGAGCCCATCATGCGGGTCGAGGTGACGGTGCCGGACGACAACTTGGGTAGCGTGCTGGGCGACCTCCACTCGCGTCGTGGATTGGTCAACAATGTCGGAACTGAAGGGCAGGACAAGACGGTGGAGGCTCACGTGCCCCTCGCTGAGCTCGCCGCGTATTCGACGACTTTGAGAAGCATCACGAGCGGTCGCGGCAATTACACCATGGAGCCTGAAGGCTACCAACCCGTACCCCGGTCCATCCTCGAGAAGATGGACGGGCAGGGGTAAGAGCTTTCAGCCTTCAGCTGTCAGCTTCGGAAGACAGAAAAACCCTGCACAAGCCCGGACCCTCCCGGGCTCCCTTCGGGAAGGGGAACGGGAGCGTGTACGGGACGGATTCCTTCATTCACCGGCTGACGTGTGCTATAACATCCTTATGGCACGACTCGTCATCTTCGATGAGACTGTCCGCGGGCTCGACCTGCCGAAGCACCCCGTCATTCTCGGGCGCTCGCAGAAAGTGGATGTGCCGATCCACGACTCGATCCTCTCGCGAAAGCACTGCAGCATCGTGCCAGCCGGGTCGAGCCTCAGTCTCATAGATTTGAAGAGCTCAAACGGCACCTACTTGAACGGCCAGCCCATCGAGAGAAGCGAGCTGAAGTTCGATGACATCATCGAGATCGGTAACACCGTCATCGTTCTCCTGGACACGAAGACCTGGAATCGGGGGGAGGGTCTGACCCGCCTTCGTAACCCGGTCAAGGCGCAAGAGCTGATCCAGGCCATCAAGAAGCGGGGGGGGGTGGCAAAGAACGGTAGCGGAGAAGGCAATACACGCGGCAATATGAAGCGCCCTGCGCAAAGGAGAAAGTCACAGCTTCGGGAAAAGCGGAAGCTGTTGCCGGCGGAATCGGCGTTCCTTCAGTGGGCGCAAGCCGAGTTGTTTTCACGCCCGCTCACTCGCGAGCTCCTCGAAGGCTATGCCTATCACCGCGTCGCATCTCTTCTTGCATGGCGTTCCGGTGAGCTTCGAGAAATTCTCGGCGCGGTCCTCGAACGCGTTCTGACACCGGAGGCTTTCGCAACCGATGCGGCCCAGCTCCGTGCGGCCATCCGGCAGGCAGTGGGGGATGCACTGGCCGACGCCCGAGCCGACAAGCAGTCCTCTCCCACAGAAGACTCTTCGGCGACCCTTCGGTCCGTGCCTGGAAACGATTCGGAAAAAAAGTGCTCCGGCGAGGATTAGATGGTGATGGAGGATGGTTTCGGTCCTGATTTCCTCAGCGGTGAGGAGATTCGCGAACTTCTCCGTGAAGGTCCGGTGCCGGATTCCGATCCCCCGGCTGACTCTGGCCGGGGTGGCGGGTCGGTGCCATTGCGAGTTCTGCTGATTTCCCGCGGCGGCGGCGACGCCGCACTCGTCCGATCTCGGCTCGAGGCCACAGGAATGAGTGTGCACGCCGTCCGCAACCCATTCATGGCTCTCGATCAGCTCCGTGCTTCGCCCCATCATGCCGTGGTGAGCGACTTCGATCTGTGGGCCAACGATGCTTCCCTCCTCTGTGAAAGGCTACGCCAAGGGGGAAAGGAGTTGCCCGTCGTGTTCCTGGGGAATCCTCGAGAGGACCGGAACAACCTGGAGACAAGGGCCCGGCGAGCCGGTGCCTGGGGAGTCCTGCCGCGACCTTTTCATGCCGGTGAGGTGGAAACAACCGCCCAGAACCTTCTCGAGGCGGCCCGCAGCGCTTCCACACCCCGTGGTGGCGGCGGCGGCAGTATTTTCCCCCCTCGTTCCCCCCAGGGGGACGAGATCCCCCCTCGTTCCTCCCAGGGGGATGAGATCGCCCCTCGGTCTGCCGAGGGGGACGGGGTGCGTGGGGAGTTGCTCTGGCTCCGCTTCTACTTCCAGCTCAGCCAAGCTCTGCAATCGTCCGCGTCGGGCCGAGTTCCGCCCCAGGAGCTTCTCGAGTTGGCGCGCAAGGCATTTTCACCGGGGGCGGTTGGAGTTTTCTATGAGCGGGGTGGCCGCGTAAGCGCGTGTCTGGATGTCTCGGCGGCAGATGTCTCATCGGATGTGGGTGCGAGCACTTGCGGAAAGCTTCTGGGGCTTCGCGCTCGCCGCTCGGGCGTTTCTAGCGACGGCAACGGGGATCTTACCCTGCACTTCGGGGCTCTCGAAACCAGTGCGAGAGCAACCATCACCCTTGCTGGATTATCGGCCGCTGCCTGCGAGGCCGCGGATGCGTTCCTTCCGGAGATCCGGCGGCTTCTGCAAGGTGGGCTGGGGTAAAAGCTTTCAGCCCTGCCCTTCCCCTTCCCCGACTCTTCCAACGAGGGAACCGCGGGCGCTCTCTCGAGGTGCCGATTCAGACGGCACACGGCCTGTTTCTGTCTGCATGCCCACAAGGGAATGGGGACGGGCAGGGGGAGGGGGAAGGGCAGAGGACGATAAAGACGTCCGAATCGCAGGAGTTGCCTGCGGATGCGAGCGTTGTATACTTCTCGGGTTTTTTCCGATCCGCACCTACAAGGAGCTTCGCATGCGTTCGCTGAACGGACAAACTAGGCACTGGTTTTGCTTCGCTCTACCGATTGTTTACGTGCTTTGCGGCTGCCAGGGGGCTGATCCCTTGACGGCCCAGGGCCGAGAACTCGACGATCTCCGCTATCACAACGAGCGGAAGCGGGAGTCTCTCATCGAGAGTATGGCGGAAACCGAACGCCAGCTTCAGGTGGTGGCCGCCGTACAAGCCGAGAAAAAGGCGCTCTCTTTACGGATCTCGGGGCTCGAAACACAGCTCGGGTCTACCGGCGAAGAGCTCGAGATGGTACGGGCCAAGCGGGACAGCTTGACCACACAGCTGAAGGATAGTCGAAGGGGCAATGAGCGCCTGCACCAGAGCATTGACAAGGTGCGGTCCGTGGCCGCCGACTCAGCCACGGAGCTCACCGACCTGCGTTTGAAAAGCCGGGACCTCCAGGCCCGAGTGCACACACTCGAGGAGGTCGAATCCACCCTGAGAGTTGAACACAGTGACCTGTCGAACGAGCTGGAGCGGGTTCAAGGCGAGCTTGTCCGCACGCGTGCAGTGGCCCGGTCCTTCCGGGAAGGGGGCAACCCGGACGCATCGGCCATCGACCTGAGTGTCAGGGAGCCTTTGGAGAGCCAGATCGCTGTTTTGCGGGAGGAGAAACGTGCCCTCCAGCGGCGCCTTGGGGCGGTGGGTTCCGCGAATGCGGGCGCTTCGCTGCCGCACCGAGGACCGGCTCCCGGAGAGGTCTACCGGGACGATCCGGCTGGCCTGCTCGCGGAGTTCGGAGGCCTTGCCCAAGCTCGTTACCGAAGAGCGCTGCAGGGTCAGGTCGCCTGGGACTTCTTCGATCTTGCGATCGCTGGGGTCGTGGTCCTCCCTTTGCTCTTGGCCATCTGGATCCTTGTGCGGCGCGCTCAATGGCGAAAGACCATCAAGTCGCTACGGCCCCGTGCTGCCGGCCGGGAGGTGCAAGCAGCTTCAGCGTCTTCCGTGCCGACCTCCGCCGCGAGAGGCCGAGGTTACAGGCCTGCTCGCCGGGGGGGCTTCTCTGCCGTGATTTCGAGCCAAGCTGCTGATCAGCCCGCTGAAGCGCTGGACGCAGTGACTGCTACCACGAGCGAGGCGGATCCGTTGGATGGCGTCCTCGAGGAGGACATCGTACAGCCGGCTGCTCAGCGGGCCCCGGCGTCTGCACACGAGGAGCCCGCCGGGCCCGAGCCCCGCAGAGTGATTGGCGCTCGGGTCTGGATGGAGGACATTGACGAGAGTGTGGCAGAGGATGAAGACGAGGACATAGGCAACACTCAGATCATCCCCAAGCTGAGCATGGAGGATCTTGCGGCGCACGGGAAGACAGAGGCCGGAGGCCCTAAAGGGGCCTCGGAAGCCGAGTCGCTGAGCCCGGACGACGACAAGGACCTCCTCTCGGAGCTGAAATCGGTCATCAACAAGAAGTTCGATGAGCTTCTAAAATGAACCCGCAAAAAAGAAGGCCGGCAATTTGCCAGCCTTCTTGCTGTTCTACGAGATGAGAGGCGCGTAGATTTTTAGCGCCTCGAAGACCGTATGCTCCGAGCCTTGCGGGTACGGCTGCGGGTC
>Ga0315336_1003750_pt1 | contig 19600 bp, 15 predicted proteins | sample ASW5metaG_FD_204512 | JGI IMG/M metagenome (GOLD analysis project Ga0315336, IMG submission 204512) | Ammonia-oxidizing marine archaeal communities from Monterey Bay, California, United States - ASW #5 | ecosystem: Environmental > Aquatic > Marine > Intertidal zone | place: USA: California... | reverse complement strand
ATCGCCAAATTTCTTGCCGGTTACGGATTCGATATGGGCAACGCCCTGCGCGACTTCATCGCGGACGCTATCGGGATATTGGCCGCCCTCGGCATAATAGCGCGTACACATTTCAGTGGAGATCGTGAAACCGGGAGGAACCGGCAGGCCGATATTGGCCATTTCGGCGAGATTGGCCCCTTTGCCACCGAGCAGATTGCGGGCTTCGATCTTGTCAGAAGGCGCGCCGTCTGCGTCCATGCCGCCACCGAAACGATATACATATTGGGTCATTCATCTGCCTCATCACTGTCTAACCCCTCCTTTTCAAAGGAGCGGCAAGGGGTGGTTTATGAGGAGGCTGGCTCGATGCCAGTCTCCGAATTTTGCGAGTGGGGATAGACACCACCCCAACCCCTCCTCTGAAGAGGAGGGGCTTTTCGTTCATTTCCTACAGCAAAATCTCGCTCCTGAACTTTACAAACTTTACACTGTTATGAATCAAATATCTTCTAGCCCTCAATCTGAGAGAAATCAGCGACTTGATGGACCGCGTTGCGAAAACGTGCCAGCAGGGCAAGCCGGGCTTCACGCTTTGTTTCGTCATCGTCGTTCACGGTCACATCCTCGAAAAATTCATCAATCGGTCCGCGCAATGCGGCCAGCGCGGTCATCGCTGCTTCAAACTGCTCGGCCTCGATCGCGGTGATGACTTCCGGCTGCGCCGCATCGAGCGCGTCAATCAGCGCCTTTTCCGCTTTTTCGGGCGTGTAGGAAAGCGGTTTTGCGGACTGTTCGTCATCCTGAACTTGTTTCAGGACCTCGGGAGATCCTGAAACAAGTTCAGGATGACGAGAGTTGGATGCGCCCTCTGGCGCCTCTTTCTTCAATATATTCGAAGCTCGCTTGTAACCGGCGAGCAGGTTCACACCATCCGTAGTTTCCACAAAGGCCTGCAAAGCCTTCACCCGGGCGAGCAAGCGCACCAGATCATCCTCACCGCCCAACGCAAACACCGCGTCGATAAGGTCATGACGGACGCCCGCTTCGCGTTGCTGGACTTTGAGGCGGTCGGCGAAGAAAGTTCTCAACAGATCAAGTGTTTCAGCTTCATTGACCTTCGTCTGAGGTGACCAAGTTATTCCCTTGCCAGACGCATCGGGAAACTCACTCTCCTCTTTTGGCGAAAGCTCCCTGTGTCCCCAAATCCATCGGTCTCCATCATCTTCTTTTGGAGCCAACAGATCTAGTATTTTCAATATGACGGTGGTTAGCGAATAGCGAAGCCCATTCTGGGCGGTCAAAGATTGGATAGCTATCATTGCACGTCGAAGCGCGAATGGGTCTTTTGAACCCGTTGGAGGCATTTCCGCTGCGAAAAATCCAACCAAAGTATCCAGCTTATCCGCCAAACTCACCCACACGGTGACCGGATCGGTAGGCACATCATCGCCCTGCCCGACGGGCTTGTAATGATCTCTGATCGCGTGCGAGACTTCTACCGGAAGTCCTTCTTTCTCTGCATAATAACCGCCCATCAAGCCTTGCAGCTCGGGGAACTCGCCGACCATTTCGGTGACGAGATCAGCTTTGCAGAGACGTGCGGCCTGCTTGGTCTGTTCCGGGTCGGCACGGAGTAACCCAGTCCCTTCTAAAGACGCCAACCACTCAGCCAGCTTGGCCACACGCTCTACCTTGTCGGCAACCGTTCCCAATTTCTCGTGGAACACAATGTTGCTCAATTTCTTCGCATGATTCTCCAACTTGGTCTTCTGGTCAAGTTCCCAGAAGAATTTGGCGTCGGAGAGCCGCGCGGCGAGGACTTTTTCGTTCCCCGCCGTAATTGCCTTGCCGCCATCGCTGGCGTCGATATTCGCCGTGCAGACGAAATTCGGGGCAAGATTCCCCTCCCGTTTACGGGAGGGGTTAGGGGTGGGATTGCCCTCTTCTTCAGGCCCACCCCCGGCCCCTCCCGCAAGCGGGAGGGGGGTACGGCAAATGAAATATTTCTGGTTCACCCGGGCGGTCAGCTGGATCACCTCTTCGGGCACATCGAGAAACGCGGGATCGAAGCTACCAAGCAGCGGCACCGGCCATTCGGTCAGACCGGCATTCTCGATCACCAGGCCTTCGTCTTCGACGAGGTCCAGTCCGGCATCGGATGCCGCCTTGGCTGCACCGTCGCGGATGATGTTCTGGCGCTCTTCATGGTCGACGAGCACATGGCTGGCGCGGAGCTTTTCAGCATAGTCACCGGCATTGCCGATGGTGATCCGCCCTATGTCCGTTCGCCCTGAGCTTGTCGAAGGGTGGTTCGCGTCCGCGAGAGATGCTTCGACAGGCTCAGCACGAACGGAATTAGCCGCTTGATGATGAAAGCGATGTCCGACAGTATCATAGCCTGACGTCATGCCGTCAATTTCGCACTCGACCAGATCATCGCCGAATATCGCAACGATGCCGCTCAACGGCCGCACCCAGCGCAGGCTTTCGGTTGACGCACTGGCGTCACCCCAGCGCATCGATTTCGGCCATGGAAAAGCTTTGATGATCGCAGGAATGGCTTCCGCCAAAACATCCTTGGTATCGCGGCCCGGCTTGTTGATAACCGCGAAGAAAGTCGGCCGCCCCTTGACGTCACGCACTTCCAGCTGATCGCGGGTGACGCCATTCTTGCGGCAGAAGCCTTCGACCGCCTGATCGGGCGCCGCTTCCGGTGGCCCCTTGGCTTCCTCGCTGACCGCTTCGGTCTGCGCGGGTAGGTCCCTGGCGATGAGGGCAAGTCGTCTTGGCGTCGAATAGACGGTGATAGCACCGGCTTTGAGGCCTGCTTCGGCCATTTGCGCAACGAACAACCGTTCGAGGTCGACGCGGGCCTTGGCCTGCATGCGGGCCGGAATTTCTTCGGAGAGCAGTTCGAGGAGGAAGTCGGTCATGTGTTTCCTCTCTGGCACTCGTCATCCTGAACTTGTTTCAGGACCTCGTGCGGCAAGCGCGCAATCTCAAGGGGTCCTGAAACGAGTTCAGGATGACGAAATTGATAGCCCATCACGCGGCCCACCCGTTCTTCTCCATATGCGCTTCGCAGCTGCCCTTTGCCAGATCGCGGACTCGGCCCATGTAGCTGGCGCGTTCCTGGACGCTGATGACGCCGCGCGCCTGCAGCAGGTTGAACACATGGCTCGCCTTGATCGCCTGCTCATAGGCTGGAATCGGAAGCTTTGCTTCGAGGCAGTTCTCGCATTCGCCGACCGCCTTGTTGAACAGGTCGAACAAAGTCTCGGTATTGGCTATTTCGAAATTCCACTCCGACATCTGCTTCTCATTATCCAGGAAGACATCGCCGTAAGTCACTCCATTACCGTTGAAATCCAGATCGTAGACGCTGTCGACATTCTGGATATACATGGCCAGCCGTTCGAGCCCGTAGGTCAGCTCACCGGCCACCGGCTTGCAGTCAAAACCGCCCATTTGCTGGAAATAGGTGAATTGCGTGACTTCCATGCCATCGCACCAGACTTCCCAGCCGAGGCCCCAGGCGCCGAGAGTCGGGCTTTCCCAGTCATCCTCGACGAAGCGGATGTCGTGCAGCATCGGATCAATGCCGATAGCGACAAGGCTGTCGAGATAAAGCTGCTGGATGTCCGGCGGCGATGGTTTGAGTACCACCTGATATTGATAATAATGCTGCAACCGGTTCGGGTTTTCGCCATAGCGACCATCGGTCGGGCGGCGGCAGGCCTGGACAAAAGCGGCGTTCCACGGATCTGGCCCCAAAGCGCGCAGGGTTGTTGCGGGATGGAAGGTCCCGGCGCCCATTTCCATATCATAGGGCTGCAATATCACGCAGCCCTTGTCGCTCCAGTAATTGTGGAGTTTCAGGATGATCTCCTGGAAGCTGAGCGGCCTCGTATCGGACAATTTCAGGGCTTTCTTCGCGAGTGCAATATTTACGCGCTGCTTTGGCGAAGGAGGGCACTAGGGTCAAGGGAGGATTGGTCCGACTGCGACCTTATTCGTCAGGCGGAACCCGTTTCAGGACCTCCAAAGGCTGTGCGTGATCTCGAGGGGTCCTGAAACAAGTTCAGGATGACGAGATTATTTCGATGACGCGATCATTCCGATGAAGAGATCATTCCGCCGCCACCAATTCTTCTGCGTTCTCAACCGTCACCGAAACCGCATTCAGGACGGCATTGCCGGATAGCGGATCAAACACCTCCGTATCGGTCAGATCATTGATCGACACCCCGGGTTTTTCGCGTGCGACTGACAGGCCGACGCCTTGACGGCCATGGCCGAAGCCGTGCGGGATCGACACAACGCCCGGCATGACGTCATCGGTGACTGCGACCGGGATTTCGACGCTATTCACCCGGCTGGTGACTGACGCCATGCCGCCATCAACCAGCCCGCGCGCCGCTGCATCATCGGGATGGATCATCAATGTACACCGATCAGCGCCCTTCAGCAGCCGCTTGCTATTGTGCAGCCAGCTGTTGTTCTGGCGGACATGGCGGCGGCCGATCAGGCGGAGAGCGTCCGGTTGCTCGTTTTCGAGCGATGCGGCAAATCGCTGCAGCTCGGCGAGAAAATCGGGATGGGCGCACTGGATCATCTTGTCCTCGGTGCGCAGCCGCTCGGCCATGCACGGGCGCAGCGGCCCGAGATCGATGCCATTGGGTGCCGCCTCCACTTCAGCCAGCGTGAGTCCTGCCGGCGAGCTTTGCAGCATACCGTCAAGCACATCGCGCGGTTCGCGGATATTGGGGACGTCCTGCCCGTCCTGGGCCAGGATTTCCCGCGCCAGTTCGGCGATAATCTCCCAGTCGGTCTTCTCGCCATCCTGCAGTTCGAAGATCGCCGGCGAGTAGCTGGCATAGTTGCGGATCGCCAGCGGCCCGAAGAAAAACGGATAATGGTCCTTCTCCAGCGGTCCACAGGGCGGCAATATATAGTCGGCGTGGCGACTGGTTGCGGTAACATACATGTCGAACGAGACCATCAGGTCGAGTCTTTCCAGCGCCCGGTCCAGTTTCGCGCCGTCGGGAGCGGACAGCACCGGATTGCCGGTGACCACAAACAGCGAGCGAATCCGCTCCTTGTCATCCTCATCCCGCAGCATTTCATCGGCGAAAGTAACCATCGGCAGTTCGCTCATCACTGACGGCATCACGCCACGTACGGTGTCCGCCGTGCGCACCGAGCCCCTGCCCACCAGATTGATCGTGTCAAGCGCGGGTTCCGGCACCATCGTGCCGCCGACCCGGTCGAGATTGCCGGATGCGATATTGATCACCTGGATCAGCCACTGGTTGAGCGTACCATATTCGCAGACCGAGACACCCATCCGGCCATAGATAGCAGCGGGCTGGTCACCGGCCAGTTGCGCTGCCATGTCCTTCATGACGGCAACCGATATCCCGCAATGGGCTGAGAGCTGATCCATATTAAAGCCAGCGACAGCGGGTTCAATGGCGCTCCAGCCGTCATCCAATATGGCGTCAAGACGCGAGGTATCGGCCAGCCCGGCATCGAAAATGCTTTTCAATATCCCGATCAGCAGGGCCGTATCGGTCCCCGGCTTCACGAAATGATGCGCGTCCGCCAGCTTCGCAGTCTCGGTCCTGCGCGGATCGACGACGACCAACTTGCCATCGCGGGCCTGCATTTCCTTCACCCGCTTCTTGAAGTCGGGCACGGTCCATATGCTGCCATTGGAAGCCGCGGGATTGCCGCCGATGATCAGCAGATACTGGCTGCGGTCGATATCCGGCACCGCGGCGAGACTGACATGGCCGTACATATGATATTGCACGACATGATGCGGGATCTGGTCCAGCGTCGAGGCCGAATAGATATTTTTCAGGCCGATTGCCCGGCGCAAGGTGCTGATCTGGGTAGAAATGCCATAATCGTGAGCTGCAGGATTGCCCATATACATGGCGGGCTTGGCGCCCTGCCCCTTGAGCGCGGTCATTTTCGCGGCGATCTCGGTAAAAGCCTGCTCCCAGCCAATTTCCTGCCACTGGCCATCGACCTTCTTCACCGGCTTGTGCAAGCGGTCCGGATCATCCTGCAGATCGGCGATAGCGGTCGCCTTGGGACAGATATGCCCGCGGCTCAGCACATGATCGGGATTGCCCTTGATCGAGAGTATCTCCCGCCCCTCTACCTCGACCAGGACGCCGCAATTGGCTTCGCAGATATGGCAGGTGCGGGCATGGATCGTGCTCATCGGGAAACTCCTTGATTTAACCATCCGATTAACAGATTCGCGGGACGCTCGCCAGTGCCACCTCATTATCCCCCAATTTTTGCGCCAATTTTTGCTGGGCATTTGCCGTCAATTGTTCAATGAAGCGCGCCACACCTTCTGTTGGAGCAATTTCTTCATGCCGCGTAACTGGCTTTTTAACGTCTTACTCCTCCCGCTATATCTGGCACTCACCGCCTGCCCGGCCCCGCAGCAGGATATTGCCAGCACCGGCAGCCATGCGGGTCCCGCGACGATGGATGAAGCCGAACCCGCCGCTGAATATATACCTGCCGTGATGCCGGATGATGCAGATCCCGCGCTCTGGGTAATCAGGGACGAGGACACGACCATTTATCTGTTTGGCACCGTCCACATCCTGAAACCCGGGATGAGCTGGTTCGACGAGGCGGTGAAGGACAGTTTTGATGCGTCCGACGAACTGGTTGTCGAAATGATCAAACCCGATGCAGCGGCGATGATGAAAATCGTCAATGAAATGGCGATCGACAAGACCGGCGTTTCGCTGCGCGACAAATTGACCACAGAAGACCGCGCCGATTATGAAGCAACAATGACCAAGCTGAACCTGCCGGTCGCTGCCTTCGATCCGCTCGACCCGTGGTTCGCCAGCGTCAATCTTTCGCTCATCCCGCTGATGCGCAACGGATATGCAGCGGATCAGGGGGTCGAGGACGAATTGCTGGCCCAGGCCAGGACCCGGGCTATCACAATCACCGGCCTTGAAACGCCGGAGCAGCAGCTGGGTTTTTTCGACAATTTGCCCGAGGAAGTCCAGATTGGCTTTCTCAATTTCACCGTCGATAATATTGACGAGACCACCGAGGGTATGGAGCAGATGGTGGCCGAATGGGCCAATGCCAATATCGATGCGCTTGGCGAATTGATGAATGCCGGACTGGAAGACAAGATTCTCTACGAAACGCTGCTGGTCAATCGCAACATCAACTGGGCAGAATGGGTCGAAGGGCGAATGGAACAGCCGGGAACGATATTCATGGCAGTCGGCGCCGGTCATCTCGCCGGAGAAAGCAGTCTGCAGGCGATACTGGCGCAAAAGGGACTTGTTGCGGAACGGATCGAATATTGATTATTCTCGCCGTCAGCCTTCCTTTTCCCTGCACTCTTACCAGATAGGCAATATGCGCATCATTACCATCATCCTGTCCCTGATCGCTTCGTTGCTGCTTGGCGCGTGCAATAACACACCCGATCATGTGACTCTGAACACCGTCAAGATAGGCACGCCCGCGCTTTGGAAAGTCAGCGGCACCGAGCCCGGACAAGTCGGTGTCGCCTATATGTTCGGTACGATCCATATCCTGCCCGACGACGTGCAATGGCGCACGCCGGCGCTTGAAGCCGCGATTGCCGAATCGGACCAGTTGGTCATCGAAGTGCTGGGCCTGGAAGACACCCAGAATGCAGCAAAGATATTTTCCCGGCTGGCGATTTCCCCCGGGCAGAAAAAGCTGGACGACCGCATCAACCCAGATCTGCACGATGACCTCGACCGGATCATCGACGCCGCCAATATTTCGGAGCGCACGCTCAACCGGATGGAAACCTGGGCTGCGGCGCTGTCGCTGGCATCCGCACAGACCAGAGGCCTCGGACTTGATTCGACCGGCAGCGTCGAGAAAAAGCTCACCGCCCAGTTTGAAAAAGCCGGAAAGCCGATCGAAGCTCTCGAAACCATCGAACAGCAACTCGGCTATTTCGACAAGCTTCCCGAAGAGCAGCAGCGCAAGATGCTGACCAGCGTGGTCGAGGAATCGGACGATGCCCAGCAGGCCTTCGAACTGCTGTTCAACGCCTGGATGACGGGCGATCTGGAACATATTGTGACACTGTCCGATACCGGCATCCTGACCGATCCCAAGACCCGCCAGTATCTGCTGGTCGCGCGCAATCTGGATTGGGTGGAGCAGCTGGACAAACGCTTGCAACGCCCCGGCACATCTTTAGTAGCGGTTGGCGCAGCCCATCTGGCAGGTCCGGATGCGGTTCAGGCAACGCTCGCAAAGCGCGGGTATAAAATCGAAAAAATTCAATAATCGGGGCCTAGCATGACATATATATTTGATCGGGAAACCGCGCTGGTCGCGCTGGAAGACGGACTGTTCACGGTTCAGGCAAGCGACGTTTATCGCAATCCGACCGGCATGGCCTTTGGTGGCTGGGTCGCCGCTATAGCCGGACGCGCAGTCCAGATGCATCCCGAATGCCGTGGCCCTTTGGTGTCTCAGCAGATCGTCTACATGACCGGCGTCGGCCCAGGCGAAGTCAAGCTGTCGGTCAAACTGCTCCGCGCCGGATCCTCGACGCAATTCTGGCGCGTGGAACTGTCGCAAAACGGCTCGCTGACCAACGCCGCCGATATCGTCACCAGTACCCGCCGCCCGACGGACATCGACTATCAGGTAGAGATGCCGGCGACCAAATCACCGGCGGAATCCATTTCCCTGCCCTCGGTCAATCCCATGGCGCCCGAATGGGTGTCCCGTTATGACCAGCGTATTGCCAAGGGCATGCCCTTTGCCGTGAACGATTCGCCCGAAGCAATCGTCTGGATCAAGGAAGCGGACGGCCGGCCTGTCGATCGGATCGGTCTTCTTTCGATCCTCGATACGCCGATGCCGCGGACATTTTTCGTCACCGAACAATTCCGGCCCGGCTCTACCGTATCAATGGCGACCTATATTTATGCCAGCGAGGAAGATCTGGCGGCTGCCGGAAGCGAGTTCATGCTGCTGCGGGTGACCGGCGCGACGGTCAGAAACAGCGCCACCGACGGACGGGTCGAGATCTGGTCGCAAAACGGCACATTGCTGGCGACAAGCTCCCAGATCGGCTTTTTCCGCTAGACCTGATCCTGTGCTGCAAACCCCTTGCTTTTGCGATGTTCCGACCTTATAGCGCCCTCTTTCCGACCATGAGCACCCTGGAGGCGTGGCGGGAATCTAACAAAACCTTATTTTTGGAGCAACATTATGAGTGATCAGCTGACTATTTCAGCCGAGCCACGCGAACGGGCTGGCAAGGGAGCCTCCCGTGCACTGCGTCGTGAAGGCCGTATCCCCGCCGTTATTTATGGCGACAAGAAAGAAGCCATCGCAATCCACGTTGAAGAGCGTGCATTGAACAAGCTTCTTGGAACCGGCCATTTCATGAACTCGCTGGTTCAAGTCGAAGTCGACGGGAAGAAAGCCCGGACACTGCCAAAAGATGTTGCTTTTGATCCGGTCACCGACCGTCCGCTCCATGTAGACTTCTTCCGCCTTGCAAAGGGCGCGAAGGTTCAGGTCAATATTCCTGTTGTCTTCATCAACGAAGAAGAATCTCCTGGCCTGAAACGTGGCGGCGTCATGAACGTTGTTCGTCACGAACTCGACCTGATGTGCGATGCGGATCATATCCCTGACCAGATCGAAATCGATGTCACCGGTCTCGAAATTGGCGATTCGATCCATATCTCCAGCATCACCCTACCAACCGGCGCTGAAAGCTCGATCACCGATCGCGACTTTACCATTGCCGGTGTAACCGCACCATCTGCTCTGAAATCTTCTGACGACGAAGCCGAAGAAGGCGAAGAAGGCACCGAAGAAGCTGAAGGCGAAGCGGCTGAAGGCGAAGAAGGCGGTTCCGAAGACTAGACCTTCCCTTATAAAACAATGTAACGGAAAACCGTCCATGCCGATCAATCAAGGCATGGGCGGTTTTTTGCCTTTAGAATAGCTCGCGACGAGCGGAGAGTGCGTCAGAAAATGCAACTATGGGTCGGCCTTGGCAATCCGGGCGCGCAATATGCGATGCACCGGCACAATGTCGGCTTCATGGTGATCGACGCGCTCGAGGAAGTGCATGGTTTTCCCGCCCCGAAACAGAAGTTCAAGGGCTGGACCATGGAGGCGCGGCTGGGCGGCGAAAAGCTCGTCCTGCTCAAGCCCGCGACTTTCATGAATGAAAGCGGCCAAAGCGTGCGCGCCGCGCTGGATTTCTACAAATTGCAACCGGAGGATGTCACCGTCTTCTACGATGAGCTCGACCTCGAGCCGTTCCGGATAAAGGTCAAACGCGGCGGCGGCGCGGCCGGTCATAATGGTATAAGATCAATGATCGCCCATATCGGCCCCGAATTTCGCCGCGTACGCATCGGCATCGGCCATCCCGGACACAAGGCGCGGGTGACCGGCCATGTTCTGGGCAATTATGCCAAATCAGAAATTGACGATCTGGCGGATATGCTGGGAGTGATCGCTGCGGAGGCGGACTGGCTGGCCAAGGGCGACGACGCGCGGTTCATGAGCGAAGTCGCGATGCGGATGCAGGAATAGCAGACAGTTTCGAACAAAATCGTCACCCTGAACTTGATTCAGGGTCCAGAGCGTATATGCGCAACTTTTGAACGATTTGGCACGGGATGCCGAGTCAGGTTCAGCATGACGGAGTATTAAAATGGGTTTTAAATGCGGTATCGTTGGCTTGCCCAACGTCGGAAAATCAACTTTGTTCAATGCACTGACCGAGACACAGGCGGCGCAGGCGGCGAACTATCCATTTTGCACCATCGAGCCGAATGTCGGTCAGGTCGCGGTGCCCGATCCACGGCTCCAGCAAATCGCCAAAATCGCCAGCAGTGCGAAAATCATCGAAACCCAGCTGGCCTTTGTCGACATTGCCGGTCTCGTGAAAGGTGCCTCGCAGGGCGAAGGTCTGGGCAACCAGTTTCTCGGCAATATTCGCGAAGTCGACGCGGTAGTCCATGTTCTGCGCTGTTTCGAGGATGACGATATCCAGCATGTCGCGAACAAGATTGATCCGATTTCCGATGCGGAAGTGGTCGAGACCGAATTATTGCTGTCCGATCTCGAAAGCCTCGAGAAGCGCGTTCCTGCCTTCCAGAAAAAAGCCACAAGCGGCGACAAGGAAGCCAAGATTGCCGCCAGCGTATTGGGCCAGGCGCTCGAATTGCTGCGCGAAGGCAAGCCCGCCCGTCTGACCCAGCCCGAAGGCGAGGAAGAGCAGAGGATTTTCGACCAGTCGCAGCTGCTGACCGCCAAGCCGGTGCTTTATGTCTGCAACGTCAGCGAAGCCGATGCTGCCAAAGGCAATGAGCTGAGCGCCTCCGTATTCGAAAAAGCCAAGGCCGAGGGCGCCGAAGCGGTGATCGTATCCGCCGCGATCGAATCCGAACTGGTCGAGATGGAGCCGGAAGACCGTGCCGAATTTCTTGCCGAACTTGGCCTCGAGGAATCGGGTCTCGCACGGGTGATTCGCGCCGGTTATCAGCTGCTCGACCTGCAGACCTTCTTCACCGTCGGTCCCAAGGAAGCCCGCGCCTGGACCGTTCACAAGGGCGCCAAGGCCCCCGAAGCCGCCGGCGAAATCCACAGCGACTTCGAACGCGGTTTCATTCGCGCCGAAACCATTGCCTTTGATGACTATGTCGAACTCGGCGGTGAAAGCGCAGCGCGCGACGCCGGTAAATTGCGGCAAGAGGGCAAGGAATATGTCGCGAAAGATGGTGATATCTTCAATTTCAAATTCAATGTCTGAATTGTCACATAGTCCCGCTAGGGTGTGACGCTCGGAGGATCGACATAATGCTCAAAAACCTGATTTCGCTGATTTTGGCCAGCTTTCTACTGGCTGGTGCCCCCGTCTTGGCGGCGACCACACCCGAGCATGACGATTCGGCCAGCGAAAAAGTCGAGACGAGGGAACCGGTGACGATCCTGATCTCGATCGACGGTTTCCGGCCCGATTATCTCGAGCGCGGAATCACCCCGAATCTGAGCGCGCTGGCCGCGTCCGGCATATATGGCCCGATGCGCCCGTCCTTTCCGAGCAAGACCTTCCCCAATCACTGGACGCTGGTGACCGGCAAAACACCGGACCATCACGGCATAGTCGGCAACACCATGGAAGATGCCGCACGGCCTGACGAGGTCTTCAAGATGGCAACCAAGGATCCGTTCTGGTGGGATCAGGCAGAGCCGATCTGGATCAGCGCCGAGAAACAGGGCATCCGTTCCGCCACCATGTTCTGGCCGGGATCGGAAGTGGATTTCAACGGCGTCCGTCCGGCGGACTGGTGGCCGTTCAGCCAGAATCTGTCCAATGATCGGCGGATCAATGCGGTGGTTGACTGGATGCGGCGGCCAGCGGATATCCGACCCAGGCTGGTGACGCTCTATTTCGACACGGTCGACACCGCTGGCCATTATTACGGCCCTGCACCGGGCGAGAAACTGCACGCTGCGATCTTTGCGGTGGATAGTGAAATCGGTCGTTTGAAACAGCAGCTGGACCATATGGAACAGCCGGTCAATTTCGTGATCGCATCGGACCATGGCATGACCGAAACCGCACCGGAGCGGATCATCCATCTCGACCAGATCATGCCGCGCGACCAATATCATCTAGTCGAAGACGGCAATTACGCCGGACTGGCGCCGCTGGACGGCAATATCGATGCCTTGCGCGCAGACTTCCTCCGCCCGCATGAGCATATGCAATGCTGGGACCGCGACAATATTCCGGAACATTTCGCATATGGCAAAAATCCCCGCGTTCCTGCGATTCTCTGCCTGCCGGAGATCGGCTGGGTGGTCTATCAGGACGCGCCCGAATGGATGACCGGCATTGGCGGCGGCCACGGCTATGATCACCGGGAACAGGACATGATGGCCTTTTTTCTGGCCAACGGACCGGCCATTACAGCCGCTGGTCAGCTACCGGTGTTCGACAATGTGAATATCTATTCGCTTGTCGCCAGGCTGGCGGGCGTAACTCCGGCTGCCAGCGACGGCAGCCTCGCCCCGTTCGAGCAAGCGCTCAAGCCCTGATTTTAGAGCGATCCGCCGGTATCATCGTAAAAGGTCGCTGTCGGCTACTCTGGTATAGACCACCGCGACCGGCGCACTGTCGGTGACGCTGCATGTTTTCGGATCGACGATCCGGTCTCCCCGGAAACCCCTCAATTCGAGACCGTCGTCACTCAACGTCAGGCCCATGCCGACCCATATTTGCAGCGCGCATTTTTCCTGCATAGCTCGCGGAAAAGGACCGCGATGCGCGCCGTAGATCAGATTTCCGTGAATGGTCGCGGTAAAGTCGATATCATTTTCATCAATATTTTGTGACTTCGTCCAATATTGCGAAGTCAGGCTGGTCCCGTCCTGCGTGAAGTGGAAGATATTGCCATCAGCTTGTCGCCAGTAGCCGGTCAGATCATGATCGACATTCTGCGCCTGATCAGCATCCGGTCGCGCATCGGCGACGGCGCCATTGACCATCATCAGGGCGGCAAGTGCGTAGATCGCTTGGCGATATATCATGGCGAACTCCATTTCATCCTGACCCTGCGCCTAGGACAGTCTCTGCAACAAGCAATGACCTTGATCACAACCCGCTGGTTAAACAGCATTGCGCCTATTTCCGGCCAAACAGTTTTTCCACGTCTTCCAGCGCCAGCTTCACCCAGGTCGGACGGCCGTGGTTGCACTGGCCGCTGTGCGGAGTCACTTCCATCTCGCGCAGCAAGGCATTCATTTCAGCAACGCTAAGCACGCGCCCGGCCCGGACAGAGCCGTGACAGGCCATGGTCGACGCTACATGATCGACTCGTTCCTTGAGGCTGAGCGCCTGATCATAGGCACCCAGTTCATCGGCCAGATCCGTGACCAGTTCCTTGACATCACCCGAACCCAGCATCGCCGGTGTCGCGCGGACCAGCATCGCGGTCGGACCGAACCGTTCCAGTTCGAGCCCGAATTCCGACAATTCTGCCGCGCGCGTTTCGAGCCGGTCGCAGGCATTTTCGTCCAGCTCGACCACCTCCGCCATCAACAGTGCTTGAGAGGCCACCGTGCCGCCTTCGACCGCCTTGCGCATTCGTTCCAGCACGAGCCGTTCGTGCGCTGCATGCTGGTCGACGATCACCAGCCCGTCTTCGGCTTCGGCAACAATATAGGTTTTCGCAACCTGCCCGCGGGCAATGCCCAAGGGATGGCGGCTGGCTTCCGGGACTGGCTCCGATGCTTCCTCCGCCCTGCCCATCAGCGGCGCGATTTCCTCGCGCAGATCCATCTCCGCAAAGCCAGTGTGTCCATCGCGGACCGTGGCGGATGGATAGGGTTGCTGCGCCACGCTGGCCCTGCCCTGCGACGTGAATATGTTCGATTGCGGATCGGGAGCCACCGGCTCGCTCTGCCATCTTCCGAGCGCCGATTCTGCCGGGCGCTGGACCGCACGAAATCCGCCTTCGTCGAGCGCCTTGCGCAAGCCGCTGACAATCATGCCGCGGATCATCGCCGGTTCGCGAAACCGCACCTCGGTCTTCGCCGGGTGGACGTTCACATCGACCAGCTCAGGCGGCATATCGATGAATAGCGCGACAACCGGATGCCGGTCCCGCGCCAGCATCTCGGCATAGGCGCCGCGCACCGCTCCGACCAACAGCCGGTCCTTGACCGGACGGCCGTTGACGAACAGAAACTGGTGATCGGCGACGCCGCGATTATAGGTCGGCAGGCCAGCCACGCCGGTCAGGCGGATCTCTTCCCGCTGCAGATCGACACCGACGCTATTGGCTCGCAAGTCACGGCTGGTCAGCGCGGCGACTCGCTCGGGCCCGGTTTCTCCGGCCTGGACTGCTATCGCCTTGCGCCCCTGATGTTCGAGCGTGAAGCCGATATCGGGCCGCGCCATCGCAAGGCGCCGGACGATATCGGTACAGGCAGAATATTCACTGCGAGCCGTGCGCAAAAATTTGCGTCTGGCCGGCACATTGCCGAACAATTGCTCCACACGCACTTTCGTTCCCGGTGGAATCGCGGTGGGTCCCTCTTGCGCCAGTTCGCCATGATCGATCACCCGGCTCCAGCCATCCTCGCCAGCCATCCGGCTTTCGATCGTCAGACGCGCCACGCTGGCGATCGACGGAAGAGCTTCGCCGCGAAACCCCATGGTCGTCACCAGCTCGATTGCCTCGTCCGGAAGCTTCGAGGTCGCATGTCGTTCGAGCGCCAAAGAGATGTCGTCGCGGCTCATGCCGCAACCATTGTCGGAGACCTGGACCAGGTCCAGGCCGCCCTCCTCGAGGCGAATATTGATCTGGCTCGCCCCGGCATCAATCGCATTTTCGACCAGCTCTTTCAGGGCGCTGGCAGGGCGTTCGACGACCTCACCGGCAGCTATCCGATTTATCAGGCTATTTGGGAGTCTTCTTATTGACATAATGGCGTTCCTAGCCCAAGCGACCTTACCAAGCGACCCCTGATTTTTTGGGCGATTCCCATGGTTAACCTCATGACCCGTTCAGCTTGATTATCGCTTGGTTTAATTGTTGCAGCAAGCTCTGCAAATACAAGAAATTACGGACAAAATTATGTTTGAAAATCTGTTCAAGTTCCGTTCGCAAGATTTGGCGATCGACCTCGGCACCGCGAATACTGTGGTTTATCTCCGCGGTCAGGGTATCGTTCTCAACGAACCATCCGTTGTTGCGATCGAGACCATCAATGGTGTGAAAAAGGTCAAGGCCGTCGGCAATGACGCGAAGATGATGATGGGCAAGACGCCCGACAGCATCGAAGCCATTCGCCCCCTGCGCGACGGCGTCATCGCCGACATCGACGTGGCCGAGCAGATGATCAAGCATTTCATCCAGAAAGTGAACGGCAAGAGCAAGCTGTTCAGCTATCCCGAGATCGTGATTTGCGTTCCCAGCGGATCGACCTCGGTCGAACGCCGCGCCATTCGCGATGCCGCATCCAATGCCGGCGCCCGTCAGGTGTTTTTGATCGAGGAGCCAATGGCAGCAGCCATTGGTGCCGATATGCCGGTCACCGAACCGATCGGTTCGATGGTTGTGGACGTAGGCGGCGGCACCACCGAGGTAGCCGTGCTCTCGCTGCGCGGCCTGGCTTACACGACTTCCGTACGCACCGGCGGCGACAAGATGGACGAAGCGATTGTCTCCTATGTCCGGCGTCACCATAATCTGCTGATCGGTGAAACCACGGCAGAGCGGATCAAGAAAGATTTCGGCGTTGCACAGGCTCCTGCTGACGGCGTGGGTCATACCATCCACATCAAAGGCCGCGATTTGGTGAACGGCGTGCCGAAAGAAATTTCGATCAACCAGGGCCAGATTGCCGAAGCGCTGAGCGAGCCGATCGGCACGATCATCGAAGGTGTCCGCATCGCTCTGGAAAATACTGCACCGGAACTGGCTGCCGATATTGTCGATCAGGGCATTGTCCTGACCGGCGGTGGCGCCTTGATTGCCGGTCTCGACGCAGCACTCAGCGATGAAACGGGCCTGCCGGTAACGGTAGCCGAAGATCCGCTCGCCTGTGTTGCCATCGGCACCGGTCGTGCAATGGAAGATCCAATGTTCAGAGGCGTTCTCACAACCGCCTGATTTCGGTCTTGTGATCGAACAACGATAGGAAACGAAAGGATAAACCGATATGGCGCCGCCAAACAATCGGCGTCCAGGATTTTCCAAGCGGGCGCAATATAGCATATTCGCCAGCTATTTACTGGGCATATTGGGAGCGGTCTTGGGACTGCTTCTGTTGCTTGTCTCCTTCATCGATCCCAGAGGTTTTTCGGCCCTTCGCACCATCGGTGCGGAAACCATGGCGCCAGTCAGCAAGACCCTGTCCGAATTTGGCAGTCTGACCGGAAACGCGGGGGATCAGGTTTCTGCCTATTTCAATGCGGCTTCGAAAAATGCCGAGATGCAGCGGGAACTGGAGCAGAACCGGATAGAGATCCTGGAAGCCCGCGCCCTCAGGCAGGAAAACGACCGCCTCAAGCGGCTGTTGAAGCTGAACGAGGAAGTGCCCGATTCGATCGCCATGGCCCGGCTGATCAGCTCGACCGCGTCCAGTTCGCGCCGCATTGCGACGCTGGGTGTCGGCAGCAACAGTGGCCTCGAGCCCGGTCAGCCGGTCCGCTCGCCGGAAGGTCTGGTCGGTCGCATTTTGGAAACCGGCCCGACAACCGCGCGCGTGCTATTGGTATCGGATGGCAAGAATGTAACGCCGGTGCAGCGCGCCAGCGACAGCCTTCCTGCCTTCGCCACAGGTCGGGGTGACGGCACCGTAGACATTCAACCGATCAATATCGGCATCAACCCGTTCAAGGGCGGCGATCTGATGATCACGTCCGGTAGCGGCGGCCTGTACAGCCCGGGTATTCCCGTGGCAGTCGTCATCCGCAAAACCGAAACCGGTGCCATCGGGCGGGTATTGGCCAATCCAGCCAAAGTCAGCCACGCGATTGTCCAACCGATTTTCCAGGCCGAAACGGTCCGCCAGATCGAGGAAAATCCGATGGGTGATCTGGAAGAGGAAAACGGCGAATAGTGCCCCGTTCCCGTCAATCCAGGATTGGCCGGCAACCGTCACAGTTGCGGATCAAGATGATACCGCCGGTGACAGTCGTCCTCGGCTCGATGATCACCGCGCTGCCGATCATCACCGATTATCCGATCCTGCCGCCCATGGGCTTGCTGGTAATATTGGCCTGGCGTTTGATCCGTCCGGGATATTGGGCGGTCTGGGCCGGCTTTCCGCTGGGCCTGATTGACGATATTTTTAGCGGGCAGCCGTTTGGCAGCGCGGCCTTTCTCTGGTCGGTCATTTTCATCCTGCTCGAGACCGTCGACCGGAGAGCGGTCCGCCGCGACTATTGGCAGGATTGGCTTATCGCCTCCACCGCCATCATAATTGTGCTAATATGCGGAATGCTGATCGTCGATTTTCAATCCAGTTTTATCCGTCTGGACCTGCTGCTTCCCCAGATATTACTGTCAGTTCTGCTCTATCCGTTTGTCGCGCGGCTGATCGGCGCGATCGATAACTGGCGGGTGGCGTCATGAGACCGGCAAAAACGATCAGCAGCGCCATGCAGGAGATCACCTTCACCCGACGAGCGGCGGTGATCGGCGGATTGCAGGTCGGAGTCGGGGTATTGCTGGCGGCCCGGATGGCCTATATCTCGGTCGCCGAGAACGAGCGCTACAAGCTTCTGTCGGAGAGCAACCGGGTCAATCTTACGCTTGTACCGCCCCGGCGCGGCTGGCTGATCGACCGCAACGGCAAACCGATCGCCAATAACAAGACCGATTTTCGTATCGATATCATTCCGGACCGGTTGCGCGACAAGGAAAAGACCGTGGCAACGCTGGCGAATTTGCTGGCTCTCGATCCCGAAGAACTGGAACGGATCAACAAGGAACTGGAACAGGCGAGCAGCTTCCAGCCCGTGCAGGTCGCCACCGGACTGGATTCGGAACAATATGCCGCCGTCAGCGTCCGGCTTCCCGACATGCCCGGCGTTTCGCCGCGTCAGGGCTTCTCGCGCAATTATCCGAGCGGCCCGGCGATCGGGCATCTGGTCGGCTATGTCGGTATTGCATCGGCTGAGGACTATAAGGAAAATCCGGACCCGATATTGATCACGCCCGGTTACAAGATCGGCAAGGACGGTCTGGAAAAAATGTTCGAGGACCGTTTGCAGGGCAAACCCGGAGCAAAAAGGGTAGAAGTGACGGCGCGCGGCAAAATCGTCCGCGAACTCAACACCCGTCCGGATGTTCCAGGCAAGCCGTTGCAATTGACCCTCGATATCGACCTGCAGGAATATGCCGCTCGCCGGCTTGGCCCCGAATCGGGATCTGTGGTGGTCATCGATTGCCTCACCGGCGACATTTTAACGATGACGTCGATGCCCTCGTTCGACCCGAACAGCTTCTCTGACGGCATCGGTGTCACCGAATATGGCATGCTGCGCGAAGACGATCATGTGCCGCTGCTCGACAAATCGCTGAAAAGCCTGTTCCCGCCGGGATCGACGGTCAAGCCGATGGTTGCCCTGTCCTTTCTGGAAGCCGGGCTGAGCCCTGATGAAACGGTCAATTGCAATGGCGGGCTGCAAGTCGGCAACCGGCGCTTCCGCTGCTGGAAACGGGGCGGCCACGGGCGGGTCGATATGGCCAAGGGCATCTACCAGAGCTGCGACGTCTATTTCTATTATTTCGCCCAGAAAGTCGGTATCAATCCGATCGCCTTGATGGCCAACCGCCTGGGGCTGGGGCAAAAATTTCCGTTACCAGTGGCGAGCCAGTTTTACGGCACGGTTCCCGATCCGGCCTGGCTGCGCAAGAAATACAAGCGGGAATGGCAGGCCTATGACACGGTCAACACCACCATTGGTCAAGGCTATATGCTGGTCAACCCGACCCAGCTTGCGGTCATGGCGTCACGGCTCGCGACCGGGAAAAATATCGTCCCGCGCCTGATCATGGAGGAGAAAAAATCA
>Ga0315336_1003749_pt1 | contig 19605 bp, 19 predicted proteins | sample ASW5metaG_FD_204512 | JGI IMG/M metagenome (GOLD analysis project Ga0315336, IMG submission 204512) | Ammonia-oxidizing marine archaeal communities from Monterey Bay, California, United States - ASW #5 | ecosystem: Environmental > Aquatic > Marine > Intertidal zone | place: USA: California... | reverse complement strand
TCGCATGTCGCCCACGAGGTGCGTAACAGCCTGGTGCCGGTCACCCTTTACTTGAGTTTGTTACGCAGGCGACTGTCGGACGATTCCGGCAGTCTCGATATCATGACCAAAATCGAGGCAGGGTTTAACGCCCTGGATGTTACCGTGAACGACTTGCTCAATTTTACAGCGCACCGAGAACCTCGGTGGCAAACGTTCTTAGTTGGCGAGCTGGTGGACGAAGTCCGCGACTCGGTGGGCCCGCAACTCGACGCGCAAACGATCAACCTTGTGACCGACATTCCGGAACATGCCTCGGCAAGCGCCGATCGCGAGATGATGCGGCGTGCGCTGCTCAATCTGGTGCTCAACGCCGTGGATGCCATGCCCGACGGAGGCGAGATTGTAGTGACCGCTGTGGTCGCACCCCACGGGCTGGAGATCGAAGTGGGGGACGACGGCCCGGGGCTTACCGCGAAACAGCTTGCCAGCGTGTTCGATCCGTTTTACACAACCAAGGACAACGGCACCGGCCTCGGTCTGGCGATCGTTCAGCGGATCGCTGAAGCCCATGGCGGACGTGTCTCCGTGATGAATTGCCCCGATCGGGGCGCCGCTTTCACGATTGAACTGCCGCGCCGTGCGCTGGGAGCTGCCGCGTGAATCGCGCACCTGAAACAACTCGAAGCGGGCGCGTGTTGGTCGTCGATGACCACACAGCTGCCCGCGAATCGATCGCCGACGTGCTCCGCCACGCCGGTTACGAGGTCGTCGGCTCGGCCAGCGCAGTCGAAGCGCTGCCGCTGCTGGAACAAGACACCTTTGACGTGGTTGTTACCGATCTACAGATGCCCGGCATGGATGGCCTGGAGTTTATCCGGCAAATTGGCCTTCGTCGGCTGCAGGTGCAGATACTGATGGTCACAGCTCATGCGACGATTGCCTCGGCAGTTGAAGCGATGCGACAAGGGGCGTTCGACTATTTGGAAAAACCATTTGATGCCGCGCAGCTCGAGGAATTGGTCGGGCGGGCCAGACAGCGGAGTCAACTGTTCGATCGGGACGAAACCACAACGGAAGGCGATGCTCGCTCAGCAAATTTTGCGACAAACCGGGTTGAAGGCGGTTGTGAGCTGGGCATGGTCGGTGCGAGCGAGCCGATGAACCAGCTCCGCACTCGGATTGTTCAGGTAGCACCCACTGATGAAACAGTACTGATTTGCGGCGAAAGCGGTACAGGCAAGGAATTGGTCGCCCGGGCAATCCACGCTAGTAGCTCCCGGGCAGAAGGCCCGCTGATCAGTTTGAACTGCCCTGCCCTTTCCAGTCAGCTGACCGAAAGCGAACTGTTCGGCCATCGTCGCGGCGCGTTTACCGGTGCCGAGGACGACCGCGTCGGTCGGTTCGAAATGGCCAGGGGCGGCACTATCTTTCTGGACGAAATCACCGAGATTAGCCTGCCGCTGCAAGCCAAGCTGTTGCGAGTGCTGCAGGAACGCACGTTTGAACGGGTTGGCTGCAGCGAAACTCGCACTGCCAATGTTCGAGTCATCGCCAGCACGAACCGCAATCTGGCTGAAGAGGTGGCTGCCGGAAGATTCCGAGAAGACCTGTATTATCGGTTGGCAGTTGTCCCGTTGGAGCTGCCGCCCCTACGCGATCGCGACGGCGACGCCGAGCTGTTGGCCGACCATTTTGTGGCGCGTGCCTGCGAGCGTTTGAATCGTCCAATGTGTCGACTAGAACCTGATGCAAAAGAGCTGTTGGCGTTGTATCGCTGGCCCGGCAATGTCCGGGAGCTGGAGAACATCGTCACGCGGGCCTGTGTGCTTAATCAAGGAGAACCGATCACCGCCGAGCAGCTCAGTGCCTGGCTCGACCAGACCAAACCGAGCGACCCGTCTGCGGGCGGCTCCGCGTTGCCGGTGGGTGAGAGCCTGCAGGAGATCGAGCGGCAAATGATTCTGGCCACACTGGAACATTACCAGGGACATCGGGCTCAAGCGGCTGAAGCCTTGGGCATCGGTGTGCGGACGCTTAGTGGCAAGTTGCGCGGCTACGGCTACGCACCGCGAACCAAAAACTTCGGCGATCCGCCGACCGAAGGCGACCAGCAGATTCTGCCGCTTGCCTCGGCAGTTTCTGCCGAAACAGTGTCGCAGCGAATTGCGTAAAGCGAACAAGCCAGGGGGCATTGGAAATTTAGAGAAAATCGTCGCCGGGCATGAGAATTGCTCGGCTTGGTATCAAGAGATTCAGTCAAGCAGAAAACTCTGAATCGAATCGAGGGACGGATGCTGTCATCGCTGTTTAATTCGTCGACCATTCCGGTGGTGGAACAGGTCGTGAAGTTTACGGAGGCCCGCCATGGTGTGCTGGCCGGCAACATTGCCAATCTCGACACGCCCGGCTATCGGACCCGCGATCTGTCGCCGGAAAAGTTTCAAGAGCGGTTGCGACATGCGATTCAAGCTCAGGACGAAGCAGCGATTTCACCCACTTACGCCCTCAACGCCCAGTTGGCCGGCATTGACATACCGAGTGAAGGCGAGGGGCTCGACGACGTGAGCGATTCGTTGGAAAGCATCCTTTATCACGATGACAGCAATGTCGGCCTGGAACAGCAGGTCGCCGAGATCACCAAGAACCAGGCCCAGCACAACCTGGCCATTAGCATCATGACATCCCAGTTCCGTCTGTTGAGGGCGGCAATTACCGAGCGAGCCTAGTCTCGACACTCCGCAGCCAAGAAATACTACCGTGCAGTAAGAAACCAGTACCTGAATTCGTTGAAGACCGAACGCCGTAGAGAGTGAACAAGCTAGGGGATCATCCGCAGGAAGAGTCAGGAGGTCTTGTCCAATGTTCAACGCGTTAGATGTCAGTACCAGTGCATTGGTTGCGCAGCGCACTCGGCTCGACGCCATTTCGTCGAATATCGCGAACGTTTCGACTACACGTAATGAACAAGGAAAGCTTGAACCCTACACGCCGCGTTTCGTGACGTTTCAGACCGATACCGAGTTGACCACTTCCGGCGGTGGCATGGGGGTGAAGATCGCTTCGGTGGAGCATGCCAACGTCGAACCGAACATCAAGTACGAACCGGGCCATCCTGACGCCAACGAGAACGGCTATGTCGCTTATCCCAACATCGACATGACGACCGAGTTTGTCGACGCATTGCAGGCCACTCGTGCGTATGAGGCGAACATCGGCGTGATCGAAATCACCAAAGACCTCGGCCAACGAACATTGCAGATCTTAGCTTGAACGGAAGTATTAGTCAGTAAGGCACTCTGCTCTGCCAAGGGGCCAAGAAGGAAGCGAATATGAACACGATCAGTAGCACGCAAGCCGCCGCCCGGCTGTTGCCGCAACAGGCGCCGCTCATTCAGCCGCAAGGTGAAGATGCCGCTTCGTTCAAAGACTTTCTGCTCAAATCGATCGGCGAAGTCAACTCGATGCAGCAACAGGCCGACCAGGCGGTCGAGACATTGATGACCGGCGGCGACGTCGACCCGGCCGAGGTGCTGACTGCCGTGCAAAAAGCCGATTTGACGTTCCGCATGATGATGCAGATGCGAAACAAGATGATGCAAGTCTACCAGGAAGTGCGAGATATCAGGATTTGAGGGGACAGAAATTAGAGGGTGACGGTCAGGGGTTAAGAGGTTAGGGGACGAAAGTCGGAGGTGAGTGGGGAGAGGACGGAAATCGGAGTAAGCGAAGGATCGGTGGCTCTGCTGCGGTTCTGACTCCCCGTCCTTGGAAACTCAACCTCTTCTACCACAACCAACGAGGTCCATGGATGGATTTCTTGAATCAGTCAATGGGGCAAGCGCGAGAGTTGATCCTCTCGATGACTCCCGCTGCGCGGATTACCGCCCTGCTCTTGCTGGGAGTGATTGGCATCAGCTTGGGATATTTGCTGAACCAGCACACGGCCGGGCCCGACGACTATTTGTTCAGTGGCGAGTTACTTTCGTCGCGAGATGCCGATCAGGCCGAGGCTGCGATTGCCCAGGCTGGGCTCACCAACTACGAGCGCGTCGGCAACCGCATCCGCGTACCCTCGGGCCAGAAGGCGACCTATCTGGGGGCGATCGCCGATGCAGGAAAGCTGCCGACCAATTACCACGACTTATTAGAGAAGGCGCTCGACGTGGGCCCCTTCGTTGATCGCGTCACACGGCAACAGCGGATGAAAGCGGCCCGCGAACGCCAGCTTTCGATGATCATCAGCGAAATGGATGACATCCTCGACGCCAAAGTCATCTTCGACACCCGCAAGGGCGGCGGACTCTCTCGTTCGGAACTGTTTACCGCCACGGTCAGTGTGCGGCCTGCGTCGGGTGACGGCATCGAGCCACTCCGGATCAAGATGATCAGGAAAGCGGTTTCCGGTGCGATTGCCGGGCTGAACTCTGACGACGTCACAATCACCAACGTCAGCAACGGATCAATCTACGGCTCCGGCGGAGGCGATACCTCGGCGGAGCTATTGGAAGGCCCCTATTTTCAGAATCGAATTGCCTACGAGCGGCTGATGAAGGAAAACGTGCTCAATTTGCTGCACTACATCCCTGGGGCGCGGGTCCAAGTGAGCGCGGAACTCGATGAAACACTCGAACGAACCACTCATACCGTCAAACCCGAGGGAGAAGGATCTCCACTGAGTGAAACCAAGTTTGAAGAAGAATCCTCAAACTTACGCAACGAAGATGGCGGGCGGCCCGGGCCAGTCGCTAACGGTCCTAACCGTAGCAACGAGCCCGAGAAAGCGTCGGTAGTACAGAACAAGAAGACTAACAGCTCACTCCATTCAGAGAATCTTGTTGGAACCAGAGATGAGCAACTTCGAGAAACAGGCATGGTGCCCAAGGACGTCTTCGTGGCGGTCGCCATTCCGAGCAATTATCTGGTGAGCGTGTGGCGCGAGCGCGAACTCAAGAAGGGTGAGGACCCTAACAAACCCTTGCCCGACGATATCGGTACGACCTTGGAGAATATCGAAGAGGAAGTGACGCAAGATATCCAGAGCGTGGTTTCTCTCATGTTGCCTAAATCACTTGCCCAGGAGACTTTCTCCAAGGTCAATGTGACAGTTTTTGAATCGCTCACTCCTGAGGAGTTCGAAGGCCCTTCCACAACAGGCGTGGCGTTGCATTGGGCTGGGAATAACTTCAGTACGATTACGATGGCGGTGTTGGCAGTTTTCAGCCTGGTGATGTTGCGGTCGATGGTCAAGTCGATCCCGCCGGGCGATGCCCCTGCCCCGATGAGCGAGGTGGCGCTGTCGATCGACACCGAAAGGGACGATCTGCAACAGCAAAATGACAATGCGCCGACAAGCGCAGCCAACGGCGAGCCGGCGCGAGGCCGGTTGCGATTGAATAAAGGCCCGAATTTGAAAGACGATTTGACGGAGATGGTGCGGGAAGACCCAGATTCTGCCGCCGCGATTCTCCGCACCTGGATTGGAAACAGCGCGTAGCTTCGGAGAAACGAGAACAACCATGCCAACGGACCGCCAGCGACCCCCCTTGCGAAAGGTCGCTATCCTTGTTGCGAGTCTTGATCAGCCGCTGGCTCAGCGCCTGCTGGCCGATCTCCCTGCGCAAGAAGCTGAGACAGTCCGTGCGGCAGCCGCGGCCTTGGGGCCGATTGATCCGGAAGAGCAGCAGGTGGTGATCGAAGATTTTTTCCGCAACAAGCCTCGCCCGGAAATCTATCCCAGACAGGGCGTCGAGTTGGATCCTGCCCTGCTGGCCCGGTTGCAAAATCAGCCGGCTGACAACCCACGAGCCTCTATCGGCGGCGAGAAGCTGGCACGAATGGCTGATGCCGATTCGATCGTCGAATCGATTCGCAACGAGCATCCGCAAACCATCGCGGTAGTTCTCTCCCAACTACAAACGGACGTGGCGGCTGAGGTGCTCTCAGCGTTGCCAGCTACCTTGCAGGCCGACGCCTTGGGTCGGTTGGCAGAACTCGACGCGGCAGACGAACAAACAATGGCGGTGGTCGAATCGCAGCTGTCCGATTGGATTGGAGAGCGGAAATCGCGGCAGGAACGCCTGGCTGCGGGACGCAAATTGGTCAACCAGATTCTGCAATGTTCGCCGCCAGCCCAGCAAACGGCGATCCTCGGCAGGTTGCGCAAGCACCGCCCGGCTCTGGCGGAGAGCTTCGCTCCACGGGAGCCGAAGGTGACCGCCGCCAAACCGAATCGTCTGCCGCAGCAAGCGGTCGAACTGCAAGCGGCAATTGACGAGGTCCGCTCGACGCAGACCGAACCACTAATCACACCGGCTGCTACTCCAACTGTCTCCGCTCCAATAGAACCATCGTCCGACCTTTTGGCCGAGATGGATCAGTCCGAAGACAGCGTGTTACTGGCCGCTATTTGTCAGGCCGACCAACAGACCGTTTCGCTGGCATTGGTTGGCGCGAGCGATCAAACCTTAAAGCGCATTCTAAGGCGTCTGCCGCGGCGACAGGCGCGGGAATTTCGACGTCAGCTGCGGGCGATTGGGCCGACTAGTCTAGGCGACATGCACCAAGCACAGCAAGAGTTTGTCACTTTGATACGCAGGCTTCAAGCGGAGCAGCAAACAACACTTTCCTAACACTGACCGGCAGAGATCCCCATTATGGCCACGATAATCAAACGCGAATCGCAAGTGCAGCCTAGCCGTACGACGCTGCGCGGAGTGGCTTTCAATCTATCCGACCTGTCGCTCAACGCCGATCAGTATCTGGACGACGTCCGCAGCGAAGCAGCCAAGATTGTCCAGCAGGCCAAGCAGGAAGCGGCGGCGATCCAGCAACAAGCTGAGGAATCAGGCCGGCAGGCGGCCGAGGCTGCCGTCGAGGAAATCCTCGACGAAAAAGTCGCACAGCAGATGAAAACATTGACCCCCGCCATGCAGCTGGCTGTCGAGCAGATCGAAGATTCCAAACAGCAGTGGATGCGGCACTGGGAAGGCTCGCTGGTGCAGTTGGCCGTAGCCATCGCCGGGCGACTTGTGCGAAGAGAATTGAAAGCGGAACCCGAGCTGGCTTTGCCGTGGATCCAAGAATCGCTCGAGCTTGCCGCCGGTTCGGCGGAGATCACGGTGCGATTGCACCCGCAGGATTACGAAACACTCGCCGGTCAAGTCAGCAGCCTGGCCGAGGTCTTCAGCCAGGCGTCGCAGACGCAGGTGGTTGCTGATGAATCGATCTCGCTAGGAGGCTGTCGGCTCGATACCAAGTTTGGCGCGATCGACCAACAGATCGAAACGCAACTCGAGCGCGTTCGGCAGGAACTGAGCTGAACCAATCGCAAATAACCAATATGAAAGCGTAATGAATCCTGTTTTGCCTCTCGATCTTGATAACGCCATGCTGGTCGGCTTGACTGGCAGGGTCGTCCAAACCGTTGGTTTGATGGCGTCGGTCGCCGATTTTCCGGCACCGGTCGGCGCGCTGGTTTCCATTCAAAGCCAATCGGGCAAACATGTCGAAGGCGAGGTGGTGGGGTTTCGAGATCAGAAGACGTTGGTGATGCCGCTGAGCAATCTCGATGGGATCCGCCGCGGCAGCGAAGTGAAACTGATTCGCACAACGCGCAGCCTACGGCTGGGCGAAGGCCTGTTGGGCCGGGTGATCGACGCGCGGGGTCGCTGCATCGATGGACGACCGCAGCCGATGCTGCACGATCGGTTGCCGTTGCTGGGTGAACCGATTTCACCCACTTCCCGACCACGCATTGACACGCCGCTGGGAACGGGCGTCAAAGCAATCGACGGGCTGCTGACCTGCGGACGGGGACAGCGGTTGGGCATCTTTTCCGGCTCTGGAGTCGGCAAGAGTGTGCTGTTGGGGATGATGAGCCGTTACACCGACGCCGACGTGACGGTGATCGGGCTGATCGGCGAGCGGGGTCGGGAGGTCAACGAATTCATTCAGCGTGAGCTAGGACCCGAGGGGCTAGCTCGGAGCGTCGTGGTAGTTGCCGCCAGCAACGAACCGGCCCTGCTGCGCGTTCAAGCCGCTTACGCAGCCACGACGATAGCGGAATACTTTCGAAACGCTGGGAATCAGGTGTTGCTGCTGATGGACTCGATCACACGTTTTGCGTTGGCGCAACGCGAGATCGGGCTTTCAGCCGGCGAGCCGCCCACCACTCGAGGGTTTCCTCCCTCAGTCTTTTCACAACTACCGAAACTTGTGGAGCGAGCCGGCCGCGCCCAGCAAGGCAGTATTACCGGTTTCTATTCCGTGCTGGTCGAAGGCGACGACGAGAATGAACCGATCTCGGACACGATGCGGGGCCTGTTGGACGGCCACGTGTGGCTGTCGCGCAAGCTTGCGCAACGGGGCCACTATCCGGCCATCGACCTGTTGCGGAGCGTCAGTCGACTGATTACCGATATCACCTCCGAGCAGCAACAGCAGGCGGTGCAAACGGTTCGAGAAATTGTCTCGGTTCTGGACGAAAACGAAGATTTGCTTTCGATTGGCGCCTATCGCAAAGGCAGCAACCGACGGCTGGACGTGGCGGTCGAGATGCAGGAGGCGATGGACATTTTGCTGCGACAGCAACAGGCCGACCGGGTCGAGCTAGAGGAAATCAATCAGGCGGTAGTCCAAATCGCCCAAGAGTACCGCAAACGAGTCGACGTTGGACAAACGCCCATGGCCGAAGCAGGCTGAGATCAACCTGCAGAACAAGAAACAGCAGAGTGATGAGTAGATTCCAATTCCAACTGGCAACGCTTCGCAAGCTCCGCGATTCGCATCGCGACGAGATGCGCGGCCGGCTGGCAGAAGCGTATCGGGCGCTGCAAATGCTCGAAGAGCAGCTAACCGAAGTGCAGACGGAGCTGAAGAACGTGCAAAGCCGACAGCGACGCACGATGGCAAACTCCACTCCAGAGGTCAACACGCTGTTGGAATCGCAACGATATCTGTCAGTGTTGCGAGCCCAACAATCGACGATGGAAGGCCAGAGGGGAGTTCTTGCCGCCGAGGTGGAGCGACGCCGGCAGGCTGTGGTTGAGGCCGACCGTCAGGTTCGAATCTTGGACAAACTCGAAGACAAACAGCGAGCTTTGCACCAAAGAAAGCAGCAACGGGCCGAGCAAATCGTGATGGATGAAATCGCGGCGCGGCAAGCGGAGGTGCACGAAACATGGGTTTAATGATCCGCATACTGTTTCCGCTGATCGGCTACCTGTGCATCGGGACGGTCATCACCATGGGGGTGGGTTTCGGCTATCTCCGCCAATCGGGCCGTCTGGATGACGAGAATATGTTTCGCATCCTTTCGATTGTGCATGGAGTCGATTTGGAAAAGATTGCCGAGTCGCACGAATCGAATATCGACGACGTTCCACCCGAGGAGCTGTCTTACGAGCAACAGCAACGGTACCAGCACATCGCCAACCTGCAGGTACAGGCTAAAAAGGCCGACTTGCAGGACGATCTGGCGGAATTTGATCACCGGTTCAAACGTCTGAACGTCGCCACGAGTCGATACCAAACGCTGCGGGGAGAAGTGGAGCAGTATCTCCTGCAAGAACTCGACCGGGCGGCTGATGCGGGTCTGCTGGCCGTCGGCGAGCAACTCAAGGGGCTCGATGCCAAGAAACAGGCCAAGCCCCTGCTGCTGAAAATGATTCAAAACGATCGAGTCGACGACGTCATCCTGTTGATCAACGGTATGACTACCCGTCGGCGGAGCGAAATCCTAAAAACGTTCGATTCCGAAGAAGATTTGGCCAAGCTCTACTTGATTCAGCAGCGAATTCTGGCAGGTGATCCGATCAAACCGTACATCGACAACAAGATCAAAGATCTGCAACAGCTCAAACAGCAAGACCGTTAGCCCGGAGAGAAATTCCACGAGATGACCAATCAAGCGATAGACCAACTACTGACAATCGTTGTGCCGGCGCCCTCCGCAGCCGATCGCGCGAACTCTCCGTCGGTCCAGAGCAATCAGTTCCAACAACACCTGCAGCGCGCCGCGGGCTCCGGTGAGTCTCACGAGCGGACGGCGCCTGCCGATCCGTCTGCCGAGTCAGAGCCGAACGGCGCTGACATCGGCACGCAGGATCAAGATGCTCAGCAGTCCGATCAACGAGCGGTGGACGGCCCGCAGAGCGAAGCCGCGACCTCGTCCCGTGAGGAAAGCGGCGGCGAAGATTCACAGAACGGCCAACCGTCGGGAGATGAAGTCGTCGTATCCGATCAGGCAGCCGCCGCTGAGAAGCACCTCGACGGCGAGACACAGGGTGACAGTGAGTTGGCCGATGCTGGCCTTGAGATTGCCGATCCGGCCGAGTTGTCGGGCCAATCCCCTGGCGATCAACAGCAGCAGCCGACGACCGATGAGACTCAGCCTGTTGCGAGCGAAGTTCAAACAGAAACTCAGTCAGATTTGGAGCTTGCCCAAGAAGCCGTCTCCAACGAAGTGTCACCTGGGGTTGGGGCCGGCGAGCAAGACGCTCAGTCGGAATTAACCGGACGGCGACAGGCCGAAACCAATCAGCTGCTCGAACAGGCGGCCACGCGAGTGGCAAATCCGCAGGAAACTGCCGCCGTTTCGTCGACCGCGCTAGGTGTTAAAGAAGAGACAGAAACGGACCAGGACGCCGCTGGAAAAGCTGCTTCTGCGAGGGTAGCAGACGAGTCGATCGCTCAGGCCGATCTCGAATCCGAGGGAACTCTGGGGGGACGCTCGGTCGCTCGCGAGGGAAAGCAGTTGGCCAATCAGGAGGGGCAACCGACGTCAGCCGTTCCAGCGGAGCGTCCGGCTCTGGTCGAACCGCCGCCGGCCGTCGCTCCCACTGGAGCGGAAACCCAGCCTGCCGCTGAACAAGCGGCGAGCAGCCCTACAAGTGAGACGCCGCTGGCAGCGGCGCGAATGCTACAGCGGTTGGCCAGCTCCAGTACGTTGCAGACCGACAGCTCCAACGCGCAGCGAGATGCCACTCCAACGGTCGACGCCGCACGCTTTGTCACGCGAGTGAGCAACGCCGTACGCGCTGCTCAGCAACGAGACGGCTTGGTGCAGCTACGGCTCAGCCCTCCGGAACTAGGATCGCTGAGAATCGAGATCACGGTGCAACAAGGACTTCTCACGGCAAAACTGGAAACGGAAAACGCGGCGGTGCGCAACATCCTGATGGACAATTTGCCAGCGCTGCGCGAACGGTTGGCGGAACAAGAGATTCGAATTGAAAAATTTGACGTTGACGTCGGCCGCGACGAACAGCAGCAGGCGGACGATTCGCTCTTGCAGGAGCGTGAATCGCGTCGTTTTCAAGACAACGGGCCCTCTACGAACATCCGTGACACCGACGAGCACGACGAAACAACTCCTGCGATAACCACATCTGATAGCGACTCCATCAGTGACGGCGGACTCGACGTTCGAGTCTAACGCCGGCCGAACTTGTATTAGTGAAACCGATCGACCACTAGCCCGAGGCTAAACCATGTCACAGATTCCTATTCTCGACGGATCGATCGCCTCGCAGTCTCAGAACGATTCGACGAGCAGCGGTGGCGCGATCGGCGACCTTGGCATCGATCACTTTCTCGATCTCATGATGGCCGAGCTGCAAAACCAGGATCCGCTCAATCCGCTGGAAAATCACGAACTGCTCGCCCAGATTAGTCAGATTCGCGAAGTCGGCGCGACCGAGAAACTGACTGAAACGCTCAGCGCGGTGCTACTGGGTCAGAACATCACCAGCGCGGTCAGTCTGATCGGAGCCAATGTCGAAGCGATCTCCGACGACAATCAGCGAGTTGACGGAACCGTGCAGCGAATTTCAATCATCGACGGCAAGCCGAAGCTGCATATTGACGAGCGGCCAGGGGTCGGCGTCTCGCAGGAGCCGGGCGAACTGGACGAAGGATCGTACCGGTATCGAATTGTCTGGGAAGACTCCGGCGGGAACCGGTTTGGGGTCGAGACCGAGCAGGCGATCGAAATTTCTGGTTCCCAGAAAGCGGTAGATATTAGCAATCTGCCCGAGACCAACGTTCCGAAACGAATCTACCGTACCAAAGCCGATGGGACAGGTCCGTACCAGTTGGTTGCCATTCTGCCTGATGGCCGCACGAGCAGCTATCTGGATACTACGTCAGACGAAGATCTGCTGCCAACGGCGCTGAACGACGGTGGAATTCAGTTTCTCACCGAGCCGACGCGCAGCTTTACGGTCAGTCTGAACAACGTGGGCGAGATTCGCCCGCCTCAATAAGGATCGAGAAACCAAGGACCAGCGTCAGGCTAAGCACACTGACGGAAGCTCGAAGCCTGCAACCGCCAAATCACAGCAACACATAACTCTAGTATCAATTCGGGAGTGAATCATGGGTCTTCAATCTGCATTAAGTACCGCCCTGACGGGTCTGTCCGCTGCCGAAGCGTCGATCGACGTCGTGGGTAACAACGTGGCGAACTCGCAAACCGTCGGTTTCAAGGAATCGAGCGTTAGTTTTGCCACCCAGTTTCTGCAAACTCAGAGTATCGGTGCAGCGCCGAGTACAACCAGCGGTGGTACGAATCCCCGCCAGATCGGTCTTGGTACGAAGGTAGCGGAGATCACGCCATCCTTTACGCAAGGTACGATCGAAATCAGCTCCAATCCGCTCGACGTGGCGATTCAGGGAGAGGGTTTTCTAATCGTTCAGGGCAGCCAGGGCGGGCAATTCTATACTCGCAATGGGCAGCTGAAAACCAATGAAAACAACGAAGTCGTTACCACCACAGGCCAGCGGGTGATGGGGTACAACGCGGTCGACGGCAACCTGATTGAGAGTCTGACGCCCGTAGTGATTCCGATTGGCGAAGCGGCCGTAGCGAGTTCGACGGAGAATGTTTTCATCGCGGGCACGTTGACTCCGACCGCCGAAGTGGGCGACACGCCCTCGGTTATCGAATCCTCGGTCTTGGCTACCAAGGAATTCGAAATCCCGGACAGTGCCGGTTTCACGATCAGCGACGTTACCGAGGCACTTGCCCCGAGCGTGGGAGGCATTGTGACCGGTTTCACAGGAGGCGCCGGGCCAGCCGCTGGCGACTATAACTATCGGTTCGTCTTCACCGATCCGCAAGGAAACGAAGGGGCGATCTCCTTGGACCACTTTGTGACCGCCACCGGGACCGATACGGTCAATCTTAGCGGCCTGCAACCTGCCTCTGGCGATTACTCCGGCGTCAACGTCTACCGAACGACTGTGGGCGGCACGGGTGACTACTTCTTAGTAGGATCAGCAACGGACCCCACGGGGACGCCGACTTTCAACGATACCGTTCTCGACGGCGCGTTGGGGACAATCATTAATACAGACTCGCTTGACCAGACGGCCTACAGCTACTACGTGACGTTCGCTAGCTCCTCTGGACAGCCACCCGAATCGCGCCCCACGCTCCAGGTTGGCAGCGTTCCAATTAACCAGCCTGGAGGACGGATTCGCCTCAAGGACATTCCCTTGCCAGCCACCGGAGATTACGACCGGATTCGAATCTATCGCAATACGTCCGCAGATAGTTCGACTTTCTACCGTGTGGCAGACATCCCTGGCACGCAAGATGTCTATATGGACACGAGTTCCGATAACGACATCAGTACCGGTCCGAGTGTCAACACACTCGATCTGGACGGTACCAAAATCAAAAGTGACACGCTGCTTACGAACGTGCAACTCCGTAATGGGCAAGATTTTACAGACCTGTTCGAGGAAGGCACGCTTTCGTTTACCAGCCAGAAAGGTGACCGCCAGCTGGAGGCCAAAGAGCTGACCATCACGGCCACCACGACGGTGCAAGAGCTGGTCGACTTTGTGACCCAGGCTTCAGGCATCGATAGCTCAGTTCCTTCGAGTTCGGCCAGCTCGGTAGTCGATGGAAAGTTACAGTTTATCTCGAACATCGGCATCGAAAACGCGGTGAGCATCGGGCTTTCGGCGTTCCAGTTAACTCCCTCGGCGGCGTCGAGTACCACCGTCCCGGTGACGATACCGTTTTCGGAAACCCAGGCTGCTAACGGCAGCGGCTCGACTACCGACTTTATCGTTTACGACAGCTTGGGTATTCCGCTGACGGTCCGTCTGACGACCGTGTTGGAGTCCAAGAGCGGTACCAACACAGTTTACCGCTGGTTTGCCTCTTCTCCCGACAATGAGCCGTTGCCGTCCGAGGGCGTCAACACGGTCGTCGGTACGGGCACGCTGACTTTCGACGGCAACGGCGACCTGGCGTCCGGTCAGGGTTCCACGTCGGTAGCGATCAACCGGCTCGAAACCGCGTCGCAATCGCCACTGGCCTTCGATCTCGACTTTAGTTCGGTGACAGGTTTGGCCAATACGGACAACCTGGGCCAAAGCAACAGCACGTTGAACGTGGTTAGCCAAGACGGTTTTGCACCGGGTGTCCTGACTAGTTTTGCCATCACCGAGTCGGGCGAGATTCGGGGCGTGTTTAGCAACGGTGTCGAAAGCGCGCTGGCGCAGGTCCGAATGGCTCGGTTTACGAACAGTGCCGGCTTGCAGCAGTCGGGCGACAACCTGTTTGCCGAAGGTGTGAATTCAGGCGCCGCACAAGAAGGGAACCCGGGTGCCAATGGGCTTGGAACCCTGACCGCCGGAGCGGTGGAGCTCTCCAACTCTGACATCGGGCAGAATCTGATCGAACTGATCCTGGCTTCTACCCAATACCGAGGTGGGGCCCGAGTGATTACAGCCGTGCAACAGCTGCTGGACGAACTGCTGGCCCTCAGAAGATGAATTAGGCTCTGGGCGATCAGCTTTCAGCTTTCGGCTCTCAGCTGGGGGGATTTCTGGATTCGGCGCACGTTTCGCTGGTCTTTCGCCTGGCTGACAGCGGACTGATGAGACCCCATCCACAAGCTATGCTTGAGTTCGGGCCGAGGAGGTCCGAGGATTTCTCTCTGCGGCCCGTTCCTGGAGAACGACATGATCAAGCTTAGCCGACTGGATGGCGAATCGTTTATTCTCAACGCTGAGCTGATCAAGTACGTCGAATCTCGGCCAGACACGTTTATTACGTTGATCAACAACGATCGTGTCGTAGTGACCGAGACGCCTGACGAGGTTCTCGGGCGAGTCATCGAGTATCACCGCTGCAAACGGCTCTTGCCTCAGGAAATGACGGGCTGATTGCAGCCCTTCTGTGCTTTCGCCGGGCTGTAACGGTCATAGAGGCGGAGGACAATCTCCCGGTGGAAATCGTCCAGCCGGGCAACTCGGGCAATGCTATGTTTGTCCGGACCCTAGCGGCTCGAACGCCCAGCGTGCGCCTGTCGAGTTTGTGACTGGGAATCTAATGGACACCCTGCTGAAAGACTTCCCCGACCGATGGATATTGCTTCCGTACTAGGCGTGATTGTCGCCATAGGATTGATCGTTTCGGCGATCCTGATCGGCGGCGGAAGCTTCGCATCGTTTATCGATCCGGCATCAGTGATGGTTGTGGTTGGTGGCGCGATTGCGGCGGCGATGATCTCTTTTCCACTGAAGAACTTCCTGGGAGTGTTCGGCGTGGTGATGAAGGTCTTCTTCTACAAGATTGAATCCACGGAGAAGCTGATCGAAGAGATCGTCAGCCTGGCCGAGACGGCCCGACGCGATGGACTGCTGGCGTTGGAAAGCCGGTTGGACGAAATCGAAAACTCGTTTGTCGTATTGGGTATCCAGATGGCGGTCGACGGGACCCGGCCTGAAGTGATTGAGGATATTCTCCGCACTGAGTTGGACGCGGTTGCCACTCGACACCGCGACGGCAAGGGTCTGTTGGACTGCATGGGACGGTTTGCACCTGCCTTTGGCATGATCGGTACGCTGATGGGTCTGGTGATCATGCTAGGCGACATGAGCGACCCGTCAAAGATTGGCGCCGGCATGGCGGTCGCTTTGTTGACGACTCTGTACGGGGCGATTGCCTCGAACGTCGTCTTCTTGCCGTTCGCCGAAAAACTTGGATTCACCAACAAGCAAGAGTTGCTGGCGATGGAGATTATCATCCGAGGCATCATGGCCATCCAGTCAGGAGAGAACCCGCGCGTGATCGAACAGAAGCTTCACACGTTCCTGCCACCTAAACTCCGTGCCAAGAACAACGCAGCTTAGCCCCGGATCGCGCAGATCTACTACGGAGCCACTGGGAAGAGATGATGACAGAGAATCGATTGGCTTCTGAAATCCGAAATATGAATTGTCTCGTCCCCGGTGAAACGCACCGCCGGACGTCGTTCTTGACCGCCTTTTAACATCCCATGCCGATCTGACAATCAGCCAAGCGAGCCGACCATGGCACTTGAAGAAGAAGCTGATCCTGGGATTCCCGAATGGGTGGTCACCTTCGGCGACATGATGTCGCTGTTGCTGACATTCTTCATCATGCTCGTTTCGATGAGCGAGATGAAGAAAGACGAGAAGTATCAGGCGATGGTCGAGTCGATCCGTGAGCAATTTGGTCACGAAATGTCTCCGGAATCGATGGTTCCTGGTGAAAGTCGAACACGCTCGGAAGTAATGCCAAACTTGGTTTCTACGTTGGGCCGGGCAAAGAAAAAGGGACTTGAAAATGGTGGCCAGGAAGTTAAGGCAGTATCGGGCGACAACGAAAAAGTGCAAATCATTAGACCGGGCGACGACTCGGCAATCGGCGGGATGATCTACTTCGATGAGGGAAGCACGGAGATTTCGGAACAGAACAAGCGTGCACTGATGCAGGTCATTCAGCAGGTCGCTGGAAAACCGCAAAAGATTGAGATTCGCGGGCACACCTCGAGAAAACCGGTCGACAAGAATCAAGGCCATCGCGATTTTTGGGATCTCGCCTATGAGCGCTGTCGTAGCACGATGCGGTTCCTAGTCGAAAACGGTATCGACGAGAGCCGACTCCGCTTGGGGACCGCTGGCGCTAGCGAACCGATTTATAGCGGCGACGATCTCGATCAGCTGTTTCGGAACTCGCGCGTCCAAGTTCTGATGTGGGACGAACGCGTTCAGGACCTGGACGGCAGGGAGAAAACCGGCTCCGAGCCGGCAGAAGAACCGTGAGCTAAGCTTTAGTAGGGCCCTTAACAAAATCAAGAAGTTTGACCAGACGAAGATGGGGCGGTCCCTGGTCCGATAGAAGACCTTTACGAGGCAGTTGACAATGTCTGACGAGATCAACGAAGAAGAATCGGAAGAGACTCAGCCCAGCGCGCCCTCAGGTCCCGGTCTGATGACCGTGGTCAAAGCAGTGGCTTTTTTGACGGTGATCGTCCTGTTGGAAGTGGCAGCAGCTTCGATGATCATTCCCAGTGCTACTGAAACTGCGCAGATTGCCGAGAAGCTGGCTCTCGCCGAGGCATCGGATTCCGACGATGAGACGCTTGCCTCAACTGACGAGGATCAGCAGCAGTCTCTTCCTGATGCAGAGACGCTGGAAGTTGGACTGGGTGCGTTTCATGTCTTAAGTTACGACCCAAAAACGGGCAGCCGGCTGAATGTTGATTTCGATCTCTACGGTGTGGTGCTAGCAGCCGAGGATGCAGAGTTCTTCGAGCTTTTCGCCGCCAACGAGCGGAGAATTCGAGAACAGGTGCTCATCACCGTGCGTGGCATGGATGTGACGGACCTGTCCGACGCCGGGTTGGGCTTGATCAAACGCCAGATATTGAAGAAAACCAATCGAGCCCTGGGCAAGCCTTTGTTGCATGAGGCGATCTTCAGTAAATTCTCTTTCGTAGAGCGTTGATCGCCCCGATCACTCCTGACGAGTGTCCGGGGGCTGGGCAGGCGTTGGGTAAATGATTTGCCAGGGAGGGCAGGTCCATTGTGCTGCCTTTCCCATGGAAGGAATGGATTCCCATGACGGACGACTCTCAATCGATCAATCAGGGCGACCTCGAAAAGCAGTCAGGCGGTTCGCAAGCCGCGGAGGGTGCAGCCGACGGCGCATCCTCTCCTGATGAACAGGGAGCTGCCCCAGACACCGCGGAAGTTTCGCAGAGCGACGTCGAACTGCTGCTCAACAAGGCCGAGCAGGCCTTGGAATCGATCGATCAGCCAGCAGAAGCGGCGTTGCCTGGCTTGAAGTCCTTTGAGTTCCAAGATTTTGCTGGCACTGCTGCCAATTCGGAATCGGCGACGCTGGAGCTGATGCGCGACGTTCAGTTGGACCTGACGATCGAACTGGGTCGCACGTATATGCATCTGGAAGAAGTGCTTCAACTGAAGCGAGGCGCCGTCGTCCCTCTGGACAAGCTGGCGGGAGACCCTGCCGACATACTGGTCAACGGGCGGCTGGTTGCCCGGGGCGAAGTGCTCGTGCTGAACGACAATCTCTGCGTCCGCGTAGCCGAGCTGATCGTCGGCGAGAATGGGCCCGAGTGACTTCAGGCGACCGAGTGCTAGCAGAATACTTCACGTGGCCATCTCTATAGCACGGCAGACTCGGATTCTGCCGTTTGAACGCCCCTGACTCACTGGCGTTCACCTCAACTGCTCTGGCCCGATAGGCCGGCGATTTCTATAAGTTTCCCTCTGTCTCGGGGTCGTCCAGCAGCAATCGCTTTTCAACCGTGCAGTCCTGCCAAGCGGCGTTTCTTCCGTAGAGACCTGCCGTTATTACGATGCCGCCAGCCCCGGTCCGGTTAATGCCGGCGGTGCGTTGCAGGGCCTCGTTTGGTTAATCGACTAAGGTCCAATCGCATGCTTCACAACGAACTCAACCGGTCGTCAATGCGCACCGCCGTGCTGCTGTCGCTCGTTGCCAGTTTCCAGACATCCGCGACCTACGCGCAGTCATGGGCTGAATTGGATTCCCAAAGGCGAGCCCCGGCGGCAGCACCAGCGGGCGACGCGAACAGGCCGGGTCGAGAAAGATTTGATCGAGGCCAACCTCGGGACCCGTTGCTTGCTTATCGAAGGGGGGAACAGCCTGCCCCCAATCAAGCCGTGCGCGGCGGCCCAATCCAACCTGATCCGTCCTTCCGAGCGGCTTCGGCCAACGCCGCTTCGGGCAATGTTGCAACCGCGGCCGGGGATCAATCCGTCGGCCCGCAACACGACAATGCCCGGCAACTCGCCCCGCAGTCGGCAACCAATGCACTGCGTAGCTCCAACTCGTCGGCCCCTCGGCAGAACACGTTGCGAAGCGTGGCACCAGGCGGCTTTGAATCGTTTACCACTGCCGGCGCTGGATTGGGGATTGTGCTGGGACTGTTCCTACTGTGCATGTGGTTGATGCGAAAAGGTGGCTCCCGGCCAAACGCGCCTCTGCCTCGTGATGTGGTGACGTCCCTGGGCCGAATTCCGTTGGCTGCCAGGCACTTTGCTCAGTTGCTGCAGGTGGGCAACAAGCTGGTGCTGGTCTCGGTCACCGCCAACGGAGTCGATCCGATAACCGAAATCACCGAACCTGCCGAAGTCGACCGCCTGCTGGGGCTGTGTAAGAAAAAGTCGAAACACAGCACGACGGCAGAATTTCAGCAGGTCATGCGACAGCTTTCCAAGGAACCGGCCCAGGGGTTCATCGATCGTGAAGCGAGCGGCTCGTTGGCCGCAGCTCACAGGAAGTAACCGCCCTGGACTCTCAGCGATGAC
>Ga0315336_1003748_pt1 | contig 19608 bp, 17 predicted proteins | sample ASW5metaG_FD_204512 | JGI IMG/M metagenome (GOLD analysis project Ga0315336, IMG submission 204512) | Ammonia-oxidizing marine archaeal communities from Monterey Bay, California, United States - ASW #5 | ecosystem: Environmental > Aquatic > Marine > Intertidal zone | place: USA: California... | reverse complement strand
TATGTGTGATGAAATGTGTGACTCCAACGCCATCTAAAACCTTCAAAATCACACATGAAAGAACTTATGTGATAAAATATTTCATTTATCCAACGCGTTTTAAAAGCAGTTCGATGAACTGTTTCATGCCAATTGGCAACACTAAAAGTATAAATTGTTCCATAAATAAAAAACCACAAGACAGTCCACCACGTTCCCCATGTTATATAAGCTAAGTAACCTGAAACAATTAGGGCCAGAAAGTAAATTAAAAAATGAAATAAACCAGGCCCATCCCTTCTTCTGGATAACTCTTTAAGGTCTTTTTTTTCTATATTTGGTTTAAACCAATTTTCAAGATTTACGTCCATTGGCACAAATATTATTTATCCCACCGTTCTAGCCACGCGCCTTCCAGCGTAGAATCAAACTCATCTTTACCAGATCTACCTCGAAATTTTGTGTGCTCAGCTTCGTAACCTTTAAACCATGAATCCCAGTCAGCTGTATAAGATGGATCATCTGCTTTTCTCATAATGATTGGATCTACTAAACCTGTATGAAAACCAGCTTCATCTTTAGGATTCTGAAATCGCAAATCAACACTCCAACGCACATCTTCTGAAAAATTTTCCAGAGAACGATGGGGTATAAGTTGATGTAAGAACAATACTGAACCAACCTTCATTTCACAAGTTACAATATCATTTTCTGGTATATTTTTATCCTCAATATAAAGATACCAAGAATCTTTAACTCCAGCTTTTTTTTCAAGTTTATGTTCTAGAATCCTTTCTGGATTATGTCCGCCCCTAACCACTTGAAGACAACCATTATTTTTATCTACATCTAAAAAAGGTATCCAAGCAGCTGGCTGTATAGTTTTTTCAGCACCCTCTTTAAGATAAGCTGAATCTTGGTGCCAAGGAACTGTCATACGAACTGTTTGAGGTGTTTTTGATCGTATATTCCAAACAGGATGACCAGATATATCTTTGCCAACCCAATGCTCTACCATATCAAGTAATTTATTTGATCCCCATAAATTTGCTAGAGCAGGCTTTAGTTCTCCCTTATGATGAATAAGTACTGAAGAACCTTTAAAATCATTTTCTAAAGCAGCTAATCTTTTAAAAACATTTTTATCAGAATGTTTATTAGATATTTTACCTGCAGAAAAAGCACTCTCAGCAAAAGAATCAACAATCTGTTCAAATTCATCTAGAATAGGTTGAAATTCATCTTGAGTAAAAACGTTTTCAACAATTGTAAATCCTTCTTTATTATATTGGTCTATTTGGGCATTACTAATCATAAATAAATTCCTCCTAAATTAAATAATTAATAATCGCAAAAAACTGTAATTTTACAATAACTAACTGACAATTTTTTTATTTTTTTCAATATATATACTGTTTATCATCGATTATTCTTATCAACCTATTAAAAACCAGCATGAAAATATGAAAGCATCATTTTTTTCCTCAATTTCCTTTATATAATTTTCCTTAAATAATTTATTTAAATTATAAATATAACAATATAGGTAAATATATTTATGATAAATTTAGAGCAAATTAAAGACGCACATAAAAATATAACCTCTTATGTAAATTATACTCCTTTGTTACATTCTAACTATCTCTCAAAAAACAGCAATGTATATTTAAAACTAGAATCTTTACAAATTACTGGTTCATTCAAATTGCGTGGGGCAATTAATAAATTACTTTCATTAAACAATGATGAAAAGAAAAAAGGTGTCATTGCTGTTTCTACAGGAAATCATGGTAAGGGAGTAGCTTATGCTTCGAAGCAATTAGGTATTCAATCAACTATATTTATGTCAAATATGGTGCCTAATCATAGAAGAAAAGCCATTGAAGCATTGGGGGCTAAAGTAGAGATTGTAGGGATCAATAGTGATGAAGCAGATTTATATGCTAGAGAATATTCCAAGAAAAACGACATTTCATTAATTCATCCTTTTGATGATCCTATAGTAATAGCTGGTCAAGGCACAATTGGTTTAGAAATGTTGGAATCATTTCCTGAAGTTGATACAGTAATCATACCCACATCTGGAGGAGGTTTAATTGGAGGTATAGCAATAGCCATTAAATTACAGAAACCTGATGTTAAAGTTATAGCTGTTTCAATGAAAAGAGGCCCGTCCATGTATGAGAGTCTTAAAGCAGGCAAACCTGTTGATGTAGAGGAGGAAGAAACGTTAGCTGATTGTTTGGGTGGAAGCATAGGTTTAGATAATAAACATACCTTTAAGATAGCACAGGATACTATTGATGATTTCGTTCTGGTTGATGAGGATAAAATTGCTGAGGGTATTAAATTAAATTTTGAGCAACATAAATTAGTAACTGAAGGTGCAGCTGCAACAGGAGTGATGGTTGTAAAAGACAATCTATCGCCTCATTTAGGCAAAAATATTATATCTTTAATTTGTGGAGGTAATATAGATTCAGAATTATTTGGAAAGATTGTGTCATGACATTAATTTTACAATCTAAAGAAATCAAAAAAATTGTTCATTTAAATTCAGAATTAATTCCTATTATTGAAAATGCCTTTAAGTCTTTATCTGAAGGGCAGACAGTTATGCCTCCAATTTTGCGTTTAGATATAAAAAAATATCATGGAGAATCTGATGTTAAAGCTGCTTACATAGAGGGATTAGATAGTTTTGCTATTAAAGTTGCATCAGGTTATTTTAATAACCCATCTTTAGGACTCCCTTCTAGTAACGGGTTAATGATTTTATTAAATTCTGAAACAGGAGTTTTAAAATCTGTTTTACTGGATGAAGGATATTTGACAGATGTTCGTACAGCTATTGCAGGTGCTATTGCTTCAAAATACTTATCAAATCTTGAAATTGAAACTGTTGGAATTATGGGTGCTGGAATCCAAGCTGAATTACAGCTACAAGCTTTAATGTTAGTGCGAAGTCCAAAAAAAATAAAAGTATGGGGTAGAGATTCTCTTAAAGTGAATAAATTTATTGAAAAAATGAAAAATACTTTGAATATCGAATCATGTTTATCATCTGAGGAGTTAGTTACGAGCTCTGAACTTGTTATTACCACTACACCTAGCAGCAATCCTTTAATTAAAAATGAATGGTTGAAAAAAGGCATGCATATCACAGCAATGGGTTCAGATGCGGAACATAAAAATGAATTGGATCCTAAGATTTTAAAGGAATGCGATGTATATGTACCAGATAGTCAGGCACAAACATCTATTTTAGGTGAATTACATCATGCATTAAAGGCTAATTTGATTAGTTTTGAAACTACATTTAATGATTTGGGCAATATAATATTAAATCCTGATCTTGGAAGAAAAAATAAAGATGATGTAACTATTTGTGATTTAACTGGGACAGGTGTTCAAGATACTGCAATTGCAAGACATACCTTTAATTTGGCTAAGAAAAATAACTTAGGCATTAAACTCGATTAAATTTAATGTCAGATTATGTCAGTACTCATTGGGGCACTTATAAGTTTTCTCAAGATAAAAATAAAAAAATTAAATTACAAAACTGGGAATTAGATTCATCTCCAACTGAATTTGGTTTAAGTTTAGCTGATGCCGCTATCGATAATTTAAGAATTACTCAACCCTATGTAAGAAAAGGTTGGTTAGATAATCAAGGAAAGAGTGATGGTAAAAGAGGTAAAGATAAGTTTATTCCTATAAGTTGGAATGAAGCATTTGAGCTTGCTTCTAAGGAATTATTAAAAACTAAAAATGAGTATGGTAATTCTGCAATTTATGCAGGCTCTTATGGGTGGGCAAGTGCTGGGAGATTCCATCATGCTAAAAGCCAGGTTAATCGTTTCTTTAATTTATTTGGAGGATTCAGCTCATCATATCAAAGTTATTCATACGCAGCAGCTCAAACTCTTTTACCACATATTATTGGTTTAGATTTATATGTGACGCTTGATGAACACACTTCATGGAACGCTTTATCTAAGGAGTGTGAGTTAATTCTTATGTTTGGAGGAATGCCATTAAAAAATTCAAAGGTTTCATCTGGGGGTGTTGGAAAGCATATTACAAAATTAGGAATGAAGAAATGTTTTGATAAAGGAGTTCAATTTATAAATATCAGTCCTCTTATAGATGATGCACCTGAATTTTTAAAAGCTAAACAAATTCCTATTAGACCTAACACAGATACTGCTTTGATGTTAAGTCTTGCTTACATCATGATTAAAAATCAAACATATAACAAAGATTTTATTAATAATTATACAGTAGGATTTGAGAGTTTTACTGAGTATGTATTAGGTAATAAAAATAACCAGGAATGCAGTCCTGAATGGGCTTCCAAAATTACCAATATTCCAGTGAAAAGAATCTATGAACTTGCAGATAAAATAACAAATAAAAAAACCATGATTTCTTTATCTTGGAGTTTGCAACGTGCATCCAGAGGCGAACAACCTTTGTGGATGGGGATTACTCTTGCTGCTATGTTGGGTCATATAGGAACTGCAGCAGGAGGTTTTGGTTTTGGGTATTCTTGTGTGAATAGTACGGGAGATTCATTTAATAAAATACCGTGGCAAAGTTTACCTCAAGGAAAAAATAAAATAAAAGATTTTATTCCAGTTGCGCGAGTAACCGATATGCTTGAAAAACCAGGTAAAGAATTTGATTATGATGGTAAGAAATTAAGATATCCAGATATAAAATTAATTTATTGGGCAGGAGGAAATCCTTTTCATCATCATCAAGATTTAAATCGCCTTGTTCAAGCTTGGCAAAAACCTAACACAATAATTGTTAATGAAATTTGGTGGAATTCTCAAGCTCGTCATGCAGATATTATTTTTCCATCTAATACAACTCTAGAAAGAAATGATTTAATGCTGAATCCAAGAGATCCTACAATCGTAGCGAATAAAAAAGCTATGAAAAGTTTTGCAGATTCGAAAACAGATTATGAAATATTTTCAGGGTTAGCTGAAAAGCTTGGATTTTTAGACAACTTTACTGAAAATAGAAATGAATTGGATTGGGTTAAATTTATATGGAATGAAAGTTCAAAAGTTTGCCAACAAAAAAATTTAAGCCTACCAAGTTTTGAAGAATTTTGGAAAAAAGGGTATTTTGATGTTCCGTCTCCAAAAATTGAAAAGATTATGTTCAAAGATTTTCGAAATGATTCAAATAAGTTTCCTCTAAAAACACCTTCAGGCAAAATAGAAATATCTTCTAAAACTATATCAAATTTTCAATTAAGTGATTGTTTTTCTCACCCATGTTGGTTTGAGCCCTATGAGTGGTTAGGAAATATAGATAAATATCCTTTACATTTAATTTCAAATCAACCAACATATAGACTTCATGGTCAACTTGATAATGGTGCAAGTAGTCAAAAAAGTAAAATAAATGGGAAAGAGCCGGTAATGATCAATTCATTGGATGCATCTTATAGAGGAATCAAAAATGGAGATGTTGTGATGTTATTTAATCAAAGAGGAAAGATTTTGGCGGGTGCAAATATATCTGATAATGTGATGCCCGGAGTGGTTGTTTTATCTACAGGTGCTTGGTTTGATCCTGATTATGATCTAAATATAGAACGACATGGCAATCCTAATGTACTTACTAAAGATATTGGAACATCATCTTTAGGTCAAGGTCCCACATCCCATACCACTTTAGTGGAAGTAGAAAAAGCAAATAAAGAACTTATTTCAGAGGTGAAAATTTTCAAGAGTCCTGTAATAATTAATAAAAGTACTTGAAGATTATAATTTATTAAATACTACTTTAATTCAATGAAAAATATAATTGAATTTGAAAATGTTAGTAAATCTTTTGGAGATTTAAAAGTTTTAAATAAATTAAATTTAGAAGTTAAAGACGGAGAAAAGTTAGCTTTAGTAGGTCCAAGTGGATCGGGTAAAACAACAATTTTAAGAATTTTGATGACACTAGAAAATATAGATGATGGTATTGTAACTGTTAATAATGAATATTTATGGCATGAAAAGGTTAATGGAAAAATAATTCCAGCATCAGATAATCATTTGCATAAAATGCGTGATCAAATTGGAATGGTTTTTCAACAATTCAATTTATTTCCACATTTGACTGCAATTGAAAATGTTCAACAACCACAAATTTTAGTTAAGAAAAAAAATAAATCTGAAGCTAAAGAAAAAGCTGAAGAATTATTTAATTTGGTTGGTTTGGGTGACAAAAAAGAACATTATCCTCACCAATTATCTGGTGGTCAGCAACAGCGTGTAGCAATAGCTAGGGCATTAGCGATGGATCCTAAAATTATGTTATTTGATGAGGTAACATCAGCTTTAGATCCTGAATTAGTTGATGAAGTATTGACAGTATTAAGAAAGTTAGCATCAGATTCTGACACAACAATGCTTACCGTAACACATGAAATGAATTTTGCTCGTGAATTTGCTGATAGGGTTTTGTTTTTTGATAGTGGTCAAATCGTTGAGTCAGGTTTGCCAAAAGATATATTTTCTAATCCAAAAGAATTAAGAACTAGAGAATTTTTAAAGAAATTTATAAACAATATCAATTAACTGGTATTTCTAAACTTTCTTTAACTTTATTCATTACCACCATGGAGTTAAATCTTTTAATATTTGGATTATCTAAAAAATATTTTTTTGTAAACTTTTCGTATTCAGACATATCTTTAAATGTTGTTATCAACACATAGTCATAATTTCCAGTAATATAATAACATTGCATGACTTCTGGAGCTTGAAACATTGTTTTTTTAAATTGAACGTCATGTTCCACACCTTCTTTTTCACTTAATACTTGCACGATTATAGTAATCTTTCTATTCAATTTATTTCGAGATATAATAGATACATCTTTTTCAATAATTTTTTTTTTACGCATTGAATTAATTCTACGCTGACAAGCTGATGATGATAAGCCAATTTGACTAGCTAAAGTTTCAGAAGTAATTTTGTTATTAACTTGAATTATTTTTAATATTTTAAAATCAAACTGATCCATATCATTATATATTATTATCATATATCATATAAATTGTGCAAAAATATAAATTATTTGCATTATTTATGCATATTTTGTTAAATTATACTAATTCTAATCTTCTTGATAGTGTTAAAAATATTTTATGATTTATAAATAGGAGGAATTACATGAAAAAAATTATTTTATTTTTTGCAAGTTTTTTAATTTTATTAGTTTCGGCAAAATCTTCTTTTGCAGAATCTGATACTTTAAAAAGACTTAAAAAACAGGGATATGCAGTTGTTGCAGTTGCAAACGAACCACCTTATAGTGATATTAAGTCTGATGGATATGTAACTGGTGCTGCACCAGATGTTGCACGAGCTGTGCTTACCATATTGGGTGTAGAAGAGTTAAAAGCTGAGGTTATCATGTATGGTGCTATGATACCTGCCCTTCAAGCAAAAAGAGTAGATATGGCTACGTCGGGACTTTATATTAAACCTGATAGATGTGAGTCCATTATTTATTCTGAACCTGATTTATGTGGAGCGGAAGCTTTCGCAGTTCCTGCTGGAAATCCTAACAATTTGTTAACCTATGAAGATATTGGTGCTAACCCAGATTTAAAAATGACAACTTGTGCTGGTTGTGCTGAAGAAAAATACGCATTAGAGCGCGGAGTTAATGCTAATCAGATTGTTTATTTTGATACACCTCCAAGTGGTATTAAAATGTTACAACAGGGTAGGGTAGATGTTTTTGCTTTATCAGGTTTAGGTACACAGGATTTGCTTCAAAAAACTAATGATCCAAATCTTGAATTGATAATGCCTATAAGTGGTGTTCCAATTGGTTGTGCAGGAGCTGCATTCAACATGAATGATATAGAGTTTAGAGCTGAATATAATATGGCTTTAGCAAAACTTAAAGCTACTGGTGAATTTGCTGCTATTATCGAACCTTATGGTTTCTCAGCAGAAGCAACGGCTGGAGAGTCATATTTGACTAGATGTCCAGACGGAAAATAAATTAACTTTATAATTAATCTGCCCTGTATTATCTACAGGGCAGAGTTTTTTCATGAATCAAGTTTTATCATTTTACCCTATTCTTATCGATGGGACTATCACAACTATAATATTAACAATTTTAGGTGCAATTTTAGCTCTTGTTATTTCATTTATTGTAGGTCTTGCAAGAATATCAACATTTACTTCAATCAGAGTACTAGCAATAGTTTATTTAGAATTTTTTCGAGGTAGCTCAGCTCTCGTACAAATGTTTTTTATTTATTTTGTTTTACCTATGTGGGGAATCTATTTTGATGCATTAACCGCTGGAGTGATAGCTTGTGGATGTAATGTTGGAGCATATGGTTCTGAAGTCGTAAGAGGAGCTGTGCTAGCAGTAGGAAAAGAACAGCATGAAGCTTCAAAAGCTTTAAATTATTCAAATTATAAGAGATATAGATACGTTATCATACCTCAAGCAATTCCAATTATGATTCCTACATTTGGAAACTTACTTATAGAGCTTCTAAAATTAACAGCAGTTGCTTCCCTTATTACCATTTCAGATCTAACATTCATGGCTCATATAATTAGGGTTCAAACTGCTTTAACGTTAGAGCCATTTTTAGTAATACTAGTTATTTATTTTATTATTGCTTCGGTCTTAGTAAAGATAGTTGATCTGATTGCTAAAAAGTTTTCTAAAGGCAGAAATATTATGATTGCAGGAGAAAACTAATTATGTATTGGAGTTGGGATGTAGCTTTTGATGTTTTACCACAACTTGCTAGAGGTGTAATAGTAACAATTGAAGCTACAATTGTTGCATCATTACTTGCTTATGTTTTAGGTTTGGGAATAGCTATTATTAAAATGTCTAAAAGTAAATTTATAAGAGTATTTGTTTATTGGATTACTGAATTTGTTCGAAGAACTCCAATTTTAGTTCAGCTATATGTTGTATTCTATGTATTACCTGATTATGGAATTTTTTTAGAAGCTTTTACATGTGGTGTGTTGGTATTAGGAATTCATTTTAGTACTTATACCTCTGAAGTTTTTAGAGCTGGGATTGATAATGTTTCAAAGGGTCAATGGGAGGCTGCTAAATCACTTAACTATAATACATATCAGGCTTGGAAAAATGTTATTTTGCCTCAAGCTATACCCCCAATGATACCACCATTAGCAAACTATTTAATTACAATGTTTAAGGAAACACCATTATTAGCAGCTATTACAGTGGTAGAATTATTTAGAGCTGCTGATCAATATAGTAATAGTCATTATAAATATTTAGAGCCTATGACTTTAGTTGGAGTATTTTTTTTAATTGTTTCTATACCATCAGCAATTTTAGCAATGAAGTTAGAAAAGAAATTTAAATCAAATAAGGTATAAAATGAATATCAATGAATCTGTTGTTAGCAAAACTTCTGAATATTTCAAAAGTAGAGATATCAACTTACCAAAAATCGCTGAGCTAATTGATCCGCACTCAATAAATGATGATATTATTAATAGACTCAAAACAACTGATAAAAATGAGGTAAACCCACTTAATTTATTTAGAGTTCATTGGTTTAACAACAGAGATCATTCTAGTTTTTCAAAAGTTCCTGAACATATAGTGCTGCCAAGTGAATTCACTGGAGTGGAAGCAAAAATAATTGTTAATTTGGGAAGATTATTTCCACTAATAACTGCACATAAAGTATTGGCTGCCTATGGATGTTTATTGCCAAGGATATTAAGTGGAAGTTTTGATTATGAAATTCATAAAGCTGTATGGCCCTCTACTGGCAATTATTGTAGAGGAGGAGTTGCAATTTCTAGAATACTAGGTTTAAAAAGTGTTGCTATTTTACCTGAGGGCATGAGTAAGGAGCGATTTTCTTGGCTAGAAAATTGGGTAGAAGCTAAAAATGATATTATTAAAACAACAGGAACAGAAAGTAATGTCAAAGAAATATATGATGCATGTAATCAATTAAAAAAAGATCCAAAAAATGACATTATTAATCAATTTGATGAATATTATAATTATGGTATCCATCGTGCAGTAACTGGACCATCTTTTGAAAAATCCTTTTTAAAAGTAAAAGGGGAATCTAATTTAAAAGCTAAATTTTATGTTAGTGCTTCAGGTTCAAGTGGCACATTAGCAGCAGGTGATTATTTAAAAGATCATTTGAACTCAAAAATAGCTGTAGTTGAAGCAATAGAGTGTCCGACCTTACTTTATAATGGGTATGGAGAGCATAATATCCAAGGTATAGGCGACAAACACGTTCCTTTAATTCATAATGTTATGAATAGTGATTTTGTTGTAGGTGTATCTGATTCTGCTACAAATAATCTTAATCTGATTTTCAATACTACAATAGGTCAAGCTTTTTTAAAAAATAAAAAAGGTTTTAAAAATGAATTTTTAGAAAGATTACCTGAGTTTGGATTTTCTTCTATTGCAAATATTTTGGCTTCTATAAAATTAGCAAAGTATATGAATTTAGGATCTGATGATGCAATTGTAACAGTAGCAACAGATGGTGCTGATTTATATATGACAGAATTAGAAAAAACTAAAAATGATTTTGAAGGAATATACGATGAAACTGCTTGTGCTGAAATTTATGGACAATATTTAAAAGGCGTTTCAACTAATCACATGATAGAGCTAACACAGAAAGATAAAGAAAGAATTTTTAATCTTGGATATTATACATGGGTTGAACAACAAGGGATTACTTTAGAAGATTTTGAAAAAAGACGGAAACAAAGTTTTTGGAATGATCATTATAATGATATACTTTCTCTTGACGATCACATTGAAGCGTTTAATTCTAGGTAGATACAATGAAAACTCAAAACTTACATAATCAGTTAGTCAATTGGCGTCAAGATTTGCATATGAATCCTCAAATTAGCTTTGAAGAAGTTTATGCTTCTAATAAAGTCGCGACTCTTTTAAAAAAGTTTGGCTTAGAAGTGCACCAAGGTATAGCAAAGACAGGAGTTGTAGGCGTATTAAAAAAAGGCTCCAGTACCAAAAGCATTGCGATTAGAGCTGATATGGATGCACTACCGATAAATGAAATAAATACCTTTTCCTATAAGTCAAAAATTGAAAATAGAATGCATGCTTGTGGACATGACGGTCATACAGCTATGTTACTTGGTGCTGCAAAATACTTAGCAGAGAGTGGTAATTTTGATGGTACTGCATATTTTATTTTTCAACCTGATGAAGAAAATTGCTTTGGAGCAAAAACAATGATTGAGGAAGGGCTATTTACAAATTTTTTGATAGATGAAGTGTACGCTATGCACAATATTCCTAATATGGAAATTGGAACCTTTGCTACTCGCAAAGGAACAATTACCGCAAGTGAAAATTTATTTGAGATAATCATTGAAGCCAAAGGAGGTCATGCGGCTTTGCCTCACATGGGAGTTGATGCAATTACAGTTGGTTCACAGATAGCAATTGCTTTACAATCTATTGTTTCTCGAAAGTTAAACCCTGCCGATAATGGTATATTATCAATTACAGAATTTATTACAGATGGTAAAAAAAATGTATTGCCTGGAAAAGTTACAATGACTGGAGATGCTCGAGCTTTATCTAAAGAGACTAACGAATTAATTGAAATGAATATGCGTCAAATTGTAAAAGGAATTTGTGATGCGCATGGAGTAAAGTCTGAAGTTAGCTATAAAACTACATGTCCCATTACATTTAATACATCACAACAAGTGGAATCAGCAACAAAAGCTGCAAGAAATTTATTTGGAGTTTCAAATACTGATGGGGATTGCCCGCCGAAATTATTTTCTGAAGATTTTTCAATTATGTCTAATGTTAAACCAGGTTGTTTTGTATTAATGGGAAATGGAACTAAAGGATCTCATGCAAAGCCTTTGCACGCACCAGATTATGATTTTAATGATAATTTATTAGTTATTGGTTCTTCATATTGGGCTGAGTTAGTGGAACAACAGTTAAAATAAACTTTCTGCAAAGGAGATTTAAATGTTTAAAAAAAACTTGCTTAAACTGAAGCAGAAAATGCAAGAAAATAATATTGATCTTGCAGTGATAACAGATGATGATTCTTTATATTACTTTACCGGATATTATAATTTTCTTCATATGGATTTTTTTCGTCCAACAATTCTTCTTGTACCAAAAGATGACGATAGTACTTTAATCACTCCATTATTAGATGTTCTTTTAATCGAAAAGGATTGTCCTGTTGAAAATATAATAACTTGGAACGATGGTATTGGTGAGGAGTGGAGAGAAGTTATACCAAAATTTATAAAAGAAAATAAAAATATTGCCTGTGAGAAATATAAAATCAACGCCACTGTAAGCAATTATTTATCTGATTTAATGAAAGGCAAGGTTATAGAAAATATCACTCCAGTCATAAGTAACATCCGCATGATCAAAACAGATGAGGAATTAAAGATTGCCAGACATGCAGGTGAAGTTGGATTGGCTATGATGGAAGCTGGCAAAAAAGCATTAGGACATAATGTTCCTGAATATGAGATTGCTTTGGCAACATCACAGGCTGGCACAAGAAAGGCAGCTGAACTTTTACAAAATCATTATGATAATCAAACTATGTCACCAAACATACATTTTTTGCAAGTTATTGCTTCAGGAGATGATTTGCCTAAAACTCATCATCGTGCTTCTACTAAATTAATTAAAAGAGGTGACCCCGTATTTCTTTGTTTTTGCGGATCAACAAATTTTCATAGATTTAAATTAGGCTTTGATCGTGTTTTTTGGGTTAATGAAATAATAGATGAAAGTCAAAGTAAAGCATTTGAAGTTGCTGTAAAATCACAAAGAGCTGCATTAAGTGTTTTAGGTCCAAATGTGACTGCAGAAGAAGTTCATGCAGCATATGCAGAAACTATACAATCTGAAGGATATCCATATCCAACATTTCGTTGTGGTAGGGCAACGGGCTTTAGTGTTTTAGAAGAACCTCAGCTTGTTGTTGGTAACAAAACTGTCTTACAGCCAGGAATGGTATTTGCTGTAGATGGTGGAGCAAGTACTGAGAATTTTCGAGCACAAGTTGGAGATAGTTTTATAATTACTAAGGATGGATATGAGCAAATTACTCATCATTCAAAAGAGATTAAAGATTTAATAGTTTAATTGATGCAAAATATAGAAATTTATAATGCTCATTGTTGTGGTGAAATAGGTGAGGTTATTGTTGCTGGTGATATAAAATTAGAAGGTAGAACAATTCTTGAACAATCAAAATTTCTTTTCAAAGATAATAAATTTAGAAATTTTTTATTAAATGAACCTCGAGGAGGAGTCTTTAAGCACTATAACTTAATTGTTCCTTCTCAAGATGAAAAAGCAGAAGCTGGTTTTATCATTATGGAACCAGAGGATAATCCTCCTATGAGCGGATCAAACAGTATGTGTGTTGCTACAGTTTTACTTGAAAAAAAAATTGTTAAGATGTCCGAGCCCATCACAGAGTTTTTTTTAGAAGCTCCAGGAGGTTTAGTTAAAATTATAGCTGAATGTCAAAATAAAAAAGTTAAATATGTTACGATTCAAAACTTGCCATCTTTTGTTGACAAACTAGATGCAACATTAAAAACTTCTAGCTTTGGAAAAATTACTGTTAGCACTGTATTTGGTGGAGACACTTTTGTTATTTGCAGAGCAAGTGATTTTAATTTAATAATTGAGCAGAAAAATGCAAGAAAGTTTGTCGAAATTGCAAAAGAAATTATTCCTTTAGCTAATTCTCAATTAGGTTTTTCTCATCCATCATTTTCAGAATTAAATTATATTTCCTTTTGTCAATTTATTGAACCATTTAAGACAAATGATTTAGGAATAAAGGAAGGTAAAAATACAGTTTATATTAGGCCTGGTAAATTGGATCGATCACCTTGTGGAACAGGAACTTCTGCAAGATTGGCTTTAATGCGAGCAACAAAACAAATCGGTATAAATGAAAATTTTATCTCTCACTCAATTATAGATTCTACTTTTACAGCTACTATAATTAAAGAGTATGAAGAAGATAATATGACAAAAATTATACCTACTATAAGAGGTCAAGTCTTTATTATGGGAAAGCAAGAATTTTATGTCTCTAAAGATGATCCATTTCCTGAAGGGTATAAATTAAATGATACCTGGCCTCAAAACTAATTATATGTTTAAAAATAAGACTTTTTTTGTAATTATTTCAACAGTAGAAACCTATTATTTTGGACTATATAAAACAGTATAGAAGGAATTTATGACTCGCTTTAATGCATGGAATGTATTTAAAAATGGTCTCTTAGGTCAAACTGATTGGGATAGACAATGGAGAGATCCAGAACCAAAAAAAGAATACGAAGTAATCATAGTTGGAGGAGGGTTGCATGGTTTGGCAACGGCTTATTATTTAGCAAAAAACCACAATATACAAAATATTGCTGTTGTAGAAAAAGGTTGGATCGGTGGAGGTAATGCTGGACGTAATACTACTATAGTTCGTTCAAATTACATGATGCCTGGCAACCATCAATTTTATGAGCACTCATTAAGGTTATGGGAAAATTTGAGCCATGAATTAAATTATAATGTTATGTTTAGTCAGAGGGCGCACATTTCTTTATTTCATAGCCCAGCAACAAGAGATGCGGCTGCAAGACGCTACAATATAATGAGTTTAAACGGAACGGAAGCTGAATTGTGGAATCTTAATGAATTAAAAAAAAATATACCACATTTAAATTATGAAGATGCACGTTTTCCAATCCTAGGGGCAGCAGTTCAAAGACGAGCGGGTAATGCAAGGCATGATTCGGTAGCTTGGGGGTACGCAAGGGCTGCTGATCAATTTGGAGTTGATATACTTCAAAACTGTGAAGTCATGGGTATTACTAGAAATAAAGGACGTATTGAAAGTTTACAAACATCAAGAGGAGAAATTAAAGTAAAAAAAATTGGTTTTGCAGTAGCTGGAAATACTTCTCGTTTATGGGAAATGGCTGAATTAGGAAATCTTCCCATTGAAACTCATAAACTACAAGCTTTTGTAACAGAATCAATCAAACCACTTCTAGATCAAGTGGTAGTGTATGGCGTTGGAGGTGCACATTTTTATATATCCCAATCTGATAAAGGCAGTATGGTTTTTGGAGGAGATTTAGATTGGTATAAGTCCTATGCTCAGAGAGGGAATTTACCAATTGTTCAAGATTCTGCTGAAGCAGCAATGGCAATTTTACCATGTCTTGGTCGTATTCGTTTAATCCGACATTGGGCAGGTGTAATGGATATGACAATGGATGGATCTTTTTTTATATGTAAAACACCAATAGAAAATTTATATTTAAATGCAGGTTGGAATTATGGAGGATTTAAAGCAAGTCCTGCTTCAGGTTGGTATTTTGCTGATCTTATAGCAACTGAACAACCTCATAAATATATTCAAAACCATAATCTAGAGCGTTTTGAAAGAGGAATTAACTTAGACGAACGCGGAGCTGGACCGGATCCAAAATTGCATGGTTAGGAACAAAAAATGATACGTATTAAGTGCCCATATTGTGGAGAGAGAGATCATAGCGAATTTACTTATGGAGGTGATGCAAGTATTCAATATCCAAGTTTAGATGGAACGGAAAAAGAATGGGTTGAAGCAATTTTTTTTCGAAAAAATATTTATGGTAAACAATTAGAAACTTGGCATCACGCAAATGGTTGCCGTATGTGGTTAGAAGTGGAAAGATCGACAAAAACTCATGAAATTTTTTCTGTCAAACCTTGTCATCCTGAGATGAAAAAAGTTTTAGAAAAAAAGGATTCAAATGACCTCTAAGCGACTTGATCATTATGGAAAAGTGAACAGAGATAGGGTTGTTTCTTATACATGGGATAATAAAAAATTGTTTGGTTTTGAAGGAGATTCTCTCGCCTCTGCTTTATTAGCAAATGATATCAAGGTAATAGGACGAAGCTTTAAGTATCATCGCCCAAGAGGAATAATGTCCTGCGGAGTAGAAGAATCTGGAGCCTTGGTCACAGTTGGAAAAGATAGTCGAAGAGATCCTAACGTGCGAGCAACTACACAAGAATTATATGAAGGATTAATATCTTCGGGTCAAAATGCGTTTCCAAATGTTAATTTTGATTTTGGAGCAGTTACAGGTTTGCTAAGTCGTTTTTTTGCTGCTGGATTTTATTATAAAACTTTCATGGGCATACCTCCATTTGAATGGGGCAAAGGAACTAAAATTTGGATGTTTTATGAAAAATTAATTCGAAAAGCTGCGGGTATGGGTGTTGCTTCGAGATTACCTGATCCTGATCAATATGAGCATGCGAATGATTTTTGCGATGTACTAGTCGTTGGTTCAGGTCCTGCTGGTATAGCAGCCGCACAAGAAGCTGCTGATAAAAAACAAGATGTTATTTTAGTTGAACAAGAACCAATTATAGGGGGTGATAAATTAGCTGACAATAATTTTGATAGTGAAAATTTAAAATCAACGCTAATTAATTCAGGTGTTCGTATCATGACCCGCACAACAGCATTTGGACTTTATGATAATTGTGTTATTGGTTTATTAGAGAGAGTTAATGATAATGTTTTATCAGACAATGATCACTCCCCAAGACAACGATTTTGGACTATTAGGGCTAAGTATATTATATTAGGAACAGGTTCATTAGAGCGGCATATAGCTTTTAATAATAATGATGTCCCAGGGATGATGACGGCAAATGCAGCAAAACATTATTTACATCGTTACGGTGTTTTATCAGGTCAAGAGATAGTCATATCAACAAACAACGATTCTGTTTACTCCACTGCAAATGAAATAAAGAAAGCAGGATCCAAGGTACACATTATTGATTCACGTATCACGATTAGTGAGGATATTATAGAGAGTGCTAAAAGCAAAGGTATTGAAGTGAGCTTAGGTACGGCTCCTTTTAATATTAATGGTAGAAAAAAAGTTGATAGCTTAGATGTAGCTGAACATGACGGACAAAAATATAAAAAAGTTAATCAAATTAAATGTGATCTTGTATTGGTATCAGGAGGTTGGTCACCTGCTGTTCACCTTTTATCACATCGAGGAATTAGACCAATTTGGGATCCTGTGAATTTATGTTTTCTTCCAAATAAAATACATGAACCAATTACTGTTATTGGATCAGCTTCGGGTATATGGAACACGGATGATTGTGTTGAGTCCGGTGTAGCTGCAGGATTAAAAGCAGCACAATCTCTTGGAGTAAATACAATTAATTATTCATTTCCTAAACCTGGAGGATGGAAAAATCCTATTAGTCCCCTATATGAGGTTGGTTATAATAAAAATTATTCTAAAAGTTTTGTTGATTTTCAACATGATGTTAAATGTGATGACGTGCGGTTAGCCCACCGTGAAGGATTTATTTCTGTTGAGCATTTAAAAAGGTACACCACATTGGGTATGGCAAATGATCAAGGAAAAATGGGAAACATTATAGGTTTAGCTTTAATGGCAGAATTATTAAATAAACAAATTCCAGAAGTTGGCACTACTGTTTTTAGACCTCCTTATACTCCAGTTGCAATTGGAGCGCTTGCTGGCCGCAATGTTGGAAAACATTTTAGGCCTTTAAGAGTAACGCCAACACATCAATGGAATTTAGATCATGGAGCTATAATGATAGAAGCAGGTCTATATCAACGTCCCTGGTATTTTCCTGAAGATACAGAATCTTTATCCGATGCGTATATTCGTGAAGCCACGATTGTTAGAAAAACTGTTGGATTAAGCGATGTTTCTTCTTTAGGAAAAATTGCTGTACAGGGCCCCGATGCTACAGAACTTCTAAATCGCATCTATACCAATCCATTTGCAAAACTTGCTGTAGGTAAAACAAGATACGGTATTATGCTTAGAGATGATGGGATCGTGATGGATGATGGAACATCATGGCGCTTATCTGAAGATGAGTATTTCATGACAACTTCAACAGCTCAAGCAGCTAGGGTAATGGCGTGGCTGGAAGAACTTTTGCAAACAAGGTGGACTGATTTAAAAGTGCACATAACAACTGTATCCGAGCAATGGGCAGCTGCAGCTGTGTCTGGACCAAAATCGCGAGACACTCTTGAAAAATGTGTAGAAGATCAAAATGTTGTCTCAAATGATAATTTACCTTTTATGGGGTTAATACAAACAAAGTTAAAAGGTGATATACCTTGCAGAATTGTAAGAATTAGTTTCTCAGGAGAATTGGCTTATGAGGTTTATACCCCATCCGACTATGCAACGAAAGTAATGGATATGCTTTGGTACAGTGCAAAGAGTTACGATGGATGTCTTTATGGATTAGAAGCGCTAGGTGCTCTTCGAGTTGAAAAAGGACATGTTACAGGAGCGGAGTTAGATGGGCGCGTTACAATAGATGATGCAGGATTAGGAAGAATGGCTTCAACAAAAAAATCTTATATTGGAAGTGCCATGAGAAAACGAGGTGTGCTTGGTTATAGTAATCGGGAAAAATTAGTAGGTATTTTCCCTAAAGATAAAAAACAAACTTTTGATGCTGGAACAATTATTTGCAAACATAATGAAATTAAAGGATTTGGAATTGGGCGCATAACATCAGTGACACATTCGCCTGAGTTAGGTCATTGGATTGGATTGGGTTTTATTAAAGGGGGATTTGAAGAATGGAGAAATATCACAGTTGTTGGTAGTGATCCTGTTCGAGATAAAGAATTAGAGCTTGAGATTGTTTCTCCCCATATGATTGATCCAAAAGGAGAAAGATTGCATGGTTAATAGGTCATCAGCACTTGAGTCAAACTATTCTGTTGGTATCAAAGATACTAAAAATGAATCGCAACTTCAACTTAGTGAGATAAAAAATTTACAACTTACGCAGGTTGCTGCATGGCCTGATTCAATAAACACAGTCGGATCAAATGTTGCTAATCATTTAAACTTCAGTGAATATGCATTGCCCAATAAGGCAATTGTAAATAATTCTGTTGTCATGATGAGAATTGAGCCTCTAAAGTGGTGGATTGTAGGATCAGGGGTTCCAATTTTATCATCTAATGAAGGCACAATACTAGATCTGTCGCATTCGTATACCCATCTTAAAATTTCGGGAAAAAGTGCATCTCTTTTCCTCAACCGGCACTTACCCTTAGACCTTCGCGAGAAACATTTTCACGTTAATTCGATAGCTTCGTCCGCCATTCACCATGTAAGCGTAAAGCTGTGGCGCTCAGATGTCGGTTATCATCTGTTTATTCCAAGAGGTTTCGCTTTATCACTGTGGGAAATATTTTTAGAAACTGCAAGTCAATTTGGTTACGAAATAAAATAATTGAGCACGTGCACTGTTAGCACTTTGATTATAATAAAGTTATATAATTTTTTTGCCATAAAATGACTGCATCAAAATTGAAAAAATAATAATTCCACCACCTATCAACACACTTATTCCCGGCATCTCATTTATAAACAACCAAGCCCACAAAGGTCCAAACACTGCTTCAGTTAACATTAAAACACCAACTACAGCGGAAGGTGTGGTTTGTGATCC